>Ga0206891_10199_pt1 | contig 17230 bp, 16 predicted proteins | sample Alteio_BWOrgHeat_55_FD_153246 | JGI IMG/M metagenome (GOLD analysis project Ga0206891, IMG submission 153246) | Enriched cells from forest soil in Barre Woods Harvard Forest LTER site, Petersham, Massachusetts, United States - Alteio_BWOrgHeat_Nextera7 ...
CAATTTGTCCTTGTCGTCCACGACGAGCAGTTTGTGGATGCCAAGATGTTCGGTAAAAAATTTGTCGGCGCGCGCGATGGGATCCTTGCCGAGTTCTTTTTGGGCGATGGTGTGGACTTGCGCGCGGGGCGTGAGCGCCTCGGAAACTTTCTTTTTCGCGTAGCGCGGCTTGACGACATGGCCGGAAAGCAGGCCGATGAGTTTTCCTTTTTCGTCCACGACGGGGAAGGTTCCGAACGCAAATTTTTTCTGTTCGATCATCGCCAGCACGTCGCCGATGAATTGTTCCGGCGAAACCTGGATTGGCTCCTGGATCAAACCGTGGACGTGATTTTTAACGCGGCTGACTTCGGCGAGTTGCTGGCGCTCCGGCATGTTGTAATGGATGAGGCCCAGGCCGCCGTTGAGCGCCATCGCGATTGCCATGCGCGATTCGGTCACGGTGTCCATGTCGGACGAAATCGCCGGGATGTTCAGATGCAGATTTTCGGCGAGCGTGGTATCGAGCTGCGTGTCGCGCGGAAGGATTTCGGAATAAAGCGTCGCGAGCGTGATGTCGTCAAACGTCAGGCCGATTTTGCTGTTTGCAGGGAAAAATTGTTCCGCCGATTGGTAGAACGTATCGTCGAAGCCGGAATTGCGCATCGCTGCCATGTCGGAAAATGCAGCCGGGCAGGGGGCTTTGGCAAGAAAAAAGCGGATGAAAATCGCCGAGGCTTGAGATCACGCGGGCGGCGGTTCTGCCAGCAACTCGGCCAGCATATCAGTCAGCACTTTTGGAGAGCATTGCGATTTGAGCAGGAGCCGGTTCGGATTCAAATCTTTTACCTCCATTCCGCGATCGGCGATGCTGGCGTCGGAAAGGACGATCACGCGGGTGGATTTCAATTCCGGCTGCGAGCGGATGTATTTGAGCACATATTTCCCGTCAACAATCGGCATCAGGAGATCCAGCAAAACAACGTGGGGCTTGAGCGTCAACAATACTTGCATGGCGGCCAGGCCGTTTTCCGCGACCTCGATTCGATAACCCGCGCGCTCGAGCGCCATGCGATAGGCCTGAATCACAATCGGGTTGTCGTCTACGAAAAGAATGGTTTTCATTTTGCTCCAATTGGTTGTGAATGGCGCGGTTTAATCTGGATAACCGTTCGGATTCTTTTTGTGCCACGCCCAGGCGGTGGCCACGATATCTTCGAGTTTTGGAAATTTTGGTTTCCAGCCGAGTTCGCGGATTGCCTTTTCCGCAGAGGCCACGAGACGGGGCGGATCACCAGGGCGGCGTGGTTTTTCAATCGCCGGAATTTTTTTGCCGGTGATTTTTTCGCACGTCTCAATGACTTGTTTCACGGAATAGCCGTCGCCGTTTCCCAGATTGTAAAATCCGGTTTTGTCAGGCTTCAATCCAAGGATGTGCGCCTGCGCCAAATCGCTGACGTGGATGTAATCGCGGATACAAGTGCCGTCGGGCGTCGGATAATCCGTGCCGAAAATTTCCGCGCGCGGTTTTTTGCCGAGCGCGACGAGGAGAATGTTCGGGATCAAATGCGTCTCGATGCGATGATGCTCGCCGAATTTCTCGCTCGCGCCAGCGGCGTTGAAGTAACGGAACGCGATGAATTCCAGCGCAAAAATTTTTTCATACCATTGCAGAATTTTTTCGAACATCAATTTCGATTCGCCATACGGACTCATCGGGCGTTGCGGCAAATCTTCCGTCATCGGAATTTTGTCCGGCGGACCGTAAGTCGCGCACGTCGAGCTGAAGACGAATTTTTTCACGCCGCATTCCACGGCGGCGTCGAGCAATTTTAATCCGTTGACGACATTGTTGTGAAAATATTTTTTCGGGTTCGTCATGGATTCGCCCACGAGCGCGTTCGCCGCGAAGTGCATGATGGCGTCGGGCTTGGCGAATTTGACGGCGTTGAGGACGTCGTCCGGTTCGTCCGGCTTGGCGAAAATAAATTTCGCGCGCGTGTCCACCGCGGCGCGATGGCCTTCGGAAAGATTATCGTAGACCGTGACCTGATGTCCGGCGTTGAGCAATTCTTCCGTGCAAACCGAGCCGATGTAGCCCGCGCCGCCGGTGACAAAAACATTCATGTTTTGATTGTAAAAAACCCGCGTGGATTTTCAAAGTTGAAACTGCGGGTGCGCCTGAAGTTTTTTCCACGACTCGTCGCTCAACGGTGCGATGCGGTAAACGGGTTCAACCATCGGCTCGGCGCGGTGCGAACGGCGGGCGCGGTCAAGCCAGCGGCGGTCGAGCGGTTCGGCAATCAAACTCAAATCGTTCGCGGCAATCGTCGTTTCTTCTTTTTCGCCGGTCGCGTGGCCGACGCCGACAAAAAATCCGGCGAGCAACAGCGTCACGCGCAAAATCGTGCTGCGCGAATACGTCGGCAACGCGCAAGGACGCTGCGGGTCGAGCAGTTGAAACAGATCGGTGAAGAGTGGCAAAGTCCACATCGCGGGATTTTTTGCGGGCGAATAGGCGTCGAACAGAATCGCGTGAGGCGAGGGAATTTTTGATTTTTGATTTTTGATTTGCGATTTCAAAAATTTCGGAAAATCGCCGAGGCTCAATTCCCAGTTCACCGATTGCCTGTCGTCCTGAAAATTCGCCTGATGTGCCCGGATAAATTCTTTCAAATGATTTTCGTAGCCGCCGAAGTAGCCGAGTTCGGCGGCGTATTTCAGCGCGAATTCCAGAGGTTCAAGTTTGTGATCAAAACTGATGAGATGAATTTTGCACGCAACATCTTTTGTCGCGCGCAAAACCGTGAGAGCATTCGCGGCTGCGCCGAGGCCGACATCCCAGATGACAAATTCGCCGGAATGATTTTTGAGCCGCTCGCGGAGTTTGAGTTGATTGACGTAAAGTGCCTCTGCTTCGGCGACGGGGCCGATGACAGGATGAAATGTTTCGTCATCCGCGAGCGAGCGCACGGAGCAAATGCCGTTGTTCAGGCGGACGAGTTGATAGCCGGAGTCGCTTTGCACGGCTTACTTTTGTCCGGATCGGCGTTGGCGAAAAGAAAAACCGGCAACCCAAACTCCCCACTAAAATCAAAGCTGCGCCATCGCCTGGTCCAGCGCGGCGAAAAGCTGGTTCATCGTCGCCTCGGTTTCGTCGCCCATGTTGGAAATGCGGAACGTCGTGCCTTTGATTTTTCCGTAGCCACCGTCAATCAGGAAGCCTTGGTCTTTCGTCAGCTTTTGTAATTTCGCCACGTCAACAGTTCTGCCGCCGGGACGCGCGCCGTTGCTGACGCAGGTGAGCGTGACGGATTCAAAACCTTTTTCCGGAAACAAATTAAAGCCGTGCTTCGCCGCCCAATCGCGCGTGAGTTGATTGGTTTTTGTGTGGCGCGCAAAACGATTTTCCAATCCTTCGGCGAAGAAATCGTCAAGTTTGGAACTCAATGCGTAAATGTGGCCGATGCTCGGCGTGCTGGGCGTCATGCTTTGCTCGGCATTTTTTTGGAACTCCACGAAATCAAAATAGTAGCCGCGATCCTTGGCCGTCGCCGCTTTGGCGAGCGCGGCGGGTGAAGCGGCGAATACCGCGAGGCCCGGCGGCATGGCAAACGCCTTCTGCGTTCCAGCGAGCAGAACGTCAATTCCTAGCTCATCAAATTTTATCGGCAGCGCGGTCAGCGAACTGACGGCGTCCACGATGAACATCACGTCGGGATATTTTTTCTTGAGCGCGGCGATTTCCGACAATGGACTCATCACGCCGGTGGAAGTTTCGTTGTGGATCAAAGTCAGCGCGTCGAATTCTCCGGTTGCCAATTTTTTGTCAATCGCCTCGGCGCGAATGGGCGAACCCCATTCGACCTGCAACGCCTCGGCCTGCTTGCCGCATTTTTTGGAAACGTCGAACCATTTGTCCGAGAACGCGCCGCACATGCAGTTCAGGACTTTTTTCTGGACGAGATTGCGGATCGCGCCTTCCATCACGCCCCATGCGCTGGACGTGGAAAGATAAACGAGCTGTTTCGTGAAAAGCAGTTGCTGGAGTTGCGGCTGGACTTTCGCGTAAAGGTCTTTGAAACCCTGGCCGCGATGGCCGATCATCGGCGAGCAAAACGCCTTGAAAGTTTTTTCGCTGACTTCGACCGGTCCCGGAATGTGCAATTTGACGTGTGGCATAAAATTAAAAACTGTTCGTGAAATTTTTCACAAGCTTGTGAACAAGGCAAGTTTTATCGTCGCGCAATCTGGCCGTAAATGTTCTTGGCAAAATGGAAAGCCGGAAATAAAATCGTAATGTGAAGTCGAGATTGATTACAAAAATGCGGTTTAATAAGTGTTAGGTCACTGATTATGTCCACAGAAGCTCGTTGCCCATTTTGTTCCGAGCGCGTGTCATCGTGGGCGGTGATGCGAGCTGGCACTCCTTCGCGCATTCGTTGTCAGCATTGTCACCAGAAGATTCGCCTCGCAAACTCGAAGTCCTTTATGGGTATCTATTTTACGAGTATGTTGTTGCTTGTTGGGATTTTAGTGGCGGCATATTTTCTACATATTGCAGGTGGCTTGATACTTTTTCTCATTGGTATTGTTGTGTTTGAGATTATTGAGTTTATCTTCAGTAAAGCTGTTGTTAGAAGTGGGACATTTGAAAAACCAATCACATGATGTGGCCTAATAAGTCGGCGGTGGCTCAACTTTCTACGCTAGCCTGCAAATTCCCTCCGTGAGTTTTCACTTCTCCACATAACCGTTCTTGCGAAACCATTCGACGGCGTCGGCGAGCGCCTGTTTGGGCGGCGTTTGCGGCAGGCCGAGTTCGCGGATGGCTTTGGCGGGATTGAACCACATTTTTTCCTTCGCCATGCGGACGCCGGCGAGCGGAGCCTTGGGCGGATTTTTTGTGAAGAAGGAAGTGCCTTCGTTGACGTGCGCGGCGGCGAGGGCGACCCAGTGTGGGATTTTCGTTTTTGGCGCCGCGATGCCCGTGATTTCTTCCAAAACTTTTAGTGTCTCTTCCATCGTCCAATTGCCATCCTTGTTTCCCAAAATGTAGCGCTCGCCGATTGTTCCTTTTTGCGCCGTGAGAATGTGTCCGGCGGCGACGTCGCGGACGTGAACCCAGTTCAATCCGGTTTCGAGATACGCGGGCATTTTTTGATTCAGAAAATCCACGATGACCTGGCCGGTCGGCGTCGGCTTAACGTCGCGCGGGCCGACGGGCGCGGACGGATTTACGATGACGATGGGCAATCCTTTTTTGCGGAACAGATCAATCGCGACGCCTTCCGCGCGGAACTTCGAGCGTTTGTAATCGTTCGTCATGTCTGCTTCGGAAACTCTTTCGCCTTCGTTGGCTGGGACAATTTTTCCGTCCACTTCCTTCGGCAAGCCGATGCAGCCGACGGTGCTGGTATAAACGATGCGGATGCAGCCGGCTTTTCCGGCAGCTTCGAGGACGTTGCGCGTGCCTTCGACGTTGGCTTCATACATCGGCGCGTAATCAGGCATCCACAATTGATAAATCGCCGCCGTGTGAAAACACCAGTCACAGCCTTCGATCTCGCGTTCGAGCAGTTTGCGTTCGAGAATGTCGCCGGTGATGAGTTCGGCTTTCACGCCGTCGAGTCCGCGCAAATCACTTTTCTCGCGCACGAGCGCCTTGACGCTGTGCCCGCGCGCGACAAGTTCATGGACAAGGTTGGAGCCGACGAAACCCGAAGCGCCTGTGACGAAACATTTCATAATCTTAATCCTGATTGAAGCCGCTTTCATTCTGCACAATGCCCTGCGCGACGCCATAAAAAGTTTTTCACATTCTGCCGCTTGACTTGCCACCTCAACTGTGGAAATGCTTTTGCGTTGTATGCAGGCAAAGAGCAGCGTCAGAAAAAAATCAAACCGCGCCAGCCAGCGCGACCTCGACGTAAAAATCGAATTCATTGAAGGCATCATCCGGCGCGACCCGGATTACGTGGACGCGCTGCAATTGCTCGGCGACCATTACACGCAGCGCGGACGCTTCACCGAAGGCTTGCAAGTGGACGAACGCCTCGCGAATCTCGAACCCGAAAGCCCGCTCGTGTTTTACAATCTCGCGTGCAGCTATTCGCTCACCGATCAATTCGACCGCACCGCGCGCGCTTTGGAAAAAGCGTTGAGCCTTGGCTATCGCGATTTCACATGGCTTGCCAAAGACCCCGACTTGAAAAAATTCCGCGCGCAGCCTGCCTACGATGAAATCAAAGAAAAAATCCGGCGGTTAAAAACCAAAGGCCGCTGAATCTTTGTGTCCTTTGCACACTTTCGCCGTTAAACTTTCAACATGAACGTCACCATTCGCGGCCGCACGCAACACTTCCGCACCGTCACTTTTGACCGAGCGCAGAATTTTGTTTTACTGATCGAACAAAGACTTCTACCTCACGAATTCAAAATTGTTCCCGCGAAAAATTTCAAGGAAACAGCGGCGGCAATCCGCGACATGATCGTTCGCGGTGCGGGAGCGATCGGCGCAACGGCGGCTTACGCTTTGGCGCAAGGCGCGCTCGCCTTTCGCGGAAATGATTTGAAGAAATTTTCGACGCACATTGAAAACGTTTACCAAACGCTCGCCGACGCCCGGCCAACGGCGGTTGATCCCGTCAACGCGATGAACGATGTGCGCCGCGAAATGTCGCGCGGCAAAACCGTCGCGGAAAAAAAATCACTCGCGCTGGCCGCCGCCGAGGAATTTGCGAACGAAGACGTCCACCATTGCGAAGAAATTGGAAAGCACGGGGCAAAATTGATCCGCAACGGCATGAAAATTTTGACGCACTGCAATGCCGGCTGGCTCGCGTTCGTGGACATCGGCACCGCAACCGCGCCACTGTATGCCGCGCAAAAACTTGGCAAAAAATTCCACGTCTTTTGCGATGAAACCCGCCCGCGCTCACAAGGCGCGACGTTGACGGCGTGGGAACTGGCGCAGCAAAGAATTTCGCACCAAATCATCGCCGATAACGCCGCCGGACATCTGATGCAGCGCGGCGAGATTGACATGGTCATCGTCGGCAGCGACCGCACGCTCGGTCGCACCGGCGAAGTGACAAATAAAATTGGAACTTACACAAAGGCGGTTCTGGCCGCGCGGCATAAAATTCCATTTTATGCCGCCATTCCGCTTTCGACGATTGACTGGAATTTGAAAAGCGGTTTGAAAATTCCGATTGAAGAAAGAAACGAAAGCGAAGTTCTCGGCGCGTGGGGAATCAATTCGCAGGGCAACCGTGAATTTGTCCGCGTCGCAAATCCAACGAGCGGCGCGCGGAATCCGGGTTTCGACGTGACGCCGCCGGAATTGATTACGGGCATCATCACGCCAGCGGGAGTTTTCAAGCCGCAGGAACTTTGGTCGCGTCGGCGTGAATTGGGTTTTGCTGGTTAAAGCGTTTTAGATAAAACTTGAACTTGCTTCGGGTGCGAAAGGAATTTAGCTTCAACATTCCCTGTGGCGGGGTAGCCAAGTGGTAAGGCACGGCTCTGCAAAAGCTGCATTCGTCGGTTCGATTCCGACCCTCGCCTCCATAAGTTATTTACTTAAAACGACTTATGAGGCTATTTTTTTCAAACTATTACTTCCATTAATCACGAGCCAACTATTGATAATTATGTGTTAACTTGTGCTAATATGGAAACGGGTATTTTTCTGATGCTCGTCGTAAAAAAATAAATTTTATTTTAAGAAATTTATGGTGATGTCTGATACGAATGCAGACCTTGGTCGCTGTTGATGCTCAAATGTCATTGCCGCGATTGCTAGCAGATGGGCACACAACTGAAAAATGGAGCAACCTTATCAGCATCAAGCATCACCATTGGCGGTTGATAAAAAACGGGGGAAAAACTGGCGGCTTTCGGCAACGAACGCCGTCTTTTAATTTTATTTTAATTTGATAAAATTTCGGCGTGAAAGGCAAAGACTCATTGAGCAAAGCGCGTCGTTCGTGGAATATGTCGCGCATTCGTAGTAAAAACACGACACCAGAAATTATTGTGCGTTCGATGCTTCATAAAATTGGTTATCGCTTCCGGCTGCATGTTAAAATTCCGGTTCCTGAATCAATTAATTTTCCATTCCGTCGTCGCGTTATTTGTCCTGACATTGTTTTACCGAAATATAAAACCGTGATTTTTGTTCATGGCTGCTTTTGGCATCGCCACAAGAATTGCACGGATTGCACCACGCCAACGAACCGGCGGGAATGGTGGCTGGCTAAACTCAACGGCAATGCCGCACGCGATGAACGCCATCAACGCATATTGAAAAGACTTAATTGGAGAATAATTGTAATTTGGGAATGCAGATTGAGGGAGCCAAAAAAGCTTATAAATAAATTAACTAAAGCTCTAAAATGCCCGGGCGATTGATATGCCTGGCAATGCGAGTTTGAATTTCTACAAGCAAGTCTTTCCTAAGCCGACAAATTGGTTTGCGTCCATTAAGCGATTTAAAACCAATACAGCCGAAATAACTAAAATCAATAACAAGATGAAAAACCTCTGGGAAAACTTTGTCCGAAGTAAAAGGCGGCGATATATATAATGCGTCGCCTGGTTTTTTAAGATATTTGTGATGCAATGAAGAAATAAAAACCCCAGGGACGATCCGATGTCGTTTCCATTTATTTTGTGCTTGGTCACAAGATGCGGAAACCTCGACAATAAAGCCCTTCGCATTGGCGACTTAGAGAAAACATAAAACCGCTGGTGTCTTCACCGATGTAGTCACATACACTTCGTGCCCTTTACGCCTCCCTCGGCTACGACGACTTCAGTTGAAATCATGGATAATTTTTAGTTACGATCTTTATGAGGACGAGGTCAAGTGGGCGTTTTATGGAGAACAGGTGCATTACGGCCAGGTGAGCAAAAAGTTCATCCATCCAAAGGCAAGAGATTCAAATACGGCGGAAGGACGATACGTGCCAAGCCGGGTCGGGAAGATTTTCAAACGCGCCGTGTTTGGCTTTCCGTGGTTGCACAGAATCAGCACGTCCTACATTGACCGCACCCATTTGAGCCTGCGCTTGTTTAACCGGCGCTTCACGCGCCTCACATTGGGATATTCCAAGAAGTTGGATTATCTCAAACATTCGGTTGCACTCTCCGTCGCACATTTCAACTTTTGCCGCGTTCATGCGTCACTCAAAGGGCAGACGCCGGCGATGGCGGCAGGATTGTCCGATCACGTTTGGTCTATTGTGGAGCTTTTAACGTATTCGGGAGAGGTCGGCTCGGAGCAGTGGCTTTGGCCATTGCATGAAAAAACCGTCTCGCCTCCGATTCAAATTCTCAAGGCTGCGTAAACAATTTGCAATCTGGTAAAATTAAGAAGGGATTGTCGCGATGTTTTTTCAAAGTAGTCGAAATTCTCATATTTTCGCGCCCGGTGCGTTTTTAACCGATTTCTTTTGCTCGGCCTTGAGCCGCTTCTTTTCCCGGCTTTCGACTTTTTTGATGCTCTCGGCTACGGGCAGGTTTTCCGGCATCGTGCCACCCAGCTCGTGGATTGTTCTGCGGACTTTGCGGCCCACTTCGCTGTGAATCCGATTGGCGTGATCTTTGTTGCGCACATTTTCACGACGCAACTTTTCCTCCGTCTGCGTGGCGCGGAAAAGATTGGCCGCCAGTTCCGTGCTGCCCATGTGGTCGAGAAGATGTTCCTTGGGTTTGAGACGCTTGCGCTCGCGGACATCGCGCATTCCCAATCCACCATAAAGTCCGCGATACCCGTGATCCATGAAGATGGCGTAATCCAGCGGCTGAACAACGCCAGCCTGTTTTGCCACGCCCGCCAGATTCTTGTTATGTTTCTTCATCTCGGCGCGCAGCAGCAAGCGCGTCTTGTCTTCCTTCAACGCCTCATCATCGGCCATTTCCTGACGCCGCGTTTGCACGGCAAAATAACTTTGCCCCAATGCGACGAGCGGTTTGCTTGGATCGGCGTTTTGAATGACAAGGTAACAGGCGTAACGGGAAAGTGCCCAGTCTTCGACCTCGCGCTGTGCGCCCGAACCAATGCTGACCATTTCGTTGGATCCAACGAAATGGTTGGAAACCGCATGGCCGCTGTTCGCGCAGGCTTCGCGCGCCTTGGAGATAACAGCGATAAAATTGCGGAAGTCAGTGTATTCCAGCACGCGCGCTAAATCGCGCGCCGACCATGATTCTTGGCCTTCGGCATTGACGCGCTTAATGCGCTCGAACGTGTTGCTGGCGGCGGGGGCTGGCAATTGACTGCTCATGAGATTCTTTTTACCTCAAAACACGATTCTATTGAAGGATGAATTGTTCACAAATTTAACAGCAAGAAGCGGGTGGTTGTGTTATTTCCTCGTGGTAAAGTTTCCACATGAACGACTATGAGCGGATTGCACGCGTCCTTCGGTATCTGGATAAAAGCCACACCGACCAGCCGGACTTGACGACGCTCGCCCGGCACGTTGGTTTGAGCCAGCATCACTTTCATCGGTTGTTCACGTCTTGGGCAGGAATCACACCGAAAGATTTTTTGCAATGCCTCACGCTTGCTCACGCGAAAGAAATGCTTCGACAAGGCAAAAGCGTTCTGGATGCGGCTTTGGACACCGGACTTTCCAGCCCAAGTCGTTTGCATGATTTGTGCATCAGTTTGGAGGCCGCTTCACCCGGTGAAATGAAATCCGGTGGCGAAGGATGGACGGTTGTTTTTGGCTTTATCAACAGTCCATTTGGCCGATGCTTAATCGCTGAAAGTCCACGAGGTGTTTGCCATTTATCATTTGTAGATTCTGATGACAAAAATGCCGCATTAGCGGAATTGAAAACGCAATGGCCGCGAGCACAATTGCAGAGAGATGACATCGCTGCCAACAAATTGGTCAATCGCATTTTCCATCCAACAACTGTTAGAAATTCACAAATTCCATTGCGCGCCTTCGTGCGAGGCACTCCGTTTCAAGTGCGTGTATGGCGGGCACTGTTGCAAGTTCAACGCGGCACGTTGGTGAGTTATGGAGGATTGGCCGCAGTCGTGAATCAACCGACTGCCGCTCGCGCGGTGGGATCGGCTGTGGGACAAAACACTTTGGCATACCTCATTCCATGCCATCGCGTGATTCGTGAAACAGGAGTGATTGGTGATTATCGGTGGGGAAGGGTTCGCAAACAGGCGATTCTCGCGTGGGAAAATTCGCGCCGTTCCGCTTCGAAGATTAAACGCCGTGCCTGACAATTTTATGAGTTCGCAACAATTACAATTTTTGAGCCTCCAAAAGTTACCGGCGCGACTGAACGCGAAGGAAGCCGCCTGGCTTCTCGGTTTTAGTCCGCATGAAATTCCAATTTTAATGTCAGGAGGTTTGCTTAAACCTCTTGGGCATCCTCCCGCCAACGGTCCAAAGTATTTTTCTGCGACAATAATTGAAGAATACCGGAGAGATGAAAAATGGCTGGCCCGAACATCAGATCGCATCGTCCAGTTCTGGAGAACAAGAAACGCGAGGAAGAGCGGCAATATTGAAAACCAACAGGGTTTAGATTGAAATTGCCCAAAATTGCCAGTGAAATTGCCAGTGAAACTAGGCAGAAGTTCACGCTAGTTACGGCCAGTTACGCTTGAATAGCACAATAAAATCAGTTATTCATACAACAGGTAGTGCGAGTTAACGTCCGATTCCGACCCTCGCCTCCAGACCTTAACAGTTTCCACATCAAAGGTTTGGAGAAATGTGAGTGCCGGACTTCCAGTAAAAGTTCCAGTAAACCAGCGTGTGCGTCACTTTTCTGCTTATGCAGGCTAATGCGTCCCACTCGTTGCTAACGCTGTGAATTCGATTCGTCATAGCCTCACAACATGAATGACGACATGACCGATAAATTTAGATTGTTCCGCCGTGCCAGTGGTGTTTGGTATATCGAAGACAGGGAAACAAAGGAGCAGGGGAGCCTGCGCACACGCGACGCCATAGAAGCCAAGCGTTTGTTCAACGCCAACCGGCAATCAATATCCAGATTGCCAGGGCTTACCTCACTGCCACAGATCCGATGTTGGTGACCAGGACATGGAGTGATGTCATGGAGGCACTCTCTGGTTCGCTCAACACTTCCCTGACCAAACAAATCAATTCGGCTGCCCGTTTTTGGAAATGCGTGAGTCTAGTTGCGATGGATTTTCTCGCGTAAATCCAATCAGCATAAACGTAGATTTCTTTGCCGGAATGTTAGGTGGAGATAAAAGGCTCGGTCATTCAGTCATATATTTTGAGCCTGAACTCCAATTTTATTATCGAGAACCTGTGCCGAATATTTACAAGCCCACGACACCAGAGAAGTTGCAAAATTATTACAGGGCCATGATGTTGAGGTGTGTGCAGGAGTTGGGAAATGAGACGGACAAGCTAAATTTGTTTGTGGAATTTCGTAGTGATAAAACTGCCAAAGCCGTAGTCCATCGTGCGAAGTCAATTTTGGCCGCAGATTCATCGTTCTTCAGCGCAACCAGTCCTCACCAAAGAATCCGTGGAATCGAGCTACATGAAAGACTCGCCATTAAATTTGTGGACGAACTATTAACTGCTGACTCTGGGAAAATTCTGATGCTACATGATGCTTACGCTGCATTTTGTTCTTTGCTAAAACAACGTGAACTGGAACCGGTCAAGCGCAGTGATTTCAAAGCCATTGTCGTTCCGTTGATTCGCAATGAATTTGACGTGGCTTTGAGGAACGACTTGGTAGTGGATGGGAGGCAGGGCGTTCGCGGGTGGAAAAATGTTAAATTGATTCAGACTGTGCTGACATGATTTATTGGCCGAACTCAACAATTCTAGATTGGTTTCAAAGCCAAAGACTGACTCCTTTTATGGAGAACTGACGCGATAAAAACTCTGAAGATTGTTAGTCACGCCCGAATCGCTGTAGAGAAATTGTCCGGGGGCGACTTCCCTGACAAATCCAAGAAATGTCCAGTTGCTGAACGGCAGCAACAGATTTGTGCTGCCCCAAACCGAGAAGCTGGTTCCAGCCGTATTTGTAAATGCAAGTTGGAACGGCCCGTATGATGAGGTTTTTATTCCGGCCAATTTTGCATTGATGCCGGAGGGAATCACCGGAGTTTCATACGCGCCAATGTCGATCTGCAAGGCTTTGCGCGGCTGTCCGCGCTGGTCAACGGACGGTGCTCCGTTGATGTTGCCAGACCGCACCGCCTGACTGCCCGGCAGCAATGCCATCGTCATGGTAGGACCGCCGTTGTTGGTCAGCGAACCCAAATCTGGATTGGTGTTGGTAAAACTGCCTGCAGTGGTGAAAGCCAGCGTCGCATCGGAACTCAAATTATTTCCGCCGTCGGTGATGGTGCCGCCCCAAAAGTTTTCGCCTTGAACAGGATTTGCTACGATTGTGTTCAAGAACACAAACTGTCCACTGCCCTGACCGATATTTCCGCCCGAGCCAACGCCATTGGCACCGGGGTCGCTGCTGCCGGAACTGAATGTTCCAGCAATACCAACAGCGCCGCCGCTGCCGCCAACCGCCACTCCGCCGACAAAGGTGTCATTGACAACAATGAGGCTGCCTTGGTTGTTATAAATACTCCCGCCGTAAGCGTTGCCACCGGAACCGCCCTGACCACCGGGAGTGCCCGGGATCGTGACGGTGCAATATGTCGGGCAGGTTTCGGTGCAATCCCCCAAACCGTTATGCGCACAGCATACGGTGCCGCATTGTTCTGAAAATTGTGAGCCGTTCTGCCCGTTTCCACCCGCACCGCCTTGACCACCAGCGGTTACGTTTCCATAAAATGTGCAGTTGGTGATGAACATGTCGCCATTCCCGGAATTACAGATAGCACCACCGATACCATCGCCACCGGAACCACCGGTCGCACTGGTTCCGACCTGATTGCCACCGGCTCCCAATCCACCACCGGCAATGTTGTTGGCAAATGTGCTGCCCATGATGATGACCGTGCCGCCATTGTCGTTGTAAATCCCGCCTCCGGCGCCAACGCTTCCATCAGGAGAACCATTCACGCCACTTGACCCGTAGGCGGCGTTGTTGCTGAAGGTGCAATTGATCACCGTCACCACTCCGCCGTTGTTATAAATCCCAGCACCGACAGAACTGACACGGCCGTTGACGATGGTCAGGTTTTTCAAGGTCAGATGAACTCCGGGATTGACGGTAAATATGCCGACACTGTTGTTTCCGCTGATGGTCACGTTTTGCCCAGTGCCATCCACTGTGAGATCCGATGAAATGATCAACGTGCTCGAAATGACAATCGGTGCGTCATCAAACGTCAGGGAAAAAGTCACATCGCTGCTATCGCACACACCCTCGTCCAGAAAAGTTTCGGAGGGCGTGCTGACAATGTAGGAAGCCTCCTTGAGAAAAGTGAAGCTGGTTGTTGTGGCAAATGTTCCCAACGAATTTTGCACGGTGATCGGGCCGGAGGAGGCGCAAGATGGAACGGTGGCGACGATCTGTGTGCTTGAATTGATTGAAAAAACGGCGCTCTCACCGTTAAAAAAAACATTGGTGGTCGTGTCAAGAGCCGACCCGTTGATGGTCACAACCGTTCCGGCAACGCCATTGGTGGGTGAAAAGGCGGCCAGAGGATGAATGATTGACGGCGTATTGGTCAGCACTGAAAGCGTGCTGTTCCCGTCGTTCACGCTGACCAGATCCATGATGCCATCGCCGTTCAGATCCGCCGCCAGCACATAATCTGGTTCGCTGGGTGTGTTCAATGTGCCTGCGAGTGCAAATCCCCCGCTGCCATTGTTCGTAAACATAGAAAGTGAATTGCTGCTAAAATTCGCGCTGATCAAATCTATTTTCCCATCATTGTTCACATCCGCTGCGCAGACGTGATAAGGAAAGCTGCCCACAGGGTAGTTACCGGAGGTAGCAAAGCCGCCACTGCCATTATTGGTCAACACCGTCAGCATATTGACCTTGGTGTCCGAACAGATCAAATCAGGTTTGCCGTCTCCGTTCACATCCGCTGCCGTCACGCTAAGCGGTCCTCCGCCCACAGTCGGCGTGGAGGCGGTCGCAAACACGCCGCTTCCATTGTTCGTCAATATGGTCAGAGTGGTGCCGTTGCCACTTCCATAATTCGCGCAGATCAAATCCATCTTCCCGTCATTGTTCACATCCGCTGCACAAACAGCCTCGGGATTGCTGCCCACGGGAATATTCGTGGCGATGACAAAATTGCCGTTCCCGGCGTTCGTCAATACCGTCAACGTGTTGCCGGAAGTATTGGCGCTGATTAAATCCATCTTGCCATCTGCATTGACATCCGCCGCCACTACGCATGCCGGTCCGCCGCCCGTGCCCGGCGACGAGGCAAAGACAAACCCGCCACTGCCATTATTGGTCAACACCGTCAGCATATTGGCCGTAAAATCTGCGCACGCCAAGTCCAGCTTGCCATCTCCGTTCAAATCCGACGCGACGATGGAAATAAGATTTGCTCCTGCAGTGATCGTGCCGGAGGAAACAAAGCCGCCACTGCCATTATTGGTCAACACCGTCAGCGTGCCGGGATTGGATTCGTTCGCGCAGATCAAATCCATCCTGCCATCCCCGTTCACATCCATCGCACAGGCAGAGAAAGGGTGAAAGCCCACGCTTGGCGACGAAGCCAGCGTAAAATTGCCGGGATAGTTCGTCACACCATCACCTTGGGCGTGGGCGATTGAAAGTTGAAGATTGAGGGTCGAGAAAATCGCCAATGCAAGACATAGATTTTGAACGCGCGCTTTCATGGTTGTTTGATTTGCGATTTCCGAACTGTCTGCTGAATACGCCCATTACTGAACTGTGTCGAGAAATTTCAATCGCCGTTTTCCCACCACAATTGGATACCCTTCGACTTTCAAATTGCTATCACATTTATCACCAAGATCAATTTCACCCAGCTTTTTTTGATGAGTAAACGATTCCCTCTAAATGAATTTGCCTCCTGCTCCAATCGCAATCCATGGCCCTGTCATATTCAAATCTCACGGGCAGAAGATTTTTGAAATTGCCCGATCCACCTTCCCAATCTGAAGTTAAAAGCAAAAAAACCTCAGCACTGATCACGCCCACAAATTGATATGGCTCAAGCGTTGAGTGTTGGAATATGATTTGAGCGATGCCAGAACTTTTATATAAGTTGCCCCGAAATGTTATCACCATCTTCAGTGGTCGTAATCTTTTATATCATGCACTGGCCATTGTCCTGACTGTGATAATCGTCATATCCGGCTTCGACTGGTCTTATTACATTTCGACGAGGGGAGATGTATTTATTGAATTCGCCCGTCTCGCTATCAGACTCGGAACCGTGCTACCTCTTCTGTCAATTTTGATCCTCTTGATTGTGGGCGAAATCAGTAAAAATCGCCGCATCATCACAACTGCCTGGGCTTTGGGACAGGCGGCTTTGCTCGGCTACTGTATCTCCTGCTGTTACAAAGCATTCACTGGCCGTCTCCCACCGCCATTCAGAGGTTTCAGGATGTCAGCTATGAATAACGGCTCACTCATTGATTCTAGCCATGGTTTTCAATTCGGCTTCCTCAAAGGCGGCATTTTCTGGGGCTGGCCATCGTCACACACCACCGTAGCGTTTGCCATGACGGTCTGCCTCATCACGCTTTATCCCAGGAACAAAATGTTGGTTTTCTTGGCATTGCTCTATGCCTTTTACATCAGCCTGGCGTTTTTGTGAACATCCATTGGTTCTCTGAATTCGTGGCAGGTGCGATTATTGGCAGCTTAATTGGAATGGTGGTGGGCAGAAGTTTTAAGGCAAAGTTGATTAAAAATGAGGTTGCATAGATTTGCTTCTCCTGTCCGAACAAATCCAAGAGTGTCCTAAAAATGAACAGCAGTGTCTCAATTTGGAGCGCACCCCGATCGATTGAGATTCACAACGACATTTCAATAAACAAATCAATTCAGGGTTGCAAATTATTTTATGAATGAGGACCTGTTCAGTTTTCTTCCAGAAAATAATGGATGATTGTCGGTTAAAAAATTATTATTGGTTAGTAATTCAACATTATCTTCTCGGAGGCTTTGACAATTTTTCACTTGGCTCTTTAATTGCTATTGTCGCCAGATTGTTGCCGTCAACAGGGGTAAATTTATTGACGGTCAAGCTGATGATGTGAGACAAAAGCAACGTCAGTAAGGAAATCAGAAAGTCGCTCGTTCAGGGCTA
>Ga0206891_10201_pt1 | contig 17010 bp, 15 predicted proteins | sample Alteio_BWOrgHeat_55_FD_153246 | JGI IMG/M metagenome (GOLD analysis project Ga0206891, IMG submission 153246) | Enriched cells from forest soil in Barre Woods Harvard Forest LTER site, Petersham, Massachusetts, United States - Alteio_BWOrgHeat_Nextera7 ...
ATTCTTAACCCACGTGGGCAAATAAAGCCGAATTCCAATTGCTAACACAATAAGTGGAATAATTATTTTCAATGTCGTCGGGAAATGACGTGAGGGTTGCTTTTGAAATTGCCATCCCTGATAAGGACGACGATGTCGTATTAGTGTAGGCATAATGGTCTATGATACTTCCATTCGTGGGTATTAATGAATTTTTTAGACAGCATATTCTTGAAAAAGTTACAGAAAAGAAGCTTTTTTCTGTTACCAAGCTACCTCATTCGACTCTAATAAGATATGGATGATAAATCATGCATTAGGGTTTTATTGGTCAATGATGACCCTAAGGAATCTCGTGAATTTCGTCAATCATTGGAAAAGGAAAATTTTCAAGTTCATGAATTGTTGGATGGAAAAATCGATGAGCATACTATTCATCCTAACTTTATTGACATCATTATTATTCGTCTTTCATCCACTCACGGAAAAGGATTGCAGCCCTTTTCCTATTTACCTATCAATCTTCGTGAATTACCTATCTTAGTCATGACGGATTCAGCGCATGAAGAATTGGCTGCAGAAGCTGTTCATCATGGAGCTCAGGAAGCATGGGTGATCGGTGAAGTCTCTGACAAAGGGGTTGGAAGACTTATTCGTCATGCGATTGAACGACATTCTTCGCGAACCCGCCTTTATAACCTTTGCATGATTGATGATCTCACCGGGCTTTATAATCGGCGTGGTTTTCTGGTGCATGCCTCGGAGCAAATGATTGTGAATAAACGTCGAGGAGGTTTTTGTTTATCCATTCTTGATTTGGATGGGCTTAAACATATTAATGATACGCGAGGACACCTTGAAGGCGATCGAGCTATTATTCGAGTAGCTAATTTCCTCAAAAAAGCCTTCCGGAAAACAGATATTCTGGCTCGTTTGGGGGGGGATGAATTTGCTGTTTTAACAGTCGAGTCAGCAAAAGATTTAACTCGGCAGCGACTCGTTCGATTACAAAAAATTGTAGCCGATTATAATCGTTCTAATAAATCGGCATTTCCATTATCATTAAGTGCAGGAGTTCTTTATTTCAAATCCGAAAATTCAATACCTTTAGAAGAATTACTTCATCGAGCCGATAAAGCAATGTATAGTCATAAAAAAGTAAATCACAGAACGCCAGGCGAAAAACCCTATGTATTCGATGAGCGTCCTACAACAGTAGAAGATTTTCAAGTTGCTTCACTATAATCGACTGAAACCTTCATTTAATGGGAGGTTCTAAAAAAATGCCTGAAGCTTCTTTATCGTCCTCATTGCTTCAACGTGTTGTTATTGAACACGTTTCGCCGACTGTTGATTGTGGCGCGTTCCCTATTAAACGTTGTATTGGAGAACGTGTTTCAGTGATGGCCAATATTCATTTGGACGGAACAGATCACATTGCTGCTATTTTAAACAGTCGTTTATTGTCCCATCCTCATTGGGATAAAACATTTTTCACGATCATTGATCCAGGAAAAGATCTTTGGCAAGCGACATTGAATTTAGAGTCCATAGGGACCTATGAGTTTTTCATTGAAGCGTGGGTTGATGCATTTTCAACCTGGCGATATAAATTAGGTCGTAAATCTAATGCTGGACAAGATGTGGAACAAGATTTAAAAGAAGGCGCTCTCCTTCTTCACTCTGCTTTTGTCCACAGTCAGGGTCATGATTTGGAGATCCTCCAGCACCATCATCATGTCATCACCACATCCAATTCTATGACCCAGCGTCTAGCGGCTGCGAATGATCCTGATGTAGCCTCTATTATGAAACGCAGTGGCAACAATGGTTTTTCCACAAAAACCCAGATGTTTCTTATTTCTGTAGAACGAAAACGCGCTTCTATTGGAGCATGGTATGAGTTTTTTCCACGGTCTTCAGGGACGGGAACTCTTCACAGCGCTACCTTTCAAGAAGCAGAACAGCGTTTAGAGGGTATTGCCCAGATGGGTTTTGATGTTGTGTACCTCCCTCCTATTCATCCGATTGGTCGTACCTTTCGCAAGGGCTCTAATAACAATCCAGTTGCAGGTCCTGGGGATTCCGGTAGTCCTTGGGCAATCGGCGCTTTGGAGGGAGGTCATACAGCGGTTCATCCGGAGTTGGGTACACTTTCTGATTTTCACCATTTTGTTGAAAAAGCAAAAAGTTTAAATTTAGAAATTGCTTTGGATTTGGCTTATCAATGTGCGCCTGATCACCCGTATGTAAAAGACCATCCCGAATGGTTTCACCATCGACCCGATGGCACCATTCAATGTGCAGAAAATCCACCAAAACTCTACGAGGATATTTATCCCATCAATTTTGAATGCGAACAATGGGAAGCACTGTGGAATGAATTAAAGCAAGTTGTTTTATTTTGGATTCATCAAGATGTTCGTATCTTTCGAGTGGATAATCCTCATACAAAGCCCTATCGATTTTGGGAATGGTTGATTCGCGAGATTCGGAAAGAGTCCCCCGATGTTATTTTTTTAGCAGAGGCCTTTACGCGTCCAGCAGTGATGCAGTATTTAGGGAAAATTGGTTTTTCGCAGTCTTATACTTACTTTACATGGCGAACGACGCAGAAAGAATTAACAGAATATGTCACAGAGCTCACCCAAACCGTTGTCCGAGATTTTATGCGACCTAATTTTTTCGTGAATACTCCCGATATCTTGCATGAATTCTTGCAAACAGGAGGTTGTCCTGCTTTTCAATTGCGATTTATTTTGGCTGCGACCTTGAGTTCGAACTATGGTATTTACGGACCACCTTTTGAACTTTGTGAGAATCAAGCGTTCCCTGGAACAGAAGATTATGTGGATTCCGAAAAATATCAAATACGTCAATGGGAGTGGGATCGTCCTGGAAATATTAAATCCCTGATCGGAGATGTGAATCGAGCGAGACGCGAAAATCCTTCCTTACTTGTCAATGAAACCATTCGTTTTTACTCGGTCGATAACCCGCAATTGTTATGTTATGGGAAAACGCTACCTGATGGTTCCAATCCGATGCTTATTGTGGTGAATCTTGATCCCAAAAATGTGCAATCCGGTTGGATCCAAGTGCCTTATCAAGAATGGCATTTGCCAGAGCAATATTTTGTATTTGATCTTTTGAGCAATCAATCCTATGCCTGGAAGGGAGCTAGCAACTTTATTAAATTAGACCCTCAAGAACGTGTCGCTCACCTTTTCAAGGTGACATCATGAAAAGGTCGACCACTCCAGCGTTCTCGCCAGATCCTCTTTGGTTTAAAGATGCAATTATTTATGAAACACATGTGAAGTGTTTCTTTGACGGAAATAATGATGGTATTGGTGATTTTCAAGGATTAGTTCAAAAGCTCGAGTATCTCAAAGGTTTAGGGATTACATGTCTATGGCTTCTTCCTTTTTATCCCTCTCCCCTTCGTGATGATGGTTATGATATTTCTGACTATCAAAATGTACATCCTTCGTATGGGACGTTAAAAGATTTCCGACATTTTGTAAGGGAAGCTCATCGTCTTGGTTTACGCGTCATTACCGAACTGGTTATTAACCATACGTCTGATCAACATCCTTGGTTTCAAGCCGCGCGCAAAGCGCCTAAAGGATCCAGTAAACGTGATTTTTACGTCTGGAGCGATACGGATCTTAAATATAAAGAGGCTCGTATTATTTTTAAAGATACTGAAAAATCCAATTGGACTTGGGACCCAGAAGCGAATGCGTATTATTGGCATCGTTTTTTTTCCCATCAACCTGATCTCAATTTTGATAATCCGCACGTTTTTAAAGCAGTCATGCGTGTCATGCGATTTTGGTTGGATATGGGGGTGGATGGACTTCGTTTAGATGCAGTCCCTTACTTAGTGGAACGCGACGGGACTAATTGTGAAAACTTGCCCGGCACACATGCCATTTTAAAAGCGATGCGTAAAGAAATGGATGCCAATTATAAAGATCGCGTTTTTCTAGCGGAAGCCAATCAATGGCCTATTGATGTACTCCCCTATTTTGGAAATGGGGATGAGTGCCATATGGCTTTTCATTTTCCACTCATGCCGCGTATCTTTATGGCATTACGTCAGGAAGATCGCCATCCTATTACTGAGATTTTGCGACAGACGCCGGCCATCCCTGACAATTGTCAATGGGCTATTTTCCTTCGCAATCACGATGAACTCACTTTAGAAATGGTCACCGATGAAGAGCGAGATTACATGTACGCACAATATGCAACAGATCCTTTAATGAGACTCAATTTAGGAATTCGCCGTCGACTTGCTCCTCTGGTCGATAATAGCCGTCGTCGCTTAGAACTTCTTTTTAGTCTTCTTTTTTCATTTCCGGGAACTCCTGTTTTGTATTACGGAGATGAAATCAATATGGGAGATAATTATTATTTAGGGGATCGTAATGGGGTTCGAACCCCGATGCAATGGAGTAATGATCGTAATGGCGGATTTTCCAGAGCTGAATTTGCCAAACTGTATTCGCCTCCTTTAATGGATTCAGGATATAGTTATCAGTCAACCAATGTTGAAGCTCAGACCAAAGATCCTTCTTCTCTTTTGAATTGGTTGAAACATATTATTGAAGTCAGTAAACGTTTTAAAACGTTTGGACGAGGAACATTGGATTTTCTTCATCCTGCTAATCGAAAGATTTTAGCCTACGTCCGTCGGTACAAAGATGAAACATTTTTGGCAGTGGCTAATTTATCTCGATTCGCACAGCCGACGGAATTGGATTTATCCGAATTTAGCGGACGTATCCCTGTGGAACTTCTAGGATCTACAGAGTTCGCAAAAATTGGAACCACGCCCTATCCCCTCACGCTTGGACCTCATTCATTTTTCTGGTTTCAGTTGAAGCGTGCTGGCGTTTCAAAACAATCAAGTCCTTCAACACCGACGTCTTTAACTGAAGAAACAAAAAAAACCGATCTCCGTATTTCGATTACGAAAGAATCCACACAAAAAATTTTCGAACAGCCTCTCCGAAATTTTCTTGAAAAAGAGGTCCTCCCATCCTTTTTATTAAAACAGCGGTGGTATGGACATAAATCAGAAACGATTCAATCGATTCGTTTTATGGATTGGGGGGCATTGGATGTGGCTGGGCTTTACTATGTGGCTTTTATTGAAGTGTCGACCTCTGATAAGCAAAAAGCGGTTTACAATTTTCCTTTAGGATTTGCATGGGGCATACAAGCTAGCGAACGTCAATCCTTGAGTCCTGAAAAAATAATTGCACCAGCCCAAGATGCTAAAGAACAAGGCGTCTTATTTGATGCAACGGCCGATGACGAATTTTGTCGATTGTGGATGGCTTTGATTGATCAGAAAAAAGAACTCAAACTCCAAAAAGGAATTTTGCGAGGAGTTCAATCCTCCGCTTATGCTGCGGTTGCAAAACAATCTCAACCTTTAACAGTGACTCATCTTTCGGGGGAACAAAGCAATACCTCTATCCGTTTAGGGTCAGAGTTGATTTTAAAACTCTATCGCCATGTCGACCCTGGAATCAATCCCGATTACGAGGTCTCCTATTATTTAACTGAAAAAACAGCTTTCCAGCGCGTCCCTCCTACGGTAGGTGGTATTTTTTATACGTTGAAAGGCCAAGAAGATATGACGGTCACGATGGTTCAAAAATGGGTGGGGAATAAAGGAGATGGCTGGAGTTATACGCTCGATCAATTGCAAGCTTACTATGTTCGTGCAAGAGAGCAATCCTCTAATGTTCAACTCAATGATTTCAAACAAGGTCTTGTTGTCTCTCTCACGGCAGCAATTTCACCTGCAGCTTCTTCTCTCATAGGCCCTTTCCTGAACACAGTCTCCATTTTGGCTCAGCGTACAGCAGAATTGCATCGTGTACTTGCAAACAAAGATTTGAAGGATGAGGCTTTTAGCCCCAAACCGTTGACGGAAACCTATCTCAAAAATCTATGTCAATCGGTATTCACCTCTGCCGCGCAGACTTTCCACGATTTAGAAAAAAAATCAAAAGAATTGCCTACTTCCACGTTGGCAAAAGTTGAACAAGTTCTAAAATCGCGAAACCAATTAACCTGTACTACACCACCATCCTTTAAACAACCTGTTCCACAAGGCCTTATTCGTTGTCATGGCGATTATCATCTGGGACAAGTCTTATGGAATGGAGATGATTTCTCGATTCTAGACTTTGAAGGGGAACCAGCGCGAACGCTTGATCAAAGACGTGAACGACAATCCCCCCTTAAAGATGTTGCCGGCATGCTTCGTTCATTTCATTATGTGGCTTATGCCGCTCTTTTTAAATCGACAGCGGATCATCCTTCGGATTTTGAAAAACTAGAGCCCTCCGCCACATTTTGGGTCAATGGGGTATCAACTCAATTTCTAAAGACGTATCGTGAGACGCTGGGCAATCCCAACTGTGTTCCTGCAGATGCCTCAGAATTTCAAACCTTACTCAATCTCTTTTTGCTTGATAAAGCGTTGTACGAAGTGCGTTATGAACTCAACAATCGGCCTACCTGGGTAGCTATTCCATTGGAAGGCCTTTTATCATTAGTGAAAAACCCTGAACCTCCTTCATCATGAACGCAACCCAAACAGCATCTCCTTCATTAGGAACATGGAAGGACGACAATCAAATTCATTTCCGTGTATGGGCTCCTACGACTCAAACAATCGAAGTGATTCCTGAAAAATCCCATACCTCTGTCCCACCTTTTGCACTTTCAAAAGACACAGAAGGTTTTTTTACAGGTGTAAGTGGCACTTTATCTGTCGGAGATCTTTATCGCTATCGAGTAGATGGAAAAGGTCCTTATCCGGATCCCGCTTCGCGTTTTCAGCCTCAAGGAGTACATGGTCCTTCTATGGTAATTGATGCTTCGATGTTTCAATGGGCCGATTCAAATTGGCGTGGATGCGCCTTAGAACGTCTTTCTATTTATGAATTACATATAGGAACGTTCACGCCTTCGGGAACATTTCGAGCGGTGATTGAAAAATTGTCTGTTTTAAAAGACTTGGGTATTACTGCAATTGAATTGATGCCTGTCGCAGATTTTCCTGGACGATGGAATTGGGGTTATGACGGTGTCGATCTCTTTGCTCCATCCCATTCTTATGGTACTCCGGATGATCTCCGATCGCTCGTCAACGCAGCCCATCAACAGGGTTTGGCAGTAATTATGGATGTGGTTTATAACCACCTCGGGCCCGATGGAAACTATCTGAGTGTTTATAGCCCTTATTATTTTACCGACCGGCATAAAAGTCCTTGGGGTGCCGGCGTCAATTTGGACGGGGAGCATAGTCCATCCGTACGCGCTTACTTTATGGAAAATGCGATGCATTGGATTTCGGAATATCATATGGATGGATTGCGTTTGGATGCTACCCATGCCTTAATGGATGAGAGTCCTACGCATTTTCTCGCCGAACTCAGTGAACGTGTTCATTCCTTTTTCTCAGAGCGTCCTGTTCATTTATTTGCCGAAGACCATCGTCATCTTAAAACCATCATTACACCTGTGCATAAAAAAGGGTGGGGAATGGATGGCGTGTGGGCTGATGACTTTCATCATATTTTCCGTCGGTTTTTAGCAGGAGATCATGAAGCCTATTTTGCACCCTATCAAGGAACGACAGATGAAATGGCCGACGTCATTCAAAAAGGGTGGTTGGAAAAAAAATCTGCTGAGCTTCCACTGAGTCGATATCTTTTTTGTTTGCAGAATCATGATCAAGTCGGTAATCGTGCTTGTGGAGAGCGATTGCACCATCAGATTGATTTGGCTTCTTATCGCGCTGCATCGGCCGTCTTTTTATTTACGCCTGAAACCCCTTTATTGTTTATGGGCCAAGAATGGGCAACGTCTTCACCATTTCTTTTTTTTACAGATCATCACACTGAGTTAGGGCGCTTAATCACTCAAGGACGTCGAGAAGAGTTCAAAACATTTTCGAACTTTGCTGATCCTGCGTTGCGAGAAAAAATTCCAGATCCACAAGCTGCTTCTACTTTTGAAAAAAGTCGTTTAAGATGGGACGAACTTGAACGCATCCCTCATCAGGGACTGTGGCGTTTGTACCAGGCCTTGCTTCGTTTGCGTCAGATAAAAGAGACTTTTGGTTCTTCCGTAACTATTCAAACGCAAGTTCTCAATGCCTCGACGTTAGCGATCCATCGACGGGGAGATACAAAAGAATGGGTTCTGATCGCTTGTTTAAAAGGGTCAACCTCTGTTCCGCTTCCCTCTCGTCGTATTGGCGAAAATGATTTTGTAGAAAAAACATTTGTGACTACAGAAGATCCTTTATTTACTGAACAAGAAGATTCTCTTCCCATCATCCATGATGCAGGACATGTGCATTTTCAGCGTCCGGGAGCCATCATCCTTCAGTGGACACATTCTTTTTAAATTGTTGTTTTCAAAAATAACCGTATAAAACCGATCGAAAAGGCTGTTGTTAAGATGTGTTTTTTCAGTCTCCTAAATTTAGGTTGACTCGACGGATAAGGGCCTTTAGGCTTATCCAGATGACTTCTTCCTATCCCTTTTACAGATTACTGGTTTCTCTCGTTTTAAGTGCAGTGTCCTCCAGTTTTGCAGGTTCGATTGAAAAACCAATCTTGGTGTTGACCTCCAAAGAAAACGGTCTGGAATCAGATACCACATTTCGGTGCCAAAACACCATTCATGGCTACATCGTGCTTCCTTATAGTTATCAAGGGCCCCATCCGTTGGAAAGTATTTGGACAGCGCCGAAAGGATTGGTTGTTGAACATTCCAAAAGTACCTTGGATTGTGGAAAAGGCCGTCAAACCGCTTATGTGTTTTTGGAATTTGCACCTGCGATGAGTGGCTTATGGGGTCCTGTTCCTGAGCAAGGCAATAATGCAGTCTTTTCAGGATTATGGGAAGTGGAAGTGCGATGGGATCACAAAACGCTTCTTAAAGAAAAATTTAACGTGACGTGTTCATAAAGGAGGGGTTATGAAAAAAATGAAATGGTTCATGGCTGTAACGATTGTGATAGCGTCCATTGGTTTAACAGCTTGCCAGAAAAAAGATGATCCTGCCGTTAAGACATCCTCAGGAGGAGGAGCCTCAACTCAAAGTGTTCTCCATGTGAAAGGAGCGGGCCAATGAATAATAAATTATTTTTTGTGTTCACTATTGCTTTAGGGATGGCTGTAAAAACAGCCTCGGCGGCGGTGGATCCTTCATATGTGAAGATCAAACTTTACGAAGGTCGAGTTTCTCAAAATGCCGATTGCAGCAGTTCGATCCGACTATTTGTGGATGCGAATCCGCCTCTCACCGACGTGCTCGTCGGTCCTACATTAGGGTCAGGCGCTATTCCTAATGGAACCTATAAATGCTTCATGTTTAAAATGAGTGACAATATTCATTTTCAACCTGCAAGTGCTGTGGGAACCCACGGCGCGTGTAATACAGGATCGGATTATGTAACGGATGTCGCACATGATGAAACCGCGATTGATCCTGATGGAACCTCCCATGCTACAACCGCTGGTGTAAACGATATCGTTTGGGTTTACTTTCGCGTTGGAGGAGGAAATGGCGGTGGCGGAGCTTTCCGTCCCGATCAAGGTTTGTCTTTAGCGTCAGCCGTCACCGTGAGTGGAGATTCAACGCGGACGATGGTTTTTAATTTCCAAGGCGCTGTGGATGAAGGGTTTAATAATGGTGCATGGGAATGCGGTTGTAATGCACCAAATATGTCTTTCCGATAAATACATTTCATGAAAGATGCCGGAGCTAGCGTGGACGGCTCCGGCAAACCGTTCTAGAATCCACATCAGTTGATAAGGGGAGGGGTTTATGCAAAAGAGCATTTATATGATGCTGTCCTTGTTGGCCGTAGGAGTCGTCGGAAGCACTTCTCAGGCAACACAACGAATAGGTCTCATTGCGCAAGCGGCTATTCCGACGGGAGCGAATGATTTGAACCAATCAAACAATGTTGGTTCACGTAGCGGTCTTTATTATTTGCGTGATGTCACTCCCAATCTCTCTTTCGGAGGCGAATTTAATTATTTCTATTTGCCATCGAAAAACCATCGTCAATTATCAGCTAATGGTGGCGAACAGATGAACAGAGCTACGGCTCAAACGATGACTTTCGAAGCCATTGGGCGATATAACATTTCTCCCGAAGCCAAATGGAATCCGTATGTTCAAGGAGGGGTAGGTCTTGCGCGTTACCACCAAACCACACGTTCCACTCCGGATGCGGGCTCTGCCTGGGCAGATACTGGGACCAATGAAGAACGAACAATAGCAAGGGACACTTCTACGAGTTATGCATTGTCTGGAACAATTGGTGTTGAACGTGCCCTTACAGATTCAATTCTTCTGGGATTGGATGGAACATGGGACGTGTGGGGTGTCTCTCACAGCAAATTCGGAACCGATACGATTAATATTCCGAGTGTAGGATTAAAATTGAGCTGGAAATATTAACTGTTTAAGCCCAAACGCGTGTTTTAACAGAGGATTGTGTAACGAGCTTGGAGGGGTAGATATCCCCGACAAGCTCGTCCGGTTTAAACCATAATTTAATTTCGCGTTCGGAATCGGATTCGCTGGACGAGGCATGAATGACGTTTTCAAAAACACCTTTGGTTGTAATACGACCATAGGATCCACGAATAGAAGTTGGATCAGCTTCTTCTGGATTGGTCGAGCCAGCAATCGCACGCACTTTTTTAATTGCATCTGGACCACAATAAACCATTGCTAGGACGCGTCGATAGTTCTCCTCGTAAAACCCACCTTGGATGTATTTAATGAGATCAGGAAAAAACGGTTTTCCTTTTAAATCCCGATAATGTTCTTCCGCAAGCTCTTGAGAGACGTGTACGACTTTGGCCGCAACGATAATGAGTTTGGTCTCGGCCAGTTTGGTTAAGATATTTCCAGTGAGGGATTTTTTTAATCCATCGGGCTTAATCAAAACAAGTGTATTTTGGTTTTGTATCTCATTCATTGTTGAGGGAGGATACACGAGGTCATTTCAATTGTCAATGCAAGTTAAAATAGAGGTATTCCTGGTTTGTTATCCATCATCCCAACTCCTTTAGGAAATTTGGAAGATATTACATTACGAGCACTCGAAACATTAAAAAAAATCGATTGGTTGGCTTGTGAGGATACTCGACGAACGCTCGTGTTACTACGACATTTTAAAATTGAAAAAACACTTCGCAGTTACCATGCACATAGCTCTCATCATCGAGAAGACTTTATTTTAGAGGCACTCCGACAAGGTCAACATATAGGACTTGTATCCGATGCTGGAACGCCTGGACTCTCCGATCCCGGTGTTTCATTGATTCAACAAGCTTTGGCCGAAGGAATTAAAGTGGAATCGCTTCCAGGTCCTTGCGCAGCCATTACAGCGTTGGTGGGGTCAGGTCTTCCGACAGACCATTTCTTTTTTATTGGTTTTTTACCGAGGCGACCTTCTCGAGCAGAGCGACTCTTACGCCATGCGGCTTCACTCGAGAGTACGATTGTGGTGTATGAATCGCCGTACCGCGTTCGTAAAACATTAGAGCAGGTGATAAAAATATGGGGAGAGGCATGCCAAGTCGTGATTGCGCGAGAAGTCACTAAGTTTTTTGAAGAGTGGATTCGCGGGACTGCTTCTCAGGTGTTGACTCAACTCGGAGAGCGCGAACTGAAAGGCGAAGTTGTTATACTTCTGAAGCCTTCCACGACTGACGAGGAGAAGCCTGAAAATGATGATTAAAGTGTCGATTGTAGGGGCCACAGGATATACCGGCGGAGAGTTATTGCGACTCTTGTTGCGCCATCCTCATGTTTCTGTAGTCCATGTCACATCTGAAACATCGGCAGGCAAACCCATTTCTTCTATTCACAAATTTCTTAAGGGTCAACTCGATCTGTTATGTGAAAAAGTAGATCTCGAATCCATTGCCAAGGATTCGGATGTTGTTTTTGTAGGTCTTCCGCATGGCGCGGCCGCGCAGACGGGCGCTGCACTCTACAAGTTAGGGGTTAAAGTCATCGATCTCTCCGCCGATTTTAGGCTCGAGGATCTTCCCACAATTAAAGCGTGGTACGGGGAACATCCTGCCCCAGACGTTTTAAAAAAGGCTGTGTATGGTCTTCCCGAACGTTATCGAGAAAAAATTCGTAAAGCAAAACTCGTGGCCAATCCCGGATGCTATGCGACCACGTCGATTCTCGCGGGGTTGCCCCTCATGGCCAAACATCTCTTAGGAAAAGGGCCGATTATCGTGGATGCCAAAAGCGGTATTACAGGCGCTGGACGAAAATTAGAGAACATGTATCTCTATAGTGAATCTAATGAATCCATACAAGCCTATGCATTGAAAGGTCATCGTCATCAACCAGAAATTCTTCAAGAATGGAAAGCGGTAGGCGGAACTGCTTCGGAACTCATTTTTGTCCCACAGTTAGTTCCCATGCAACGAGGTATTTTCGCTGTGCTTTATGCCCCGCTTAAAAAGAAGACCAACGCGGAAGAATTACAAAAACTATACGCTCACTATTACGCAAAAGAGCCATTTGTCACCGTGTTGGCCCCTTATGAATCTCCAGAAGTGAAAGCCGTCGCGTACACAAACTATTGTCAAATCGGTGTATCGGTCGATCCGTCGGGGATGTACGCCATTGTAATTGCGACTCTGGATAATTTGGTGAAAGGCGCGAGCGGTCAAGCCATTCAAAATATGAACTTAATGTGTGGACTCGATGAAACGGTTGGACTTCGATGAGTAGTTCTATATTGCCTAAAGGATTTCGTGCGGCGGGGTTGCCGCGAAAAGATCGTCCACGACCGAGTCGACATGGACTTGCCTTTTTCTATTCTGAAACACCGGCGACGGCTGCGGCTTGTTTTACAACGAACCGTGTGAAGTGTGTTCATATTCCGATTGATCAAACCCATCTCAAAAAAGGAAAAGCACAAGCCATCATGATTAATTCGGGTTGCGCCAATTGTTGTACAGGCGCTCGCGGAATCAAAGAAGCAAAAGAAACCATGCGTTGGGCGAGTGAAGCATTGGGAATTCCTGCCTCTCTGATTCAAATCGCTTCAACCGGCGTGATCGGCGATTTTATGCCAATGGATTTACTCAAAGAAGAAATCCCGTTGGTTGCTGGCCAAGCCTTGTCCGATCAAGGATTGACCGCGCAAGGATTTCATAAAGCCGCAGAAGCCATTATGACGACGGATACAACAGTAAAGATCGCACATCAAACCGCTGTGATTCAAGGAAAAGAAATTCGCGTGTGGGGCTGTGCCAAAGGCGCGGGGATGATTCATCCCTTAATGACGCTGACAGGCGAAGTCTTGCGTCCAAAGTCCCGCGTCCAAAGTCTTGGTCCGGGACCCGGGACTCGAGACCTTGGACAATCATTACGGGGCCGCCACGCCACGATGTTGGGATTTGTTTTAACAGACGCGAGTGTGCCTCAGCGCATTTTAGAATCGGTTCTATCCGAAGCAACGAATCAAAGTTTTAATCGCGTGACCGTGGACGGCGATATGTCGACCAATGATTCTATTTTTCTATTAGCCAATGGAGCATCTGGAATTTCGATTACGTCAAAAAATCAAACGCTCTTTGCCCAAGCGGTGCAACAAGTCTGCGAACAATTGGCGAAGTTAATCGCTAAAGATGGTGAAGGGGCCAGTAAATTTTTAGAAATTCGTGTTGATCAAGCGCGAACGGTTCAAGAAGCTCAACAGTTAGCCATGACCGTGGCCACTTCCCCGCTCGTCAAAACAGCGGCTTACGGAGAAGATTCAAATTGGGGACGTATTCTTGCTGCGTTAGGACGATCGGGCGTTGCTATTGATCCCGCGAAAATTGATATTTATTTTGCAGACTTATGCGTCTTTAAAAGAGGTTCACCTACTGCAGTGTCTGCAGAAGACGCGCGTGCGCCGCTCAAAGCCAAAGACGTTGTTATTCGCATTGTGGCTCACCAAGGTAAGGCACAGGGGCTATACTGGACTTGTGATTTCACGGGTCAATACGTCGATATCAATGCCCGCTACCGTACTTAATTCGATTCTATTTGTGTGCACGGGAAATACGTGCCGAAGTCCAATGGCCGAGGCGCTTTTGCGTGACATGTTAAAGAAAGAGAAAATAATTGATATCGATGTATTCTCACGAGGGGTTGCGGCAGTCTACGGACAAACGATTTCGGGAGGAGCAGCGGCAGTTCTTTCTGAAATCGGGATTTCATCTCAATCCCATCGTTCAAAGCCGGTACAAAAAGAAGATATTCAAAAAGCAGATTTGGTTTTAGTGATGGAAGAAATGCATCGCACAGTCCTAGCCCAACGGTTCGGTGGAGCAGAAAAAATATTCTTACTTAAAGCATTTGTCGATCCAGAATTAGAGGCGGATTTAAATGTGCATGATCCGATTGGTTCAGAGCATGCCGTTTATGTGCAAACCCGTCTTGAATTGCAAGATTTACTAGTGGGTGTTTTAGATAAGATAAAAAAACAACGTTCATCCGAAGGGAGTTTGTCATCGTGAAGAGTATTTTAAAGAAACAAGATTCTCAGGTTTATAAAGCGATTTTAGGGGAAACCCAACGGCAAGCATGGACACTCGAATTAATTGCTTCCGAAAACATGGTCTCCGAAGCTGTGCTCGAAGCCCAGGGCAGCGTATTAACTAATAAATACGCCGAAGGATATCCCGGTAAACGGTATTACGGAGGTTGTGAAAAAGTAGATATTGCTGAAAATATTGCCATTGAGCGCGCTAAAAAATTATTTGGCGCTGATCATGTGAATGTCCAACCGCATTCGGGGTCATCTGCCAATATTTCCGTCTATATGTCTGTCCTTTCGATGGGAGACACCATCATGGGACTTAACTTGGCTCATGGGGGCCATCTTACCCACGGACATCCACTCAATTTTTCTGGCAAGTATTTTAAAGTCGTTGGTTTCAATGTGCGTCAAGATACAGAGCTCGTCGATTATGACGAAGCAGAACGTTTAGCCATTGAAAATAAACCCAAGCTCATCATTGTTGGGGCCTCCGCCTATTCCCGTGTTTTTGATTGGAAACGATTTCGCGCTATTGCTGACAAAGTAGGCGCTTTATTAATGGCGGATGTGGCGCATTATGCAGGACTCATTGCCGCAGGCCTTTATCCAAGTCCAGTTCCCTATGCTGATTTTGTGACCACAACGACTCACAAAACATTACGTGGTCCCCGCAGTGGAATGATTCTTTGTCGAGCGCAATATGCGGCCGCAATCGATAAAATTGTTTTCCCAGGAATTCAAGGGGGGCCGCTCATGCATGTGATTGCGGCTAAAGCCGTAGCGTTTGGCGAAGCGTTAAAGCCAGCATTTAAAAAATACCAACAACAAGTCTTACTGAATGCTCGTGCATTATCGAGTGCTTTAACCGGTCATGGATTCCGTATCATCTCGGGGGGTACTGATTGCCATATGTTTTTAGTCGATTTGCGATCGAAAGCCATCACAGGAAAAGTGGCTGAAGCTGCCTTAGATCATGCGGGGATCACTGTTAACAAAAATGCTATTCCGTTTGATCCCGAGAAACCTTTTGTAGCCAGTGGAATTCGTATTGGAACACCTTCCATCACAACGCGTGGACTCAAAGAGAAAGATATGGCTTTTGTCGCGGAAGCCATTTCCCGAGCGATCGCACAACATGATCAACCCAAAGCGTTGGAAAAAATTCGTGCATCGGTTAAAAAACTGTGCCAACGGTTTCCAATGTACTCTGAACGTTTGCGTGCCTAATTCCTAATCGGCATGGGGAGCCTGTACCTTGTCGCATTTATTTTTGCGGGGCTAGTGAGCTTTGCGGCGACCCCTTTTTCTATTTGGCTGGCAAAGCATTACGGGGAATTAGACCAGCCCGATGCTCGCAAAGTACACCACACCCCTATCCCTCGATGGGGGGGACTTGGAATTTACTTAGGTGTTATTGTTTCTATTATTGGGATTGTTTTTTTATTCCCTCGTTTTGGCTCGCTTCTCGATTATCGCTACTCTGTTTATGACAAAGGACAACTACTAGCGGTTGTCTCTCTCAGCAAGCAACTCAGTGGTATTCTTGTCGGGTTGACAGCTGTCGTGATCTTGGGAATGATGGATGATCGCAAAAGTGTTCCTTCTCTGATCAAACTTCTGACGCAAATTATTGCTGCCTATATGGCTTTGGATTACGGGGTACGTATTTCCGGACTTCGATTTCCTTTTCTGGATTCGTATATGCAGTTCCCGCTTATCCTTTCGCAAATCATCACTGTTTTTTGGATTATTGGATTTATGAATTCGGTCAATTTGGCCGACGGTCTGGATGGATTAGCGACGGGGCTGGTCGCCATTGCTTCGGCTACCTTTCTGATGGTCGCCATTATCCAAGCAGATACCGTTTCAACGTTTGTTTCTAAACAATTAAAACTGGCAGGGGTTCTTTCTGCTGTCTTGTGTGGTGCCTGTCTGGGTTTTCTTCCGTATAACTTTTCACCCGCGCGCGTCTTTATGGGGGATGGAGGGGCTTTAGGGATTGGTTTTCTGCTCGGAGCCATTACAGTGATTGGAACATTGAAGACGACGGCAGTCTTATCGATGATGATTCCGATTATTGTGGTGGCGTTGCCTGTTCTAGATGTCAGCTTGGCCATCGTCCGGCGCTTTCAAAAGAAATCTAAAATCATGGAGCCCGATCGTGAACATTTGCATCATCGATTACTCAAGCGAGGGTGGACGGCAAGAGAGGTGGTTTTGTTAGTGTATGTGTTAACGCTGATTTTATCTGTCTGTGCGATTTTCTTAGCAATTGTGAAGGAGTCTTAAGATGGTGCCTGCTCGAAAAAACCCGATTAAAGTCCTGTGTGTTTTTGGGACTCGTCCTGAAGCCATTAAGATGGCGCCTGTCATTCGTTCTCTCCGTAAACGACCCAATGATTTCAAAA
>Ga0206891_10202_pt1 | contig 16969 bp, 17 predicted proteins | sample Alteio_BWOrgHeat_55_FD_153246 | JGI IMG/M metagenome (GOLD analysis project Ga0206891, IMG submission 153246) | Enriched cells from forest soil in Barre Woods Harvard Forest LTER site, Petersham, Massachusetts, United States - Alteio_BWOrgHeat_Nextera7 ...
TCGGAATCGTGAATAACGTGGGATTGACTCGACATGAAACGATCGAGAGTGTGGATCTTGACACGTTCACAACTTTGATGGACCTCAATGTGCGGCCGGCGCTGCAACTAACCCAGGCGCTCCTTCCAGGCATGAAAGCTGCGAAATTCGGACGCATCATTAACATTACGAGCCTGGTAACCCGCGGGCTCGCCTACCGATCCAGCTATGCGGCAGCGAAAGCCGCGCTTGAGAGTATTACGCGGACGATGGCCGCGGAACTTGCAGGTGATGGTATTACAGCAAATGCGATCGCCCCAGGGCCGACCGAAACGGAGCTCTTTCGCACCAACAACCCTCAGGGCAGCGACGGGGAGGCACGGTTTCTGAGCAAAGTCCCGATGAGGCGCTTTGCTCACCCTGACGAAATAGCCGGTGCGGTTGTCTTTCTCGCCGGGAAATCCGCCGCCTACATTACGGGCCAAACGCTATTCATCGATGGAGGCGCAAGTCTCGGGAGTCTCTGATCTCGACTTTTGCCCCCGTCAGGAGGTCGATTCTGAGTGATGCAACCCCCAGCAAGACCCATACGATTGGGAATCAAGAAATACGTCCTAGTTGGGCATTCGACGAGAGGGAAAGATCGCGCAGTTCGCAGCATCACGTAGGCGGGGCTTCTAGGGCTCATTCTAGTGGCTCCTGCTCAGCCAACGCGTTGATGGCAACTTCGGACGGGAACACGCACACCGATGCCCTCAATGTGGTCACGTGGTCAGCCTACCATCGCATGAGAAGAACACTTTTTTTGCCGTACCGGAGCTGAGGCCATTAGGCGTAGTTGTGCTATGGATAAGGTGGTCAGCTTTTTAGTCCGACCGAAAATCAGGACGCAACAAGAGGTAGCGCAGGATTTGAACCACAAAGCAGAAAAGTTACGATGACGTCGCGGGCGACAACGACATTCATTGCGGAGATTCACGAATGCAATGTTGAGTGGACACCCAAAATAGAACGTATCTGATAGACTTAACTGTGTCGTTGCGTTGACCTGATTTGGTGTCCACCTTGGTGTCCACGTGGTGTCCACCGAGGCCCGAAATTGAGTCCACAGCAGCGAAATGGTAGAAAAGAGCGAAAATAGCGAAAGCTGCGAACCGCTTGATTCTATGTGACGTATAGCCAAGTTGTTGAAAAACAATCTGGGGACGTAGCTCAGTTGGTCAGAGCGCTGCCCTGTCACGGCAGAGGTCGCGGGTTCGAGCCCCGTCGTCCCCGCCATACATTCCAAGAGACTTACGGGATGATTTGGCGAAGGAAAATTAGCGAAATTGGGATGTCCCAGGTTTGGCTCATTACAGGTAGTTCGCGCGGTCTTGGAAGGGCATTTGCGGAGGCGGCGCTCGCATCCAGTTGCCAGGTAGCGGCAACCGCTCGCAACGCGGAAGATTTAGTGGAGTTGAAGGATAAATATGGTGATCTGGTGCTGCCGCTCTCTCTCGATGTCACCAGCGAAACGCAGGCAAGTGAAGCCGTGCAGGCTACGATTCGGACTTTCGGAAAACTGGATGTCCTGGTCAATAACGCTGGTTACGGAAATGTTGCTCCTGTTGAGGACACCACGCTTGAGGACTTTCGCGCGCAAATTGAAACCAATCTCTTTGGGGTGATTATTCTCACCAAGGCCGTGCTGCCTTACTTTCGGGAGCGGGGTTCAGGCCACATCATCCAGGTCACTTCCATCGCTGGCCGCATCGGACCCATTGGACGCGCACCGTATGCAGCCGCAAAATGGGGCGTGGAGGGTTTTTCCGAGACGCTGGCGAAAGAAGTAGGACCCCTCGGCGTCAAGGTCACCATCGTCGAACCTGGTGGTTTTCGGACGGACTTTGCAGGGTCGTCAACCGAACTGCGGGAGGGACGTCCCGAATACGATGCGACGGTGGGTAAGACAGCGCGCTTCCAGCGTGACTACGACGGAAAGCAACCCGGTGACCCGGCCAGGGCTGCAGCGGCATTGTTGAAGCTTGCCTCGGTTGAGGAGCCACCGTTACGCATCGTCCTTGGAATCGACGCATTCAACGCCGCGGAAGCAAACGATCTGGCAAAGATCGAGCAGGGAAGAAAATGGAAAGATCTCAGCTACGCGACGGACTTCGTAAAAACCGACGTTTAACTACCTGACAACCTTCCGCTTGCTAAAAGCCAGACTCAAACAATACGTGGCACAGCTTACGCTTGGCTTGATGTGAATAGTCCCAGCATTTGCTCGTTGAACCCGTTCACCAATGCATGCTCCCCAGGTCCGGGATTGGCTCGCAGAGCCTTTGCCGCATCGACAAGAATTTCGTCAGCATCTGTTCCAAGCGCGTCCAGAGTCTCGGAGATGAACTGATCGAGAGGCATGGCCTGCTCGGCTTCCTGGCTATTCATCAGTTCCGTGCGTACCCAGGGGGGCGCCAGTTCGAGCACTCGAACACCACTATCTCGAAGCAGGAAGCGCTGCGACAACACATAAGAGTGGAGCCCAGCTTTTGTGGCCGAATAGACAGCCGTCACAGCCAGTGGCACAAAAGCAAGGACCGAAGTGTTGTAGACAATCACACCACGTCGGCTCTTCAACTGATCCACGAGCGCCGATGTCAACCGAATGGGACCTAGAAGATTGGTTGTGACCGTCGATACGAGTTGCTTGTCGTCGATGACGCTCGCTGCCTGGTCCGGTTCCATGATTCCGGCGTTGTTGATGAGAACATTCAGATCCGGATGTTCTGTCATTAGCTTCTTTGCAACTGCTTTGATACTGTCCGGGTTTGCGATGTCGAGTTCAACGGCCTGGATGCCCGGATTGACCTTTGCGACCGAGTCCAGATGGCTCTTGCGTCTGCCTGAGATGATTACCCTGTTTCCGCGTTTGTGCAGCGCCTCAGCCAGACCGCGGCCAATCCCCGATCCGCCGCCGGTAATGAAGATGGTGTTTCCAGTGAGATTCATGGTTTCTCCAATCTGTGTGGTGATTGTTGCGGGAAGGGCCGAGGTTTACGCTGGGAAGCGATCGCCAAACATGGGAAGGCCACTCACGGATTCTTTCTGCGTGGCTTCGTCCTGCAACACGTCCCAGTGCTCTGCCAGGAGACCGTTTTCGAATCGGACAACATCGGCCGCAATCCAGGCTGCTGGCCTTCCCATCCCTGTGAAACGGCCATGCGCGATCACATAGTCGCCCTCTGCGACGATTAGTTGATTTTCATACCGCAGCGAAGCCGGCGTCGCCCGGACAAGAGCAAACAGGCCTTCACGTCCTGGCGCAATGTGCGCGCTGTGCTGGATGTACATCGGCGACCAGAAGCGTTCTGCCTCCGCGTAGTCACGTTTGTTGAAGAGAGCGTCGAAGGCTTCGAGAACGATCGCCTTGTTTTGTTCGGGTGTTGTCTTTGGCATGGTCAGCTCCGCGTGAATTGTGATGGTTGGTGGGTTGGGTAATCGGAATAACCGTGTGGCCCCGAGGCGTAGACGGTTTCCCAGTCCACTTCAGCAAGAGGGGTATTGTCGGCAAACCTCTGGACCAGGTCGGGATTTGCGATATAGGGACGGCCGAAAGCCACCAGATCCGCCAGACCCTCCGTGATAAGACGATTACCGCGATCACGGTCCATCTTCACGTTCGCTATCAGTGTGCCGTTGAAGAGAGGACGGAAATGCTGGAACATGCCATCATTGGTCAATTTCTCAAGTGGAGTACCAGAGAAGTCGGTGGTATTCCCCATCAGCAACAAGTGCGATAGATTGTAGGAACTCAGCTTCCGAATTGCGTATTCGGCGACAGGCAGGGTTTCGTCGTTGGCTTGAAATGCCGCGCCTTCGTGCATCGGACTGATCTTGACTCCCACCCGTTGTGCATCGACCTCACTCAAGATCGCCTCGACCACCTCGAAGAGGAACCGCGAGCGATTTTCCAGGCTTCCTCCATACTCGTCTGCACGAAGGTTAGTGGCGGCGTTGAGGAATTGCGAGATCAGATAGAGATAGTTCGCGAGGATCTGGACACCATCGAATCCGGCTTCCATCGCGTTTCGCGCGGCGCGGCCGAAATCTGCAACCGTAACTTGAATCTCCTTTTTCGTCAGAGGCCGCGGTTTCACTGTGGGCTTCCTTCCCGTCGGTGTGAACGACAACTGGCCGGGATCGACATTCGATGCGGACACGGGCTGCGCGCCATCCAGTAATTCAGGATGCGAGATCGCGCCGGTGTGCCAGAGCTGCGCAATGATGCGGCCGCCAGCTGCATGGACGGCATCCGTGACGCATCGCCATCCGCGGACCTGGTCATCCGTCCAGAGGCCTGGTGTATCGGCCCAGCCGAATCCTTCCGGACTAACTGCGGTGGCCTCAGTGATGATCAGTCCAGCCGAAGCCCGCTGCGCGTAATACTCCGCCTGCAAGCTCGTGGGCACGTGATCATGCGATCGCGCACGCATTCGGGTGAGCGGCGCCATGACGATGCGGTTTGGAAGATCGAGGTTTCCCATTCGATATGGTGTGAAAAGCGGCTGATTCGAAATCACATGAACTCCTGTATCGATCGACAGAATGTGCTTAAGGGATCACTTCGATCGCATCGACCCGAGAGGGAAAAAAGGCTAGGTAGTTGCGAATTCCGGCGACTGCCTCATGCGGTCTCTCATACGTCCACACGGCATTCTCCGATTGGGAACCGCCAATGGGAACGCTGTAGTAACTGCAATCGCCCTTGTACGGACAATAGGTGTGATGCGCTGTGCGAACGAGCAACGACATGTCGGCATCATCGCGCGGCAAGTAGTAGACGGGTTGATATCCCTTCTCCTCCAGCCGAAGTGTTCGCGTCGATGCTGCGACGATCCTGCCAGCGACCCTTACTCGGACGTTGCCCTCAACTGGTGAAATGGTGATGGGATGATCTGGGCCAGGAATCTTAATTTCTTTACCGTTGCTCAAAATGCTTTTCATTGCGTTCCTCACGTTTTCAGTTAAAGCTTCGAACCCCCTCGACGGGAATACTGGCGCCGGTGATCCAGCGCGCCCCGTCGGATGCCAGAAAAGTGACCGCGTCGGCAATATCCTCGGGTTTGCCGAGTCGCTTCAACTCCTGCATTCCAAGCGCGACTTCGCGTCCCGCTTCTGTCTTCGTGAAATTCGACATATCTCGAAGCGCCCGTTACAAGCGCAGTTTTGTTTTCGAGCGCAAGGACTGTCTCCTCCTGCTCTTGTTAGTCAGGCGTTCATTCCTCCATCCACGGTAAGATTCGCCCCTGTGATGTACGAGGACTCCGGACCGGCGACAAACGCCACCATTGCGGCGATCTCCTCAACGCGCCCATAGCGGTCGAGCGCTGTTGCGGCCTTCTGTGGTATCGCCCAATCACCCGAGGCGGGATTCAAGTCCGTGTCGATCGGACCCGGCTGAACGTTGTTGACCGTAATGCCCCGGCTCCCGACCTCTCTAGAGAGCGCCTGCGTGAACATCTTGACAGCTCCCTTCGTGGCCGCGTAGGGCACAAGTCCGGGCGCAACGGCACGCTCGCCGACCGCCGAACCGACCATGATGATGCGACCGCCATTCCTCATATGCTTCAGCGCCGCCTGCGTGGTGGCGAATACGCCACGGACGTTGATGTCGAGAACGCGGTCCATCTCCTCCTGCGTCGACTCCTCGAACGGCTTCGGCATGGCGGTGCCGGCATTGTTCACGAGCACATCCAGTCGGCCGAAGGTCGAGATGGCTTTTTCGACCGCGCCCTTGACTGCTTCAACATTGGCAGCGTCCGCCTGGATCGCGATGGCCTTTCCGCCAGCGAGTTCAATCGCTTTGACTACGGCGGAGGCCGCGCTAGCGTCCTTCGCATAGGTAATGGCTACGCTTGCTCCATCGGCGGCCAGACGCTTCGCAATCGCTGCGCCAATGCCCCGAGACCCGCCGGTAACGAGTGCCACTTTCTTCGCCAACTTAGACATAAATCTCCTTTGTAATTCTCGGAACAATTCATGAAGCCGATTCGGTAGCGGTCTTGCCCGATCGTGTCGGTCGGTTATGAACCATTCAGTTCTATACGATGATGAAGAGTTGGCGAGGATGCAGAGATATTGAACTATTTAGTTCTTTATCGGATAATGTGCCTATGGGGCGCCCGAAGAACTTTAGCCGAGAGGAAGTGCTGGAGAAGGCGATGCCCGTCTTCTGGAAGCATGGGTTCGCAGACACGAGCCTCCAGGAACTGGAACGAGCCACAGGCGTGAACAAATCAGGGCTGTATACCGAGTTCCGAGACAAGGAAGATCTCTTTGTAGCATGCCTGCGACACTACCTTGAGAGCCAAGAGAAGAGGGGACTTCTGACCAAGGAGCCTCTGGGCTGGAAGAACGTCGAGGCTTTCCTTAAGAATGGTCCTCTTAACAAGGGGGAGCAGCAGGGATGTTTTTCCGTCAACTCCATGCGGGAGTTCGCTATTCTTCCAGACGAGGCTTATGGGGTCGTGACCGAGAATCGAGCGCTGTTGCAGCGCCTTATCGCCATGAACATCGAGGCGGAAAGGCCAAGGATGGCTCCCTCTGCAATTGCCGAGATTGTGCTGTCCTTCTTCTCCGGATTGTGCATTGAGAGCAACCTTAAATCCGGCAAAAGCTCCTCGAGCCGCAAGATCGACAACTTTATGACGGCCCTGCGAAGTCTCTAATCGGACCTAGGCTACCTGGCACTCCAGTCTCAAAACCTAGGCAACTGTCGTTCTACGGGCCTGCAACTGCTGCTTAACCGCTTCTCCTACGCAACGCGCGGCCGGGGCCAATCGCCCAAGGTGTCGGGAATGCAGCAACCAAACGCTTAGCTTCGGAGAGAAATCCTTCGCCTTGACAACTTTCAGGTCTTTTCGCAAGGCCGAAGAATAGAACACCTGTGGCATCACCATCCCAAACCCAACGCCTTCGGAAATCAGCGAAAGCTGCAGATCATATCCTTCGGCTTCCACCGCAGTGGAAAATGGCAGACCACGCTGCCGGAGCGCCGCCTCGAGCAATTGGCGGCTGCTGCATCCGATCGGATTTACCACCCATTCATTCGAAGCAAGTTCGCTCAATGTCGAAGGTTGCGACACCCGTTTACCTTTCCCCGCGACAATAGTGAGTGGCACCGTTCCGAGGCATTCCGACACAAAAGAGGCCGGTGGTGCAATTGCCTCGGGTAGAACTACAACAGCGGCGTCGAGAGTCCGATTTGCCAGCCGCTCCAAAAGCACGACAGACCATTGCACGAATGCTTGAATCTGGACCTTTGGGAATTCCGTGCGCAGGCACTTGATCGGCGCTCCGACCGCGAGGTCACCAAGTGCCCGCGATACGCCGAAGCGAAAATCGCCCGCCGGCTCCCCGCCATGCAGGATACCCGCCTTCAGATCATTCACCGAACTCAGCACTGGCTTTGCGAACTCATACGTTTCCTGTCCAGCGCGAGTAGGCTGCAAAGGCCGGGTCTTCCGGTCAAGTAGGGGCATGCCGAGCACGTCTTCCAGGTTTTGAATTCTGCGCGCCACGGCTGACTGAGTGAGGTGAAGACCTGCCGCCGCCGCTACGACGGAACCGTGATCCACAACAGAGACGAACGCCTCCAGATCAATGAGGTTCATGAGTCCTGTCCCCTTTATCCATGCTCTTTTCGATGCTCAAGTCAGAGTCGAGATTCCTCTTACGTAATTGTTTATTTCGATAGAATGCTCAATTCGCATAATGAGTATCAAGAAGTTTCATGGTTCTTAGTATGCACAAGGAGAATCTATCACTCCATAGTCAACCCGGCTGCAAGGAGCGGGGGTGCAGGACTCAAGGAGGAGCGAGGCGGGCCCTACTTCTGGCGCCGCCAAGCGAAAACAAGCCCATGTGGATCGTCAGACTAGCTCTCAACCGGCCGTATACATTTATTGTCCTGGCGCTGCTCATTCTCCTGTTGAGTCCAGCGGCCATTCTCCGCACACCTACGGACATCTTTCCGAACATCAATATTCCCGTGATCTCGGTTGCGTGGACCTATACGGGACTCGATCCAGAGGACATCGAGACGCGGTTGACCACGCCCTACGAAAAGGCACTGACCACTCTTGTCGACAACATTCAGCACATCGAGTCGACCAGCTACAACGGTGTATCGGTGGTGAAGATCTATCTACAGCCCGGCGCTAGCCTGGATACGGCGAATGCTCAGGTAGTCGCCGTCGGTCAATACTCTCTGCGCAACTTGCCGCCCTCAATCCAACCGCCCGAGATCATCAACTTCAGCGCTTCAAGCGTACCCATTCTGCAGCTCGGGCTCTCTGGAAAAGGGATGTCGGAGCAGGCACTCAATGATCAGGGGTTTAACTTCCTGCGGCCTCAGCTGATCACAGTGCCCGGCGCCGTTATTCCCTATCCGTATGGAGGTAAACAGCGGCAGGTGATGATCAATATGGATCAGAACCAGATGCAGGCAAAAGGAGTCTCTCCGACCGACGTCCTGAATGCCGTCAGTGCGCAGAATCTGATCCTCCCCACGGGCACGGCGAAGATAGCAGAAAGTGAAGTTGACGTGCGCATGAATGTGGCTCCGCGCACAATCGATGCGCTCAACAATATCCCACTTAAGCAGGTGGGTAATACCACGATCTACTTGAGAGAGGTGGCTCGCGTCAGTGACGGGTTTGCGGTGCAAACGAACGTGGTCCGTCAGGATGGCCACCGCGGTGTCCTCGTCACGATCCTCAAATCCGGAACAGCGTCGACGTTGAGTGTCGTCTCCAGAATCAAACAATTGCTGCCGCGAGCTGCAACGATTCTGCCTCCGGAAATGAAAATTACTCCGCTCGCCGATCAATCGGTCTTTGTGCGCAGCGCGATCAGCGGAGTCGTCCGCGAAGGCTTGATCGCGGGTGCGCTTACAGGGCTGATGATCCTGCTTTTCATCGGTAGTTGGCGCAGCACGCTGATCATTGCGGTCTCGATCCCACTATCCATTCTGACCTCCATCCTCGTCCTAAGTGCTCTGGGAGAGACCATCAACATCATGACGCTTGGCGGTCTCGCTCTTGCCGTCGGCATACTCGTCGACGATGCCACAGTCGTGATCGAAAACATCAACCGCATTCTCGAGGAAGGTCACGAAACAGACATCAAGCAGGCGATTCTGGACGGCTCCCAGCAGGTCGCTATTCCGGCTTTGGTTTCGACGCTTTGCATCTGCATCGTCTTCATGCCGTTGTTCCTGTTGAGCGGTGTTGCGCGCTACCTGTTTGTTCCCCTGGCAGAGGCTGTGGTATTCGCGATGCTCGCGTCTTACTTCTTTTCTCGAACGCTTGTTCCGACCCTCGCAATGTACATGCTCAAATTGTCTGAAGGTCAGGGTGAGTCGCGCAATCCACTTGTTCTCTTTCAGAGAAGATTTGAGCGGGGCTTCGCCAGAGTCCGCAACGCGCAGGAACGATTGCTGGCTCGGCTGATCATACGCCGCAAGGTCTTCATTCCAGCCTTTCTCGCGCTATGCCTCTGCGCTTTTCTCCTGGCCCCCTGGCTCGGAGAGAACTTCTTCCCTGATACGGATAGCGGCCAGTTCAGCCTTCACATCCGCGCGAAGACCGGAATGCGTATCGAGGATTCTGCACGGCTTGCCGATTTGGTAGAGGCCTCAGTTCGCAAAGAAATTCCCCCCCACGAAATCGACAGTATTCTCGACAACATCGGCCTGCCATTCAGCCCTTATAACCTGATGCATTCCACTTCGGGTGTGATCGGCGCCAACGATACCGATGTGCTGGTGACTCTGCGCAAGAACCATCACCCCACTGCCAAATATGTCCGTGCGCTTCGTCAAGAGCTTCCGCGGGAGTTTCCGGGGACTACTTTCTACTTTCCGCCAGCGGACATCGTGACCCAGATTCTGAATTTCGGCCTTCCCGCGCCGATTGATATCCAGGTTGAAGGAAACAACATTCAGGCGAATCACGAAATCGCCGAGAAGATCATGGCGGATTTGCATCAGGTGTCGGGGCTGACCGACCTGCACATCCAACAGCCGCTCGACTATCCGACCCTCGATGTGGATGTGGACAGGACCAAGGCATTACAGGCGGGATACCAGGAAAGGGACGTTGCTTCGAGCGTGTTGAACTCGCTGAGCGGAAGTTTCCAGATCACGCCAAACTTCTTCGTCAACTGGAAGAACGGCGTGAACTACAACCTGGTCGCGCAGACTCCGCAATACCGAATCCAGTCGGTCAAGGACATCCAGAATATTCCTATCTCAGGAGGCACCAAGGGCAGTCACGAGATTCTTGCAGATGTTGCTTCGATGAATCGGGGTAGCGAGGTAGCCGTGATCAATCACTACAACATACGCCGCGTGATCGATATCTACGGGACCCCGCAGGACCGTGACCTCGGCGCGGTGAGCAACGACGTGCAGCGCATCGTCGATGCCCATCGCAAGTCGCTGCCACGCGGCACCTTCCTCACTATACGAGGCCAGGTTGAGACCATGCACGAGTCGTATACCGGCTTAGTTGCGGGCCTTGCGTTTGCCATCGTGCTGGTGTACTTGCTGATCGTCGTGAACTTTCAGTCATGGCTTGATCCTTTCATCATCATCACCGCTCTGCCTGCGGCGATGGCGGGCATCGTTCTCATGCTGTTTTTCACGCATACCACACTAAGCGTCCCGGCGCTAATGGGGGCGCTCATGTGTGTTGGAGTCGCGACGGCCAACAGCATTCTTGTTGTTTCATTCGCCAAGGACAGGCTTTTGATTCATGGCGACGCAGTGAAAGCCGCGCTCGAAGCCGGCACCACACGGTTCAGGCCCGTCATCATGACGGCGCTCGCCATGATCATCGGCATGGTGCCGATGGCGCTCGGGCTTGGCGATGGCGGCGAGCAGAACGCGCCGCTGGGGCGCGCTGTCATAGGCGGCCTGTTCTGCGCCACTGTAGCGACACTCGTATTTGTCCCGTCGGTGTTCGCACTGTTTCACAAAACTTCCCAACATGCCGCCTCTCTGGAGTCTACTGGGGCGCGCCAGGGTCAACTTATCGCTTAGTACGGAGGCATAATCATGACGCCGAACGATTCGAATCAGGTGCAAGAAGCAACAGCAGCGCCCGCTCCCACGAGGGACAGTAGATGGCGGCCTATTGTCGTCGGAACGATCCTGGCCCTCTGCGTCGCCTACGCGGTATTTGAAGGCATTGAATCGCGAGTGGAGGCCAAGACGGAGCTGCGCAAAGTTGCAATAAACTCAGCCGTACCCTCTGTCAACGTCGTCCTTCCAAAAGGCGCGACAGAGGCCGAGGAAATTGAGTTGCCAGGCAACACTGAGGCATTCACCGACACGCCGATTTATGCCAGAACCAGCGGATACATCAAGCACTGGTACGTGGATATCGGTGCGCGGGTCAAGCAGGGTCAGCTCCTTGCCGTTGTCGAGACGCCAGAGCTTGATCAGCAACTGCAACAGGCTGAGGCTCAGCTAAAGAATGCCGAGGCCAACCAGCAGATTGCCGACATCACCGCGGCCCGGTGGCAGAATCTGCTGAAGACGGACTCGGTTTCGCACCAGGAAGCGGACCAGGCGGTGAGCGACCTTCATTCCAAGGAGGCGCTGGTCGATTCAAACAGAGCCAATGTCGACCGCCTGGAACAGTTGCAGTCGTATGAGCGCATCGTTGCCCCGGTGGAAGGAGTCATCACGGCTCGCAATACAGACATCGGAGCCCTGATCCAAGCCGACACCACCGCTCCCAAAGAGCTCTTTCATCTTTCTGCGATCCAGAAGCTGCGCATCTACGTCCCGGTTCCCGAAGTCTATGCGCCTTCGGTGAAGACCGGAGACAAGGCCGCTGTGACCCTGGACGCTTTTCCCGGACAGGCATTTACGGGAACGCTGGTCCGCAACGCCAATGCAATTGACTCCGCCTCGCGAACGTTGAATGTCGAGATCGACGTCGACAATTCGTCTGGACAACTCATGCCGGGGGCCTACGCCTTTGTGCATTTCAAGATCCCGGCCAAATCGGGATCCGTCACTATACCGTCAAATGCTCTTCTCTTCCGTTCAGACGGGTTGCGAGTTGGCGTAGTCCGGAACTCGCATGTGGCACTTCTTCCTATCACCATCGGCCAGGACTACGGAGATGCAGTGGAGGTCCTTTCGGGGCTCACCGCGCGCGATTCCGTGATCGTAAATCCTTCCGACTCTCTCGCAAACGGCGCACAGGTCCGGGTCGAAGGCAATCCCAAGGATGGAGGGCGGCAATGAAGCGGCGTCTTCTTATCGCTGCAGGTGCGGCCATCCTGCTGTTGTCAGGTTGCATGGTTGGCCCCAAATATGCGAAACCGACAGCGCCGCTGGCCCCAGGCTTCAAAGAGGCGACCGACTGGAAAGAGGGCGATGGCTGGAAGAAAGCCCAGCCAAACGACGCGCCGCTGCGGGGAAAGTGGTGGGAACTCTACGGGGATGCAAAGCTGAATGAGTTGGAAGAACAGGTAGAGCCTTCCAATCAGACTTTGAAGATTGCCGAAGCGAACTTTCGCCAGGCCCGCACTGCGATTCGTTTCAGTCGCGCCGCTGAAGCTCCGACCATTGGAACCTCTCCCAGCATCACTTCGTTGCGTGCATCTGCCAATCAGCCCTATTTCCCGTCGAGCCTGGCAAACAACGGTTCCGGTGAGTTCACACTACCCCTGGACCTTTCCTATGAGATCGACCTGTGGGGGCGGGTTCACCGGACAGTTACGGCCGCCAGAGAAGAGGCGCAGGCAAGTGATGCAGATCTAGAAACTGCACGCCTGAGCCTGCACGCCGAGCTCGCGGTCGACTACTTTGAGGTGCGCAGTGCCGATGCACAGGAGCAGCTTCTCAGCGACACCGTCGCTGCTTACAGCAAAGCGATGGATTTGACACAGAATCGATTTAAGGGAGGGGCCGCTCCAAGGTCCGACGTGGCGCAGGCTCAGACCCAACTCGAGGCAGCGCGTGTTCAGGCAACGGACATTATGGTTCAGCGCGCTGAATACGAGCACGCCGTGGCGATTCTGATCGGGAAACCACCCGCAGCGTTCAGCTTGCCGCCAAGGCCACTCAATCTCGAGCCCCCGCAATTGCCGTCTGTGCCCGTCACCTTGCCGGCGCAATTACTTGAGCGTCGGCCTGATATTGCTGCAGCCGAACGGCGCATGGCAGCCGCCAACGAGCAGATTGGAATAGCGCAAGCGGCTTACTACCCAACGATCAACCTGGCTGCTGCGGCCGGCCTTGAGGGTTCATCTCTGTTGAACTGGTTCAATTGGCCCAGCCGCTTCTGGGCCGTGGGAGCGGGCGCGTCTGAAACGCTCTTCGACGGTGGCAGACGACGGGCCACGACAGAATCGGCGCGAGCAGGATATGACGCTTCTGTTGCCAACTATCGCCAAACCGTTCTGACCTCATTTCAGCAGGTAGAAGACAATCTCGTCGTTCTTCGAGTATTGAACAAGGAATCCGTACAACAACACGAAGCAACGTCATCCTCGGAAGACTCTCTCCGTCTCTTCCAGAACCGGTACTCCGGTGGCGTCGACACTTATCTGCAGGTCGTGACTTCGCAGACCACTGCTCTTGCGAATGAGCGAAATGATATCGACCTGATGAGACGGCGACTAGAAGCAAATGTGCTGCTGATCAAAGCAATAGGCGGAGGCTGGGACATCTCAGTTCTTCCCAGGCTGTAAAGAGAGGACAGCTACCTATGGGCGAAACTAAGAAGCTGCAAGGGAAAATAGCGGTGATTACCGGTGGCACATCCGGGATAGGGTTGGCCTCCGCAAAACTCTTCGTAAAAGAGGGTGCCTACGTCTTCGTTATGGGCCGCCGTAAGAAAGAGCTCGACGCGGCCGTGAAGGCGATCGGCAGCAACGTCACCGGTGTTCAAGGAGATGTTGCCAGTCTGGCCGACCTTGATCGCCTCTACGAGGTAGTCAAGACGAAGGGAAGAGTCGACGTCGTTTTCGCCAACGCCGGCGCTGCTGAATTTGCTCCACTCGGCAAAATCACTGAGGAGCATTTTGACAAGCTCTTCGGCATTAACGTCAAGGGAACGCTGTTCACCGTACAGAAGGCCCTTCCTCTAATGAATGATGGTGGCTCTATCATTCTCAACGGCTCGGTCGCGAGCGTGAAGGGTACGCCTGCCTTCGGTGTCTACGGTGCAACGAAGGCCGCCCTCCGCTCTTTCGTCCGAACCTGGACGTCCGACCTCAAGGACCGCCATATTCGCTCAAACGTTGTTAGCCCGGGTCCAACCGATACGCCGATTGTGGATGGGCAACCTGCAGATGCCATTGCACGGATAGTGTCCACAATCCCGATGGGACGTATGGGAGAACCCGAAGAAATTGCTAAAGCTGCGCTTTTTCTGGCGTCGGATGATTCCAGTTTTGTGACAGGTGTCGAACTCTTCGTTGACGGCGGTAGAGGGCAAGTCTGATCAAGAGCCATTTGCGGTTACTGCCTGAGCGAGCTTCAAGAACCGATATCGCTCGAGATTAAACTCATCCTTTGCCCCATTGATTTTTCTGAGTTCTCTGAAAGAGCGTATCAGCACGCACTATCCCTGGCCGAGCACTATCAGGCAAAGCTGGTGGCGCAGCATGTCGTGGAGCTGTGGCGACATCCCTCCGCCAGCTTCGCGGCCTCTGGAGGACTGTATGAGGCAGCTCTCGAGAGATTCACGCTGGAAGACTGGCTGCATAAGCACACGGCCGTTTCCGATGAAGAGTTTGTCAAAAATCCCACGCGCAACCGGCTTGCCATCGTGCTGAGCCTCACCAACCACGCATCCTATCAGTTGGGTCAGGCAGCCCTTGCAAAATAAGCGCAATACTAGAGGCAAGTGCGGTTGAGAGTTTAAGACAGCTTGGTCAATGAGTGCAAAGACCTTGTTCTCGGCAGTTGAGATTCTTCCTTGTCAGAAGTCAATAACCACAAGACGACTTGTCAGAGTAATCTGCACGGCGTGGTATAAGAAACGCGCCCTTGTCATATACGTTTCCTATCGCATCCTCTACGGGGTGTGATTCTGATACCACTCGTGTGGCGTAGCTCCGGTGACCCTTTTGAACGTCCGCGTGAAGTGGCTCTGATCTGCAAAACCTGTTGCCACAGCCACCATGGAAAGGCTCTCCCCTTTCATAAGCAGTAGCTCCTGCGCTTTGCTGATCCGGGTGTTCAGCTGATAGCGGTGCGGGGATACCCCTGTAGACGCCTTGAACATCCTCGCAAATTGCGAGGATGACAGGTCGACCAGACGGGCAAGCTGGAAAACAGAAACGGACAAATCGAGATGCTCGTGGATGAAGTCGAGAACGAGACGGAGTTGTGAGACCGATAGTCCAGAGTTCTTTTGTGGGGGTCGCCCCTGGAAGCAGGCGCTCAGGAGGGAGATCGTGAGTCCTTCTCCATACAACCCTGTACTCGGGCAGGATGCGTCACATTCGGCGGCAAGGAGTCGCGCGCACTCGACCGCTCTCTTGTCATGAAACATCAGCTCAGGATTTCCTGCCTTGCCCGGGTCCAGATCGGGGCCTAACGAATCTTCCAGAGATTTCCTGTCGAAGCTCAGGCGAAGTTCGCGTACGGACTCCATGTTGTTCGTATAGCCCCAGACCCTCATCTCTGCCGGGACAAAACTGATGTGATTCGGCCGTTGACGTTCCAGGGCAGCGGGACGATGCAGATTTGTGCGGGCCTCACATCTGCCACCTGTCTCCGCGAGCACAACTGTGAGAGTGTCTTGCGGACCTGACAAATCGTGCCAAGCACGACCTGGGTGGTTGAAGTGCTGCAGGTGACGCACCGCTATGCCCGCGAAGGTTCGAAGTCTGCTGTGCGCCGCCTTCATACCGTGCGGAGAACGAAACTCAAATGTGTCCGATCCCCCAGAAACGTGCATCTGTCGTCCTCCTTTTGCGGCTCTCGCCCATAGCGTTTTCGTACAATCGTAGCCGTTTCGTACAAGCCATTCTATGTTGTTTCTAAGTATTTTGAGAGAGATGCCAGGAGGAAGAGTGGCCGGAAAGCTCAAAGGAAAATCGTTACAATCGCAAAGAGAAACGAGGGGAGAGAAGATGACAGCCGCAGAACTTATGCACAACAACTTCGATAAGATCTTCATCGAGCTTGATCCAGTGAAGCGCGAAGTCATGATGCGCAATGCTTATACGGAAGATTGCGTATGGATACACCCGGGTGGCCGCTTGGTCGGCATCGCGGCGGTCAATGAGGCAGCATCGGAGATTCGTAAGCACATCCCGGAGTACCGCTACACGGTGGTTGGCGATATTCACACGATGCACAATGTCGGGATGTGCCGTTGGGGGAGCGGATTTCCTGGCCAACCGTTCCGCTATACCGGTACGGACGTTCTGGAGGAACGCGACGGCCGTCTGGCTGTGTTCTACACCTTCATCGATAGTGGAACTCCGCCGGTCTCGTCGACGAAATAAGGCCTTCGCTTGGGATGGAAAACGTCGCTGAGGCGCAGTAGCGCTGTTAGATACCTGCCCGGCAAAACACTCGCGGCGGGCAAAGGTTAGGGCAGAGGTCTATACGGCAGAGGTCGCGGGCACAATAGTGGTTACCATGCGCGTCTAAAAGCGCCAAAAGGAGCCATCCATTGCGCTTATTTTCTATAAGTTACCGCTTTCCTATGCCATTTCACGGCAGAGGTCGCGGGTTCGAGCCCGTCGTCCCCGCCATCGATTCCAACCTACAGGAATCGACTGGCGACCCGGAGTGACACTCCCAAACTGACATTCCTGCTGTTTTTTGCCAGTGCCCACGCGCGTGTCTCCAGGACTACGCCTGCTCATTCCTAGTCGACTTCGATTACGTCGACACTCGCGTTGGTGCGGCCCTGAAAGACCTTGACCAGCGCACGTGTCGTACCTACACTCGGATGCGGCTGTA
>Ga0206891_10203_pt1 | contig 16915 bp, 14 predicted proteins | sample Alteio_BWOrgHeat_55_FD_153246 | JGI IMG/M metagenome (GOLD analysis project Ga0206891, IMG submission 153246) | Enriched cells from forest soil in Barre Woods Harvard Forest LTER site, Petersham, Massachusetts, United States - Alteio_BWOrgHeat_Nextera7 ...
GAGGTCTTTTTTCTCGAGCGCGCCGCCCTGGAGGTGGAGGACCATCTGCGGGACGATGAGACTGTCCATCGTCGGGGGCACAATTCCTTTCGCCATGATATCCTGCTTGTTGACGTCGAGCACAAAGATCTTGCTGGGTACAATATTGGCGTCGCCGTTGCGAAGCTGGGGGAGATCCTTGCTCAACAGGTCAATGTACTGCCGGAGGTCGATGCTTTTCAATTTCAGGTCCTCGTAGCGCAAATAGTCATTGGGCCCTCCCTGCCGGTATTGCTGGAGTGAAAGGGTGTAAGGAAAAGGGGCGGAGCCGTAAGCTTGTTCCATGGTCTGACCAATGTACCAGTCGGTATTGTAATAGCTCAAGACGACAACCCGCACATCGGTACGATAGCCCTCCACTTCCTGGGCATACCACAACGGGAAGGTATCGTTATCGCCGCCAGTGAATAGGATAGCATTCGGTGCGCAGGAATCGAGGTAGTTCTTGGCGGAGTCGACGGAAAAAAAGCGGTTGTGACGATTGTGGTCATCCCAACCTTCGTAGGCCATTATAGCGGGTGCGGTCAGGCCGATCAGCGTGGCCACGACGGCGGCGGTCTTCAGGTTTCGAAGTACGGGTTTCAGCAACTCGGCCAGCCCGATCACGGCAAGGCCGATCCAGAACGTAAACGCATAGGTGGAACCGGCATAGATATAGTCACGCTCGCGTGGTTCGGTGGGGGGCGAATTCAGGTACACGACAATCGCAACGCCGAGCATGACAAAGAGCAATGCCACGACGGCGAAATTCCGGGTATCCTTGGTAAACTGATAGAACATCCCGACAAGGCCCAGCACAAAGGGAATCATGAAGAAGTTATTACGACCACGGTTGATGGCCAACTCGTGCGGCAATTTTTCAAACCAGTGTAAGGGGCTCAGCCAATCGGCACCTTGAATGTCGCTTTCGCGACCGGCGAAATTCCACATGATGTAGCGCATGTACATGGTGCCGATCTGCTGCGTGAACATGAATTGCAGGTTTTGACCAAAGGTCGGTTTCTGACCTTCGGGAAGGCCCATGATCGCGCGATAATCGGCGGCGTGTTCTGCGTTCCAGGCGCGGGGTAAAATCGTCTGCTGACCGGGTTCATACACGTAGGTGAACTTCTTCTCGCTGATTTCATACTTGTCCTTGCCTTTTACGTACACGGGATCGCCGTATTCAATGTCGACCGGACGGGCGGTGAAGTAAGGACCATACAGCAACGGCCGGCTTCCGTATTGTTCACGTTTCAGGTAACGGACGAAACTCATAACATCCTTGGGGGCATTCTCATTGATTGAGGTTTCGAAGTTCGACCGGATAACGATTGTCGTATACGAACAATACCCGATCAGAATGAACGTCATCGAAAGAAAAAAAGTATTGAGTGTTGGCCGGTTGCGCAATTGCGAAAACCGGATACCCCAAACGAGCGCAGCGATCAACAAAATACAGAAAATGATCACCCCTGAACCGAACGGAAGGCCGAGCGTATTGATGAAAAAAACTTCGAACATGCCGGCAATTGTCGGGAGTCCGGGAATGATCAGGTCGTTGATGAACAAAATCAGGCCGCCGCTGATCGCGAGCGTCGCCACAATGCCCCACTGGCTGGGTTTATATTTTTTGAAATAATAGATAAGTCCTAGCGCCGGTAATGTCAACAGGTTGAGCAGGTGAACGCCGATGGACAGTCCGACCATGTAGGCAATGAACACCAGCCACCGGTTGGCTGATTTTTCATCCTCGATAACATCCCACTTCAGAATACCCCACACCACAAACGCCGTAAAGAAGGAGGACATCGCATAGACTTCCGCTTCCACAGCGGAAAACCAAAACGAATCAGAAAAAGTATAGGCGAGTGATCCCACAATCCCGGCCCCCATCAGCACCCATGTTTTTTCAGCGTCAACAGGTGTTGTGCCTGTAATGCCCATCATCTTCCGTCCGAAAAGGGTAATTGACCAGAACAATAGCAAAATGGTGAACGCACTGGCCAGCACACTCAGAAAATTGATCCAGTAGGCCACCTTGGTCACGTCACCGAACGCCAGGAAGGAAAAAAGTCTGCCCAAAAGCATGAACAGCGGTGCGCCAGGGGGGTGGGAAACCTCGAGTTTATAGGCCACCGCAATAAATTCTCCGCAATCCCAGTAGCTTCCGGTTTCTTCGAATGTCAGCCAATAGGTGATCAGGGCGATGCCGAACACTACCCAACCCGTGATGTTGTTGATTTTTTGATACTTCATGTCCTGTTCAGGGAATTTAAGGGGCGAAAATAAGGAATTGTCGATCGTCCATCGTTCAAATGGACAATATTTTACAGCATCGGGACAATCGGGGGACTTTCCGTCGATGTGGAAAAGCCCCGGTGACTCGATAAAATCAGCATACTCCAGGCTCTCGTCGCCGAGTTTTTATTCGGTCCTGAAAAAGTGGCCGCCGGCCTTATTTATAAACGATGATATAAAACCCCAGCCACAGAAAAAAGATCAGGACGTAGGAGGTCAGCACGATGACCCAGGCTATTTTTTTCTGTTTATGAGCGAAGAAATGTATTCCGGAAGCCAGGGCGGCCCAATAGGTGGCCTCGAAAAGGTTGAGCGCCTTGAGCGGATAGACGTACCGTTTATCGATCGAGTAGTAGTCGAAAAAATGCATGAGCGAAAAAGGATAAAAGGCCTTGATGTCAAATAAGGTGGGATCCGTTTGAATGAAAAGAAACCAAATGATCTTGAGAAACTCGGGAATCAGGAAGATGTATTCGGATACAATGGCGACTCCCCAGCATTGCGCGTAGGTGATGCGGTAGCCAAACATAAAACTGCCCACCCAGATCACAAACCCGATCATCGTGAACTTCCAGAGGTAGATAAACGGAATCGAGAAGAATTGAATAGCGCTGATCAATTGGAGAATACCACCTTCCGGACGGTCCTCCAGAAATTCGAAAGCGGCTGTTTCATTCTCAATAAATGATTTCTTGACGTACAGGAGCAAAAAGCTTACTACGCAAAGGAGGAGAAACGTAATTTTTTTCTCTGCCGCAAAAAACGATTTTGATTCGAGTGACGTTTGCATCAACGTGTTTCCAGCCCGGTTTTTGAGGGGTTGGGGTTTTTATGGTTACTTCGCGAATTCGTATGGCGCTGCAAAGTCGTAAATTCCTGTTATCCCTGGCGGTCGTGGCGATCTCCGGAGGGAAATTATTTTCCCAGGGGAGCCGGGATACGACGATTATCCTCATCAACGATTTTACCGCCCAGGTGGAATGTACAGATGCCCTGGCCGACATGTACGATTATAAGTTCGATAAGGCCGAACGGGAAATGCGCGCCCTCAAAGTGAAATACGGATGGCACCCGCTTCCCTATTTTCTGTTAGGCCTTAACGAATGGTGGAAGATCATGCCGGATACAAAAAACACCTCGCACGACGCGGTTTTTTTTAATTACATGGACAGTGCCATTCTGATCGCCGATAACCTGTACAAGAATTATCCTCAATATAAAATTGAGGCGGCATTTTTTTTGGCCGCTGCCTATGGGTTCAAAGGTCGCCTCTATGCCGACGAAGAGCGCAAGAACTGGCTGAAAGCGTTTAGTGTTGGAAAAGAAGCATTGAACTACCTCGACGTATGCAAACAAAAAAATAACCTCAGCCCCGAACTTTTGTTTGGCGATGGCCTCTACAATTATTTTTCCGTCTGGATTCCTGAAAATGTTCCGTCCCTTAAGCCGCTTATGCTTTTTTTTCACAAAGGGGATAAGAAGTTGGGCCTGCAGCAATTGAAGGAAGTGTCCTACAATGCTTTCTATACGCGCATTGAGGCTATGATCTGGCTCATGCGAATCTGCAACAGTTACGAAAATGAACAAACCCGGGCTTTTCAACTGGCGGAATATCTTCATCAAACCTATCCCGACAATTCTTACTTTCATCGTTACTATGCCAGGATGCTGTACTACCGGGGCATGTATGTCGACCTGGAACGGGAGGCAAACCTTATCCTAACACGAATCGACAGCGGGAAGGTAGGATACGAAGCGACCAGCGGACGTTATGCTTCCTTCTACCTCGGACAGCTTTACGGTATCCGCCGGAACTTTGAAGCGGCGAAGAAATATTATCTCCTTTCTATAAAATACGCCGAGTCGAATGGCGAGACCGACTCGGGCTATTATTTGTATGCCCTGATCGAACTAGGCGAAATAGCCCAGAAGCAGGGAAAAAAGGCCGAAGCAACAGAATATTTTAAAGCCGTAAAGAGAAAAGCCGGCCGTAAGGACGAAGCGTTCAAAGACGCCAAGCGGCGGCTGAAAAACTTGGAAAAAGGAGATTAACAGAAAGCCCCGGCATGGAACTTCGCGATTTTATCGTCACCCCGGTTTACCTGATCCTTATCTATGGGGTCGCGTATGCCGTCAGGCCGTGGGTAACTGACGCCCTCAACCGTGCGTATTTTTTTCCTGCCCTGACCGTCAAATTGATCGGCGCGATTGCCCTCGGAGTGGTGTACCAATTTTATTACAGCGGGGGTGATACATTTATGTACCACACCTACGGGAGCCGCTACATCTGGCAGGCGCTGCTCGATTCTCCTTACGACGGATTGAAATTATTTTTTACAGACGGAATTCATCAGCAGGGGATTTACAAATATTCTTCCCAGATCTATTTTTTCCGTGATCCGCAATCCTACATGATCGTCCGCCTGGCAACACTCTTCGACTTGTTCACCTACTCCACCTATTCCACCACCGCCCTTCTGTTTGCCGTGCTGAGCTTTGCAGGAATGTGGATGTTTTTTTTGACGTTTTACAAACAATACCCGCACCTGCACCGTGGACTTGCCATCGCCGCTCTTTTTATTCCCTCCGTTTTTTTCTGGGGATCGGGCGTCCTGAAAGATTCGGTTACGCTGGCGTGCCTCGGGGTAGCAACCTACCAGATTTACAAGATCTTCTTTGAGCGGAGAGTCCGGCTGGGCCATATTCTGCTCCTCCTCCTTTCGATCTATTTTATTTTCAGTATAAAAAAATACGTCCTTCAGGCCTACTTGCCTGCCGTTATTGTCTGGGTCTTTGCCAGGAATGTGAGTTACATCCGCTCGCTCGTGTTACGGATAATGCTGGTTCCGTTCGTTGCCGCGATCGTCGTCGGGTCCGCTTATTTTGCGATTGTTAAAGTAGGGGAAGGAGACGCCCGGTACTCCATCAATAAGATTGCCGAAACAACCAAAGTGACCGCCTACGACATCCGGTATTGGTCAGGTCGAACGGCGGGCTCGGGATATTCGCTTGGCGAACTGGATGGAACGTTCGGAACGATGGTCCGGTTGGCCCCCGAAGCGATTAATGTATCGCTCTTTCGGCCCTATTTGTGGGAAGTAAAAAACCCGTTGATGCTGCTGTCCGCGCTCGAAAGTTTTGTTCTCCTGGGACTGGTGTTTTACACGATCATCCGGAAACGAAGTCTTGTATTTTCGGCATTCGCCGATCCAAATGTCATTTTTGTCATGGTCTTTGCCATTTCGTTTGCTTTCGCGGTAGGGGTTTCCACCTTCAATTTCGGGACATTGGTGCGCTATAAAATTCCAATCCTGCCTTTTTTTGCGACCGGTCTCGTGATCATTCTCGACTACTCAAAAAGCGACAGAAAGTTGGCGGCATTAGACAGCAATGAATAATGCGCCACTACTTTTTTTCTACCCTTTTCCCCCATCTTTTTTCGGGCGGTGGCGTCCTGAATCAGGTGGGCCAGGCATGACTTCCAGTCCGTCAATGTATCGGGCAAGTATCCGTTTTCCTCGGGGTCGATGATCCGCACCGTGACGCCCACCGGAGAAGCTACCGCCGGAATTTCAAGGGCCATGTATTGCAATGCCTTGAAGCCGCATTTGCCGTTAGCCCATGGATCCGCGACAAGCGGCATGATCCCAATGTCGATTTTCAAAAGGTCGTCAATTTCCGTTTCGCGGGTCCAGCGGACAAAGCGAAGGGAGGGAAGGGCGAACCGCGGTTTTTCGTCTGCAATCACCACGAAATCAACCTTACCCCGAAAAAGCGCTTCGATCTCCGCGAGTACCGGCGCCAGCGGCTCCAGGTATTTGAGTGTCGAGTGCGTGCCCGTCCAGCCGATCGTAAGGAGGTCGCTGTTCTTTTTTTTTTCGTGCGTGGCCGGATTATGAAGGCCCTCGGTATCGAGGGTCGTCGGATTTACGCGCACGCGGGCGTTGAACTGCCGCGCGTAATCCGCCAGGTAGTCGTTGCCGCAACTGACAGCGTAACTCCAGCGGCAGATCGCCCGTACTTTTCGATGCCATTTAAAGCCCTGCAGCCATGCATTATGTCCGCCCGGATCGGGCAACCAGATGGCGTCGTCAAAGTCATAAATGATTTTTTTTTTCAGGATTCGGGCGAGGACGAACTCGACCACGGGCGGTCCCACAGGAGTGGCCTCGCGGTGAATAAAGATGATTCCGGCACTGCTGGCGGAAAAAAGAAGGACAAGCCGCTTTCCAAAGCCACGAAGGGTGCCCGCCAATTTCCGCCAGGCATTTCCCGGCCGATACAGGATTTGCCAGGTGGCCTCATCCAGAAAGGGATGAACGGAAAAGGAAAAACCATTTTCGCGCAAAACCTGAAAATACTGTTCAAAACGAAATCGTTGCGATGGCGATTGCCCCGGCGGATAGGGGCAAACGAAAAGAATTTTTTTTCCGGCGGTCATGGCGCGGTCCGTTTTGCCGTTGAAGAAGCTAATGTGCGATACAAGATAACCGCTGTCCGGTTGGAGGACGTGTGATCAAGAGAGATATATTGTTCGATCGCAATTGCCGGATCATCCACTGGCTGGTAATCGGCATTGTGGTCCAGGGCAAATTCCATACGGCCCCGGTTGGCTTGATTTCGTACGGCAAAAATCTTTTTTCCCCGAAAAGCGGGAAGGATCATTCCGACCCCGATTGCCAGCCAGCAAATGGTCACGGCCCGCGAGGCGAGGCGACCTTGTGAAACGCACCCGCCAAAGGCCGCCAACAACATAATGAAGTAGGGAAGGTGCAAGGACGTGTAGTAGTAGGGAACAACGGAAAGCCGGTACCGGGTGAGCATCAGAAGAACAGATGAAAATAACAACCCGGCAAAACCCGAAAGAAAAAGAACCGAGTGGCGGCTTTTTCGAAAGACGATAACCGCCGCACCCGTCAGCATGGCCAGTGGAAGTACATTGACGATGAACGGGTGAGCAATATCAAAATTCGGAATGATCATCCGCCAGCAGGAGTTGCCAAGAAGCACGAACAAGAACGTGATTTTCTCAATGGGGTTGGCGAAAAGGCCGGCGGTTTGAATACTTGGATCAGCCACCTGATGCTGGATATAAAACGCATGAACAAGGTGGACGCCAAAAACCGCCAGGCTGATCATCGCCATTCGAAAATCCCAACACGTCATCGTCAGCATCAGGAGGATAAACAGCAAGGGCAGGAAAATGCCGTCGGGAAAAAAATAATTTTGAAGGAGAAGTGCCGTACCGTATGCCAGGGCATTACGCCAGCCGGGCCGGTCGGCATTGGAGAAAAAAAACAGAAAAGCCGCCAGGACCAGCGTCAGGTGGGCGAGCTCACATTGACCGAAAATCCAGTTCGCATTCACAAAATTAGTCGGGTGAAGCAGCATGATGAAGGCACCGGCCCAGGCGAGCGGACGCTCAACATGGAGCCTTTCCAAAACAGCGTGGATCAAACAGGCATTGAGCGCCAGCAATCCTACATTGAGGAGTTGGTAGAGGAGAAAGTGCGTACCAAATCCATAGAACTGGGGAAACAGGAGGTATTGAAATAACGGCTTGATATCCGACGCGGCATTGCCATTGAATAAACTCCAGGTCGTGTGCCGGTACAACAACAAATAGAGCCAGTCGTCGCGCCACAGGAAAGTATCGCCATTCATCCAAACCGCCGCCGCGACGACGGTGAGGATCAGGTAGAGAACCCCGTTTTTTCGAGACCCTGGGCGGCTGGCAGTCATAGGTGAATGCGGATCAGCATGCTGATGTATTCGAAGGACGTCTTAACGATCTTCATCTTGGATCGGCCAACGCGTTCCGCCGAAAGGACCTGAACCGGGACTTCGATCACCCGCGCGCCCGACCGCACGGCTTTTAAGAGAATTTCTGCCATCGAAAAGAAGCCTTTGCTTTCGATCAACACGGGGTATTTCGCCCCGACTTTTCGCAAGAGCCCCACCCGGTAAAGCCGCACAAATGAACTCAACGTCAGGATCCGGATATCGAAAAAGAAACGAAGCAACAAGTTGGCGCCGAAGGACAGCATTTTTCGCCCTGCACTTGTTTTTTGAAAGCCGCCGCCCTGGGCATAAGGGGAGGCGAGCACCAGGTCAAATCCGGCGCCGCCGATATAGACAAGATTATTCAGGTCGGCAACGGAAACCGTGTTATCGGCCTCGAACGTAAGGATGTGGTCGTCGTCATTGGTGGAGAGTTCGAGGATACGCAGAAAGCCGATGTGAAAGGAGTCGCCTGGTCCCTGGTTGGCGGGCTTCGTGATGATTTCGGCGCTCAGGCCGTCGAATGCTTCCCGGAGGAGTTCAACGGTCCGGTCTGTTGAACCATCGTCAACGATGACGATTTTATAGCCTGTTTGCGGAAGGAGTTGTTTAACTACTGACGTCAGTTTATGGACGTTCTGTTCTTCGTTAAACGTGGGGACAAGCAGGTAGAGCATTATTGTCCGCGTTGCCAGTGAATCGTTTTTTCAAGGCCGTCCTGCAGGGCGATCTGCGGGGTAAATCCGAGCAGGCGATGAATTTTGCTGTTGTCGGGAACTCTGCGTTGAACGTCTTCATAGGTTCCGAAAGCCGCATAGGGTTTGAATTCCAGCAACGGCTCCTGTCGTGGATTGATCATATGCCATATCGTGACCGCCAGGGCTTTGATGGTGATTTCGTTTTCCGGTGGCCCGGCGACGTTGAAAATTTCCCGTGACGCTTTCGGATCGATTACGCAGCGTATAAGCCCTCCGATGGTATCGGAAATATAGGTGAAGGTTCGTTGTTGTGTGCCGTCGCCGTGAATTTCGAGAGGAACACCGCGAAGCGCGTTGGAAATAAATACTGCTTGCGGGCCGCCCCACCAAGTCCGATTTTGATGCGGTCCGAACGAACCGAAGAACCGGCAAATGGTAAAGTCGATGCCGGTTTCGTCGCTGTAGGCGCGGATGAGTTGCTCGCCATAGATTTTGGATACCGCATAAGCCCAGCGTTTTACGGTTGTAGGGCCGAGGTGCAGGTCGGAATCCTCGCGAAAAGGAATATGAGGATTTTTGCCATAAACGTCGGAAGTGGACGCGTACACGAGTTTGCAGCGGTCGCGGACGCATTTGTCGATGACGTTCTTAAGTCCCGCCTGATTTTCTTCAAGCGTTCGCAGCGCATGGGTGTAGCGCGGTATTTTCTGCGACGCAAGGTGAACGACGACATCGCCCTTGTGTTCGCGAAGGACGAAGGGGTTCAGAATATCGCCGTGAACGAACGTAAAGCGATTGTCCGGTAAAAGGGTTTCGAGGTTTTTTAACGACCCGGTCGACAGGTTATCGATGCCGATCACCGTGCATCCTTTCGTTAAAAGGGACGCTGCCAGGTTTGACCCGATAAACCCGCCCACCCCGGTAATGATTATTTTTTCCACAAGAGGCTTTAATCAAGAAAGATAGTTGTAAGTCCGGAAATCGTGAGCATTACCGGTTGATTATTCAAAATCCGCAACAAGAAAATAACGAAGGCAAACGCTTCGGCCCAGGCCTAGCCGGGTGACAAGACGAGTTGCCGCGCGCTCACCTCCGCTGACGAGCTTGTAGAGCGCCGGGTAAGGCGGTATGAAGTCAACGCCAACATAGCCGCCGCTGAGGGGCAGGTCGATAACGGTATTGAACTCCCGATGGACAATGGTAGCCGGTAACGCGGCCAGCATGCGGAGCGCCTCTTCGTAGCTGCATTGCTCATCCTGGTGAGCGGCGAGAAACCGAAGTGTACGCAACAGGAAGTTTACGTTGGGGTCAAGAATGATGAGCCGCCCGTTTTTTTTGATGACGCGCTTCACTTCGCGGGTGATCTTGCCGAAATCGGCCTCGCGATAAAGATGATGAAGGGCATCCCGCATAATCAGGGTATCGAAAGATTGATTTTCGAAACTCAGACACTCCCCGTTTTCAACGCGGAAATTTCCGGTGGGGTAGAGGGTTGTTGCGCGCTCGACGACCGCCGGATCGTAGTCAATGCCGATGCATTCCACACCCGGGTGTTGCACCGCAATGCAGGAAGTCGTCGTTCCGTAGCCACATCCGATGTCGAGCACCCGTTGACCCTTCACCCAAGCCGAAATAAGGGCCGTGTATTTGCCATCCACCTGCCCCCAATAGCGGGTCAGTCTTTTTTCGGGATTTTTAATTCTCATAACAATCGCGTTACCTTTGCCTTTCCGTGCGTTTGTTTCGGCCTTTTGAAGCTCCAAAGTGGGTCTTTCCCTGCGGGTTACCACCGTACAACGGACGTCAAAATTAGGATTTTTATGTCACAGCCCCTGCCGGAAGAATATGTGATTGAAGCCAGGGCGGTACACGCGATCGATGGTAAGGAATTGTTCCGGTACCGCGAGCTTCTTTTTTTTTTCACATGGCGTGACGTTAAGGTAAAGTACAAGCAGACGGCGCTCGGGTTTCTCTGGGCAATTCTCCAGCCCCTGCTGATGACCGTGATCAGCACCGTAGTAGCGGCACGCGCCCTCCATGTTCCTTCCGTTGATATGCCTTACCCCGTATTTGCCTTCTCCGGTTGGTTGTTGTGGACTGTTTTTTCTTCCGGAATTATCAATGCCGGCAACAGCATGGTGACGAATGCCCAGATCATCAAGAAAATTTACTTTCCACGCTTGATTATTCCGGTTTCCGCACTGTTGTCCGCGGTTGTCGACTTTGCCATTGCTTTTGTCGTACTGTTGCCCCTTTTGTTTGTTTACCAGGCACCGGTTAACGTCGGTCAGGCGCTTCTGTGCTGGCCCGCGGGATTGGTGCTTACCGTGCTTGGTGCATTGGGGCCGGGGTGTTTGCTGGGCGCGCTCAATGTGAAATATCGCGATTTTCGGTATGTGATTCCTTTCCTGACGCAGGCCCTGTTGTTTGTCACCCCCGTCTTTTATCCCGTTTCCCTTGTCACGGTCCCCTGGCTGAAATATTTGCTGGCACTCAACCCCGTTTATGCTGGTTTTACATTGTTTCGCCTTCCTCTGATGACGGTCGTCCCCGACCCTACGTTGATAGGGATGAGCGTAGGTTCGTGTGCCCTGCTGTTGTTTGCAGGGTTGATTTATTTTCGTCGGACTGAAATGTATTTTGCTGATCTGGCGTGATACCACTATGAAGCCGATCGTTGAAATCCAACACGTATCCAAAAAATTCAGAATTAACCATGCTTCAACTTCCTACCTGAGTTTGCGCGACCGGCTATCAGATTTGTTTCGATTTCGTTCCGGAGTCAACGAGGATTTCTGGGCACTTCGTGATATTACCGCCAACATTAACCCCGGGGAGTCGATCGGCATCATTGGGAAAAACGGCGCCGGCAAGTCCACCCTGTTGAAAATTCTCTCCCGGATTACACCCCCTACCGAAGGCCGGATTGTTTGTCGCGGCCGGATCGCCAGTCTGCTGGAAGTGGGGACCGGCTTTCACCCGGAGCTGACAGGGCGAGAAAACATTTACCTCAATGGTTCTATCCTCGGCATGAAGAAAAAAGAGATCGACGGAAAATTCGAGGAGATCGTTGATTTTGCCGGTACCGAAAAATTTCTGGATACCCCGTTGAAGCATTATTCGAGCGGTATGCAATTGCGGCTTGCCTTTGCGGTCGCAGCGTTTCTCGAACCGGAAATTCTCGTGATCGATGAAGTGCTGGCGGTCGGCGATGCCGAATTCCAGAAGAAATGCCTTCGCAAGATGGAGGACGTAAGCAAAAGCGGCAGAACCATTTTTTTTGTCAGCCATAACATGTCTGCCGTGGAAGCACTCTGCAGCCGGTCGATTGTTTTGAAAAATGGGAGTATTGCGTTCATCGGACCTTCCGGCGAAGCCGTCCGACACTACCTGAACGTCGACGATCCGACTGCTGATCACTCCGGCGTCATCTCCTATGAGGGCCGGTGGCCGGATAAGCCAGTCCGGAAAATCGAAGTGCGCTGCGACGGAAAAAATTCGGCGACTGCCTACATGGGATGTCGCCTTGAAATTCGCGTCCATTTCAAAACCAATGAAGCGTTGGAGGCGCCCGTATTAGGCGTGATTGTGAAAGACAATCAAAATGTACCGATGATCGGAATCAACAACCGACATTATACCGGAAGCCTGACAGCGCGCCCCGTGTCGGAAGGTTACATCGCGATGGTAATCCCCTACCTAACGCTTTTCGAAGGGAATTATGCCCTGGACATTCATTTTGGAAACGCTTTCCGCGACCTTCAGGTGCTGCGTGATTGTTTTCAATTAACGGTGGAGCCGATGAAATTTACGCCTTCCGGCGAATTGCCCGACAAGAGGCTCAACCGGCTTTTTATTAAAGAGGTAGCCTGGCAAACTGACGCAACGTAATGAACAACCTGCTGAACCGGGTCGCGCGAAAAATCAAGTTCCTTCTTCTTGAAACGAGAGTGAGGAATTTCAGACAATTAAAAAAAATCAAGCCCTTCGACCGTATCGATGACGCAACACTGGCGGCAAACAAAATCGTATTGCAGCCCTACTTCGACGAATACGTGCGCGAGGTATCGGTCGCCGATATGGCAGCCTCCCTGGAATTGGCGACCTTTATCTACACGGCCTGTCAGGCAAACCGCTATTCCAAGCTCCTCGACACCGGCTCGGGCCTGAGTTCGTTCGTGTTCCGGCTCTATGCCCGCGGGCAGCCCGGCGTCACCGTCTGGTCGGTCGACGACGATGCGGCCTGGCTGGAAAAAACGAGAACATTCCTGACAAAGCATGGGCTTAGTGTCGAAAATGTGGTTGAGTTGAATGATTTCCTTGCCTTAAAAGAAAGGGATTTTGACTGTATTCTTCACGATCTCAATTTTGTCGACGTGCGCATAAAGTATGTCGACCGGATCCTGGATTTGGCGCGCCCCGGAGGATTCGTCGTATTCGACGATGTGCATAAACCCGATTATCGGCTTGAAGTATTGTCCCTGCTGAAACATCGCCGAGCCTCCGTTTTTTCCGTCAAGCCGGTCACGCAGGATGGGTTTGGAAGATTTTCCCTGGCCGCTCTGAAACACACCTGATGCAGCTGAGTGTTATCATTCCAACAAAAAATCGCGGCGAGGTTTTCAAGGAAACCCTGGCGGCAGTGGAAGCGGCTACCGCGCACCTGGATGCCGAAATCATTGTCATTAATGACTCAAAAACATCCCAGCCGTTAATTCCTGCTCTCTATCGCCACGTTACCCTTTTCGACAATCCGAAATCGGGCGTAGCCTCCGCCCGCAACCTGGGCGCTTCGCTCGCGAAAGCCGATCTGTTGCTTTTTCTGGATGACGACATTCTGGTCTCGCGGGCATCCATCGACCACATTCTGGACCTTCATCGGTGTTATCCTAATGCCTGCTTCAATGTCAATTGGGAGTACCCGCCAGCCGCACAGCAAGAGATGGAGCAAACACAGTTTGGCAGGTTTATGAAAACGCACGGCATGACTTCCTTCAAAGGATGGTATAACGATCCAAGCTGGCGTGACAATATGCTTTTTTCATCACGGTCGGTCGCCAGTTTTCATTTGTCGGTTATGCGCGACGATTTCAGAAAGACCAAAGGCTACAATGAGCAATTCCCGAATGCAGGTTTTGAAGACTACGATTTTCCGCTACAGCTAAGAAAAGCGGGCCTTTCCTTTTACATCGACACCCGGATCACTATTTTTCACAATGAGGCCGACCGCTTGAGATTGTCCAACTGGCTCGACAGTCAGGAGCGCCGGGCCGGTACCCGGCGCGTAGCCGTAGACCTGGGGTATGACGAACTTCGGATTGTGTACGGCTTGGGAAAAAAAATTATTCTTTCGCTCATCGCTTTTTTTTCCCCTTTGCTCCTCGTCATGCTTACTTTTATTCCCAATAGAAAACGATTCGACCCCGCCTATTTCATGTTGCTTGGGGCCATCCAGGCTGGCCGGATCTACAAGGGCTATACGATGCGGAACCGATGAAACTATCATTGAAAGTCAAAGCGCTCAATATCGTGCGGAATATTTTCAGGATTCCTGGTATCGAGTCCTTTCTCGCTTCGCAAACGCGCGGAAAATCCCCAAACCAACTGGTGAGCAAGCTGGTCCCTAATCCCTATCAATATCCAATTCCTTCCTTCCGCGAATTGAAACGCGACGGCCTCACCCTTCGGGTAGACATTAGCGACTACATTGGCCATTACCTCTATTTTGGTTTCACCGATGAGGGAATGACCGCGCTATTCGCCCTCTGTCGCGAAAGGTTTACCGTGCTCGACATCGGTGCTAACATCGGATGGACGGTCCTCAACCTGGCACGTCTGGCGGGGCACGGGAAGGTGATCGGATTTGAGCCCGACCTCTACAATTTCGAACGGTGTTCGGAAAACTTGCGGCTGAATAATTTTAAGAACGCGGAGGTTTTCAACGTCGGACTGGGCGCTCACGCGGGTCGGGTAAACATGCAGGTGCGGACCCCGTCTAACCGGGGGGGGAACCGTATCGCCCCGCAAGGGTCGGGAGCCTCCCACCTTGTGGACATCGTGCGGCTCGATGATTTTCCGCCGGCGCGGGATCTCACCCGCATCGACCTGGTAAAGTTGGATGTCGAAGGATACGAACTGCACGTCATGAAAGGCGCGGAAGCCCTTTTGCGAAAACACCGGCCCATGCTGTTCATCGAACTCGATGACAACAACCTGCGCGATCAGGGAGATTCCGCCGAAGATCTTATCCACTTTCTCCTGGACATCGGGTATCGCCGCATTGCACATGCGGAGAAGAAATCGCCGGTTATGGCGTCCGACGATTTCAGGGGATGTCACTTCGATCTTATCGCCACATGAAGGCGGGCAATAAAAAAGTCGTCTACGTACTGTCCCACGTGTTCAAATCACTCGTGTTCGAGTGGACGCTTGTGGGCCTAAAGAACAGCGTCGACCTGACGGTTATTCTGCTCAATCCCGAGGATTCTCCGTTCGAGAATTTCCTACGGCAGGAGAATATCCGAGTCGTCCGCTTTCGCTACCGAAACAAGGCCGACTTGCCGTTGACTTTTTTTCGTCTCAGTTGGTTTTTTCTGACGCGCCGCCCGGATGTTGTGCATGCGCATCTTTTCGAGGCGACGCTCGCCGGCCTGACGGCGGCCTGGATCACAAGAATCCGGACACGGCTCTACACCCGGCACAATAGCACTTTTCATCATCTCTACTTTCCCGGTGCAGTAAAGTATGATCGCTGGTCGAACGCGCTCGCTACCGGAATTGTGTCGATCAGTCAGGCTACCGACGATACGCTGGTTCGCCTTGAACAAGTTTCTGTCCGAAAAATTCACAAAATACCGTCAGGGTTCGACTTTACCGTGTTCACTGACGTTTCGAAGGAGCGCGTTCAACGCGTTCGCGAACGGTGGGGGGTTCCCGAGGGCCGTCCCTGTATCGGAATTATTTCCCGGCATATCGAATGGAAAGGGCTCCAGTATAGTATTCCGGCTTTCGCCGGATTTCTGAGGGCGCATCCGGAAGCAACGTTAGTTCTCGCGAACGCTTCCGGTCCATACCACCAGACGGTGATGGACCTGCTGAAGAATATCCCGTCGCAGCACGTGGTGCTCATCCCGTTTGAGGAGGACATTGCGGCGTTGTACCCGCTTTTTAATATATATATCCACGTCCCCATCGACCCGACGTGTGAGGCGTTTGGCCAGACCTATGTGGAGGCGATGGCGGCAGGTATCCCCTCCGTGGTGACGCTTTCGGGGATTGCGGCCGAATACGTCGAGCACCGCCAAAATGCCTGGGTCGTTCCTTTTAAGGATTCAGCGGCAATCGGGGAGGGCCTTGAAACGCTATGGCATGATGAAGAATTACGACACACGCTTGTTGAAAATGGACGCCAAGCCGTACTTTCACATTATGGCTTGGTGCCGATGCTCGCGTTGCTGAACGAATTGTATGACCGATAGTCCTTTTTTTAGCATTGTAATTCCTACCTATAACCGAGCCAATCTTATTGTAAAAACACTGGATAGTGTTTTCGGGCAAACCTACGGAAGCTATGAAGTAATCGTTGTCGACAATTGCTCGACCGATGCTACCGTGGAGGTTTTGCGACCCCTGGCGGAGGCCGGAAAGATACGCTTCATCCGTCACGACAAGAATTATGAACGCGCCGTGTCGCGGAACACCGGGATGCAAGCCGCTCGCGGGAATTACCTCACGTTTTTGGATTCAGACGATCTGATGTATCCTCAGAACCTGAGCGAAGCATGGGTTTTTGCTACGCAACACCCGGAACTTGACGTGTTTCAAAACCGGTACGAATTGATCGACCAACAGGGGGCCACGCTCTACCGGTATCCTTTCCCTTCACTCCACAATCCTATCCGGGCCATTGCCGAAGGGAATTTTATTTCGTGCATTGGGATTTTCATTTCGCGTAAGGTGTACACCGAGTTTCGATTCGATAGCACCGAACTGTTACAGGGGATCGAAGATTGGGATTTATGGTTGCGCATTCTGGCCCGCTACCGGATGGGAAGGATTGACAACATAAACAGCGGGATTGTGCATCATGCGGGGCGCTCGATCACGCAATATGCCCT
>Ga0206891_10204_pt1 | contig 16842 bp, 14 predicted proteins | sample Alteio_BWOrgHeat_55_FD_153246 | JGI IMG/M metagenome (GOLD analysis project Ga0206891, IMG submission 153246) | Enriched cells from forest soil in Barre Woods Harvard Forest LTER site, Petersham, Massachusetts, United States - Alteio_BWOrgHeat_Nextera7 ...
GTTGAGTGTGTTTTCGGTTAATTTATAGTGATGTAAGGCTTGCTAACTAAAAGGCCAATGTTCTTTTCAATAAAAAATGTAGTGTTGATTATTTTAGTTACAATACTTCAGTTGTTTCACTTATAGCGTGAGAAATTACCGGTGCTATATTTAAAGGTTTTAAATGGCCCTTATAAGCATTAGAAAATACCTGTGCATATAAATCAAGAAATTCAGCTTTGATTTTATTTTTATCAAACTTTTCTACCAGTTTTTCTGAGATCTTAACCCCTTCATTATAATAATCCTGATCGTTTAGTAACTGATGCGCAATTTTTATAAAATCAGCGGTGTCTGCAGCTTTCATATAGGGCAACTGATATAAGGTACTGTATTCTTTGATATCCCTGAATACCACCGGCAAACCTGATGCCGCGGCTTCCAGTGGGGCCAGGGGGCAATTTTCCTGGTATGAGGGGAATAAAAAAATATCGGCTGCAGCATACATAGGTGGCATATCTTCAATTTCTTTTAAACCGGTAAAGAAAATATTAGAAGGTGCGTTTTCTATCCGGTTATTAATACGCTGAACTCCTTCCGTAAATGCCCCCCACGGCCGGCCGCCAACCCATACAAATTTTGAATCGGGCATGGCCGAGGCCATATCGATAAAATCCTCTACACCCTTTCTTTCCTGTAGTTGCCCTACTCCCAGTATCAATTTTTCGTTTGGTTTAATACCCAGTAGCTGCCTGCCTTTTTCCCGGTTCTCAGTTGTCCTCGCCCAATTTTCTGTCAAAACCGGGTTATATATCCGGACAACATCGGTTTTAACGCCCATATCCTTAATTGCTTTTTCAACCATCGGTGAGATAGCTACCACAACATCTGCAAAAGAATAAGCAAGCTTTAAATATAAATTGGTAATGGGTAGCAGTTGTTTCCAAAAAGGAATAGCCCCTCTACTGGAATCGGGTATCACATGGGCGGTAATAATACGCCTTCCTTTATACCGTTGCCCTTTCCAGAAATAATAAGGTCCATATGTATGTGAATGAAAGATATTCCCGGTACCTTCATTATTAATTACAATACGGATGTTCTTTTCATCTTTTAATAATTCAACTAATTCTAAAAAAGCGGTATGTACACCCTGTCCCTGGGTTACATAAGCCGTTTCAGAAACCATGTGAATGGTTAATAACTGGTCTGTTTCATACTTAAGATCCTCGGCCATTCTTTTTTTATCTTTATAGTGCTTATTAAATTTCGCAATAGTGTACACCGCTAATATAAGCAGAACTACACTCAAAATATAGTATTGATAAACCGACCAGTCCGCTATTATTTGGTTCCAATACGGGCCAAAATATTTACCCGTTGTTACATAAAACCCGCAAACTAAAATTGAAGAAAGCAGGGCGATAGGTATAAATATTCTTGGCTTGATGTGTACCAGGCCAGAGATCACCGAGGTATAGCCGCGAATGAATGGGGTAAGCCTGCAAATGGCTACCGTCAATAATCCCCCCTTGCTTATTTTACCCCTCAGGTTGTTCAACTTTATATCAGATAACGGAAACCATTTAGGCTTATTATTTATAATATAATTACCCGCATAATAAAAAAGGTTGTATAAGACCATTGTGGCTAAAAAATCGGCTGAAATGATAATCAAAACAACCACTGAAAAAAGCAATACACCTTTAAAAACAAGATACCCGGAAAACAACATTAATAATTCGTTGGGCAGGGGTACGGGAACCCCGATCTCCTGTAAGAAAATAAGCAGAAATATAGCTAAGTAACCATAAGAACTTATATAATAGAGAATTTGCGGAGGCATAAAATACAATAAGGACTTTATAACTGAAAAAGGAACACCTATTATAAAATGGTTTTATTTTAATACGCCGCACTATGGGGGGACATATTATTGGCAATAGTAACTATAAATTCTGTAGCAAATTGGAATTATGACAATAAGCTTTTTAGGTGTTATTATTTATATCATTTTAAAAATGTGAACATGCTTACTTACTGATACAAATATCCATAAATTATTGAATTACAAACATTTAAAAAGGTTGAGTTACAAATGAGTAGGTATCCTTCTTAACCTAACCGAACGATTATAACTTCGTATCCCAAGTGAACGAAGACCAGTCATTTAATATATATGTATTAAAAGCCAGAGGGTAACTCTTATACTTTGAGCAATCCACCCAAGAAAGCGATACACTGGGTTTTTGATAATTAAGCTGGTTGAATTTTAAATAATCTTAAAGCGCAGATTGATGTTGTTATCATAGGTAATTTTATCGCTGTTTTCCTAATAAACGAATAATTGCTATGAAAAACTAGCAGCGCAAAATGTTGTGAAATACTATTTTTTTTAGCAATTTTATATCCTCATCGAAGCTTATTGAAATCATGATAACGATTATAAAAGAAAGAAAAGCCATATATCGCGTAGCCCGAATTGCAATTGAATTTAACTGGATATTTCGTGAACAGCCAACAATAGATTTCGGCATTGATGCTATATTGGAAACTACAATAAGTGACCGCCCAAGCGGAAAATTGTTTGCTGCACAAATAAAAGGAGGCACTAAAAAAGTTAGGCGAACTAAATTGGGTTTTACAATTTATATGTCAGATGCTCATTACACCTATTGGCTATCATTAGCGGAACGAATCCCTGTATTCATGTTTTTTCATGATCAATTAAATGACCAGGTTTATTGGCAATTATTGGACATAGAAAATATTACTAAAACTGCTAAGCATTGGAAAATTTATATACCCAATCAAAATAAACTTAATGAACAGTCAAGAACACAAATTGAGGATATTGTTATTAATTATCACCCGTTTATGGAATTGGATATGTCAGATTTTGATGTTGGACAAATGCTTAATAATGAAATCGATTCCAACATAGTAGAAATTTCATTCAGTGTAAAACGCAACAATAAAACAACGCTTTTCTGTAAAATATCGGATAAGCGTGGCTTTGAAGAAATAGAATTAGTTTATCATCACGGATTAGTTTTATGGGATAACAAGAAAAAGAAACTTTTATGGGAAGATACTTATTACTTTACTATTTCCGATTTAGAAAAACATATCACTGAGAAATACAACGGATTAGTGATTGATGATAATCCTAATCCAATTCGCATAATGATAGATGAAATAAATATCTGGTCCCTTAAAGATGGCATTGAAGGTATTGCAAGGAAATTATTTAACAAGGAAAATTCAGAACATGGTATTCCTGAGTATGATAAATTTATTGAAGCATTTGAGTATTACTCAAAACTAAACAGAGGCCAATATTTTGCTCAGACCGTCGGATCAGAAATTCACTTTAAAACTTTGGAACGCAATGATTTTGTAATTGATACTTACGAAGGCAAAACAAGAAACCTAAGATATTATATCGACCAAAAATCGTATGATGAAATTTATACTATGACTAATGAGTCTTTTTGGAGTGAAATATATCTTGACGCGGGCATAGAAAAAGAAGTTTTTATCCCTCAAATGCTTTCAGAATGGGAAACTTATTGGGATACTTTGTATGATCGAATTAAACTAAGCGTAGGTAGTACGGAGCATTTAAACGATAGCAAAGAAAAGTCATGGCGACAAATGCAAGCGTTTATGGACGGTTATAATGATGCGGGGGATATAATTAAATTAGCATTAAATTTTGATGACATGACGCTATACCCTATTGCCGTTGTCACCATGATGAATATATTTAACGTGGATGTTTGTTATAGTGAATATTGTGAATATGAGTTTTTTGGGTCGGATGAGTGGGACAGCATATGCGTACGCGATGATTTGCCCGAATACCCTATGTTTTTTATAAAACCAGGAGAGTTTTAAATAGTTATGGTAATTTGAATGATTGGTGATAAAAAGTGTTAAGCGATTAAACTATAAGCTGTATTTCGGCCACCACCGGTTTCTTTTTTTAATATGCCTTTTTCTATTAGGTCTTGTATGTCCCTTAGTGCAGTATCAGGAGAACTCTTAGTCATTTTAGCCCATTTCGTGCTGGTTAGCTTGCCATAAAATTCGTCAAGCAACACGCTGACTACATATTGCTGACGATTATTTAACGAAACCTCCCGATTCTTTTCCCAAAATCGAGCTCTGTTTGTAACGACAGATAAAGTTTCTTCGGTGTGATCCATGGCCTGGAATAGGCAATCTAAAAACCAGCTTAACCAATGGGTAATATCCATATCACCTTTTTGCGTTTGTTCCAGCATATCATAATAAGCCGCTTTTTTCCGTAATATTTGGGCGGACATACTATAAAAACGCTGAGATGTTCCATCGGCGCGGGCAAGTTGCATATCAGTAATTGCTCGGGTAATACGACCATTGCCATCATCAAATGGGTGTATGGTTACAAACCATAAATGCGCTATTGCTGCTTTCAACACCGCATCGGTAGTGGGTTCAGCATTAAACCAATTAAAAAATGAGTCCATTTCAGTAGACAATCGCTCAGCTTCAGGAGCTTCAAAGTGTATTTTCTCTTTGCCCATTGCCCCTGAAACCACTTGCATCGGGCCGGCCTCGGGCATACGCCAAGCTGCTACTGTGATTTTATGCATACCACTTCTACCGGTTGGGAATAAAGCCGCGTGCCAATCGTATAAACGATCTGCAGTTAAATCATCCATATATTTTTGGGTTGCGTCTAACATCATTTCAACCACTCCGTCTACATTTCGGTCGGTAGGCACGGCCCCCGCAAGTTCTATACCTAGCCTGAGCGCTATCGAAGATCTTACCTGATCGATATTAAGCTTCACCCCCTCTATCTCGCTTGATTTGGTAACATCCAATGTCAAGGTATCTAATACAGCGCTTTCTTGCAGCTTAAAACCAGCCGAACTCATTAATCCTAATATACGTCCCTGTCGATGTCGTACTTCACCTAAACGAACGAGTATCGCTTCGGTGTCCCAAGTGAACGAAGGCCAGTTTTTTAATTGATGTATATACATATTTTCCGCGATTATGCGGTAAATATAGAACTTTTTCTCCGCAAATTTGCGGATTATTGATATATTTCCCCTTGGTTCGCACTTATACTAATCATATGGCCTCACCTCAGGACTTTTTTTAACTCCGCACAGTATGCGATCGTTTAACTAAATATCTATGACACATAAAAAAGCAACGATTTTAACCTTCTAAAATATAAAGATAAACTTTTGATTATCAAGTAGTTAAAAACATCATTTTCCGATACAGAATTTGCTAAAAATGTTTTCCAGCAAATCATCGGTAGTAACCGCGCCGGTAATTTCACCGAGGTAATACAGCGCTTGTTTAATATCCATTGAAAGGAAATCAGAAGTAACGGTATCTATTCCGCTTAATACCCTCGCTAACGCTTCTTCAGTTTTTTGCAGCGCTTCCAGGTGGCGCACGTTGGTTACCAGGGTTTCATTGCCATCTAGTTCATTTTTTACTGCCGCATGGTATATTTTAGCTTTTAGTTCGTCAATATGCTTTCTCTCCTTTGCCGAAATGATAATGGCGTTTTGAGTATGCGGAAACGCGGATAATTGTTCAGGAGTGAGCAGGTCGGCTTTATTAGCTACAACCAACATAGTCACATTAGGGCGCTGTAAGCTTTCCAGGTCGCTGTTCAATTCATATAGGGTTATTTGTTCCGCGTCATAAACATATACTAAAAGGGCAGATTGGTTGATCTTCTCCATCGTACGCTCTACCCCTATTTTCTCAATAGTGTCAGTCGCTTCACGTAAGCCTGCCGTATCTATGAGCCGGAAATTAACGCCATGTATGTTCAGCACTTCTTCAATGGTATCACGTGTTGTGCCGGGTATATGGCTTACTATAGCACGTTCCTCGTTAAGCAAGGCGTTCAATAAAGTTGATTTACCCGCGTTTGGCCTGCCCGCTATTACGGTATTTACTCCCTGCTTAATGACATTCCCCAATTCAAATGATTGTATCAAAGCAGTAATAACCCGTGTTATTTCATGGATGAGTTTTTTTAGCTGGTCGCGATTGGCAAACTCTACATCTTCCTCGGCAAAGTCCAACTCCAGCTCAATCAGCGAAGCAAACTGCACCAGCTGGTCACGCAGGGTTTGCAGCTGATTGCTGAACCCGCCCCTTAACTGCTGCAAAGCTACCTGTTGCGATGCTTTGGAATTGGATGCGATCAGGTCGGCAACTGCTTCGGCTTGCGAGAGGTCCATTTGTCCGTTTAAAAAGGCACGCAAAGTAAACTCGCCCGGTTTGGCAGATCGTGCGCCATTTTTGATGAGGAGCTTGATAATAGATTCTATAATATAGGCTGAACCATGACAGGATATCTCCACCACATTTTCGCGGGTGTATGACTTTGGCGCTACAAATAGCGAAACCAATACCTCGTCCAATATCATATCCCCATCCATAATATTGCCAAAATGAATGGTATGCGATTCTTGTTTAGTTAAGTCTTTACTCTTAAATACTTTATTGCCTATCGCTATCGCATCCGGCCCCGAAAGGCGTATAACACCAATGGCGCCTATCCCGGTTGGGGTGGCTAAGGCTACTATGGTTTCTTCAGTGTTGGTCATTAGTTCATAGTTAATGGTTCATGGATCATAGCAGCTATGAACTATCATCAATGAACCATGAACTCAAAGCAAAGGTCGCAAATTACCGTTAACTATGAACCATGAACTACAAAAACTAAACGGTTTGTTTCACGCGGGTGTGAAACAAATGAAACAGATGAAACAAGATTTCGATTTAACCTGTTGAAAATAAAGCAATTATAAAAACCCTTGAAACAAAATGTAACAAGATGTAACAACTTTTAAGTCGGTAAACCGTAACAAAAAAAACAAGATAACTATCTGTAATAAAGCACTTTACAAATAGTGTAAAATAACAGTAGTGAAACAGGTTTGAATAGCAGAGGGCGTTAGCGGATTTGGCTTTGATACGCCAGCCGCATAAACCCCAGCACCTCTTCATTTAAATCATCCACACTTAACATCCTGAAATGGTGATTAAACTGCGGCTGGCCGGGCACCTGCGCTATTTTTTGAAAACATAAGTTATCATCATACACCTGCTCGAAAGGAAACACCACATGAATAAAGTTTTTACCCAACTGTGTTACCCACGCAATACGCTTACGCGAATTAGCTATACCTATCATGGTTTTGGTAGGCTCAATCTTTATATCGCCTATCTTTTTAAACTCATTTAAGAAATGATCGTAGAGCATTAAAGTATGGTCGGATTTCCCTCTAATGAATTCCGCTAATTTATTCTCTTCTTCCATCATTCAGCTAAAATCGGTGAAATCAATTAAAAATCGGTGAAATCCTCATCAAAACCTTTCTTCTATTCCTAAAGCGAACAAAGCAAAATCATATTTAACCGGATCAGCCGGGTCAAACTCGCGTAAGCGTTCAGTTAATTCAACTGCCGTTTGCCAGTCGGTTTGTTTGCGGGTGATGAGGCTGAGTTTACGTGCCACACGGTCGACATGCAGATCGCAGGGCATTATTAATTCGGATGGTTTGATCTGGTTCCAAATCCCAAAGTCTACCCCACAATTATCCTTACGTACCATCCAGCGTAAAAACATATTCAGCCGTTTACAGGTTGATTTTTGTGCAGGTGATGATACATGCTTTTTTGTGCGGTGAGGGAAATCGGGTAAGGAAAAGAAGTAGGACCGGAAGCCCCCCAACCCCCTGAAAGGGGTGTAATTGCCGTCGGCGGGTATGAATGCCGATTCAAGCGATTCGTTCTGTGAATAATGATGCCTGAAAAACGCGATAAAATACAGCGTGTCAATATCATTAAAGGTGCGGTGCTTAAAATGCAATAACTTTTTTAAGTCGGGTTCTTTATGATTGATGATAAAATCATATGGTGCACCATCCATCAGCGCGATAAGCTCTTTGCATTTGATGATGATAGTAACCCGCTGCCCCCAGGCCAGCGTTGCTGCCCAAAAACCCATAATCTCGATATCCTGTTTCTTGCTGAACAGGTGTGGGATGCATACCGGATCGTTTTTAATAAAATCGGGACGGTTGTATTGGGATACTTTAGAATCGAGGAATGCTTTTATATCAGTTATCATGTATTAAGCTAATGCCTGGGAGAGGTCATCCAACAAATCATCCACATCCTCTACCCCTACACTTAAGCGTAATAAATTATCAACCACGCCAACCTTTTCTCTTTCGGCCTTTGGTATGGAGGCATGTGTCATAGTAACCGGATGATTAATTAATGACTCTACCCCACCCAACGACTCGGCCAAAGTGAATACTTTAAATGATGACGCTACTGTAAAAGTTTCCTGCAGATCAGCACCTTTCAGGGTAATGGATATCATTCCCCCAAAATCGCGCATTTGCTTTTTGGCAACATCGTAGTTAGCATGGTCGGTAAAACCGGGCCAGTATATTTTGTCAACCCGCGGATGAGTTTTTAAGAACTCTGCTATCTTCCGGCCATTTTCACAATGCGCTTTCATGCGCAGATGAAGTGTCTTAATGCCGCGCAATACCAAAAAGCTATCCATAGGGCCGGGAGTAGCGCCGCAGGCATTATAGATGAACCAAAGGCGTTTATACAGGTCCTCATCATTTAACATTAATGCGCCCATAACCACATCCGAATGGCCGCCGATGTATTTGGTTACCGAGTGCATTACAATATCGGCACCCAGGTCGATAGGGTTTTGCAGGTATGGCGAGGCGAAGGTATTGTCAACCACCAGCATTAAATTCTTTTCTTTGCTGATTTTAGCTATTGCCGCTATATCAACTATCTGCATGGTCGGATTGGTTGGCGTTTCGATCCAGATCAGCTTAGTTTTATCATTAATATACGGGCGGATATTCTCCGGATTTGACAGGTCTAAAAAATGAAACTTAATGCCATAATTGGCAAATATCTTAGTGAACATACGGTACGAGCCACCATAGAGGTCATTGCCGGTAATAACCTCATCTCCGGGCAACAGCAATTTCATTACGGCATCTGTAGCACCCATTCCGCTTGAAAATGCCAGTCCGAATTGCGCATTCTCCAATGCTGCCAAACAGTTCTCCAGCGCCTTACGTGTTGGGTTTGTACCACGCGAATACTCATATCCTTTATTGTCGCCCGGCGATTTTTGCCAGTAGGTAGACGTTTGATATATTGGCGTCATCACCGCGCCGGTAGTTGGATCGGGCTCTTGCCCTGCGTGTATAGCTTTTGTTGCGAATTTCATAGTTGGTTGATAGTTAATAGATCATAGTTCATGGATGACATAGCTATGAACTATTAACCATGAACCTTGAACACACTTAATACGCCCGCGCAAATAACACCCTCTGGCTGGAAGGCTTGCCGGTTAAAATACACTTGCCCGCTTCCAATTTATTATCCAAAGGTATACAACGTATGGTAGCCTTGGTTTCATCTTTAATTTTTTGTTCGGTTTCGGCAGTGCCATCCCAGTGGGCCGATAAAAACCCGGGCTCTTCATCAAGCAGGCGTTTAAATTCTTCGTAGCTGTCAACCTCAACAGTATTTTCAGCCCTGAACGCTAATGCTTTTTTATAAATATTTTGCTGAATCTCTTCTAATAACGCTTCAATATAGGCTGTTAAACCATCCTGGCTAACAGTCTCTTTTGTTTTTGTATCACGGCGTGCTAACTCAACGGTTCCGTTTTGCATGTCACGGCTGCCTATTGCCACGCGCAATGGTACGCCCTTCAATTCATATTCAGCAAACTTGGCCCCGGGGCGATGTGTATCGCGGTTATCAAATTTCACCGAAATATCTTTTGCTTTTAAGGCTTTGGTGAGCGTGTTTACGTAAGCGGTAATGTTGTCCAGTTCTTCTTCGTGTTTATAAATGGGCACAACCACAACCTGTATGGGCGCCAGTTTTGGCGGCAATACCAAACCGGCATCATCAGAATGCGCCATGATCAATGCTCCTATTAAGCGGGTTGATACCCCCCATGAAGTTGCCCAAACATAATCCAGCTTATTTTCTTTACTGGTAAATTTAACATCAAATGCTTTGGCGAAATTCTGTCCTAAAAAGTGCGAGGTACCAGCCTGCAACGCTTTACCGTCCTGCATTAATGCTTCTATGCAATAGGTGTCTAACGCCCCTGCAAACCTTTCGTTCGGCGTTTTTTTGCCTTTTATAACGGGTAGCGCCATCCAGTTTTCGGCAAAATCAGCATATATCCTTAACATTTGCTCGGTTTCGGCAACAGCTTCTTCTGATGTGGCGTGGGCGGTATGCCCCTCCTGCCATAAAAACTCGCTGGTACGCAAAAACAAACGGGTACGCATTTCCCACCGCACCACATTGGCCCATTGGTTAACCAGTATGGGCAAGTCGCGATACGATTGTATCCAGCCTTTATAAGTATTCCATATAATAGTTTCCGACGTAGGACGTATAATTAACTCCTCTTCCAGTTTCGCATCTTCATCCACAACGATATTCCCATTTCCATCATTCTTTAACCGGTAATGGGTTACAACCGCGCATTCTTTGGCAAAACCTTCCACATGGCTGGCTTCCTTTGTAAAGAATGATTTGGGTATAAACAGCGGAAAATAAGCGTTGCTGTGGCCGGTATCTTTAAACATTTTATCCAGTACGGCCTGCATTTTCTCCCAAATGGAATAACCGTACGGTTTAATAACCATGCAGCCCCTAACCGGCGAATATTCGGCCATATCGGCTTTTATTACCAGGTCGTTATACCATTGCGAATAATCTTCATCTTTACTTATAACGCCTTTACTCATATTGTTGTGAAATATAATTTGACTGTTTAATTACTTATTATTGTGTCAAATTTATAAATTTATACGTTATTAGAACGTTGAATAACCAAACATACCTGGAAAAACCAAACAAATACCTAAAATCATGAAAAGGGACCTTTTAAAAGGGATCGTTCTTATCAGCATCATCTTGCTGAGTTCCTGTTCTGTCACCAGTAAATTAGCCGGTACGCAAAATAACGGTGATGATGTTTATTATACAAAGGCTATAGCCGGCGATCAGGTTGGATATGCCGATGTTGCCAGCAACCGGCAAAATAGCTATAGCCCCGATAATGATTATTACTATTACGGCGATTATACGTCGCGCATAAACCGTTTTAGTTATTCTTCGCCGTTTGATTATGATGACGATTTTTACTTTAGCAACTCAGATTATACACCTGATACTCCATCGAAGCCTTCTGAAAACCAAGCGACTGATCAGTCATACGATTACGCGTACGACCCTGTGCAGCAATCGCCTTACAATTTTGGCGTATACTCGCCATTTGACTTTGGGTATTATGGCTTTGGCGGCTATGACGATTTTGATTATGGAGGAGGTTACGTAGCTTATTTATCCGGCGGCGGAAGGCACCATAGTGGAAACCAGGCCACTCGTCCGGCTAATACAGGCAGTGGCAGTAATCCCCCGTTAACATTCCGCCGGGCAAATACAGGCAATAATCCATCGCAGGGTATAGTAAATAGCCCCGGCCTGCGTGGCAATACGGCTAACGCTACCATCTACCCCGGCCGTCCCGGCACTTCCGTTACAGCAACATCAACTACCAATACCTATAACAATTCACGCCCGATACGCCAGGCAAGCGATAACCCAAGACCCCAGGTTATTCAAACGCAATCTGTGCAGAGTGCGCAACCGTCAAGCTCAAGTACTTCAAATACTTCAAGCAGTTCAGGTGGGGGTAGTTCAGGCAGTGGCGGTGGTGGCAGGCCGGTAAGGCCCTAATACAGGAAATAGCTAATGAGATTGAAATACCTATTCAATGTAATTGCTTTAATAGTAATTACCAATAACAGTTTTGCCCAATACGCGAACGACGCAGTACGTTTTTCTACTTTTCAACCCGGATCTACATCGCGTATAAAAGCAATTGGCAACGCCGGTACAGCCATAGGCGGCGATTTGAGTTCAGTTGCCGGAAATCCGGCGGGTTTGGGGTTTTTTACCCGCTCGGAGGTTAGCCTCACGCCTGAATTTGATGCTTCAAGCGTTAATGCAAATTATTTAGGGCAATCAGCCAATGCCGCAAAAATCAGCCCGAATTTAAATAATATCGCTATTGTATTTTACTCCGGGTTAAACACCCCTCCCGGCACAGATAAAAGTAAAGGGTGGCTAAGCCTTAATTTCGGAATGGGCTACAACCGTACAAACGATTTTTACAGAAGCATTAATTATGGCGCCAAAAATAACAATAGCTCTATAACTGATTATTATGCCGCCCTTGCCAACACAGATGGCAAAACCGACGGGACCTTGCAAAGCTGGGCCTATGATCAAAATTTGATCGATCTGTATGGCACCACTAATCCAACGTATAAAAGTAACGCCTTTCCGGGCGTAACCCAGGCTAATAATATCATCAGGTCGGGGGGGCAAACAGAATTCGATCTGTCATTGGGCGCAAATTACAGTAACCGGTTATATTTGGGTTTTAGCATTGGCATCCCTAATTTGCGATATACATCTGTAAGCAATTTTACCGAAACAGGGATAGCTTCTATAGTAGAAAATGGTGTAACTATTAACAGGAACTTTAATTCTACTTACTCACAAACCCAGGATACCAAGGGCGACGGTTTTAACGCGAAATTTGGTGTTATATATAAATTGCTTGAAAACGTACGTGTGGGCGCAGTAATAACCACCCCCACCTATATTACGGTTAATGATTCTTATAGCGAGGCATTGTCGTCAGGCTTTAGTAACGGAAATACTTATTCAAATGGCCCAACCAATTACCCTTTAGCTTATAATATGCGCACCCCTTTTAAAGCAGCGGGTGGGTTATCTATATTTTTTAACCAGTATGGCTTTATAACCGGCGATGTGGAGTATATTGATTACAGTACCACTTATATAAGCAGTAATGATAATTATTACGATACTTATGATAACGGCATTATAAAAAATAATTACCAGGCAGCTGTTAACGTTCATGCAGGTGCTGAGATCAAAGTAACTAATGGCATTGCTTTACGCGGTGGCTACGGTATACAGGGCAACGCTTTAAAAAACAATGGCAGTTCAACAAAAACAGTGTCGGCGGGTTTAGGCTACCGCATTGGCAGCTATTATATTGATGCCGCTTATATGCATATAAACGGACAACAAACCCTAACACCCTATACTATTGGCGCGCTAACCCCATCCGCTAATCTAAATGCAACTAATAATAATGTGTTTGTAACCTTTGGGTTTAGGTATTAATACCATAACTAAGTTACCTTTTTGATTTTAATAGCATATTTGCATAATTTATGAAAATGCTGTTACCTTTCATTAATGAGACTTTTCCCGGTGTTATATGGCGCATGGAAATTGATAGTTTGAGCGAAACTATTTTCATGGAGATCAGGGATACCGGCGATAAAAAAGTTTCGTTCTCTTCTGTAGATCTTTTAAACGGAAAACCCAACTTTACAGGCTTTACTACACCCGAAAGATGGCTAACCGGCATGGAAGCGGCTTATGATGGCTTGTTATTGCTTCATAATTACCAATCAGAAGGCGCGCCTGTACATAAAGGTATTATTGCAATTGATAACAAAGCAACTATTTGCTGGAGCAATTACACTTACGCTTTTGATCATTTAACCATAAATGGCCCCATAGTATACAATGCTCAAATACAACCTAAAAAGTTGTTTTTAGCCGATATTAAAACAGGTACTGCCATAAGGCCCTATGAACCAGCGATAGATACGGAACCGGAAAACTATATCGAAGTGCCGCAGATATTCCCCCCATCCTATTTACAACAAACCCTGCCAATTGAACCTCACGGCGACATTATACATTACGTTGAACACAATAATTTGAGAATTGTATCTTTGCACTCGTTAAAAGCAGAACAATTAAAACAACACTTGTATATAATTGACGATGGTATTATTATTTACGACGATTTATTAAATGCCGGTATACAAAAACTACAGCCGGAGTCGTTTATAATCTATAAAAACTCGTTAATTTATATAAAAAACAAATCGGAATTAAAGGTTTTAAACCTGTAATTTGGTGACTAAGAATTTATTATGAAATTAAAAACATTATTATTAATTACGGCCTTATTAACATTTTCTGTATCAATTTTTGCTAAACCTATAGTATTAGATTCTATCGGCATCGAGAACCTTGACGGGAAAAAAGTGATATTGCATAAACTGGACCCGAAAGATAACTATTTCTCTATAGGCCGTCGTTATAACATAAAACCAAACGTTATAATTCAATTTAATAAAAACGCGCCTTTAATTATCGGCGCCATTGTTAAAGTACCTACCGACAGACCCTTTTTGGAATCGACAAAACCTGCCTATACACAACAAAGCAAGCCTGAACCACAAAAGCCGGGTAATTCAACAAACGGCACAACAGAATACAAGGTATCGGCCGGGGAAACGCTTTATTCTATAGCCAAACGGTTTAATTCGACGGTTGACGATATCACTAAACTTAACGGCTTAACATCAACCACCCTGGTTGCGGGGCAGCTTATCCAGGTAAAACAAGACTCGGCCATTGTACCGCCACCAGTTGCGCGTCCGGTGGCCAAGCGCGACTCTACATCGTATGTTTCTACACAGGATAGCAGCAACATTGACCCTAAAATTAACAGGAACCGTTATGGTTTATATGAAAAAGCCGAAAATGGTGTAGCCACATGGATAGACGATGCCAGCCTCGACCCCAATAAAAAACTGGTGCTGCACCGCACTGCGCCTGTGGGTACGGTTATAAAAATAACCAACCCCATGACCAACCGTACCACTTTTGCTAAAGTAGTTGGAGGTTTTAATGATAATGAAGCCACTAAAGATGTTATCATCATTATGACAAAAAATGTTGCCGAATCAATAGGCGCTTTGGATAAGCGTGTACATGTAAACATAAGCTACGGCAGCCCGAATGAATAAACCCTATATCATAGGTATTGCCGGCGGCAGCGGCTCGGGTAAAACATTTTTTTTAAACCGTTTTCTTGATCATTTTGCCGCCGATGAAGTTTGCCTGGTATCGCAGGATGATTATTATATCCCGGTGGCCCATAATATGACGGCCGAAGAAAATAAGCTGTATAATTTTGATATCCCCGCTACTATTGACCAGGCGCTATTTGAAAATGATGTTGATAAATTACTTAAAGGCGAAGTTATTTATAAAAAAGAATATACGTTTAACAATCCCAATGTTGTACCCCAATTATTAGAGATAAAACCGGCGCCGATATTAATAATTGAAGGTTTATTCATTTTTCATTTTAAGAAAATAGCCAGCCTGCTTGATATGAAAATTTTTGTGGATGCCGACGAGCATATCGCGCTTGAACGCCGTTTAAAGCGTGACCTGATAGAGCGGGGCTACTCCAACGAAGATGTAATGTACAAATGGATAAACCACGTTGTGCCTGCTTATGAGGAGTTCCTGCTGCCTTATAAAGATGAATGCCATAAAATTATCATCAACAACAGTAATACCGCCGAAAATATATTAGCTATTACCGAGGAAATATCAGGGGAATTAAGGGAAAAAGTATTGAGTTGATTATTAGATAGTTCTTTGTAATTTAGTTAAAAGAATGATCATGCATAAATTACTCAAACTGTTTATTGCCGCCTTAATTATGGGGTCGTTTATTTCCTGCAAGCAAAATACTACAACATTAACAACCGAACAAGCAGCGACCGTAAAAGACAGCGTTCTGCAATTAGCAGCTATAACTGCGAAAGATGTTTCAACAAGGGGGCCGATTGCCTGGCTGGATCATTTTGAAAACTCACCACATTTCTTTATGGCAAATGACGGGTTTTTAGCCCTACCCGACTATAAAACTGCCGAATCATTTGTAAAAGAAACATTAATGAAGCAATTGCGCAGTATAAACCTGCATTGGTCGGCTATTCGTGTGGAGCCGCTTACTCCTGAATTTGCTATAATGGCGGCCAATTACCATGAGGATATAACCGATAATAATAATAAAACGACCGTTTATGAAGGTTATTTAACCGCAACGGTTCAACATACAGCTAATGGGTGGAAGTTTCTTAATATGAGTTGGTCGGGTAAGCTGGGTAGGTAATTAGTCTATCTCCATCTCCGGCACATCGCCCTCAATTATCAGTTTACCTGCCGTTGCGTCTTTTATTTCTTCCACGCTTACTCCCGGTGCGCGTTCCAGTAGTTTAAATCCACCGCCGGGCAATACATCAAGCACGGCCAGCTCGGTTACAATTTTTTTAACACAGTTGATGCCGGTTAGCGGCAGGGTACATTTGGGTAATAATTTTGATTCGCCGGCTTTATTAACGTGCTGCATGGCAACAATAATATTTTCGGCCGATGCCACGAGGTCCATCGCACCGCCCATGCCTTTTACCATTTTTCCGGGTATTTTCCAGTTAGCTATATCACCATTTTCAGATACTTCCATCGCCCCCAATATGGTAAGGTTTACTTTCCGCGCCCGTATCATACCAAAACTCATAGCCGAATCAAATATAGCCGAACCCGGCAACATGGTAATAGTTTGCTTCCCTGCGTTAATTATATCGGCATTTTCCTCCCCCTCAAAAGGGAATGGCCCCATACCCAGTAACCCGTTTTCTGATTGTAGCACCACATCCATACTATCAGGGATATAATTTGCGCATAAGGTTGGAATGCCAATACCCAAATTAACATAGTAACCGTCTTTTATTTCTTTAGCAATGCGTTTTGCTATTCCTTCCTTATCTA
>Ga0206891_10207_pt1 | contig 16715 bp, 18 predicted proteins | sample Alteio_BWOrgHeat_55_FD_153246 | JGI IMG/M metagenome (GOLD analysis project Ga0206891, IMG submission 153246) | Enriched cells from forest soil in Barre Woods Harvard Forest LTER site, Petersham, Massachusetts, United States - Alteio_BWOrgHeat_Nextera7 ...
GCGTTCAGTTTGCGGCGGAGGATTAACAATCGCTTGAGGAGGTTGATTCGTTTCAACCTTTGGCGGCGGAATCGTGATTTGGATTTCATTCGCGACGTCGAGATAATCCATCTGCGATTTGAGCCACACGGCGTAAGGCTGCGTGTCCGCGTTATTTTCCAGCAGCGGCAAAATGACTTGCGCCGTTTGCCGCAGCGATGCGATGTCCATGACATAGTCGCCCTGAAAACGCTGCTGCACGTCGCGGAAAAATTGCTGCGCCGCGCGTTCGTCCACGTCGGGCAGCGAGTTGAGAAAATTAGTGTCGAGATTTTCCTGCGCCCATTGTTGCGCGCCTTGAATCACGTCCGGCAATGTAACCGTGTCGTCTTGCGCCTGCACCAAAAGCAAACTAGCAAGAAACAGCGCGAAAGTGCAGCGGACAATATTCATGATGAAAACCAAATCAGTATAATTTCACTTTCTCTCCATCACCCAAATTCCCCTGCGCCGCTTCAACCAGTTCGCGGATTCGTCGCGCATCGGCCTTGTGATGACCATGACTCGCTAGCGGATCGCTGCCGCCGCTCGACTCGATCAAAATGTCCGCCCAGATAATTCCCGTCTTGATATGCACCGACGCAACCTTGGTGATGCTAATACTGATCTCGTCCTTGCTGAACCACGAGCGCTTGTGCCGGATGACCGCGCGATCCGATACCTCGATGACGGTGGGGAACAGATGATTTCCGCTTGTCCAGCGGCTCGCCTTAAAAAATTCCGAAGCCATGCGACACTGTCATTTAGAAAATTGGTTTAGGCAATTTAATTTGTGTCTTGGTTGCGAAGCATCGCAACCCGTTTCATTTCAAAAAATCGCATTGCAACGTCCGCATCAATTCATTGACCGCCAGCATCAATTCGCCGCGCATCTCTGAATCACTTTCCGAAGCCGACAGATCAATCGGCGCGCTCATCGCATTCGCATACCGCTTCGTCAGCGCCAGTCGCTCGTTCTTCTCGCCAAGCGAACAAAGCAGTTCGCGGACTTTTTTCACAAGAATTTTCGCCTCCGAAATTTTCTTCAACGCAACACCCGCATTTAATTCATTCGCGCTGACTTTCTTCAACAACCCGCATTCGAACGTCCGGCAACGCTTCGGCCTGTCGTCATAAATTTTGCAAAGCTTTCCATCAAAACAAGCGCACGGCTGCGCGAACGCCAGCTTCCCCCGCCCTTTTTTCTCCAGCGTCAATCCAAGTTTGACGAGCCGTTTCGCGTCATCGCCCGCGCGCAATTCCACATCGGCGAACAGCGTGCTGTCGCAACACAGTCCGCAATTCGGGCAAAGCTGTTCAATACCGCCGCTTGAAGAATTTTTATTCACACCGTCCTGATTCTAGCTTTCCGCCGCAGGAGAAGGAACAGCTTTTACGCAGTTCCCGTTTTGCGAATGAACGTCCAGCCGGGCCGGTCGTGTGAATTTCATTAAAAACGGCCCTGACAACAGTTACAAAACCTGAACATCGGAGGAACCTAATGCACAGACCAGTCTGCTATCAGAGCCGTATCAATATACTTCACTCTCATCTTTTTTCCATCGGTGCCGACGTTTTCATTCGACCTTCAATTGCCCGCGCGCAAACACCTCGCCACCTCCGCATGGGCGAACACCACATCCGGGTCGCGCTGCAACGCCTCGTCGTAATGGCCGGAAAACCCATGGCCGCCCGACGTCGCCACCAGCAAATCCCTGACCCGACCGGTCAGCACTTTTGCTCCCGCCATCGTCAACGTCTCTTTTCCGTCCAGCATTTCATCCATCTCGGCGACGAGTTGCGACACGGGACGCAGCCACACAAACCACGGATCGGTCGTGAGCAGTTGCCAGAACTGATACGGCGACGTGATTCTGCCGAAAGTCCTTTCATAATCCGCGCGCTCCGATTCGATCAACGCCTTGTGCAGGCGCAGCAACGTCTCGCGCACTTCCGCAAGACTCTGCCGCGCATCTCCGTGACCCACGCCCGATTGGACTGATAATTCATTTTTCATCCTGCAATATAACATACGACGCAAGCGCCGGAAAATGATGGCTTACCGCAAGGCATATTGCCCATCGCTGACCTTCTCCATCCAGTCAACCGCCTTGCCGTCGAGTTGTTCCTGGATGGCGATGTGCGTCATGGCCGTGGTCGGCGACGCGCCGTGCCAATGCTTCTCACCCGGCGCGAACTGGACCACATCACCCGGACGGATCTGTTCAATCGGACCGCTCCAATGTTGAGCAAGGCCGCAGCCAGCAGTCACGATGAGGGTTTGACCGAGCGGATGCGTATGCCATGCCGTCCGCGCGCCCGGCTCGAACGTGACACTCGCGCCCACCGCGCGCGCCGGTGGATTTGGTTGAAACAGAGGGTCAATCCGCACCGTGCCGGTGAACCAATCCGCCGGACCTTTGCCGGAAGGCTGTGAACCGCTTCGTTTGATTTCCATTTCCTGTTGATACCCCAGGTTGACGTTAAGTCAAGGAAACGACAACGTGCTCAATGCTGCAACGATTGGATCAAGTTGTTGAACGCGTCCACGATTGACTGCACCTCCGCCTGCGTCGGCGGATTTGAGACCGCCAGTTGGAAAATCACTCGCCACTCGCCCCTGTTTTTACGGCACAAACTTCGTGATTTCGCTGCTCCATGCGCCGGTTCCGGCCGGGTTGACCGCACGGACACGCGACCAGATTTTGGAACCGCTCACAAATCAGCCAACAGGGCACAGCCAAGCCATTTGTTAGTGGTGGCCCTCAGCAAGCGCGGGTGTGAATTGAGTTTGCAGACATCACGTCAATCCCGTGATTGAATCCTTGCGGCATAAACCTCACGGGGAGTTTGCGCTGGAAGTTTAGCAGCGTCAATCAACCGCCTTCGTTTGATTTCCATTTCTGTTGATTCCCCAGGATGCTGGAAAGGATCGGGCATTTGCCTCATCACAACTTGTGAAAAAAAGTGAAAATTGAGGGTCACTTATAGTCTGTTGTAGGGTAATGTATTATGGCAGCGGTTTCAGAGGTTCAGTCTGGGGATTGTGATTTGTGCCAAAAATAGATGTCAAAAAAGTATTCGGGACGTCGGTGAGGGGTTGGAGAAACCTTTTGGGTATCTCTCAGGAAGAATTGGCCGAACGGGCGAATTTGCACCGCACTTACGTTTGCGATATCGAGCGGGGCGCGCGAAACCTATCCCTTGAAAGCATCGAACGGCTGGCGCGTGCGCTGGAAATTTCAGTCTCGTCTCTTTTTCCCCAACCGGAGTTGAAGAATGGAAGAACCCTCACGGCCAACGGTGGTGGCAAGGACGTGGTTGATATCCTTTTGGTGGAAGACAACGCGGACGACGTGGAGTTGACACTGCTCGCCTTCAAGAAATCGCGCTTCACCAATCGTGTCCATATCGTGGGCGACGGCGCGGAGGCGCTGGATTATCTTTTTTCCAAGGGGAAATATGCCAACCGTCGCGTGACAGAACGTCCGCACCTCGTCCTGCTGGATCTGAAACTTCCAAAAGTGAACGGGATTGAAGTGTTGCGCCGCATCAAGACGGACAAACGGACTTCCATGATTCCCGTCGTGATACTGACGATCTCCGATGACAATCATGACATCGCAGAATGCCGGCGTCTCGGTGCGGATAATTACATCGTCAAGCCGGTGGATTTTCAGAGGTTGAGCCAGGCCACGCCGCAATTGAACCTCAATTGGGTGCTGCTCAAGCCGTTAAAACCAAATACACGAAATATTCGTGCTTGAATCCTTTGAATGTCTGTTAAGACTTAGATTGTTCCAACAGAGATAACGCACGTTTAAACAATTCGGGGTATGCAGGCTGAGCAACAGTTACGGGCCTCACTGAAAGAAATCAACGACCTCAAGGCCGCGCGCCACAAACACGCCATCGTGGCCATCACCGACCCGCAGGGGAAAACCACTTGCGTCATCCCGAAATTTCCCCGTGAAGAATTGCCATCATGAGCAGCAATCACCACGACGGCAATGATGTGCAAAGGGAACGGGCCGAAACAGCTTCAATACGGCTGGCGGCTATCATTGAATCTTCGGACGACGCCATCATCAGCAAAGACCTGAACGGCATCATCACCAGTTGGAATCGCGGCGCGGAAAAAGTTTTTGGCTATTCGGAGCAGGAAGCCATCGGCAAGCCGATGCAGATGCTTATTGCGCCGGAACGCGCCAATGAAGAAGTCGAAATCCTCGCGCGCATCAGGCGGGGCGAAAGAGTTGATCATTTTGAGACCGTCCGAATCCGCAAGGATGGAAAATTGATCGATGTTTCAGCGACCATTTCTCCGCTCAAGGACGGCAGCGGAAAAATCATCGGCGCTTCAAAAATCGCGCGCGATATCACAGAGCGCAATCGCGCCGAAGAGGCGTTGCGAGCGAGCGAGGCGAGGCTGCGGACCGTTACGGATAACGCGCGCGTGGGTCTGGTGATGGTCAACCGGGAACGGCGCTACACTTTTGCCAACGCAACCTATGCCGAAATTCTCGGCCTGACATCGTCAAATCTCGTCGGCCAGCGCGTGGGCGATGTTCTTGCCCCGCTCTACGAAGAGCAGATCCGGCCCCACCTTGACCGCGCTTTTGCCGGAGAGCGCGTGGCTTACGAATTGCACCGGTCGACATCGGGAGTGAATCACTATTATACGGTCAAGTATGAGCCGACGAAAGTGAACGGCTCGGTATCGCTGGTCGTGGTGGTGATCACGGACATCACGGAACAAAAACAGGCGGAGGAGAAAATTCACCAACTCAACAGCGAACTGGAAGAACGCGTCATCCAACGCACCGCGCAACTCGAAGCGGCCAACAAGGAATTGGAGGCGTTCAGTTATTCCGTCTCGCATGACTTGCGCGCGCCGCTGCGCGCCGTGAACGGATTTGCCGGAATCGTGCTGGAAGATTTCAGCCCGCAATTGCCCGAAGAAGGCAAACGTTATCTGGAGCGCATTCGCAACGGCGGGCAACGGATGGGCGAATTGATTGATGACCTGCTTGCATTTTCGCATTTGAGCCGGCAATCCGTGAACAGGCAAACCGTTGACACGACCAAGCTCGTGCAAAATGTCTTTGATGAATTGAAACCGCAACGCGATGACCGCCGGATTGAAATAAAAGTCGGGGAACTGCCCGCGTGCCATGGCGATCCGGCTTTGCTGAAACAGGTCTGGGTCAACCTGATTTCCAACGCGATCAAATATTCGCGAGGTCGTGAACCGGCAATCGTTGAAATCGGATGCACGCACGAAAACGGCGAGAATATTTATTTCGTCCGCGACAATGGCGCAGGCTTCGATATGCAATATGCGAACAAATTATTCGGCGTTTTTCAGCGATTGCATCGCAACGATGAATTTGAAGGCACGGGTGTCGGATTGGCGATCGTGCAGCGGATTGTTCACCGTCACGGCGGTCGCGTTTGGGCCAAGGCGAAAGTGAATGAAGGCGCGACTTTTTATTTCACACTTGAAGGAGAAAACAAATCATGAGCGACACAAACGAAGTTGAAATCCTCATCGTCGAGGACAATCAGGACGATCTGGACATGGCATTGCGCGCGTTGCGCAAGGCGAACCTCACCAACAAAATCCAGACCGTCCGCGATGGTGCGGAGGCGTTGGGGTTTATTTTTTGCGAGGGCGCATTCGCCGGACGCAAATTTGAGAATCCACCAAAGGTGATTCTGCTGGATTTGAAGCTTCCGAAAGTTGACGGGATGGAAGTGCTGAAGCGCGTCAAAGGTGATGAGCGCACAAAGATGATCCCAGTGGTTATTTTAACTTCCTCGAAAGAACAAAAAGACGTGATTGACAGTTACAATCTGGGAGTCAACAGCTACATCGTCAAGCCGGTGAACTTCGAGCAGTTCGCCGCAGCCGTGCAGGAATTGGGAATGTATTGGCTGCTGCTCAATCAACCTCCTAAAACCTGACCATGCACAGTTATGGCCACCGCGATTAATATTTTGCTTGTCGAAGATTCGCCGGACGACGCGGATCTGGTTCTGCGCGAACTGCGCCGCGCGGGTTTTGACCCGAAATGGAAACGGGTGGAAACAGAAACGGATTTTCTCGCCGAAATAAAAAATTCGCCGGACATCATTTTGTCGGATTATGTGATGCCGCAATTCAGCGGCTTGCGGGCGGCGGAACTTTTGCAGAAGAGCCTTCTGGATATTCCATTCATCCTCATTTCCGGAACGGTGGGCGAAGATGTAGCCGTGGATGCCATGAAGCATGGCGCGACGGATTATCTGCTCAAAGACAGATTGACGCGTCTGGGAGTTGCGGTTGAACACGCATTGGAACAGAAACGTCTGCGTGACGAGCGCAATGTTATCGAAGATGCGCGGCGGGCAAGCGAGGCGCGCTACCGAACGCTTTTTGATTATGCGCCGGACGGCATTGTCATCGCCGATGCCAACAGTTTTTACCTCGACGCCAATCCAAGCATCTGCCGGATGCTCGGCTACACGCGCGAGGAATTCATCGGGCTACACGCCTCGAATATTGTTTCACAAAAAGAAATCCAGAACATCGCGCCGGCATTGGGCGCGATCAAAGCCAGAACCGATTACAGCCGCGAGTGGCAGTTCAAGCGCAAGGATGGCTCGTTCTTCGACGCGGAAGTCATCGCGACGGCGATGCCCGACGGCAATCTGCTAGGAATGATCCGCGACATCACCGAGCGCAAACAGTTCGAAAAGGAATTGGGCATCGCGCACGAAAAAATGCGCCAGTTGCTCGCGCACAGTCCGGCGGTGATTTACACGCTCAAGATTGATGGCGAAACCATCACGCCCGTCGTCGTCAGCGACAACATCGAGCGGCTGCTTGGATTCATTGCGGAAGAAGCCAGCACTCAAAAATGGTGGGTTGACCATCTGCATCCCGAAGACCGCGAGCGTGCCCTGGCAACGCTTCAAATGGGGCTGGCACAAAATGGTTATTCGATGGAATACCGCGTTCTGCACAAAGATGGAACTTACCGATGGGTCGAAGACAATAATCGCCTGCTGCGCGACACGGATGGCAGGCCGAGTTTCATGGTCGGAGTTTGGACGGACATTTCGGAACGCAAACATGCCGAAGAAGTTCTGCGCAAAGTATCACGGCAGGAAAGCGGGCGGAAAAATGCCAGAGCGTTATGGGATCTGGCCGTCATTTTCGTGCTGAGCGTCCTGACTTTTGCCGTCTTTTATCACACAGACGTGCTTGAACCGCCGCTTGAAAAACTCATCTTCAAATTCAAAAACAACCTCGACGATCTGTTCGGACCGCTCGGCATTTTATTGCTGGGCTTTTTAACCTTTTCCTACCGGCGGTGGCGGGACACTCAAACCAAGGTCAGCGAGCAGGCGAACATTCAGGAAGCTCTGCGGAAACTGCACGGTGAATTGGAAAAGCGCATCCATCAGCGGACTGTGGAACTTGCCAACACGAACGAGGCTTTGCGGACCGAGATCGCCGGGCGTAAACGGGCACAAGATGAATTGGTCTGGAAAACGGCCATGCTCGAGGCGCAGGTTGACTCGGCGCTTGACGCCATTCTGGTCGTGAACGACCGCGCAAAAGTAATCCTCAAAAACCAGCGGCTGGCCCAACTGTTCAAAATCCCGGATGACATCGCCCGCGATGATGACGACAACAAAATGCTCCGGTATGTGACCACTCAGATGAAAGACCCGAAACAATTCCTCGAGCGTGTGCAGTATCTTTACGAGCATCCAGAAGAGGTTGGCCGGGACGAAATCGAACTGGCTGACGGAACCATTCTGGATCGCTATTCGTCGCCAGTCCGTGACAAGGCCGGAAAACATTATGGAAGAATCTGGGCATTTCGTGACATCACCGACAACCGGAAATTGGAGGAGCAATTCCGCCAGTCGCAGAAAATGGAAGGCGTCGGACAGTTGGCGGGCGGCGTGGCCCACGACTTCAACAACATTCTCGCCGTCATCCAGATGCAATCTGATTTATTGAAGGCCGACGGAACTCTTTCCGCGACGCAATTGGAGTTTGCCAACGACATTGGCGCCGCCTCGCAACGCGCCGCCGCCCTCACCCGCCAGTTATTGCTGTTCAGCCGGAAACAAACCCCAAAGCCGGGCGATCTGGATTTCAACGAGTCCATCAATGACATGACCAAGATGTTGCGGCGCACCATCGGCGAGAACATCCAGTTGCAATTCAAATTCTCCATGCAACCGCTCTTCATCCATGCCGACGCAGGCATGATGGATCAAGTGTTGATGAACCTCGCATTGAACGCCCGCGACGCCATGCCCAATGGCGGGCAGCTCATCATTGAGACTTCAGGCGTTGAATTTGATGAAACTTCCGTTTCACATTCAGGCCAGATCCGTGCCGGTAAATTCGTCTGTTTGAGCGTGAGCGACACCGGTTGCGGCATTCCGCGCAAAAATCTTCAAAGGATTTTTGAACCGTTCTTCACCACCAAGGAGGTCGGCAAAGGAACCGGACTCGGATTGGCCACCGTTTTCGGGATCGTTCAGCAACACAAAGGCTGGGTCAATGTGTATAGCGAAGTCGGTCGGGGAACTACCTTCCGCATTTATCTTCCGCGATTGACCAAGGCATCCGAACAAAAAGCGGTGCAACCCGCATCGACCGCCATGCGCGGCGGGAACGAAACAATCCTGTTCGTGGAAGATGATCCGTTCCTGCGCGCCTCCGTCCGCAAAGCGCTCACGCAACTCGGCTACCGCGTGCTCGAAGCCATCAACGGCGTCGAGGCGTTGGATGTCTGGAAACAGAATCGCGATGAAATCAATTTATTGCTGACCGATCTCGTCATGCCCGGCGGCATCAATGGAATTGAGCTGGCCGCACAATTATTGGAGACGAATCCGAAATTGAAGGTGATCTACGCCAGCGGTTACAGCGCGGAAGTCGCCAGCAAGGATTTTCGATTGGAAGAAGGTGTCAACTTTCTCAACAAGCCGTTCCAGGCACAAAAGCTCGCGCAAGCCATCCGTAACAGTTTGGATAAATCCGCGTAGGGTGAAGGCGGGAATCATGCGAATGGTTTAGTTCCAAAATCAAGTAGCGACCCCTTTACGGCTGAAAAATTTAGCCCCCCTGTAAAATTTCCGCTATGGCTTTGCGCAAGTCTTCGACATGAAATGGTTTGCTCATCACCATGTCCACGCCCGGAAGCGGGTCGCCGGCAGCCTTTGCAAGCGCGCCGTTGGATGAAATCATCAGGACGGGCTGGTTGGGCAGACGTTTCTTGATGGCGACGGCCAGCGTGTCGCCCTTCATTCCTGACATGGAAAAATCCGTTGTGACGAGGTCGAACTTCTTGTGTTCAAGCATGAACAACGCATCCATGCCGTTGCCGACCGTTTGAACACTGTGCCCGTCACGCTCAAGCAATATCTTCATGATGCTGGAAACGGCGGGCTCATCGTCCACCACCAAAATCTTCCATGCGGGCTTCCCATTATTGATTTCTTTTGACTGCAAGGCGGCGAATAATACGACCCGTTCCAAAAAAAGCCACTTTTATTTATTAACAAATTCATGACTCCTCGCATCGCACACGCCTCACGACTTTTTATCATGGTGATGATTTGCGAAGGCGGAAACTCATTAGTTCCCAAGCCAAGCACCAACCCCTTTACTTCGCCCGATTCCGAACCGAGTCGAGAAGTTTTTTGACCGCGAACCACGCCCACCACGCCAACGCTTCATAAACAGTATTTCTCCAAATGCCGTTTGTAATCTTCAAGCGCGCGCGGAATGTCAGGGTTCTTGTAAATATCGAACACACCAAAGGCTGGGAGAATGTCGTAGCCACAGAATTTATAGTTGGAAGTGATGGGGAGAAACAGGTCGGCAACTCCCCTGCCGCCGTATAAGTAGCTGCCAGGATTATCGAACGTTTCGCGCGGCGCATTCCAGGTCGCAGAGATCATGAACTTCCGCCCCTGCATCTTGCCGCCCGTGCCATACTGCTTGCTCGGGTCTTGACGCGTGCGGCCATCACCTTCGAGCAAAACCTTTGAGGCCAGAGCGGCATTGAAAACCTCATCCACGTATTTTTTGTAAATCCACGGCGCACCAAACCAATTCACCGGCGTCTGCAGGATGACGAGGTCGGCGACAACGTGTTTTTGCACCTCTTCATCCGGCTTATAGCCACGTTCGACAAACGTCTCGGCGACCTGATGTGCACGCTCCGTGAAAAACGTCTTCGCCGCGTCCATGAAAGTGAGGTTCAGCTTGCCTTCCGACCATCCGGGATAATTGAGATGCGTGTTGATGATGAGTATTTTCATTTGGTTTTCGCCGGACCTTTGCCGGAAGACTATGAATCGCTACGTTTGATTTTAAGTTGATACCGCACGCTGGCGTTAAGTCAAGAAAACGACAATCTACAAGGATTGCAAAGTCAATGTTTGCAATTTGCACATAAACGCCTTGCCGCAAGTCGCAATATGCCGCGTAAATCCAATGAAAACTGCATGGCATTCAAAAGGCTAAACCCTTCATGGATGGCTAGCGCGGATGAAGTGTTAATTGAAAATCAAAACTAAGCTGAATATGCAGGCAACCCAGCCGACTCGACTTGCGATTTCTAAAAATTAAACCCAAAACCAAAATTATCTATGATTGCCATGATTGAACCCATGTTTGCCGCAGTCGGTTATTCGTTGATTTACCTTCTTCTCGGAGGAGGTTTGGGCGGTGCGTTCATCATTTTCATCATCGCAAAAATGTTCGGCAAATGAGCAGGCAATTTTAACAACCAAAACAAACATCAATCCAAATCATCTATGATCACCCTACCCATCCTTGGCAGCGCCATCATCATCGGTGGCAGCTCAGTCGGCCTCCTGCTTCTCATCGTCATTGTGATCCTGCTGGTTCGCTGACATGAATGATAAACTCGACGCATTGCTCGGAAGATTAAAGCTGCTCGAAGACGAATTGCTCGTCGAGATTCATGCCGTCGAAGAGGTTCGGCGCGACTTTGAAGACTTGAAAAAGAAAACCTGACCCACATGAAAAATCACAATGTCCCCCGCCCAAAATACATCACCTTATGCGATCAGCTATTTGAAGCGTTGCGACAAAAAATCCCCGACCTAAAGATCAGGCATGAGGGCCGTCTATGTTTGATGTGGAGCACCGGAGCGGCGATTGCGTGGGCATCGCCAGTCAGGATTTGGGGCGGCATACGCTTGTCCTTCGTCGGAGAATTGCAACAACTGAAACAGTTTCCAGCATCCATCATCTCCTTGAAAACAACACCCGTAACGAGCATGTGGGGCGATTGCTATGTCAGCTTCAGTATCTCCAACAACGCGCAACTGACGGAAGCCGTGGAATTGCTTTATACCATTTCCTACCCGCTTACCATGGCCTGGCTCTCAAAAGATGCCGGAGCTTTTAAAGCCCGCCGACCACAGACCGCCAAAGACACGAACCGATTGCAGCCTGCCGCACATCCACTTCGCACTCAACCTTCCGCCTTCTGACATCTTGATTTCTATTTTCAACTTTTCTTCTGCCCCCGCGATAAACGCGCTAAGCGGCACCACCGCCGTCCGCATCGGAATGAACCACACGAACAGATTAGTTTCGATGCCAAGGACTGATCCCTTTACGTCAATCAACTGTCCAAAATCTTGCGGATTGTTTGCGCGAGTTTCTGCGCTTGGAATGGTTTGGTGAGAAAGTTGACGCCTTCTTGTAATGGAAAATCTTTTCCGGCCACTTCCGCGCTGTAACCGCTCACATAAAGCACTTTCAATCCGGTGTTCTCCTTCAAAAGCTGTTCGCCCAAATCTTTTCCGGTCATTCCGCCAGGCATGACGATGTCGGTCAGGAGCAGATGGATTTCGTCGCGGTGCTGGTTCCAGACTTTCTTGGCGAGAAGAATTTGAGTCTTGTGTTTTTTCCACGCCTCGATCGCGCCCGCGCCGTCGGATGCTTCGAGCACGTTGTAGCCGAGGCGTGAGAGGATGTTTATGACGGATGCGCGCAATTTTGGTTCATCCTCGACGACAAGAATTGTTTCTTTCCCGCCGGGTGCCTGTTCCGTCATCGGCGCGACGAATTTCTGGTCGGAAATCCTTGCGAGGCGCGGGATGTAAATGCGGAATGCCGTGCCCTGGCCGACTTCGCTGTAGACGTGTATCCAGCCTTGATGTTGCTGGACGATGCCAAAGACGGTTGCCAATCCAAGTCCCGTGCCTTTGCCCACGTCCTTTGTGGTGAAGAACGGCTCGAAAATCTTCGGAAGAATCTCCGGCGGAATGCCGGTGCCGGTGTCGCTCACGCTCAAGCAGACGAACGAGCCGGGACGGGCATTGGCGGATTGTCCCCGGATGGATTCATCGAATTCCACGGCGGAAGTTTCGACGATAATCTTGCCACCCTTGGGCATGGCATCGCGGGCGTTCACCGAAAGATTCATCAGCACTTGATCCATCATGCCCGCGTCGGCGTTGACGAAGAGCGGTTGCATGGCGAATTTGAACTGCAACTGGATATCCGCGCCAAGCGTGCGTCGCAGCATCTTGGTCATGTCGTTGATGGACTGGTTTAAATCCAGTTCGCGCGGTTCCATCTTTCCTTTCCGGCTGAACAGAAGCAACTGGCGGGTCAGCGCGGCGGCGCGTTGCGAAGCCTCGCCGATCTCCGAGGCGAATCCCAATTGTGCCGGATTAAGATTGCCCTCGGCTTTCAACAAGTCGGATTGCATCTGGATGATGCCGAGAATGTTGTTGAAGTCGTGCGCCACTCCGCTGGCAAGTTGTCCTACGGCTTCCATTTTTTGGGACTGACGAAACTGCACCTCCATATCCGCGCGCTCCATCTCCGCCTGTTTGCGTGCGGTGACATCAATGCCGACGCCGACCACGCAGTCCTGTCCGTCAATCTGCGCCAGAACACCGGTAAAATAATAAGGCGTCTTGCGTCCGTCCTTGGACAAAAAGTCCGCTTCAACATAAGAGGCTCCCTTCTGTAAAACTTCATTGATGCGAGTAGCGACAAGTTCCTTCTCCGCACCGTCAAAAAAATCCAGCGGGTGCAAGGTCTTCATTTCATCGGCGGTGTAGCCCGTCACCTGCTCGAAGTTTTTGTTCCAGCGCAGAAATTTGCCGTTCTTGTCATACAGATAAAACACGCCGGGCAGGCTGTTCAACACTGCTGCGGAAAAATCGCGCTCATGCCGCACAGCCTGCTCCGTCCGCTTGCGCTCGGTGATGTCTCGGACCACCGCGAGGACGTAATCACGTTGCAAGCGAATGTAACTGGCGTTCACCTCGACGGGAAAAATCGAACCATCCTTGCGACGGTGTTCCGACTCGAAGACGAGTGAGCCGAATCGTTGAAACGCTTCCCGATGCGCGTCCCACGTTTTTGGGCCGCCGGCGGCGAATTGCGGATCAATGTCAGCAATCGTGAGGGCCAGATATTCCTCGCGCGTGTAACCGTGGATCTGGCCGGCCTTTTCGTTCACATCGAGATAGCGCCACGTTTTCGGGTCAACGACTTCAATCGCGTCGTTCGCATGATCCAGCAGGGTGCGGAACAACGTCACTGACTCCGCCGACCGCTTGCGCTCCGTGATGTCGCGCGCCACGCCTTGGATGGCAACCAGTTGGCCTTCCGTGTCGTGGACATTGCGGTTGGTCAGTTCCGTCCAAATCCTGTGGCCATCCTTGTGCTGGATTTCCATTTCAATGGATTTTTCGTCCGCCTCGTTTGCGATCCGCCGTTTCAAACGCTCGCTGACCAGCGCGTAATATTCGGGCGCCACCAGTTGCATCATGTTCATCTGCAAAAGCTCCGACAGCGGATAGCCCGTCAATTGTTCCGTCGCCGCGTTGCCATAAATGTAATTTCCCTCGAGGTCTATCTGGAAGATGACATCCTTGGTGTTGTTAAGAATGTATCTGATGTGCTCCTCGCGCCGTTTGATCCTGCCGATTTGTTTGTTCAAAACTTTTGAAATCAAACCGCTCAACATCCCCACCAGAAGAAAAAACAACAGGCGGAACAGCCAGTTGTGCAACGGCTGCGACAATCCGTGCGCCACATCCATCGGCATATACGGCCCAAGGACAAGCGCGCCAATCAAAGCCGCCGTGACGCCGCCATAAATCCCGAAACCCGCCGCCGCCAGAATGATCGGCAGATACATCAGATGCGCCCAGACAAAAACCGTCCCGCCCGTCGCATAAACCACGATGCCGACCACACCGATCAGCGAAAGAATGATGAAGCCCAAGACGACAGCCCGCATACCCCTGGGTTCTCTCCACAGATTGACCCAGCTTTTTTCCTCTCCAATGAACTGAGTTTCGTTGTGAGGCATTTTATTCCCGATTATTCCCAAGAATGGTTCCCACTTTTACTATCAGGCGTCAATCGTTCTTTCATCACAAAACCTGACACATCTGCTTGATTGCTGAATACGCCCAATTCCAAACCGAGTCGAGAAGTTTTTGACCGCGAACCACGCCAAACACGCGAACTGATTAGCTTCAAAGCCAAGGACTGACCATTTCTTATTTCATTTTCTTTGCTGCTTCACGCACCTTGTCCGGCATCGGCAAACCGCCATCCTCAAAAAACTTGATTGAACATTCCGGACAAAGTCCGTGACTGAACGATGCATCGGAATGTCTGGTGACATAAGTTTCGATTTGACTCCAATAACCGCCATCGTCACGGACTTTTTTACACCTGCCGCAGATAGGCAGCAGCCCGCTCAAGGTCTTTACCTTTTCCAACGCCTCGCGCAATTCCTGATTGAATCGTTTCAACTCCGTGGTTTGCTCGGCGATCTTTCCGACCTGAATCCGTGCGACTTGCGTCAGGCGGACCGCCACCGAAAGCAAAAGGGACATGACCAGTCCGACAAGCAAAATAATTTTGGGAAGCGACGTGTCCAGTTGCGCCATCAATTCCGGCGTCGGCCATACACGGACGTTCCAAACCGTGCCGTTCAACTCGATTTTTGAATCCACGATCCAATCCTGCCCGGCAGGCAACGGGCTTGGATTGCGCTGGTAAATTTTGACGCCGCTTTCAGAGATCGCGATCGAATTGCCCGTGGCGATCCGATCCGGCAAACAAGTATCGAATACTTTTTGCGCGTTGAAAACGCCGCCGAGCACACCGTCGAAATTCGTCCCGATGTAGATCGGCGCATAAATCACAAAACCCGTGCCGCCGTGAAACAACTCGACCGGCTGTGTCACCACAGGCTCTCGTTCTTGTTGCGCCATTTCGGCCGCGCGGCCGCGCCGCTGCTCCAGCAGCAGGTTGACGCCTAATTTCGTCTCGTTGCCCTTCAATGGAACAATCCAGCGGACGAGATGTGAAGAATCGATCCATTCGATGGCCTGCAAATCCTGATAATCATGCAAATAATTTGCCACATCATCCTCCCACGCCGCACGCACTGGCCGCCCCGAAAATTCCCAGCGTTTGGCCATCCGCATCAGCGCGCGGATACGCGATTCCATCCGCGCATTGATTTGGTTCTGCACATTCTCCGCATTGGCCTTGGTGGTTTTGGCGATCGAGAAATCCTGCTTTGCTTCCAGTGCCAGCCAGAGAACCAGAGACGTCACGATTGTGACGAGCGCCACCAATGCTGGCAGCCAACCCTTCAAGAAAAGCTTTTTATTAAAGCCGGATTCATCCAAGTTCACGATGCATTACTTTATATGCTATCCGTGGCTAAGGCAAAGCAGTTGTCTGGTTTTCAGCCAGCGGTTTTATCGCGCAAAGATTTGGCCGTGAACCCCGCCAGCTTCTTTCGCATTCGACCCTCGACCTTCCTCCGTTAGCCCGTGAATGACGGCTGCGAAGATTTCAATTCCCCTGCTCCACCACCAAATGACCCTGACTAAAACAGACCAGCACCGCCGCCCATAACAGCACCGTGGAGACGATGGTGCGCTTCTTGCGTCCGGGCTTGAGCGACTCCATGCCCGACAGCACGCCAAACGTCAGGCTCAGAAACATCGTGCAGATTCCGCAATATTGAAAACGCTGGAGCACCGCCCAATGCGTGGCATTCGCAACGGAAGCCAAAAACAGCGCGCTGCTGATGACCACCATCACCGTATCGCCGCCGAACACCAATTGGATATTGCCGAGCAATTTTTTCATAAAATGTTCCATGCCGACGGACGCTCAAAGCTGAACCTGTTCCCAAACCGAGTCGAGAAGTTTTTGACAGCGTCGTCGCAGCGATGTTTTACGAAGGCGGACTTGCCGCGCCGAAATTGGATGAAGGCGGAAACCGATTCGTTTCAATGCCAGGGGCTGACCACTTTTTCAATAATTCACCACGCCCAGTAAAAACCGAAATACCAGAGCGTGTGCTTATCACCCGTGATGCTATGTCCCACACTTGCCTGCACGCTGAAATGTTCCGTGAAATTATAGGAACCCCCGAAATTCAGCGCCGCAAACCCCCGGTCATCATCCGCATCCCGGCCTTGTGCAAATACTTCGCCGCCCAGCGAAAGATGCTTTCCAAAATCCCGCTGCAACAGCACGCCGCCATAAGGATAATCGCGTTCGGCTGGCGCGGGATTCAGGAACACGCCGCCGCCCGCGTCAACCGTCCACGACCCGAAACTTTTTTGCGCCCACAGCGGCAAGT
>Ga0206891_10209_pt1 | contig 16623 bp, 14 predicted proteins | sample Alteio_BWOrgHeat_55_FD_153246 | JGI IMG/M metagenome (GOLD analysis project Ga0206891, IMG submission 153246) | Enriched cells from forest soil in Barre Woods Harvard Forest LTER site, Petersham, Massachusetts, United States - Alteio_BWOrgHeat_Nextera7 ...
AAAACATTTGTTGACGGATATGCCGTGTTGAATAAGGAACTCAATGACAAAGGCCAGGATTACCAGAGCCAACAGGCAACAATGAACGATGCTCAGCGAACTGGCCGATCTGCAAAAACGTATGCAGGATTTTCAGACTTCAGCGCAACAAAAAATAGAAGCTAAAAGCCAGGAATACATGAAACCACTTTATGACAGGGTCCATGCCGCTATAGACGCGATTGCTAAAGAGAAGGGTTATACTTATGTGCTCGATTCATCACAAACATCGTTACTGGTGTCGCCTCCGGCTGATGATATGATGGTTGCTGTAAAGGCAAAAATGGGAATAAAATAATTTAAATAAATACATTTGTAAAGCGTCCCGCAAATACGGGGCGCTTTTTTTATTTTTGACCGATGATTTTAAATTGATTATTGGATTTCGCTGATAATTGCAAATCCCCTAATCTTTAATAACTAATCTTTAATCTTCAACAACTAATCTTTAATGACCACCCACCCTATAGGTATTTTTGATTCAGGAATAGGCGGCCTCACCGTTTTCCGTTCAATAGCTGAACAGCTGCCGGGGTATGATTATATTTATTTGGGCGATAGCAGCCGGGCGCCTTATGGTAATCGGTCATTCCATACCATTCACCAATATACCTGGGAGTGTGTGCAATGGCTTTTTAAGCAGGGCTGCCCGTTAATTATACTGGCCTGCAATACTGCCTCGGCCAAAGCGCTGCGCACCATCCAGCAAAAGGATATGCAGGGCCTCGATCCCACAAAAAGAGTGCTGGGTGTTATCAGGCCAACTGCCGAGGTTATTGGCAACTATTCAACAACAAAGGAGATAGGGGTATTGGGTACGGTGGGCACCGTACAATCCGAATCTTATTTAATAGAGATCAGCAAGTTTTTCCCAGATCTGAAAGTGTACCAGCAGGCCTGCCCGCTCTGGGTGCCGCTGGTTGAGAGCGGCGAATATGAAAAGCCCGGGTCGGCTTATTTAATTAAAGAGTACCTTGATGAGTTAATGGAGCAATCGCCCAATATTGATACGCTGTTATTGGCCTGTACGCATTACCCTTTGTTAATGGATAAAATAAAAGCGCAACTGCCGCCGAACGTCAACGTAATTGCCCAGGGTGATATTGTTGCGAAAAGTTTGGTTGATTACCTGCACCGCCACCCCAACCTGGAGCAAAAGCTAAGCAAAACCGCCAGCAGGAAATTCTATACCACCGATGATACCGCCGAATTTGACCGCCATGCATCGCGCTTCTTTTCGGCGCCGGTTACTTCAGAGTTTGTATCGGTTACCGAGTTTAGCTGTTAAGGGAAATTTAATTTCTACTAACTTAGTCAACTTTATTTACCAATCCAACTCAATCAATTCAAAATTTATTAAGTTTGCACCTAAAGCAAACCGGATTGAATTTTTATTTAACATATATTATTGTTGGTATAGGGCTGTTTGCTTTCGCGGCCTTTTTTGCTCTGTTCGGCGTTTATGCCGAGCGTAAGGTATCAGCCTTTATACAAGACCGGCTTGGTCCTACCGAAACCGGTAAATTCGGCTTACTGCAAACCCTTGCAGATATACTAAAACTCATACAAAAGGAACTGATAATTCCCGCTGCTGCCGATAAACTATTATTCATGATGGCGCCTGCCATTATATTTATAGCCGTTTATATGGGTTTCGCGGCTATTCCGTGGGGGCCGGGCATCGCGCCGTCAAAGTTAAACCTGGGGCTATTTTATATTTTCGCCATAATATCTGTTGAAACACTGGGCATATTAATGGCCGGGTGGGGTTCAAATAATAAATACTCCATATTGGGGGCCATGCGCTCGGCAGCGCAAATTGTTTCGTATGGCATACCTGCCGGCTTCGCGCTTATATCTGTAGTGATGATAGCCCAAACGTTAAATATGCAGGATATTGCCGCGCAGCAAGGCATATTGTCTTCCGAAAAAGTAAAATTTTTAGGCTTTTGGGATGTCTCTCAAACCGGGGGGATATTGGCGTGGAACATATTCAGAGCGCCGCACCTCATCATTGCTTTTGTAATTTATTTTGTAGCCTCGCTGGCCGAAAGCAACCGCGCCCCATTTGATATACCCGAGGCCGAATCAGAACTGGTATCGGGTTTTCATACCGAGTTTACCGGGATGCGGTTCGCATTGATTTTTTTGGCGGAGTATTCTATGATGTTCCTGGTATCGATGGTGAGCGTGGTCTTGTTTTTAGGCGCGTGGAACACGCCTTTGCCCAATATAGGCCCGGTACATTTAGCAGATTGGACCACAAATAAAATATGGGGCGTATTTTGGATCGCTACAAAAGCATTAACGCTGGTTGGCATACAGATGTGGATACGGTGGACACTACCCCGCCTGCGTGTCGACCAGCTAATGAACTTGTGCTGGAAAGTATTAACCCCGTTGGCATTTATATGTATGCTTATATCGGGTGTGTGGCGGTTGTGGTTGATGTAGTTTAAAGATTAAAGAATAGAGATTAAAGATTAGTGGATTGCGCAATCAGTGAAATCAACTAACCCGAAGAAAAGAATCGGTGAAATCAATGTATAACAAAGCAATAAACGGATTTAAAACGGCATGGAAGGGCTTATCCCTTACCATGGGCCACCTCTTTGCGTCGAACGCGAAGCGGAAAGTAATTCCGGCAAGCGATGCTAATTATTTTAAACAGATGGAGGGTACTAATACCATCCAATACCCTCACCAGCAATTACCCGTGCCCGAAGTGGGCCGTTACCAGCTGGACGTGGAGATGGATGATTGTATTGTATGCGACCTTTGCGCCAAAATTTGCCCGGTTGATTGTATTACCATCGACTCTATAAAAGCTACCGAGGCCATAGGCCAAACATCCGACGGCACCACCAAGCGCATATACGCGGCAAAGTTTGATATTGACATGGCCAAATGTATGTATTGCGGCCTTTGTACTATTGTTTGTCCGACCGAGTGTATTGTAATGACCAACCAATATGACCGTAGCGTATTTGAATTAAAGGACCTGAATTATGAATTTGCCGATATGGCGCCTGAAGTTGCCGCGGAAAAAAGACAGCTGCTTGAGAACCAATTAGCCGAAAGACAGGCGGCAAAACTAGCGGCTCTAAACAAAAAGGAGGGCGAAGCATGAGTTTAGCACAGATACTTTTTTACGTAATGGGTTTTATCGTGGTGGCATCGGCATTGTTTGTGGCATCGACCAAAAATTTAGTGCGTTCCATATTTATGTTTTTTATAACGCTGTTCGCGTTGGCAGGGTTATACGTTTTGGCGCTGGCCGATTTTGTGGCCATTACCCAGGTAGTAATATACGTTGGCGGTATTTTGGTGCTGATATTATTCGCCTTTATGTTATCGGGCAAAGAAACATTGAATGTATTGCAACAGCAAAAAAGCAAATTCATTAGCTTGAGCAAGTTGCCGGCCATAGTTTTGGCGGTATTGTTTTTTATAGTGATGGTAAACGTAATTGGTAAGATTAACGCGGATAACCTGGGCTGGATAAAGCAGGTAATAGGCGCGAAAGCTGAAATAAAACCGAATGATGAAATGATAAACAACATCGGCATTAATTTAATGACACGGTATTTATTGCCTTTTGAGGCCATATCCATCTTATTATTAACCGCCCTGGTGGGTGCGGCGCACCTAGCGCGGAAGGAGAGTAAGGCATGATATCGTTAACCGATTTTTTAATGGTAAGCGCGGCGCTATTTTGTATAGGGTTGTACATGATCATATCAAAGCACAACGCTATACAAATTTTAATAGGCATTGAGCTGATGCTGAATGCCGCTATTTTAAACCTGGTGGCCTTTGGCAAGTACGATAAAATAGCTAACGGCGGACAAATATTTGCCCTGTTTGCCATTGTGCTGGCGGCAGCCACTACAGCCGTCGCCTTGGCGATAATACTGAACGTATACAAAAAATATAAAACCATTGATCCTGGCAGGATCAATAACCTGAAAGATTAAAATATTTGGAAACACCTTTACCATACCACGACCTATCAACCCTTTACTTTGCAATAGCAACGGTATTACTGCCCCTGTTTGCGGGTATGGTAAATTGCTGTTTGCCGGGTAAGCGTAATAAAGTTTCGGGTTGGATAGCTACTACAGCCATTTTAACAAGCTGTGTTTTGTCGGTTATTATATTCGCTAAAACATGGAACGTGCGCGAAACGCATGTGCAGCAGCTTTGGTTCACTATTGGCGATACAAAATTATACGCGGGTATTTTACTGAATAACCTGTCGGCGTTAATGCTGCTGCTGGTTTCGGTAATTGCCTTACCAGTGCATATTTACTCTACGGCCTATATGAAGAACGATGAAAATTACGATCGTTACTTCATCTATCTCAGCTTTTTCTGTTTCAGTATGCTGGCGCTTGTAGTGGTTGATAGCATGGTACTGTTGTATATTTTCTGGGAGTTGGTGGGCTTCTCCTCCTACCTGCTGATAGGCTTTTGGTTCACCCGTGAAAAAGCGGTGCAAGCCAATAAAAAAGCATTTTTAATGAACCGCATAGGTGATGTGGGCTTACTAACCGCCATCATCATCCTGTTTGCCCAATACCATACTTTTGATATAGATAAACTTTTTGGCGCTGACGGCTTAATAAAAAGTTATTCATATATCTATAACGGCGCATGGGTGTTTTGCTCGGAACACATTATGGTAGTGATAGATAAGCCCGGCAATGATCCATTCACACACAATCATATTGTTACTCAATTACCCATCATGTGGCAATACATAGCCTGCGGGGGCATATTTTTAGGCGTAGCCGCAAAATCAGCACAGTTCCCGCTGCATACGTGGCTGCCCGATGCTATGGAAGGCCCAACGTCCATATCCGCCCTCATACACGCGGCTACTATGGTAGCCGCAGGCGTATTTTTATTAGGCCGGGTTTACCCCATGTTTACCACAGCAGAGCTGGATATTTTAGCAATAATTGGCTGTTTTACGGCCTTTATGGCGGCCACCATCGCGCTTACGCAAAACGACCTGAAACGTATTTTGGCCTACTCTACCATATCGCAATTGGGTTTTATGGTAATGGCAATGGGGATAGGCGCTTATGCCTCGTCGTTGTTCCATTTGGTTACGCACGCGTTTTTTAAGTGCCTGCTGTTTTTGGTGGCCGGTATCGTCATTCACCAAATGGAGCATATCAAAAAAGATAATGACCTCGATATTGACCCGCAAAACATTTTATATATGGGCGGCCTCCGCAAAAAAATGCCGTTTACTTTTATAGCAGCGGTAATTGCGGGTTTGGCCTTAATAGGCTTACCGCTTACTTCGGGTTATTTATCAAAGGACGGCATTTTGATACAGGCGGTTGATTGGTCGGATAGCAAAAGTTTATTGTTCAGGCTGGTACCCATAGGGGCCATTATCACCACCTGGCTAACTGCCTTCTATGTTGCGAGGATGATAGTAAAAGTGTTTTTTGGCGATTTCAGGTTAGAGCAATTTCATCCGCATATTAAATATCATTGCAGCGATGGGGGATGGCAGTACCGTGCGCCGTTAATGCTGCTGGCCCTGGCTTGCTTGTTTCCCTTTTTCTCTTTGAACCCGCTATTATACGAGCAGGGCTGGATATTCGGCGGCTTTAACTCGATCCAATTGGCAAGGGTGAACCCTTACCATACCATTATACCTGCGGGCGTAAATATTTTAAGCGTATTGCTCATTTATTGGGCATGGGCGGTATACACCGGGCGCAAAATTTTGGTGTTCCCGCAAACAGGCTTGTTGTTCCGCTTATCGTATCATGAATGGTTTATTGATAAGGTATATAACAAAGTAGTGGTACGCGCCGTGCTGGCATTTAGCAAGGCGCTGTCGTGGTTCGACCATAACATCATTGACGGGTTTATCAACCTGCTACCAAAGCTAACTATAACTCTTTCAAAAATAATTGCCTGGATAGACCATTATATTATTGACGGAATATCGCGCGTGCTTACGTTTATCGTGCAAATAACCGGTAATTTTGTGCGCCGGTTCCAGGGAGGTAAAATTCAATATTATTTGTTTAGTATGCTGGCTATTGTGCTTGCACTGTTTATTTTAAAAATTCTGATCTAAACCTGATGAATATATTAACATTACTCATATTCCTTCCCCTTGCATTCGGCCTGCTCATCGCGCTGATGCCCTCCAACTGGCGGGGCAGTTTTAAATATATTACCCTGCTGGCTACATTGCTCCAGTTAGGCATGAGTATTTGGATATACCTGCATTTTAAAACAGGAGCGGTTTATGGCGGTATTGCCAATGAGGGCCAGTTCCAGTTTGTTCAAAAACTGCCGTGGATAAATTTGAACCTGGGCAGTATGGGCCACATGCAGATGGAATATTTTGTAGGGATAGATGGTATATCCATTACGTTGTTGGTAATGACATCGCTGGTATTGGTCATAGCCGCTTTGGCTTCATGGGAAATAAAAAGTAACCTGAAAGGGTTTTTTGTACTCTTTTTGATATTGGATATGGCTGTATTGGGCGTATTTTGCTCGCTCGATTTCTTCCTGTTCTACATTTTTTACGAGTTAATGCTGCTGCCCCTGTATTTTTTAATAGGGATGTGGGGCGGTGCGCGGCGCGAATACGCGGCTATCAAATTCTTCCTGTACACCTTATTCGGTTCCGTATTTATGCTGCTGGTGATGATAGGGTTATACCTGTCGGTTACTGATCCGGTTACGGGAAACCACACCTTTAACATGGTGCAGATGATGAACCCTGCCAATTACGAACATGGGTCGATATTTTCTGCCTTAAATCATACTACCTTATTTGGGATGCCGGCGCGTACGTTGGGCTTTATTGTTTTGTTTATCGCCTTTGCTATCAAGGTGCCGGTTGTGCCCCTGCATTCCTGGCTGCCCGACGCGCACGTGGAGGCGCCAACCCCGGTATCTATCATATTAGCCGCTATCCTGTTAAAAATTGGCGGGTACGGAATTATAAGAGTATGCCTGGGCATATTCCCCGACGTGGCCGCTTCGGGTGCGTTCTGGCTGGGTTTGCTCGGTGTTATATCAATTATATACGGCGCATTGAACGCGCTGGCCCAGAAGGACCTGAAACGGCTCATTGCTTTTTCATCCATATCGCAAATGGGGTTTGTGCTGTTAGGTATAGCCTCGCAAACTGCCGAGGGCATAAGCGGCGCGGTGATACAGATGGTGAGCCACGCGTTTTTATCAACTATGCTGTTCTTTTTGGCAGGGGTGGTTTATAACCGGGTGCATGACCGCGAGATCAGCCATTTCCGCGGGTTAGGTACCTTGATGCCGAAATACACGGTATTTATTATGATCGCTTTCTTTGCGTCGTTAGGCCTGCCCGGTTTTTCGGCATTTATAGCCGAGGCGTTTACACTGGCAGGCGCCTTTAAATCGTGCCTGGTAAACGGGTTGCTGCCTCACTGGATGGCCGTTGCCGGGGCAGTTGGTATATTGCTGAGCGCGGCTTATTTTTTATGGGCTTTGCAGCGTATGTTCTTCGGCCAGGTGTCGCTGAAAGGCGGCGAGGTTTGGAAAACGGCTCTGACCGACCTCAACTTCCGCGAAATAATTACCCTGCTGCCTTTAGCAATTATTGTGTTGGTTATAGGCATCATGCCATCGCTGGTGTTTGATAAGATAAACGATTCTGTGTTGGCGCTGGTGCAGTTTTTACATATCACCAAATAACATGCACGAACTGCTACCCTATATACCCGGCCAGTTAACCAACATTTTGGGCAGTGTAAAATTTTTTATGCCCGAAATTTATCTCGCTGCGTTATTTATTATAGTTCTGGTTACCGACCTGCTTTTTGGCCGAAATTCCGAAAAACTTTGCCGCATTGTAGCCTGCGCGGGCATGGTATTGGTAATTACTCAGGATATTGAACAAGTGTTAGTTGTAAAAGACCAGGTGGGCTTTTTATTCAGCGGTATGCTGCTTCAAAACCACACTTCTCTAATTTTCAGGCTGATAATTGATATTACAACCCTCTCGCTGTTAGTCTATTTTGCGTGGGACAGGCCGTTACTTTCGCACCCTAAAAAACTATCTGATCTTTATTCTATTACCATAGCCGCAGTTTTTGGCCTGCATTTAATGACAATGGCGGCAAACCTGTTATCTGTTTATTTATCTGTCGAAATGGTTTCCATAACCTCTTACCTCATGGTTGCGTACCGTTCAGAGAACGCGCTGAGTACCGAGGCCGGGTTAAAATATGTATTGTTTGGCGCGGCTTCATCAGCCATAATGTTGTATGGCATATCCCTGTTATATGGCTTCTGTGGTACCCTTAGTTTGTTCGACCCTAATTTTATTGGTGGCTTAACAAGTGCCAACGCTACTGCGGTTTCCTTTGCGCTGGTATTAGTGTTAGTGGGCATTGGTTTTAAATTATCCTTTGTCCCCATCCATTTTTGGGTACCCGATGTTTACGAAGGCGCCCCTACACCAATTACGGCGTTTTTATCAACCGTTCCAAAAACTGCCGCTTTTGGTTTGTTGGTTAATTTTTTAACACCATTCATTAGCTCACCGCTATGGAAATCGTTTGATTTTGGGCTGTACCTTTCTGCTATAGGCATTGTCACCATGGTAGTGGGCAACTTCGCGGCGGTTATGCAAAACAATGCCAAGCGCATGTTGGCCTATTCCAGTATTGGCCATACCGGTTTTGCTTTAATGGCGGTGGTTACTTTTACTTCGCAGGGCATTACCGCTTTAACTTTTTACCTGGCGGTGTACGCCATAGCCAACATCCGCGCGTTTATGCTGGTTACGTATTTTACCTTTATCACCGGGTCGGAAGATATAAGGAGTTATAAAGGGCTGGGACTTAAATACCCGGCTGCTTCGGTAGCTTTTGTCATTATATTAATATCGCTTGCAGGTTTGCCCGTAACCGCTGGCTTTGTAGGGAAGTTGATGGTATTCTCGGCTGTGTATAACGTTTATCAGCACGACCATAATACCTGGCTGTTGATATTAACCATAACCGGCGCGATTGCTACTGTAGTGTCTTTATTCTATTACGTGAAAATACCCCTTAATTTATTTTTAAAACCGGCCGAAAACCCAATTGAGCCTATTCGCTTTCCTAAATTTGTAAACGCTTTATCGGTAATTATATCTCTTTTGCTGATATTATTAGGAATTTTCCCCGATCTGCTGGCCCAGTTCTTATAAGAATTATAATTCCTCATCTTTTTTCATAAAAATTTAACATTTATTTCATTTTTATATGATTTAAATCATAATTTCAGGCGTTTTTTAAAATCATTCTTAAATATTTACATGAAACGCTATTTTCCGTTTTTTCTAATCTTATGTGTTTTAACATTAACCTTTATTTTTCCTTCTGTCGAATTTAAAAATACCGGAAAATCGCATTTTAACACGGGCGATATTGCCTGGATGCTCATGTCGACAGCATTAGTTTTAATTATGACACCCGGCCTGGCGTTTTTTTACGGCGGAATGGTAAACAAAAAGAATGTAATATCAACCATGCTGCAAAGCGTTATTTGCATGGTGATCATCACGGTATTGTGGGGAATATTTGGTTTTAGCCTGGCATTTGGCGATAGCTTTCATGGAATAATTGGCAACCCATCAACCTATTTCATGATGAAGGGCATGTTGGGCGATTCTACCTGGAAACTGGCCCCAACCATACCTTTATTGCTGTTTGCCATGTACCAGCTAAAATTTGCCATTATAACGCCCGCGCTCATAACCGGCGCTTTTGCCGAGCGTATCCGCTTTAATTCATACATTATATTTTTAGTGCTGTTCAGCGTTTTTATTTTTTCGCCATTGGCGCATTGTACCTGGCACCCTGATGGCTTGCTGAACAAATTAGGGGTGCTTGATTTTGCAGGTGGTACAGTTGTACACATGTCGGCAGGGTGGGCGGCCTTAGCATCAGCCTTATATTTAAAGAAACGAAATGAACCCAGCCATGCGCCTGCCCGCATTACTTATGTGCTGATAGGCACAGGATTGTTATGGTTCGGGTGGTTTGGTTTTAACGCCGGTTCGGCCTTTGGCGCGAACCATTTGGCGGTAACCGCTTTGGCCACCAGCACAACAGCATCAGCGGCGGCCGGTTTAACCTGGATATTTTTTGATATGTTAAAGGGCCGTAAACCATCAGCAATGGGTACCTGTATTGGCGCGGTAGTGGGTTTGGTTGCTATTACCCCCGCAGCGGGTTATGTATCGGTGCCGCATTCATTGGCCATAGGTATAATTTCGGCCGTAGTGAGTAACCTGGTTGTTGAGTGGCGCACACGTACCTCTATTGATGATACATTGGATGTATTTCCTTGTCATGGTGTTGGTGGTATGGTGGGTATGCTGCTTACCGGGGTTTTTGCCAATACTAACGTTAATGCGGCCAATACAACCGGTAACGGTTTGTTTTTCGGCGAAACACATTTATTTTATATGCAGTGTATCGCGCTGGTTGTTGTTTCTGTGTATGCTTTTTTTGGCTCGCTGCTGTTATTGAAGATCACCGATATGATCTCTCCGCTGCGTGTTTCCAAAGAAGATGAAGTGATAGGGCTGGATATCAGCCAGCATGGCGAACGATTATAGAATTTAATCATCTAAACCAATTCATAAACCTGAGTGAGGGCCGGCTAATTAGCCGGCCTTTTTTACGACAGAAAGAATTGAATTATACTTTCTTCGGAGGCAGATCAAAAGCTATCGCCTCATGCTCAAAATGACCTTTATGGGAGCCATCGCAAAATGGTTTATTGGCCGACATGCCGCAACGGCAAATAGATACAATAGTTCTGCCCTGCAACCCGTAGGCATTGCCCTGCATATCTACAATTTCAAAGTCGTCGCCTTCAATTCTTACCGAACCGTTATTATTAATAGTTAGTTTAGTGCTCATATAGTTTTCTTGTTTCGGCAAATATAGCAGTCATTGGCTAATAGTTCGTATCATTGTTTATAGTTTGTCCACATAGCTGTATGCATGGGTACTGACACGATCCTGTCAGCGTTCACGGAGCGTTCACGGGTGTTCACGCTCAAAACCGTGAACACCTTAATGCATTTATTATGAGCAATTTATAGTTTTGAGCCTAATTTTTCTTTTACCCCGCCAAACCACTCCTCCTTCAAAATACTTAAAATTATGGAATCTTTTCGTCCGCCATCGCGCAGGGGCATCCAGCTTCTAATGATGCCTTCAACCTTACAGCCTATACTTTTCATAGCGGCTATGCTGCGCTCGTTACGCGCGTCGGCCCTGAATTCTACGCGCTCCATGCCTAAAGTTTCAAAAGCAAACTGTAATAATAAAAACTTGCAATGCTTATTCATGCCTGTTCCCCTGAAATTTTTGCCGTACCAGGTATAACCCAGCTGCAGCATTTTATTAGCAGGCTGAATATCATAGAACCGGGTGCTGCCTGCATAAGCTCCTGCCTGCTTGTCGTACACAATAAAAGGGTATTCTTTGCCGGTTTGCCGTGCCAGCAGGGCATCATTAATATAGGTTTTCAAACCATCTTCGCCCGCGGCTGTTGTGCTTGAATAATCCCAGGTTTCGGGCTCATTGAGCGAAATGGTTAAAAGGTTGTCAATATCCGTTAATTGTAATGGTCTTAACAACACATTATTATCTTCTAACGTATATTCTGCTTCTTTATTGAAGGTTAGTTCCATTTGTTAGTCTTTTTATAATTGTTAAAATATTTTGTTTCCACAATCGTCTGCCTGATTATTGATAATTGAAACAATTGCATAATATTTGTCAAATAAACATCAATGCCTCAAGAAAAACAGCCTTTAGATCAAAAAAAACCGCCGGGTATTTTCAGCCTGCTAAAACCTTATAGCGGAATGATTGCCCTATTGCTGTTTTTTGCACTTTTTAGTAATGGTATAAACTTACTGCTTCCTAAAATTGTAGCAACCGGCATTGATGCTTATACACACAAACATTTCGATTTTAAACACATCATTACCGAATTCAGCATAGCGGTAATGCTCATTTTTATATTTGGTTACCTCCAAAGCATTATACAAACCTTCGCTTCGGAACGTGTGGCGAGAGACCTGCGCACCAAACTTTCTGATAAAATATCAAAGCAAAGCCACGCCTTTGTTGAAAAGGCCAATCCATCAAAACTGCTTACCAATTTAACGGCCGATACTGATTCGATCAAGCTGTTTGTGTCACAGGCTATTGTATCTATTGTATCGTCGCTGGTTATTATTATTGGCGCGAGTGTTCTGTTGCTAACTATTAACTGGAAACTGGCTTTAACCGTAATTGCCATCATCCCCGTTATTGGCGGAACATTTTTTTATGTTTTACGCAAGGTGCGTGCATTATTTAAACAAAGCCGCGAGGTAATTGACTGGCTGAACAAGATCATTAATGAAAGTATTTTAGGCTCGGCCTTAATACGGGTTATTAACTCACAACAACTGGAAACTGCAAAATTTTTGGAGGCTAATACCAAGGCAAAAGAGTTTGGCTTAGCCATACTCCGTCTTTTTGCCGGGCTGATACCGGTAATTACTTTTACGGCAAACCTTTCGGCATTAACCATATTGGCACTGGGCGGTCATTTTGTAATAAACGGAACAATGAGCCTGGGCAATTTCGCGGCGTTTAACAGTTACCTGACGATGTTGATATTCCCGATACTGTTAATCGGGTTCATGAGCAATATCATAGCGCAGGCAACAGCCTCGTACCAACGCATCAGCATGATATTAAACGCGCCCGACCCGGAAGACAAGGGAACCATAACTGAAAGTATATGGGGCAATATTGAACTGAAAGATGTAACGGTAACCTACGGACAAAAACCCGCGCTTAAAAATATAAACTTAAACATAAAGGCAGGTTCGAAAATAGCGATCATAGGGCCAACTGCCGCCGGGAAAACGCAGTTGTTGTATTTGCTTACCGGATTGATACCGGCTAACTCGGGGACGATTGAATTTGACGGTAAAAATATTGACAGTTATAACAGCGAAGCGTTTCACAGCCAGGTAGGGTTTGTTTTCCAGGATAGCATTATTTTCAATATGAGCATCAGGGAGAACATCGCGTTCAGCGATACGGTTACCAACGAGTCATTACAAAAAGCGATAAATACCGCTGAATTAAAAGAGTTTATCGAAAGTCTGCCGGATGGATTGAATACCATTGTTTCTGAGCGCGGTTCAAGCCTTTCGGGTGGACAAAAGCAGCGTATTATGCTGGCCAGGGCGCTGGCAATTAACCCTAAAGTGTTGCTGCTGGATGATTTTACCGCCCGGGTTGATGCTTATACCGAACGGAAAATATTAGCCAATGTACAGCAAAACTACCCTGCGATAACCCTGCTATCTGTTACACAAAAAATAGCTGCCATTGAGCATTACGACCAGATCATTGTGCTGATGGATGGCGAAATTATTGCAACCGGCAAGCACGAGCAATTGATGGATACCAGCCCCGAATATGTTCAAATATTTAATTCACAACAAAGCACCAGCAATTATGAATTATAATTTGAACAGCCTGACAGACCAGGCGCAAAAGACGTCAACTTTAGCGGGGCTTAAAAAACTTTTGCAGTTAATAGCTCACGAAAAAAGAAATTTGATAATGGCTGGTTTGGCCATACTGCTTAACTCAACTTTAAACCTGCTGGGGCCGCTTATTATAGGGCATACCATTGATAAATATGTACAGACCAAACAATACCAGGGCGTATTACTGTTTTCGGGCATATTGTTAGCGATGTACCTGGTGGCATTGGTAACCAGTTATTTGCAAACCAAATTAATGGGCGGGGTAGGGCAGCGGATGTTGTTTACCCTGCGAAATGCCATATTTAACAAGCTGCAGCTGCTGCCGGTTGATTTTTTTAACCAGAACAAAGCCGGCGACCTGATATCGCGTGTTAATAATGATACGGATAAGATTAACCAATTCTTTTCGCAATCATTAGTGCAGTTTATTGGCAGTATAGCCACCATGACCGGCGCGGGAATATTTTTATTATTGATAAATATCAAACTCGGCGCAGCAGCCCTGGCGCCAATGGCGCTTATATTGCTGTTTACAACTATAGTATCGCCGTGGGTAAAAAGAACGAACGCTAAAAACCTGAAAAGTGTAGGCGGCATGAGCGCCGAGATACAGGAAAGTTTGAATAATTTTAAAGTCATCATTGCCTTTAACCGCCGCGATTATTTCAGGAAACGCTTTGACGGTGCCAACCAGCAAAATTATAAAACAGCAATTAGTGCCGGGCTGGCCAATAATATTTTTATGCCGGTTTATAGCTTGTTTTCGAGCATGGCCCAGTTAACGGTATTGGTTTATGGTATCTATCTTATCGGTGTTGATTTTTCAATAGGGTTATTAATAGCGTACCTGTCGTACGTTACGCTGTTTTATAACCCTTTAAGGCAATTGGCCGCGTTGTGGGCCAACTTCCAGACGGCTATGGCTGCGTGGGACAGGATATCGCAAATATTGTCAATGGAAAACAGCCTGGTTACTGTTGATAATGCGACTGAGGAACCGTCCGCGCCGCTTTTAGAATTTCGAAACGTTCATTTTGGATATACAGAAGGGCAGGAAATATTACACAATATCAGCTTTAAGCTGGAACGGGGTAAAACTTATGCCTTGGTTGGCCCAACCGGGGGCGGTAAAACCACTACCGCGTCGTTAATAGCGCGGTTATATGACCCCGGTAAAGGAACAGTATTACTTGATGGCAGGGATATACGGAGCTATGATGCCGCCGAACGCTCACAAAAAATAGGCTTTATTTTGCAGGAACCGTTTTTATTTACCGGAACGGTGAGGGAAAATATTTTGTATGGCAACGAACTTTATAAAAACTATACCAGCGAACAAATGGAACAGGTTATAGTTGATGCTGACCTGGGCCGCTTATTAGCCATTTTTGAGAACGGATTAGACACCAAAGTTTCATCGGGCGGCGATAGTATTAGCTTAGGGCAAAAACAGCTCATAGCCTTTATGCGGGCCGTTTTGCGCGACCCCGACCTGTTAATATTGGATGAGGCTACCGCCAATATTGATACCATTACCGAGCAGTTATTGAGCGAAATTTTAAATAACCTGCCCGGCCATACCACGCGCGTAATTATAGCCCACCGGTTAAATACCATTGAAAATGCCGATGAGATATTCTTCGTTAACTCGGGCGAGGTAAGCAGGGCGGGCTCATTTGATGAGGCGATGGACATGCTGCTTAAAGGCAAAAGAGTAAGCTGATCATGGTTGATGGTTCATGGTTGATAGATCATAGTTTAGTATGATTTAAATATGAACAACGACTATTAAATTCGATATAACATCAAAACTCAACACTATCATGAACCATGACCTATGAACCATCAACCACTTCCTCAACCAAATCCTTGGGTAGCATTACCCTAAATGTTGAGCCTTTGCCGGGGGCCGATTCTACGCGAATACTGCCATTATGCGTTTCAATTATCCAAAAACAGACCAACCGTTTATACCCATAACCATTAGCAAAAGTATAATTGATGACTTTGATGTATATTTTAATGACCGGGTAACCCATAGCCTTGTACATCTTTCGTCAAAAGATCCAAAATATCATTCAAACCTGTTAACACAAAGTGTAACGCTCATTAACCTGCCGCTTCAGGTCGATTCATCCATCACGTTCTTCGCGCGTATAAAAAGTAATGCCTCAACGGTTATACCTATTGAAACACATAGCGAAGACCGGTTTCTGCAAAAACGCGGTACTGATAATATAATCAATGGCGCTATTATTGGCATATTTTTAATAATGGCGCTATATAACCTCATGCTGTTTATTACGGTGGGCGATGTAAGTTATCTTTATTACGTTATATATATTGCTTTTTTGGGTTTAACACAGTCTTTAACATTGGGTTTCGGGAGCAATTTATTCTCTGAGAACACAACCGTTCTTAATAATTACATTACCCCTTTAATAAGAATATGCTTTGGCTACTCGCTGTTGTTATTTACCGATAAATTTTTACAACTGAGGCAAAATATTAAACAATATTACAAGCTGTATTTATTGCTTTATATTTTATACTCACTGCCGGCTATAGCGCTAATTTCGGGCTCCATACATCTTGCTTATAATTTAATTACTGTTGATATATTTGTTGTTTCTATAGCGCTGCTTTTTATTGGTATTTTGCTGTATGTGAAAGGGTTTAATCCCGCCAAATTTTTTATGATAGGGTGGGGCTTGTTTTTATTATCCATACTGGTATCAATAGCCCGCAATTATGACCTGGTACCTTATAACTATATTACACTTAACCTTGTTACCTACACTTCGATAATTGAGTTGATATTATTTTCGGTAGCACTGGCTGATAAGATCAATTTTTACCGCCATCAAAATACGCAATCGCAATTGGCGGCGCTTACCATCGCTAAAGAAAATGAACGACTAATAACAGAGCAAAACATTTTTTTAGAGAATAAGGTAAAAGCACGCACCCAGGAGCTGATCCATACTAAT
>Ga0206891_10210_pt1 | contig 16584 bp, 14 predicted proteins | sample Alteio_BWOrgHeat_55_FD_153246 | JGI IMG/M metagenome (GOLD analysis project Ga0206891, IMG submission 153246) | Enriched cells from forest soil in Barre Woods Harvard Forest LTER site, Petersham, Massachusetts, United States - Alteio_BWOrgHeat_Nextera7 ...
GAAAACACGCTCGCAAAACCTGTGATCCCCAGCGAGCGGCGCAGCCGCGAGGGAAGGGGGGCCATGCGCACGTCGCTGCCGGTCGCTCGCCGGGAATGAGACTGGTGATTCAGGAGAGTCGCGTCGTGCTCCGTACACGGAATATATTGTTGATGTATTCGGATTGGATGTGACCGGGGAGCAGATCTGGCAACTGCTCGCCGCGCCTGTTTGCGGTGATGGGGCTGATAATATATGGTTGGCCTCGCACACGCGGGGGACAGCGGGGGACATCGACATGCATCCACGAGAAGCACTTTTCATCCTGTTCGCTTCGGCCGCCTTGCCGGTTTCCGGGGCCTTGGCCGGTGTGACGATCTCGACGGGCGTTGCTGCCCAAAGGAGCGAGACGGTGCTCTATTCTTTCAAGAACGGGAATGACGGCTCTCTCCCGTTCGCCGGGCTGATCGCGGATGGAAAGGGCAATTTCTATGGCACAACGCAGACAGGGGGCGGCTCCGGTTGCGGCGGGCAGGGCTGTGGGACCGTATTCAGGCTTGCGGCCGATGGAACGGAGACGATTCTCTATTCTTTTCGGGGCGGCACAGATGGCGCCAAGCCTCAGGCGGGACTGATTGCCGACAATGCGGGAAATCTCTATGGAACAACCGGCGCAGGGGGCGGCTCCCGCGATGCCGGCACGGTCTTCGAACTCGCATCCGACGGCATGGAGACGATTCTTTACACGTTCTGCAGCCTTGAGAACTGCGTGGATGGCGGCGGTCCTGAGGGGGGCCTGGTCATGGACAGTTCGCGCAATCTCTTCGGCGCCACCGCCTATGGCGGGATATTAGGGCATGGCGGGAAGTGGTGCAGCCATGGTTGCGGTGTTGTTTTCAGGCTTGCGCCGGACGGTGTCGAAACGGTGTTGCATGCTTTTAAAGGCCGGGATGATGGCGCAGCCCCCGAGGGCAGCCTGATCATGGCCGGGTCCGGCGATCTATATGGTACGACACCTGAAGGTGGAATGCAGAGCAGATCGTGCAGGGAAATCTTTCCGGCAAGGTGCGACACAGTGTTCAAGATCGCGCCGGACGGCAAGGAGAGGGTTCTTTACAGATTCTGTAGTCAGCCAAATTGCGCCGATGGAGCAGCGCCCGAATTAGGTACGCTAGTCATGGACAGGCAGGGGAACCTTTACGGCACGGCCGCCTATGGTGGCGCCAGAGGACATGGCGTTGTCTTCAGGCTCGCCCCGAACGGCGAGGAGACGGTTCTGCATGATTTTCAGGGAGCGCCCGACGGATTGGCTCCCCTCGGCGGGTTGGTCGGCGACGGGAAGGGCAATTTCTATGGAACAACCTTGCAGGGCGGCAGCGGCACCGGCTGCGCCGGAGAGATTGGTTGCGGTACTGTCTTCAAGGTGGCGCGGGACGGCGCCGAAACAATTCTCTATTCATTCCAGCATGGCGGCGATGGAAGTTTTCCTTATGGAGGCGTTATGCTTGACGGGGCCGGGAGTCTTTTCGGCACGACGGGCTATGGCGGAGGGACGAACTGTTCCGGTGGTTACGGTTGCGGCACGGTGTTCGAGATCGGGAATTAGACGCCACCACGACTGCGAGCGGTGACGTCATATTATAGTCCGTACACGGAATGACTCCGTTGTATTTTTTGATCAGTTGGGCTGGAGTTTTGGGTAGGTCGAAATGTTGCACCAGAAGCTCATTTGGGGAGGTGGAGTCATGGGGCAAGATGGCAGGACCGATGCAGGGGGCATTGTCATGAACATACGAAAAGCGCTTCTCGGCGCTCTGGTGGTTTCGGCCACTGTGCCGGTTTCGGAGGCTGTTGCCGATATCACAGTCTCGGCGGATGCGACGGCGAACATGGAGTGCTCGGCCGGCATATGTGCACCGACGGCGCCCGACGCCGTTTTGAATGTGGGAGATCTTGAAGGTCTGCTTGCAGGCGGTAATGTGGAAATCACGACCACCGGAACGGGTGTGGAGGCCGGATCCATTCAACTGGCTGCACCACTGACATGGTCAACGGGAAGCGGGCTGACGCTCGACGCCTATCGATCGGTGATGGTGGGCGCGCGAGTGACAGTTGCCGACACGGGTGGCCTTTCCGTTCTGACCAGTCAGGGCGGCAGTTCTGGCGTGTTCCTGTTTCGACCGCAGGGAAATGTGTCTTTCGCGACAACATCGAGTCCACTCTCGATCAACGGTATAGGCTACACCCTAGTGAAGTCGCTTCATTCTCTTGCCAAAGCGATTGCAGCAAATCCATCGGGGGCCTATGCGCTCTCGAGTAGCTACGATGCGAGCCATGACGGCGCTTACACGGCGTCCCCCATCAGGAAGACATTTGAAGGTTCGTTTAACGGACTGGGAAATGCAATATCGAATCTTGTCATTGCTGGAAATGGTGTGGGAAAACTGACAGGATTATTTGCGTTGGTTGATACTACGGGAGTGGTAGCTTCGCTGCGACTTGCCAATGAGTCGATTAATGTCTCGGAAGGAAAACGTGGTGAAATTGTTGGAGGGCTTGAGGGAGACAATTTTGGCTATTTATTCAATTCATCCGTAAGCGGAAAAATACAAGTTGCGATATTGCGCGGGGGCTTTCTGGGGGGAGTTGTCGGACTTAGTCTGGGAGATATTGAAGATGTATCATCGGATGTTTCGGTGCATATTAGCGCGAATAAAAAGTTGAACTTGTATGCTGGTGGTTTGGCCGGTGATAGTAATGGTGGTACTGTTTCTGAGTCCTTTTCGAAGAAGGGAATTAGCGTTACAGCGCAGGGCTTAAACTATTTGATCGGCGGATTGTTCGGCGTGAGTTCCGGCATTGTTAAGAACTGTTATGCGAAAGGCCCAGTTCGGTTGGGTGAATCGGCCGGTACGGGATATGTTGGAGGGTTCACCGGTTTCAACCAAGCCACAGTGAGCGGTTCGTATTCCACGGGAGCTCCCTCAGCGGGCGAAGGCAATGATATTGGCGGCTCTTTGGGATATGATGATGGCGCCGGAGGCAGCGGGCGGCTAAAAAACGTGTATTGGGACACTGAAACTTCGGGTATTGGCAAGAAGCAGGGGGCAGGGAATATTCGCAACGACAAAGGCCTGACAGGCAGAACTACGAAGCAGCTGACTGCGGGGTTGCCTAAGGGTTTTGACGATACTGTCTGGGCGCAGGATCCAAAAATCAATCAAGGGTTGCCGTATCTGATAAACAACCCACCCAACTGAACGAAGGCACGCTTACAAACCCTGTCACCCCTGGCGAGCGGCGCAGCCGCGCGGGACGGGTGGCCCGGGTGGCTGGGTGTATTCGGTATTTGAGATCAGCGTGCCGCTCTGCGTCACCATATTTGTGGCAACGCCTGGATTCCCCTTCCTCGTTCCCCGCGCCGCGCGCGTCGCAGCGGGCCGCTTGCCGGGAATGACATGCGGTGTTTCAGGATAGTCGCATGGTGCTCTGTACACGGAGTGTATTGCTGATGATTTCCGATTGGATGTGCCGGGCGATCGTCAGGATCTGGCAACTGCCCGCCGCGCCTGTTTGCGGTGATAGGGCTGATGATATATGTTCGCCTCGGACATGCCGGGGGACCGCGGGGGACACAGACATGCATTCACGCAAAGCACTTTTCACCTTGTTCGCTTCGGCCGCCTTGCCGATTTCCGGGGCCTTGGCCGATGTGACGATCTCGGCGGACCCGACGGCGAACATGGAGTGCGCGGCGGGCGTTTGTGGGCCGACGGCGGTGGATGCGGTCCTCAATGTCACTGAACTGGAAAACCTGCTTGCTTCCGGGAATGTGAGCATCGTCACCACGACTGGTAGCATTCAGGCGAAGAATATCGGCATTACGGCGCCGTTTTCCTGGTCTGCGGCGAACAGCCTGGAACTGGACGCCTACCAGTCGCTCAGTTTTTCCGCGGTTGTAAGGAATCTTTCGGAGGGCAACGTCGCGCTCACCACGAATGACGGAGGCGCGGGTGGTACGCTGACCTTTACGATCGGCGCGGGCAAGCTCGATACAAACAAACTGTCTATCAACGGCGTAGACTACAGCATGGTCGGCAGTATCAGGCGTCTTGTCAGGAGGATCAACAATAACCCGAACGGGCATATCGCGCTATCGACAGATATCGACGCCAGCAAGGCGGGAACCTTTGATAATTCCCCGGTCCTTGCATTGGGATCAACTGGCGTCCTCAACGGCCTGGGCCACACGATCGAGAAATTGAAAATCATCGAAACTGTTCGCCATGGGCCTGTGGGTCTGCTCAGACACAATGAAGGCACTGTCGTTAACCTTATGATTGCCGACGCGGAGGTGGTGGTAGATGCGATAGACACTGGCGCGGTTCTGGTTGGCGAGAATGATGGAAAGGTCAGCAATTGTTCCCCGAGCGGCATGGTGAGCACGGTAGGAATCTATGGCGGCGGGTTGGTGGGCGACAATTATGGAACCATAACCATCAGCCGGTCATCGGCAGCCGTGCAATCGTCGCGTGCCGGCGCAGGTGGCCTGGTCGGAACCAATACTGGGACGATTTCGCAGTCGTTTGCGACCGGGGACATTTTGGGCCAGGACGGCAATGGCGGTCTGGTCGCCTATAACGGAGGCGGAATCGCTGATTCCTACGCGCTGGGCAATATCTCGGCAGAAAAACACCACAAACAAATTTCACTCGGCGGCTTCGCGGGGTTCAACGATTTGGGTGCGTCCGTTGTCACCAGCTATTCGATGGGATCGGTAGCAGGTGACGGACCAGGCGAGATCGGCGGCTTTACTGGCGCCGATGGCGGGGCCATCTCGAATTCCTATTGGGACACCAAGACGAGCGGGACTGACCAGGGCAGCGGCGACGGCAAGGAGACAGGCCGGACAGGGCTTACCACTCAGCAGTTCAAGGCCGGACTGCCAGCGGGTTTGGACCCATCAATCTGGGCCGAAGATCCGGCCATCAATAACGGCTTTCCCTACCTCATCGCCAATTCGCCCGCGAAATAATTCGTGCCAGCTGAAATACTGAGGGGCCGAGGCAAGGTTACGCTTTGGTCCGTACACGGAATGATTCGCTTGTGTATTTCGATCAGATGTTGTTGGAATTGTTTCAGGCGGAAGTGTTGCGCCCGGAGCTCGTTTTTGGCTCCCGAGAGTTGTTTTATCCTGGCCACAACGGCGCGCGAATTCGCTGATAATCGCTGTTATGGCGAAGGTCGCGTTTCGGTCTCAGCAGCGCAGGTTGAGTGCGCGCGGCAATAATTCGAAAGTCGCTGGCAGGCGGCCGACGCATTCGCCGTCGAGCTCAATGAACACCGGGCGGCCGTTTGTTTCGGCGACGGGGAGCGCCATGACGCGGCGGCCGCGCAGCGCGCGCACCGGCGGATTCTTTATCCAGCCGGCATGAACTTCGCGCATATCGGCAAAGGCGCGGAGCTGCGGCGCGCCGCCCATCACGATGATGTCGAACAGTCCGTCATCGGGCAACGCCTGGGGTGCGATGCGCCGCCCGCCGCCGAAGAACTGGCCATTGGCAACGGCGACTGTGGAGACGGAAACGATCTCGTCATATTCGCCATCAATGCGCAGGCGGATCGTGGGGTCGCGCCAGAACAGTCTGGCGCGCGTGCCGTTGAAGGCGAGGGCAGAGCGCCGGCCGAGGAGTCTGGAAATCGCTGTGGAATTCGCTGTTCGCACCACGGCACCGGAAAGTCCAAACGAACCGATATTGGCGAAGTAGCGCACAATGGGTTTGCCAGCGGGCGTGAGGCAGGCCAGGCGGCCGATATCGATGCGATGCACCGGCGCCCGGCGTAGCTGCGCGATGGCGGAAATGTAGTCCGGTGCGAGGCCGAAGCTCTTGCCGAAATCGCCGTCATCGCCGCTGCTGACGAAACTGAACACGGCATCGGGCATGATCGGGCCGTCGGCATCGAACAAGCCGTTCACGGCTTCGTTGATCGCGCCGTCGCCGCCCACCGCCACAATTTCGTGATGGCCTTCGCGCAGCGCATCGCGCACCAGCGCGATCGCATCGCCGGGTGCCTCCATCATGGCGAGATGCATGTGCGGATAGGCGGCGCGGAGTGCGCGCTCGATCCGCGGCCATTCCCGCGCCATGCGTTCCGCTCTCGGATCGACAACAACAAATCCGGTCACGCCGGAAACCTCCAGCCGCTTGCGCACGCCGCGACGGTCGCAATCTCAGCACGCTTTCTCAGCGTGCTCCAGCCGGTAAAACCTTACAGCGCTGCGCGTGGTTCCCAGTTCCCGACGCTGATCGCTAGAGTTCGAATATCTTGCCGGGATTGAGGATGTTGTTCGGGTCGAGCGCCCGTTTGAGGCGGCGCATCAGCGCGATTTCTTCTGCAGAACGCGTAAGCGGAAGCCAGGCGCGCTTCTCAAGTCCGATGCCATGTTCGGCCGAGACCGATCCTGCGCGACCGGTGAGCGAGCCATAGACGATGGCTTCTACGTCATGTCGTGCAGTGGCATCGCCGACCCCGATGATGAGGTGCAGATTGCAGTCGCCGAGATGGCCGAAAATCATCAGCGAAAAATCGCTGGTCCAGCGTGCCCGCAACGTGCCGCGCACGGCATCGAGATAGTTTTCCATCTCCATGATTGGCAGGCTGACATCGAAGGTGAAGACAGGTCCGTTGCGCAGGCATTGGACGACATCGTCGCGCAGCGCCCAGATGGCATGACGCTCGGCATCGGATTTTGCGATGACGGCATCGCAGATTATGCCTTGTTCGATGACATCGCCTAACACACGTTCGAACTGAACCATGTCAGCGGCCTCATCGCCGCCGAGCTGTTCGATGAGCACATAATGCGGATGGCCATAGGTCAGCGGCGCGCGGCCTTTCGCGGGTGGCGTTGTGACGAGCTGATAGAAATCGTCCCACATCACTTCGAAGGCCGAGAGCTGGCCGGCGAGGCCGCGCTCGACATGGCGGAGCAGGCGAGGGAGCAATTCGAAACGATCGACAGCCGCGAGCGCAACCGCATGGCTCCCCGGTTTGGGTCGCAGGCGCAACACCGCGCGCGTCACCACGCCAAGCGTGCCTTCGGTGCCGATGAACAGTTGTTTCAAATCGTAGCCGGCATTGTTCTTGAGCAGCCGGTTGAGCGAACTGATAATTGTTCCATCAGCCAGAACGGCTTCGAGTCCCAGCACCATTTCGCGCGTCATGCCGTAACGGATGACGCGGTTGCCGCCGGCATTGGTCGAGATATTTCCGCCGATCGTCGCCGATCCGCGCGCCCCGAGATCGAGCGGAAACAACAAGCCTTCTGCCTCCGCCGCCTCCGCCACATTCTGCAGGATGCAGCCGGCCTCGACCGTCATCGTGCCACCGGCAGGATCGACGCTCTCGACGCGGTTCATGCGTTCGAGCGAAAGGGCAAAAGCGCCATCGGCATTCGCGCCTTCCACCAGACCCGTCTTCCCGCCCCAGGGAATAACGGCCTGCCGCGCCGCGTCACAAATATGGAGGATCTGCGAGACCTCTGCGGTCGATGCGGGCCGCAGGACGGCAAGGGGCGCGCCCAGCCGGTTCCAGTTGTTTCGTGCCGCATCGGCGGCATCGGCACCCACGAGCACATTGGTTTCGCCGAGCAAGGATCGGAATCGCAGGACGAGATCGCTCACAGCACAGGCCCGTTTCGCATCGCCTGGAAAAGGTATAGAATTTTTCCAACGGGTGCAGGGCGGAAACGCGGAGAATGCGCCATGACCACCATGTCCGACATTGAAGTCCATGCGCCGCTGCCGGAGATCCGGCGGATCGGTTTCGCGGATCTGCGGATGGCACTTGTATCCGGGCTGGCCGATTTCCGTGAGATGCCGAGTTTCGCGGTGTTTCTTTGCCTGTTTTATCCGATGGCCGGGTTGATCATCGGCGGCATCATGCTGCGCTACGACGTGGCGCCTTTGCTGTTTCCGCTGGCGGCAGGCTTTGCGCTGATAGGTCCGTTCGCCGCGATCGGACTATACGAACTGAGTCGCCGTCGCGAGCTTGGCCTCGACAATTCCTGGCAGCACGCTTTCGACGTATTCCGCTCGCCGGCCAAATGGCGGATTCTTGAGGTCGGCGTGCTGTTGCTGGCGCTCTTTTTCGCCTGGCTCATGATTGCACAATGGCTCTATGCAGATACCGTTGGTCGGCTTGCCCCAAACAGCCTTACAGCATTCGTCCGTGATGTTTTCACCACATCCGAAGGGGGGCAAATGTTTGTCTGGGGCAATCTGATCGGATTTGCATTTGCTGTGGTTTCGATGTCCCTCAGCGTGATTTCGTTTCCGTTGCTGCTCGATCGCCATGTCTCTGCCGCCGAAGCGATGCTGACATCGGTACGCGCCGTGTTCGAGAACATCAGGGCAATGACGCTGTGGGGCCTGATCGTTGCGGCCGCGCTGTTTGTCGGCTCAATTCCGTTTCTGCTCGGCCTCGCAGTCGTGATGCCCATATTCGGGCACGCGACCTGGCATCTCTATCGCCGTCTCATTCCCGCCTGAACAACAAAAGGGTGAGCCTCGTGCTCGCGCTCTGCGTTTTTTGTTGGCCGCAGCTTCGACCGTCATCGCTCATGGGAAAAAAGTTGCCATTCCGCACGTAGTTCAGGGCCGAACAAGCGCCGCACTTGCACCTTTTGTGGTCATTGCAGAAAGCATTGCAACCGGCGCAGAATGCAACCGGCAAATCCATTCACGGTGTGAAAATGCAATTCGGTGCAGCAATCTTCTTCACGGAATATTCGATCGGCCCTATCGAACTCGCGCAGGCGCTCGAGGAGCGCGGATTCGAGTCATTATGGGCGCCGGAGCACTCGCATATTCCGGTTTCCCGCAAGACGCCTTATCCGGGCGGCGGCGAACTGCCGAAGGAATATTACGATGTCATGGACCCGTTTGTGACACTGACGGCAGCTGCCGCCGCAACGAAATCTTTGAAAGTCGCGACCGGCATATGTCTGTTGCAGCAGCGCGATGTGATACAAACGGCGAAGCTTGTCGCGTCGATTGATCAGCTGTCCGGCGGTCGTTTCCTGTTCGGCATCGGCGTCGGCTGGAACCAGGAAGAAATGGAAAACCACGGCACCGATTACGCGTCGCGCGGCCAGCGCGTGCGCGAAAACATCGAAGCGATGAAAGAAATCTGGACAAAGGACGAGGCGCAATACCACGGCGAGTTTGTCAAATTCGATCCAATATTCGCCTGGCCAAAACCGGTGCAGAAGCCGCATCCGCCGATACTTCTTGGCGGCGCGTTTCCGCAAGCCGCGCGCCGCGCCATCCGCTACGGCAATGGCTGGCTGCCTATCATGGGCGTCAACGATCTCGCCAACCTTCTGCCGAAATATCAGGAAATGGCGAAAGAGGCGGGCAGGGACGTGAGAGACGTGCCGATTTCCGCCTGGCACGCCCGCTTCGATGCAGATGCTGCGAAACGCCTTGCAGAGTTGGGTGTCGTGCGGATGATCACCACGCTGCCGCCCGCGGGACGCGATAAGATTCTTGCGATCCTCGACAAATGCGCGGAAGCAATGCAGGCGGCTAACTAATTTTCCTCCACCGCGAAGCGGGGGAGGTGGCGCGTGCGTAGCGAAGCGCCGGAGGGGGCAAGTCGCGCGCATGGCCCCCTCCGCCCCTTCGGGGCACCTCCCCCGCCAAAGGCGGGGGAGGAAAGTTGAAGCGGGAGAGGCGTCAACCGAACGTAATATAAGTCGATTTCAGTTGCGTGTATTTTTCCAGCGCGTGAAGCGACTTGTCGCGGCCGAAGCCGGATTGTTTGTAGCCGCCGAACGGCATTTCTATACCGCCGCCATCGACATTGTTCACGAGCACCGTGCCGGCGCGGAGCGCGCGCGCCACCTTGTGCGCCTTCGTCAGATCGTTGGTCCACAGGCTCGCCTGCAGGCCATAGATCGTATCGTTGGCAATGCGGATCGCGTCGTCCATGTCCTTGAATGTGATGGTCGAGAGCACCGGCCCGAAGATTTCTTCGCGCGCGATGGTCATGTCGTTGGCCACATTGTCGAAGATGGTCGGCTCGACGTAATAACCTCCGGTGTCCTTGCGGGCCTGCTTGCCGCCTACTGTCAGAGTCGCGCCGTCTTTCCGGCCTTTTTCGACATAGGACAGCACACGGTCCATCTGCGATCTGTCGACCATCGAGCCCATCATGGTGCCGGTCGCAAGCGGATCGCCGGGCTGGAAGTTGGCTGCAATGTTTTTCACCTTTTCGACGAACTCATCATGGATGCGTTCTTCGATAAGCAGACGCGACGCCGCGACACACACCTGTCCGGAGTTGAAGAAGATGCCCGACGCTGCGCCCTGCGCCGCACCATCGAGATTGGGCGCGTCGGCGAAGACGATATTCGGCGTTTTACCGCCGCATTCCAGGCTCACGATCTTCATGTTGGATTCGCCGGAATATTTCAGGAAGTATTTTCCGACCTCGGTGGAGCCCGTGAAGGCGACGGCATCGATGTCCATATGCCGGCCTATGGCCTGGCCGGCGGTTTCGCCGAATCCCGGCACGACATTGAACACGCCTTCGGGAATGCCGGCCTCCGCCGCAAGCTCGGCGACGCGGATCGCGGACAGCGGCGACTGCTCGGCCGGCTTGAGAACGAGAGAATTGCCGGCTGCCAGCGCCGGACCAAATTTCCACGCAGCCATCAATAGCGGGAAGTTCCACGGCACCACGGCGGCCACGACGCCCAGCGGTTCGCGCGTGATGAGACCCAGCGCGTTTTTCGCGGTTGGCGCGATCTCGTCATAGACCTTGTCGATAGCCTCTGCGTACCAGCGAACGGTTTCCGCAACGGAGTTGAGATCGACGGAACGCGCGAAGCCGATCGGCTTGCCCATGTCTAGAGTCTCGAGCAGGGCGAGTTCGTCGGCATGTTTGACGATGAGTTCGGCGAGCTTCTGCAGTGTGCGCTTGCGCTGTTTGGGGGCGGCGTTGGCCCATGTGCCCTTGTTGAAGGCGGCGCGCCCGGCCATTACGGCGCGATCGATATCTTCCCTGTCGCAGGAAGCGACCCGCGCCAGCACCTTGCCGTCGATCGGCGAGATGTTCTCGAAGGTCTCGCCGCTGGCCGCCGCGACATATTTGCCGCCGATAAACGCCTGTGACCGGAACTCCAGTCCCTTCGCCTGTGCATGCCAATCAATCGCTGCCGCCATGGTCGGTCTCCTGAATGCTTTTCGGTAGGAATTTAGGTCTTCCCGGCTGCCGAAACCAGACTGCGACAAAGCTGATCCTCCCCTGCGCAAAGCGCGGGGAGTGCCCCGACCCGCTGTGACGCGCGCGGCGCGGCGAGAGGCGGCGGAGGCGCGCAGTCGCGCGAAAAAAACCAATCGCGTCCCGGACATTTCGTTGTCGCGGACTTCATCGCACAGATGCTATCGCCGGAAAGCTCAAGGCGTGCGGAGGAAACCATGGAGCGGTCCCGGATTTTCCTTCTGCCAAAATCCTGTGATGGCACCTTTCTTGTTGATGTCGTTAGGATTGGTATCGACAGAGTTCTTGGGATCGAAGGTCGTGTAGGCGCCATCCGCCGCGCGAACGAATCCGTGCGGCAAATCCGAGAAGAATGAACCCGTGATCACGCCCTTGTCGTCAATTCCGAAAGGAAAAGTTTGGATAGAACCCGGTGGGTCGATTGTCGTAATCGTTCCCTGGGGCGAGCGGAGAAAGCCGTGTTTGGTACCGGAAGCAAAATACTCTCCTACAATTGCGCCCTTGCTATTGATACTGAATACAACCGTACCTTCAGCGCCGGGCGGATCAAAGGTGGTTATTGTTCCGTCCGCCGTGCGAATGAAATTATGGCCACTTTGATTTTCGTCGTACGTCCCAACGATTGTGCCAGTTTTGTTTATGCTGGATGGTACGGTTTGCGTCGATCCTTCAGGATCGAAAGCCGTGATACTACCATTAGTTGTACGCACGAAACCATGTTCGATGTCGCTAATATCGTGATAAAATCCGGTAATCACACCACTATCGTTCATACTCTGTGGTTCTGTCTGGCTGGATTTTGGCACATCAAAGGTTGTTATTGCTCCATCCGCCGTACGCACAAAGCCGTGACTGATGACAGATCTGTCCTTGTACTCGCCGGCGACTGTCCCATTGTCGTTTATAGCCAGCGCAAAAGTAGCGATCTTGTCTCCTTTTACATCAAAGGGCGTGATTGTACCATTTGGCGCACGTACGAAGCCAGGAGAATTTTTCTTGAAATTATTGTCGTTATAGAAACCCGCAATCCAGCCTTTGCTGTTGATCGCCATTGGCATAGTATAGGTAGATCCGGCAGGATCAAATACAATCATCTTGGCTGTTGCCGATTGTTCAGACCACAGAACCAATAACATCAACGCCAGACATGTGGATTTGTTCATCGCAGAACTCCTAGCAGCCAAACACCCCGGTTCCAATATTGTCGAGTATTACCTTTTCCGGGCCGGATGATCCTGCAAAGGCCACGATCTTGGCCGTGCCTCCTGATGTGCCACACTCGACGCGGAGTTTCAGGCCTCCGATGCCTGGATCGGTTGCCGTGTCCGAACTGACGGCAAATCCCAACTCAGCCGGATTGAGCGTTAACGGCCCTCCCTTAGCCGGCACGCCCACTGTTGCCGCATTCGCGAACGTCGGCGGGGCATAGCTGCTGGTACCGAGGGTGCGTTTGACGTCGTTGGTGGAGGGGATGTTGTTGGGGGCATCGAGGCTGATCATGCCGGCGCCCAGCGCCACGCTGCAATTGCAGGTCTTGCCATTCGTGTCGGTGTCGAATGCGATATCGCCGATGCTGCCTTCCGAATTGGAGAAGGCGCCCTGGTTGATCTGGGCAGTGGCGCCGTTCGTCGGTAGTCCGGCGGCCGACAGGTTGCTGGCATCGGGGCCGATCTCCAGCGCCTCGCGCTGCATGACCGCCGTGCTCGCGTTCTTCCAGGCATCCTTGAAGAAACAATTGGCCGCGCAGATTGCGGCAAGCGCATTGCCCGAAAAATTCAGCACCTGCAGGTTCTGCATCACAGCGGGGTATAGCCAGTCGGGCGAATCCAGATCATCCACCAGGATGGAATCAATTTTCACGCCGGTGACACCGGATGCTCCCGGATAGGCGCCAGACGCGGCATGGGCCAGCGTCACGGCCACTAGGATCAATGGGTGCGCACGAAACCTAGCATTGGACCGGGATTGGTCTTCTGCCAAAATCCCGTGATTTCGCCTTTTTCGTCGATGGCCTCAGGATTTGTGTCGACTGAGCCCTTCGGGTCAAAGGTTGTAATTGTCCCGTTTGCGTCCTGCACAAATCCGTGCGCATGATCAGTAAAAAAATCACCAGTAATCACACCGTTGTCATTGATTCCAAACAAAAAAGTTTGGATGGACCCAGGAGGATCTATCGTTGTATAGTTCCCTTTTGCAGAGCGAAGAAAACCGTGATTTGTACCGCCATCCAAATAATCACCCACGATATCGCCGTTCCTGTTGACACAAATAACATCGGTACTTGCTGAACCTGGAGGATCGAAACTGATAATCGTTCCGTCCGCGTATCGAACAAATCCATGGAGCTCACTTCCAGCGCCGACATAGGTTCCAGCTATTACACCAGATTTGTTGATGCTACTTGGAATTGTCTCAGTCGATCCTTCGGGATCAAAGCTGGTGAATGCGCCACCTGCACTGCGCAAGTAACCGTGAGTATTTTCGCTGACATCGACATAAGCCCCGGTGATGGCCCCCTTATCGTTAAGGCTGTTTGCGCTCGTCTGTGTGGCTCCCGGCACATCGAATGTCACAATCGTTCCCTCGGAGTTTCGTATATACCCATGTGAATTACAGTTGCGATCTAAATACTGACCTACAATTACGCCTTTGACGTTGATGGCCCATGCGGCTATGCTGCACTCATTCTTTAAGACGTCAAAACTAGTAATCTTGCCGTCCATTGTTCGGACAAAGCCATGCGCTTGATTGTTTGCGTCGCCATAAAAGCCTGCGATCACGCCCTTGGCATTGATACCTGTGGGCTGCGTATAACTCGATCCCGGATTGAACTTCATGTTTCGAGCATCCACAGGCCTCAACGCCAATACCGCCGAAACGCACACAAACAGCAGGCACCGGCATACGTACGATCGATGAAGGTGCTCAAACATTGATTGATTCAAGGTATATTCTCCACGAATCAAGGTGAACAGGTAACGCTTCCGCCTATGCCGTCGGCCAATATTGTTTCAGAACTTGACGTTCCCGCCAGCACCACGAGCTTGGCTGTACCTATGTGGGCAGTGCTACATTCGACGCGAAGTTTCAGTCCTCCTGCTCCGGGCGCTATTCCGCTGCTGCTGGACGGGCTCGTACCAATTCCCAATTCCGCCGGTGCCAGGCTCAACGGCACCCCGACGCTTGCTGCATTGGCAAAAATCGGCGGGGCGTAAGTACTTTGACCGAGCATGCGGGTGGCGTCGCTGGTCGAAGGAATTCCGCCATTGCCGGAATCCAGGCTGATCATACCGCTACCCAGCGCCACGGTGCAGGCGCAGGCGAGGCCGCCCAGAGTGTCGAACTGGATATCGTTGGTGGGAGCCGTGTTATCCTTGTTGACGCTGAACGTACCCTGGTTGAGCTGCAGGATGATGGGATTGGCTCCGCCATACGCCATGTTGCTGGCGTGGGGGCCGATTTCCAGTGCATCAGGATATAGGCGCCCGCCTTGAGGTCAAACGCGCCAGTCACCGATACATTGATGTTGTTGGCGAACACGCTGGCGCCATGGAACTCCTCACTCTTGGTGTGCACCAGGTTGATCCCGTTGCCGCCCTTGCAGGTCGCCGCCACCAGCCCATAGAAGCGATAGGGATTCTGGGTATATTCCAGGTCCACGCAATTGCCTCCGGATTTGCCAGCATAGACATTATACCCTGCTGCCTCGCCGGAAAAGTTCATCGCGGCAAGCGCATTGCCCGAAAAATCCAGCACCTGCAGGTTATGGAGTAAGTGCAGGCGCTACGGCGTGCGGAGGAAACCATGAATTGACGCCGAATTTTCCCTCTCCCAAAATCCCGTGATGGCACCTTTCTTGTTGATGGCTTCGGGACTGGTATTGACAGAGTTCTTGGGATCGAAGGTCGTGTAGGTCCCATCCGCCGCGCGAACGAATCCGTGCTGCATATCCGAGGTGAATGAACCCATTATAACTCCCTTGTTGTCAATTCCGAAAAGAAAAGTCTCCATGGAGCCTGATGGGTCGATTGTCGTATACGTGCCCTGGGATGAGCGAAGAAACCCGTGATAGGTACCGGAAGCAAAATAATCTCCTACGATTGCCCCTTTGTCATTGATGTAGTCAAAGCCTACGCCTCCCGAGTCAGGCGGAACATTCAGCGCAGTGGCAACGGTGCAAGTGCGATCGACAAGTCTTGTCGACTTTATCATATCGACCGCCGGTTCGGGATACCGGATCAATGATGTTATTTCTTTCTATGTCACCACCACCGGCTACAACACCGGACGTCCCGCAACGATCGTCGTGACGGGCCTTACCGGGGTCGGCGTTACAGGTGGGGTGGCCACCTACCAATGGGTGGATAATGGGAATTATCCGTCTACTTCGGGCAGCACCACCAACCCCACTTCCTTCTCTACTACAACCAATGGCGCGGGAACCGGTTTCGCCATTTCGCTCAAATCGGCAGACGCATCCTTTGGCATCGGCCATATCGACCAAAATGCCGTAACTGCGGGCTCTTATACAGCGCTTCCACCCGCCCCTCGGCTGCCAATTGTACCGGCACCTGCACTGGCACCGGCGGGACGGTAAATCTCAGCTTTCCGACGCCGAACTTCACCTATGGCACCGACGACACAACGGCGCTCACCAACATGGAAACCTGGATGGAGTCGGATTTCGACCGGGGCGTGTACAATGCCGCGGAAGTGCCCGGTGACCACACCTGCCTGCTCCAGACCCTTCAGATCAACCGCCCGGTGACATGGCGGTCGAGTGGGGCGAGCCAGGCACAGCTGCTGCAGGTCATGGGCTCGCAGGGGAGCACTATCGACAGTTCGCGCTATGGGTTTGTGCTGGCGGCGGCCAATCTTCCCGCAAACGACACCTATCAGTCCGATTCCCTCGGCCAGCAGGATCTAGGCATCAACAATATCTCCCTGTTGGGCGGAGGCCAGGGAACCGTCTATGTGGAGGGCTCCGCGAAATCCTATATTGTCGACGGGCTCCTGTTCCAGAATCCGCTGAACAGGGGCAAGACCAATGTGCATGGCGTTCTGCAGAACCTGCAGGTGCTGAATTTTTCCGGCAATGCGCTGGCGGCGCTGAACTTTTCCGGGGAGACGCTTGGGTATAATGTCTATGCGGGAAAATCCGGAGGCAATTGCGTGGACCTGGAATATACCCAGAATCCCTATCGCTTCTATGGGCTGGTTGCATCGCACTGCACCACCGGCCTGAATTTCGTGCACACCAAGGATGAGGAGTTCCACGGCGCCAGCGTGTTCGGCAACACGGTCAATGTTGCGGTG
>Ga0206891_10212_pt1 | contig 16492 bp, 15 predicted proteins | sample Alteio_BWOrgHeat_55_FD_153246 | JGI IMG/M metagenome (GOLD analysis project Ga0206891, IMG submission 153246) | Enriched cells from forest soil in Barre Woods Harvard Forest LTER site, Petersham, Massachusetts, United States - Alteio_BWOrgHeat_Nextera7 ...
CGTTGCTTACACAAAAGACGGCAGCCGTCTAGTAGGATTACTCGCAAAACGCCAAGCCGTTACCAATCCAGAAAACACTATCGCATCGGCAAAACGTTTTATTGGTGCTCAATATGAGAAAATAGACGATCAAGCTAAAAACATATCATATCAGATTGCGCGTAAATCAAATGGCGAAGTTTCTATTAAAGCTGGCGGCAAAGAATTTGCACCACAAGAAATTTCAGCAGCAGTATTAAGCTATCTCAAGCAAACAGCTGAAGATTATATCGGACAAAAAGTAACAGAAGCAGTAATCACTGTACCTGCATATTTCAATGATGCACAAAGACAAGCAACTAAAGACGCTGGTAAAATTGCTGGCCTCGATGTAAAACGAATCATCAACGAACCAACAGCAGCAGCACTTGCTTATGGTGCTGATAAAAAAGGCGATTCAACAATTGCTGTATTCGATTTTGGTGGCGGTACGTTTGACGTTTCAATTTTAGAAATCAGCAACGGTGTAATCGAAGTAAAATCAACTAATGGTGACACACTCCTTGGTGGTGACGACGTCGACCATAAATTAATTCAATACCTTATTGAAGAATTCAAAAAAGAACAAGGTATCGATCTTTCTGCAGACAAAATGGCATTACAACGCCTTAAAGAAGCTGCTGAAAAAGCAAAAATTGAGCTTTCATCACTTCTAGAAACAGAAATCAATTTACCATACATTACTGCAGATGCATCAGGGCCTAAACATTTTAATATCAAAATTTCTCGTGCAAAATTAGAAGCTCTCTGCGCAGATATTTTCAAACGACTTATTAAACCATGCGAAATGGCATTGTCAGATGCTAAGCTTTCTGCGAAAGACATTAATGAAGTTATTCTCGTTGGTGGCTCAACACGCATCCCTAAAGTACAACAAATTGTTAAAGATATTTTTGGTAAAGAACCAAATAAATCAGTAAATCCTGATGAGGTTGTTGCTCTTGGTGCTGCACTACAAGGTGGCATTTTAGCGGGGGACGTAACCGACGTTCTTCTTCTTGACGTAACACCACTCTCTCTTCGCATAGAAACATTAGGTGGAATTGCGACAAAACTTATAACCAGAAATACTACTATCCCTACACGCAAATCACAAGTCTTCTCAACCGCCGACGATGGACAAACAGCAGTAGACATACGCGTAGTACAAGGTGAACGTGAATTTGCTAAAGATAACAAACTTATTGGCCAATTCATGCTTGAAGGTATTCCAGCAGCTCCGCGTGGTGTTCCTCAAATTGAAGTAACATTCAACATTGATGCCAACGGTATCGTAAGCGTCTCTGCTAAAGACAAAGCAACTGGTAAAGAGCAACAAATTTCTATTACCAACAGCAGCGGATTGAGCAAAGAAGAAGTAGAACGCATGGTAGAAGATGCTAAACTTCATGAAGATGAAGACAAAAAAGCACGTGAAGCTATTGAAAAACGCAATCAATTAGACAGCGCAATCATGGAAGTTGAAAAAACTATCAGAGAAAACAAAGAAAAACTTTCTGCTGAAGAAGTAACTTCTACTGAAGCCGCTATTGAGAAAGCAAAAGCTGCTCTTGTTGAACATGCTGCTAACGCAAGTGAACTACAAAAAGCTAACGATGAACTAATGCAAGCTTCATATAAAATAGCTGAAACACTCTACAAAAAAAATGAAGCTCCACAAGGAAATAACGAAGCTCCTAAAGGAACAAGTGAAAATCCAATAGATGCTGAAATCAACGAGTAAGCTATAACAAAACTAAGCGTCAAAAAGCCCCGGATGTTTATTCCGGGGCTTTCATCTCATCCCATTGCCATAACAAGCCTCTTTTTTATACAATCACTACAATTAATCGTTGTGTTTAAATATAAAAAGGAACAATCATGCTTACATGGCCCACCATAACTATATCACTACTATTCATCATCAATACATGCACAACACTGCCTACATCAACCAAAACTGCATCAATAAGAATTAACAATACTATCAGTCCACAAGAACACCAATACCTTATCAACAAAGAACCTATTGCACAAGCAGCCCTAGAAAAAATATTACAACGTAACCTCACCGACAAGAAAGTGCCAAAAATAGCATGTGTTCTGAGCGGCGGAGGATATAGATCAATGCTCTGCACAACAGGCCTTATGCGCGGAATACAGAAAATAGGATTACTCAATGCCGTGCATTATGTCACTGCCCTTTCAGGCTCAGTATGGGCAATAGCACCATGGATTAGCACAAACATGCCACTTAAACTATTTAAGGAATATATAAAAAGTGCAACTTCTCAAAACCTCTTTAACATAACCGTCAAAGAAAAAGAACTAATAGCCAACATAATAAAAGCAAAAGAAATGTATTGCCAACCCTTAACACTTGCTGATCCTTTGGTCTTATTATTGTACAATATTTTTGCATTTTTTATAAATAAGCTTGCATTATAAGATGTAAGATTCTGGCTGTTATTCCCTTTTATACAAGCATTTTTAATTATATAGCAGAATATCTGCATGTGTCAATATCAACTCAGAAAACTTTAGCGTAAGTCACTAAGATTTCTTGATAAATTTCATATAGGTTTATGCATTAGCAGTGTCTTTTGGTTGATTTTTATATTATTGATGTCGTGTAATGCAACAGTCTAGCTATTGTTTTAATGTGTAAGCGTAAGAAAAATAGGTTTGTTTCAAACACTCCGTCCACCCACACCGCCCCCATTATCCCGTTGGGATCGAGATATTTATGGGGGCGGATGGGGGACTCCGTTAATAGGAGAAGAAAAGAAAAGAAAGGAAAGGATAAGAATGAAAGGAAAGAGTAAGGAGAGTATAAGAAGGAAAGGAAAGAGTAAGGAGAGTATAAGAAGGAAAGGAGAGGGTAAGGAGAGAATTAGAAAAGAAAAGAAATAATAAGAAGGAAAAGAGATTAAGAATAAATGATAAAAAGTGATAGAGATAGAGAGAGAAGGATAAAGGATAAAAGAATAAAAAAAGAAAAAAGAAAGAAAGTTTAAAGTTTTAGGTATTAGGCATAAATGAACAAATGAACGTATGTAGCAATATTATGTAGCAATATATAGATACATGTAAGTAAGAACTTAAGATTTTGTGTAGAAAGCTGCGAAGTGTTTTCCTATAAAGGGGTCTAAGGGGTCTGCTGTAAGTGTATAATTTACGCATATATGAAGGCGCGTTTTTATTTACGAACCAATTGCACGAAACGCACGACCGCAAAGTCTTTTTACCAATTAACGCGATTAATTTTAAGTCTTTAAAAAAATCAATCTATTTATTTAATCATCATCATTTTGATATTTTTAGTTATTGAAACACATAATGTCATTCTTTGACTAAAGATCCTAAAAAAGGGGATGCCTGGCGCGGCCTCGATTATTCGATGCTCTTTTTTTTGGCATTATTAAAGATCAAAAAATAGATTAAATGAAAAAGGAACAGTAGTGAGTTTTAAAAACGCCATTTGTATTTCTTTTACGGTGCGTATATTTGTACTTATTGTAGGAATTGGACTAGTTTTTTTTCGATGTATTAAAAGTGTCGAGGTAACGGTTATTGGTGATCCTATGGTATACGCTGCTTCTATGGGACAAGTAAGCACTGTTTCTCAATTATTGAAAAATGGATATAGCGCTAATGTTGCGGATGACGATGGCAATTCTCCCCTCTCTTTTGTGGTTTGGAATGTTGATTATCATGCAAGTCGTGAAGTTTTAGAAATTCTTTTGGGGCATCAAGTTCATGTTCGCTTTCGGAACCGTGATGGCCAAACGGCTTTGCAGCAGGCTGTTAAGATTACTAATCAAGAAATGAGAATGCGTACTATTGGTAAGTTGATAAAGTTTGGATCGGATATCAATGCACGTGATAATCGAGATTATACGCTTCTTGAAAAAAATATTGAAACTTATGATACTATCGGTACTGATATGATTCTTGATTGGTGGGGCAAATTGATTTTAACAGAAACATATGAGCATGCAAGAAAGCGAGCGAAAGAATATGATATGCGTGATGTTCTTGTGGTTCTTGATAAAGGGCCGCGGCGCATAAAAAAAGATGCTCATTGGAATCCGGGATTAATTGATAAAAGAACGGGATTGAATGATTTGCATATTGCGGTTATCAATGGCGACGTTAAGTTGATTGATGATATCTTAAAAAGAAACGTTTCGGTAAATATAAAGTCTGAAGATGAATATGGAATGGGGCCGCTGCATTATGCAGTATTGCATTATAAATTGGATGTATTGCGACTTTTGCTTGAGCATAAAGCAAATGTACAATCCACTGACAGAAGTTTGAATACTCCATTGCATATGGTTGCTTGGTTGGATGATATAAATATGGCAAAGAATATGGTTGATGCGCTCGTGAAATGTGGTGCTAATATAAATGCGCGTAATAAAAATGGTGATACCTTGTTGCATATGCTGATTTATAATAATAATAAAGATTTGATTACTTATGTTAATGATAAATATCGGTGTGACGTTTCGATAAAAAATAATGATCGTGAAACACCTATTTCGTTAGCGCAGCGATTGAATAGGAAAAATCTTTTAAAAGTATGATGATATTGTGGTGTTAAAAAAAGAAAAGATTATTGTCTCTTGTGGTTATAAATGTTTCTTGTTGAATAGATTGATGATGGAAAAGAATTATTTTCAAAATAAGCGTCGATATTTGCTTGTTTTATAGTTTGCCATGCCAATAGAAGCAAAATATAAAAATCATTTAATGTGTCTCAACGTTGTTGGTGTTGTTTATGCGATGATAAAATAAAATAATGAAATTCCAAGCGACCCTACTATGTATATAAACTTAAAAGATATTTGATGATGAATATCCCACAGATGTGCCATATAAATTTTTACCGTAAAAAAATAAAGCAGTCGCAATAGTAAAAGAAAGGTTAAGGCTAAGAGTGGTGATGGTGAAAATAAAAAAAGAATTGCCGCTAAAAAAGCATTGCACGCCGTATTGATAAGAAGAAACTCTGGGCGCCCGTGCGCAATGTAAAATTTTTCTATAGTTATAAAAAATGTTTCGATGTAATGAATGCAGAAATAAAAAATAATGTAAAATAATATTGTCGAATTAGTGTTAGATAATGATAATAACTTACTTCCATTGATGATGATAAAAATAAAAATGCTGATAAGTAAGTGATGCAATAATTGTGATGAGAATGAAAAGCTTTCTTGTTTTTCTTTATTGGTATTGTTACGCGTTTGCGCAAAAAAAGTGGAACTTGCTGGATCAATAATTCTTTCTATTATTGATGTTATGCTATGAGTCATATAACTTGCTAATTTAAGCAAAGCAGCTTGTTCGAGTCCAAATAAATAGGCAAAAAGTGGCACAAGAATATTTGCGGAAAATATTTGTTTGCCCATCGTATGGCTGTAAGCAAAAAACCTATTTTTTATTATTTCATTACGATTGTAGAAAGTTTTATTTTTTTGGGGTAATGATTTAAACCAACGAAAACTCCATAAGAGTAGCCCAATTGTTTCGATGGTTGATAGAATTAAAAATGATCCAAAAATAAAATGAATTGAAACGCTATGCCCTAAATAATAATATGTCCATATTGCTGCTTGATAACAAATAATAAAGGATATTTCCCATAAGGCAACTTGTCTAAAATGATTGGATAATTGAAGAATTCTTTTAGTTATAGACTTTATGCTTTCTGTTGCAATAAGTCCAAAAAGTAAGCCTATCAATACATAGTCTAAATAATTAAGCAATGGTATCATGTGTGCGAAATATATTTTGACAATCAATACTGTTGCGAATGCAACACAATAAAAAACAAGAGAGGGTTGGAGTTGATAATAAAGAAAATGATAAGCAGAACTTCGGTCTTTTAAATAATCATTATAAAAAGATACAAGTGCTTTATTGATGCCTAAGTCAAAAGCTTTCACTAAAAGATATAATATACCAAATAAAGAACCAATGAGGCCATACGTAGCTTGATCATTTATTTTAAAGAGTATGTACTGATGCATAAAAAGAAAGCTTTGAAAAAAAATAGCTTCAATGATTGACCATTTAATGTTGTAAGTGTATTGATTGTGAGCATTATTCATTAGATAAGCTTTTAATAAAATTGGTAAAATATACACGTACAGTATAAATTAATTTTCTCTATTAATCGATTGAATATTTTGAACATCTTTCTTATTGAATTGCTTAAGTAATTTTTCCTTTTGTGGTAAAATATTTTTAATGTAAAAGCTACTTCTTGAGAGAGGTCTTCACCTTTTGGAAGGGTAGCTATGTTTGTTCGTGGTGAAAAAGTCGTTTATCCGGGACACGGAGTAGCTGTTATCAATTGTGTCATTGAAAAAAAAATTGCTGGAAGAATCCTTCATTTCTTTGAGCTGCGATTTCTCAATAAAGATATGACTATTCTAGTACCAACAGAAAACGCAGTTGAAGTTGGTATAAGACCTTTAAGTTCATCAGAGCATATTAATGCTATTTTTAAAGAACTTTCTCAGCCAGCGATAATCAAGAATAGTGAGGCTGCTGTAAGTAATTGGAATAAGCGTAATAAAGAATATCAGGGTAAACTGCGCAGTGGAAATTTGCTAGAAATTGGTGCAATTTATCGTGATCTAAGGCATATAGAAAATTATAAAGAGCTTTCCTTTGGGGAAAAAAATCTTTTACAACAAACTGAAGCACTACTTGTTGAAGAAATAGCATTAGTAAATAATGTTGAAAAATTTTCGGCAACAGAATATTTAAGAGGGATTGTAGGATATAAACCAAAAAATTCAACTAATGCTGCCCGGATAGTTCAAAATAATTAATATATAGTATAAGCATACATAAAATTAATCATTTTTATCTGTTTTGTGTATGCTTATATCTATGGAAACAAAAATTAACCCCTTTATACTCATTATTTATGGCCCAACTGGTGTTGGTAAAACTGATATTGCATTGTCAATAGGTCAACATATATCTGCTGAAATAGTTAATATGGATGTTGGCCAATTTTATACCCCATTATCTATTGGAACAGCAAAACCAGATTGGAAAAATTGCATAACACCACACCATCTTTTTGATATTATTAATGAACCTAAAAACTTTTCAGTAGCAGAATATCGTACATTATTTTTAAAAAAAGTAAGTGAAATAATTGCACGAGGAAATTTGCCGATTGTTGTAGGTGGTTCTAGTTTTTATCTGAGATCACTATTGTTTCCCTTAGATGATCAACTATCCAATAATGATACTATGTATGATATATCACAAAATTCTTGGGAAATACTTTATGATGTTGATCCTCAACGAGCATTGAGTATTGAAAAGACGGACACGTATCGCATTACACGAGCATTAGAAATATGGAAAAAAACAGGACATAAGCCAACCAGTTTTGTTCCTTCTTATAGTCCTCCTGCAGACTTTTTATTGTTAAGTGTTTCTCGCGATATATCAGAATTAAACACAAGAATTAATGCTCGCGTAATTGAAATGATTAATAATGGGTGGATTGAAGAAACAAAAAAATTATGCAATACGCCGTGGCAAGCGTTTATCGAAACAAAAAAAATAATTGGATATAATGATATCTTTCAATACTTACAAACAAATCAAAATAAGTTATCTTTTGAACACATGATTACCATTGTTAGCAATAAAACTCGTCAATATGCTAAAAGGCAACGAACATTCATGCGTAAAATAGAGCGAGAAATTAATGATGAAGTCTCATATGATGGGCAATATATAGGTTGTGTTGAGTCAATAAACTTGACGGATCTTGATATTAATTTGTATATTAATGAGCTATTACAGCGTTTATCGACTATTATAGGTAAAAAGTATGAGTAAATGGGAAGATTCTTTAAAACGTGCAAATGATAAATGTCCTTGTGAAAATAATCAAGGTCTTTTTGTACCCAATAGACAACTCAGTATTTTAGTATCATTATTGTTGTTTTTATTTTTTGCATGTTTTATAACAGGATATTTCTTAGGTAAAAAATATATGATTGAACTTGTTTCTGAACAAGTAACTAATGATTTACGCAACAATCAATTGTCTTATGCTTTATTGAAAGATGATAATAAAAATTTTGATGATGACAGTAATGAGCAAAATTTGATAGTATCACATTGTGAGCAGCGTGATGATAATGTACTTTTACCAATAACTCCCGTTAATGAAAATTTAACAATAGCAGTAGAAGAAAAAAGCAATACAATGCATTATTATGCGCAATTGATAGGATTTGGAACAGAAAAAGCAGCGCATCAATTTGTTCAAAAGCTTGCTTTAAAAAATATTGAGACGATGGTAAAAAAACATGCTAGCAAAACAGCTAAAGGGAAACTAGTTTATTGGTATCAAGTAGTAACTCCTGCTTATGTAGATCGTCATAGTTTAGAATTACTCGTTAGTCGTCTTGAAAAAGAAGAAAAATTAAAAGACACATGTATTAGCATGTGTTAAATACCTAATATTTTGACAAAACAATAGAGAAAGGTCAATGTCGTGATAACAACCATTCGCAGTAAATTTAAACAAACATATTTTGTCTATTTTCTTGTATTTGTGATAGCGCTTAGCATGGTTTCTTCTCTTCTTATAAAGAATGAGCGCGGCGGATCATCTTCCTGGGCACTTTTAGTAAATGGCTCTGAGGTTTCTTTGCATGATTTTAATCAAGAAGTGAGAAAGCAAACTCATTATCTTAATCAAATAAGATCTCAATATGGGCAATATGCTGACTTGCTTTTTCAATCAATGGGAATGTCTTTGGATCCTAAAGAAAGAGCACTTGATATTTTAATAAAAGAAGAATTATTGTGTCAGTATGCTTTTTCTTTAGGGATATCATTACATTCTGAGTATATTGCTTCAATAGTAAATAATAATAATTTTGTAAGGCAAAATTTGAGTCATATTATACCAGCATTTGCTTTTGATCAGTCAGGAATGCTCGATATGAATATATTAAACAATTTTTTACGACAGCAAGGCATTTCTGCTAAACAATTTGAAAAATCTATTGAACGAGCATTGTTACAATATCAAGTTATGCATGGCATTGCAACAACAAACTATGTTCCTCTTTTTGATATTAAAGAGCAATTTATTATACGTCATTTGGGTAAGCAGTTCTCTTATATCGCTATTTCTTATGATCAATGCCTTAATGAAATCAAAAAAAATGGCGCTTCATTGGATGATTTAACTGCTTTTTATAACGCACAAAACACGCAATTAAGACGTTATTGGGTTCCTGAACAAAGAGATGTCTTTGTTTGGAAGTTTGATAGAAAGAACTATGCGCTTAATATCAGCGATGAAGATATAAAAAACTATTATGAAGATAACAAAACAAAAGATTTTGTTTTGGAGCCACTCAAAGTAGAAGTTAAAAAAATTAATTTTAATGATTTAGATAATACATCCGGTCTTTCTTTAGAAGATATTAGAAGAGATTTATTAGAAAATAGTTCTTCTTCTTGGGCGTCTCAATGGAAAACAATGAAACCATTTGCCCGCGGTGAACATAAAGGAGAATTGGATAAAAATTCATTCTTACTTCACCATGAAGGTGAAATATCACCAGTTTTTGAAACAGAAAATGGCCTTACTATTGTAATGCTTGTTAAAAGAATCCCTCGCACTTATAAGCCTCTTATATCAGTTAAACAAGACATTAAAGATATTTTAATAGGTAAATCATTTAAAAAACGTTTTATAAAAGACGTTAAAGAGGTCGCTTTACTGCCGGATAAAAAAGCTATTGAATCATTTATTGCTAATAAAGCAGGAAAAAAAGAAGTTATTAATAATATCTCTAAGGGCGAAAATCATCTTGCCAAAGAAGCTTTCTCGCTTAAAGAGGGTGATTATGGTTTTTATGTAGAAAATGAAATTGGTGTTATTGTATTTCTTTCTGCTATAAAAGAACGTCACTTGCCAAGCTTTGAATCAATTAAAGATGTTGTTAGCAAGGACTATTATGATAGTAAAGCAAGAGAACTTATGGAAGAGCGTCTTCAAGAAGTTAAAAAAATGACGCAAGAAATGAGCTTTGATAAAATCAAATCGCTATTAAATACTACTATTCATACCATTAATATGGTAAATCCAGCAGATACAAAACAGATGAGTAGTCTTGAAAAAAAGGGCTTGCCAATGCGAGAGCTTTTAAATTTGGACAAAAAAGGAACTATTTTTACCTATAATAGCGATAAAAACAATTATATTTTTAAGCTTGATGAAATAGAAAATTTTGACGAAAACCGCTTTCAAGAGATGAGAAAAGAGGTAAAAGATCAATTGGGGGCTGTTCGCACAAGACTTTTATTGGATGGCTTTGTTGCTTCTTTGCATAGAAATGCTACAATAGAAACTAATGAATCAATACTTATAATGAGCGAAGAATATTCAGAATGAAAAATAAAATAGTTTCTTTTCCACAAGAAGAGCTTGCAAAAGATAAAAAAAGTACCGACCAATCGATGAAACAGAAGATGCTTGAAGTGACCTTCTCACAAATTGATAAGCAATATGGCACTGGTGCAGTTATGAAGCTTGGAGAGTCTCATAATGTCAATATTGAATCAATTTCGACCGGATCGATTCTTATAGATCGCGCTATCGGCATTGGTGGATTGCCTCTTGGAAGAATTGTGGAAGTATTTGGTCCCGAGGCTTCCGGTAAAACAACATTAGCAATGCATGTTATTGCTCAAGCTCAAAAAAAGGGTGGCATTTGTGCATTTATTGATGCAGAGCATGCTCTCGATGCAACATATGCTAAAAATTTAGGCATTAATACTGAAGAATTAATTATTTCACAACCTGATTATGGTGAGCAAGCACTTGATATTACAGAAATGCTTATTAGATCGGGCGCAATTGATGTTATTGTCATAGATTCTGTTGCTGCTTTGGTTCCAAAAGCAGAATTAGAAGGTGATATGGGTGATTCTCATATGGGTCTTCAAGCACGACTTATGTCACAAGCACTCAGAAAATTAACTCCTGTTGTTCATAAATCAAAAACCGTTCTTATTTTTATTAATCAAATTAGACAAAATATTGGCGCAATGCCGTTTGCCAATAAAGAAACAACAACAGGCGGTAATGCATTAAAGTTTTATGCATCAATTCGTCTTGACGTTCGTAGAATAGCGAGCCTTAAGAAGGGCGAAACTCCTATTGGAAATCGTGTTCGCGTCAAAGTAGTAAAAAATAAAGTAGCTCCACCATTTAAACAGGTTGAAATTGACTTGCTATTTGGTGAGGGTATTAGCAAAGAACTCGATCTACTTGATGCTGCTATACATTATAAAGTTATTACGCAATCAGGATCATGGTTTGCTTATGATAATAATAAAATAGCTCAAGGCAGAGAACAAGTTTTACAGTACTTAAAAACGGAAGACGTTTTTGAGAAAATTTATAAACAGGTTATTTTGTGCATTGAAGCTGAAAAGCGCGATATTCCTGCTCTTGAAAATATAATTGATAATCAAAGTGATGTTTTGGAATTAGAATAAACAATTGATTTATAACAAAAGGTAGATGCTTGAAAGACAAAAGAGAAAATATTCCACTTATAAATCAACAGATTAGAGCGGAAAATGTTCAACTCATTACGCAAGACGGTGAAAATGTTGGTATAGTGAGTAGAAATCAAGCTCTTCATCAGGCTGAAGAAGTTGGTTTGGATCTTGTGCTTATAGCGGTAAAAGATGAAATGCCTATCGTTAAAATAATGGATTTTGGCAAAGTAATTTACGAAAAAAAGAAGAAAACTGTTGAAGCAAAGAAGCACCAAAAAGTTATTCAAATTAAAGAAATTAAAATAAATCCTAAGATTGGTGAGCATGATTATCAAACAAAGATCAAGCAAGCCATCCAATTTTTAACTTCAGGAAAACGAATCAAAGTAACGTTATCTTTTAAGGGCCGTGAAATGGCAACAAAAGATGTCCGTGGCTCTGAACTATTCAGTAAGATTCAAAAAAGTTTTGAAGATAATGGATTAGCAGATAACTTGGTACAAGAACAAGATGCTAAATTAGGTAAAATGTGGTCGCGTATTTATTACTTAAAATAATGGTCAACTAAAGGAATTAGCAGTGCCTAAAATTAGAATGAAGACAAATTCTTCAGCAAAAAAAAGATTTTCTAAAACTGGTGGTAAGCGCGTTAAAATCAAACGCGGTAAAGCATATCGTCGTCATTTAATGACACGATCAACACCAAAAACAAATCGTCAGCTTCGCAAAGCAACATATTTTTCTGCTGCAGATTTGCCAGGAATAAAGCTTTTATTACCAAATTAATAATATATACATAGTTAATAGGATTATTGATGTCACGAGTTAAACGCGGTATCGCAACAAAAAAACGCCATAAACGTTTATTAAAACAAACCAAAGGATTTTGGGGGCAACGTAAAAATATATTTAAACGTGCTCATGAAACATTGCTTCGTGCATGGGCTTTTGCGTTCAAAAGTAGAAAATTACACAAACGTGATATGAGATCTTTATTTATTTCTCGTATTACAGCGTCTGTTCGTCCTCATGGTGTTTCGTACAGTAAATTTATACATGGTTTAAAAGTTGCTAATGTTGAACTTAACAGAAAAATGTTAAGTCAATTAGCTATATTTGAGCCAGAAGCATTTACTCAAATTGTTGGAATTTCAAAGCAATAATTTTCTTGACAAGCGTAAACGTGAATTATTAATCTAACTTCCAGATGATGATATAAAAAGGGAGAGTCATGGAAGCATTAATGGCTTTGGAAGAAAAGGTAAAAGCATTAGTATTGTATGCAAAAGGTCTCAACGATCAACTACAAGCGCTTAAACCAGAAAATAATTTGTTGAAACTTGAAAATAGCGAGTTAAAAGCAGAAAATGCTCAGCTTGTTGAAAGTAATGCACAGCTCACTATTCAATTGAATACACTTAAAGATTCAATGTTGTTAGAAACCGATCAAGTACATGAACTTAAAGAAGAAAGATTGGTAACACGTTCGGTTCTTGATGATTTGATTAAAAGTATTGATTCAATTGTGGAGAATGAAAATTAACGATCATGAATGAAAAAAAGAGTTATAAGGTACAAATATTTAGAGAACCTTATGTTTTACTGAGTGATGAATCAGAATCTTTCGTATTAAAAGCAGCTGAAATAGTTGATAGTGCTATGAAGGAGATTAGTGAGCAATCAATGATCACTGATCCTAAAAAAATAGCTGTTCTAGCTGCATTGCGCATAGCGGACAAGTTATTAGCTTATGAAAGAGATTATCATAAAGAAGAAGAAAAAAAAGTTGCTCTCAAAAATTATATTGATCAAGAATTATCAATTTTGAGCTTATAAAATTAAGTAGAGTAATGTAGGCAAAACTTATTGATGAGCTTTAATCTAATCTTCTCCCTCTTAATGTGCATTCCGTTGGTGCAAGCGAGTACTTTTGCACTTATTTTTATTAATGATTAATAAATAACAGGCGTAATAAAATTATGCCTGTTTAATATTTAGGAATGAACATGACATCTATATTAATTTTTTCTATAGGAGTAGTTGGCGCAAGTATAATACTTGTTGGCATATCCTTAATGTTTGCACGTAAAAAAATCGCTGATGCGTCAACAATGTTGTCTGAAGCAAAAGATCAAATCAAAAATACAAAACGTGATATTGATCTTGAAAAAAGAGATGCTTTAGTCAAATTTAAAGATGAAATGCATCATAAAAGAAAAGAGTTTGAACTCGAATTAAAACGCGAGCGTTTGGATATTGATCGTCTTCAAAGTAAGCTACTGGCAAAATCAGAATCGTTGGAAAAAAGAGAAATTCAATTAAGCGACTTGCGTGTAGAGTTGCAACAAAAAGAACGTAATTTATTGCGATCTGAAGATATAATGCGTGCAAATGAAGCTAAAATAAAAAATTTACATAGCGAGCTTATAGCAAAATTAGAATATATTAGTGGTATATCCAAAGATGAAGCAAAAGCAACATTATTTGATATGATAGATGCTGAAGTGCGTTTATCTTCTCAAAAATTTGTTCAAAAAGTTGAAGAGGATGCTCGCCAAACAGCAAAAGAACGATCTACTAATATTGTTGTAGCAGCTATGCAGCGTTATACAGCAGATCTTGTTGCTCCTCATTTATCAGGCGTTGTTCATTTACCTAATGAAGAAATGAAAGGACGCATTATTGGTAAAGAAGGAAGAAATATAAAAGCTTTGGAAATGGCAACAGGTATGGAATTTATTATCGGGGAAACATCAGATATTACTGTTTCAGGATTTAATCCCATCAGGCGAGAAATTGCTGTTCGCACTTTAGAAAAATTAATTAATGATGGTCGAATTAATCCTACACGTATTGAAGAAACCGTTGCTCAGTGCGAAAAAGATATAGAAGAGATCGTTCAAGAATATGGTAAAAATGCGGTTCTTGAATTTAATCTACAAGGAATTCACCCTGAGATTATTACACTTCTGGGAAAACTTCATTTTAGAACAAGTTATTCTCAAAATGTACTTGTTCATTCTAAAGAAGTTGGTATTTTCTGTCGTATGATTGCAGAAGAACTAGGACTTGATGGATCGCTTGCGTTAAGAGCTGGCTTACTTCATGATATTGGTAAGGCAGTAACTGCTGAAATTGAAGGTCCTCATGCATTAATCGGTGGTGATATAGCAAAACGATGCGGTGAAAATCCTATTGTTGTTAATGCTATTGCTGCACATCATGAAGAAGTTCCTTTCCAATCAATATATGCAATTATTGTTGTCGTAGCTGATACTATTTCTGCTTCTCGTCCTGGAGCTCGTCGAGAAACATTAACAGCATATATTAAGCGTCTTGAAAAACTTGAAGAAATTGCAAATTCGTTTGATGGCGTTAAAAAAGTGTACGCTGTACAAGCTGGGCGAGAAATACGCGTTATTGTAGAAGAAGATACGCTCAGTGATGAACAGGCGAATATTCTTGCACAAAATCTTGCACGTAGAATTGAACAGGAAATGAGTTTCCCTGGTCAAATAAAAGTAAACGTTATTCGTGAAAAACGTGCAATTGAATATGCAAGATAAGGTAGTGCTAAGTAATGAACACATTAAAAATCTTTCTCATTGGTGATGTTGTTGGCGCAGCGGGACGTGCAGTTTTTGCTAAGCATATTGATAAAATAAAACGTACTCATAACATAGATGCTGTTATCTTGAATGGTGAAAATAGCGCACATGGTAAAGGTATTACTATAAAAAATGTACGCTTTTTTAAAAATAATGGTGTTGATATAATCACTACGGGAAATCATATTTGGCGGCATAAAGAAATTTATGCCTACCTTAATGAAAATGCTGATCTATTAAGACCTGCTAATTTTCCTCCCGGAGCACCCGGTGTTGGCGTAACAACATTTATGGTTAATGGTCATCGCATCGCCGTTGTTAACCTTCAAGGCCGTGTATTTATGAGAGAGCTTATCGATTGTCCTTTTCAAACGGCTGATGCTATTTTAACGTACTTAAAAGATAAAACTAATATAATTTTTGTTGATTTTCATGCGGAAGCAACATCGGAGAAAATGGCATTATCATTTTTTCTTGATGGCAGAGTAAGTGGTGTTGTTGGCACGCATACGCATGTACAAACTGCCGATGAACGTATTTTACCAGGTGGAACTGCTCATATTACTGATTTAGGAATGACAGGATCATTCAATTCTATGCTTGGTATGAAGAAAGAACCAATTATTCATACATTCTTAACAACACTTCCTTCAAAATTTATTCCTGATGCTGCAAGTCCTGTTGTGCTTTGTGGTGCGGTTATAGAAGTTGATACGGAAACAGGAAAAGCGGTTAAAATTGAACGCATTATGGTTATAGATAATGATTTATCGGTTGGCCATGAAGATGATTAAAATAATTATTAAAAGTATTTTTACATTAATGATACGTAAAAGAGATTTTATGAAAAAAATATGTTTGTTAAGCTTATTCCTTTTTGTTATTCCAGTGATGGGAATGAAAAATGAAAAAGAATTATTTAGAGCATGTATATGGAATAGTGTATTATTAATGAAGCAATCCATTGAAAATGGAGCTAATTTGGAAGCAAGAGATGAGAATGGATGGACGCCATTAATGAACGTTTGTTCTGATGGATGCTTGAAATCAGCAAAATATCTTATTAAACAAGGAGCTTCATTAAATGCTGAAGATAATGATGGCGATACATGTTTTGATCATGCTTGCCTAGCATATGGTGATCATTTACCTTTAATCCAATACTTGGAAAAGTGTGGTGTTAATACAATAGTAATTAATCAAAAAATGGGAGGTAATGTATTGTATTATATGTATGATTATCCACACTATGATTATGATGCGTGTTTTAAGCAAAGAACTTATATGAA
>Ga0206891_10200_pt2 | contig 16452 bp, 17 predicted proteins | sample Alteio_BWOrgHeat_55_FD_153246 | JGI IMG/M metagenome (GOLD analysis project Ga0206891, IMG submission 153246) | Enriched cells from forest soil in Barre Woods Harvard Forest LTER site, Petersham, Massachusetts, United States - Alteio_BWOrgHeat_Nextera7 ...
GTGCGTGTCGAAGACTTCCCGCTGGGTCGGACGCATCGTACATTCGACAAGTCGCCCATTGGCGTTGTAGATGCCTGTCTCCTTGATGGGCTTGAACCGCCCCGTGGTGGGGCGTTGAGCCTTAAAACCTGTAATGATGTTCGCCATGCCGCTACTCGTGTCATTATAATACCGCGCGACCACCGATACACCGTCGATTCCAGCCGCTTGAGATTCCACAACCACGAACCGCCTCACTTGTGCGTCCTTGTTACTTGTGCGTCCGCCAAGAATCATGTCGTTTCCAGGCGAGGCGGCCAAGCTCAAAAACCTCAGACCGCGCCGTGTCAAAGTCCAAGAGGCTCAATGTCACTCCTTGGAAGTGAAATGACACTCCTTGCGATTTTCCCGGAGTTGCAACCGGGCCTACGGCAAGCATTTCTGACATCTCGCCTTGGCACTTCGCGCAACAACATAGCAAAAAAAGTCAGATGTCAAGTGCCTAAAATAAGTCAAGAAATAGTTTGACAGGATAACGGATGTCGTGTAGGCTTGTAACATGGAAGCGCTGGGAATGGACATAGAGGTTCGGGGTGGGTGTGACTCTGGAGGTCCAGAAATCTGGTCCATTCAGGAGGAAGTCGTATGGTCACAGCCAACGAGAGCGGACCGGAGTACCTCACCTCACGGCAGGTTGCCAACCTGCTCCAAGTGTCGGTGAGAACGGTGGTCAATATGAGACAGCGGTTCATACTGCCGCATGTGAAAATCGGGCGCCTGGTGAGGTTCCGCCAATGCGATGTGGAGGCGACGCTCAGGGTGTTCACCATCGCGGGGGTAGGCGATAGACGCACCAAGAAGCAGGAGTAGCGACGGAGACAGACGATGGCAGGCAAATCAAAAGAGTGGCCGCGCATCTACCCCAAGCCGAATCCCGGTGGGTCGATCAGTTGGGTGGTTGACCAGGGAATGGTGAATGGCAAGCGCGAGCGTGACATTTACAAGACCAAGGCAGCCGCCGAAGCCTGCGCCCAGGAGTTGCGTGTGCAGCGTGGGCGCGAGGGCAAGGAAGCGACCAAGTTTCCCTTCGAAGACCGCGTGATGGCTCTGCACTGCATCAACAGACTCAAGATACACGGGGTGCAGTTGGACACCGCCGTGGACGATTATATGAAATACATCCTTCCGAGCCGCCAATCCAAGACTGTGAACGAGATCATGGTGGACTTTATCGCGAGAGCGGTTCGCAAAGCACAGAAGAGCTGGAAGAAAGACCTGGAAGACTTCCGTCGAAGATTCTGCCCTCGATTCGGTGATCAAAAGTTGTCGAAACTAAAAAAAGAAGAACTCCAAGAATGGCTCGACGGACAAGCTCGCCTCCATCAGTTGGCTCCCCGTTCGCTCCAAAATTACAAGAATATGGTTTCTTATCTTTTCAAGCACGGTCGCGGAGACAAGGAACTTTTGGAGAATCTGGCTCTACGGCTTGATGTGCCGCCACCGTCCGAAGACTTGCCGGGCTTCTACTCCATCGAAGAGACGCGGGCGCTACTCTTCCACGCACCCGATTACGATCTTGTTCCATATGTCGCGATCCGCGCCTTCGCAGGTCTTCGCCGATGCGAAGTTGTGCGACTCGATTGGAGTCGCGTGCGCAACAAATGGTTGGATGTAACCGCAAAATCCACGAAACGGACAAAGAAGAGCGGTCGGGCGCGCCGCTTGGTTCGAATTTCGGATACACTAGCCGCTTGGCTCGCGCCGTTCCGAAACCGCACAGGACCCGTGATTGGGAAAGGCTCCCTAGATTACCGCATGGGACGTGTCAAGGTGGCGGCTGGGATCAATCACCCATCGAAGAATTTCTTTAGGCACGGCTACGCGACCTACCACCTAGCCGCCTATGATAATGATGATGAGACCTCGCGCGCCCTCGGGCACGTCGATACGAACATGCTCCACGGGACCTATAAGGGGAGAGAGGTCGAACAGGAAGACGGACAAAAGTACTTCACGCTCACGCCAGAGACTGTATTTCCAAATGGCGTGATTCCGTCCGGATCTGGGAAATACACTCCGGCATCGGGACCGGGACAGCGCTGGATTACGCCCGATGGTCCGAATCCGTTCCGTTCAGGCACGCTGATTTCCGTCGTTTTCGCACGGGGATCCAAGGGATTCATCAGGAGCACGGCACTCATCCAGGCACTTGCCGCGGAGTTAAGCCATTCTCCAGACAAGGTCAAGCACGCGCTGTATTCAGCCACCAATCCCAAGCACAAGGACAATGGTGGACGCTGCATGGCTCAGTGGAATGCGACCGGCGAAATCCGCCTTGTCGCACTCCCCGTCGGCAAGGTTGTTGATCCGGTGAAGGAAAATGCACTGGTATCATCGGTGACGCCATTGGTCGAAACAGCCGTTATCGCCAGTTACGAGGTGGCTTCGTGAATGCCTTGGCAACCAAATTCCTGTCACTTGGGCGTCACTCATTTCCGAGAGATCACGGGATTATCAATGTAAGTCACTTGTTATTAACACATTCGCCTGTTTGCAATTCGTGGTCGCAATCGGAGTTTAACCAACCGCTCCCACCACTGCATGGCGTTATCATCGTGGGTTTTAGCGATTTTGCGCCCATTCCGGCATATTTCCAAAATGCACCAGGATGCACTTTAGGCATCCGGATGCACCTCATCCCGTCACTATCTGTCACTCGCCAACCTCGGCGAGCCAACACGGAGGAAGAACATGGAGAACCCCAAACACCCTGGTCTTGAGATAATCATGCGATTGAGCCGGTGGTCCCGCTGCATTGACGAGATCGCCCCATGCCCCATCGAGGACCTGCACTGCACCGCAAGCTGCCTCGTGGAATTCTTCCTGGACTTACGCAAGTCGTACACCCCAACCCTGCCAGGGTTCGCGGACGCCGAACGGTTGATCGGGTGGATGACCCTCGATGAAAAGGAGCGCGTCGCCCGCTACCTGATCAGCCTGCACCGCGGGAAATTCGCGGCGGTGGTACGGGGGGCAGACCGCCAGGCGCGAAACTTCTACAGCGCGAAAATCCGCGCCATCGGTCCGGAGATCGAGTTCGTCCTGCACGCTAAATTCGTCGGGAAAGCGTTGGAAACCTTCAAGCAAAAAATTTGAGGAGAACAAATGAAGAAGCCCAAGTCACTGGAACTCACCGAACAACTGAAAGACTTGGTCGACCTGCACACCCTGCTCGCCCGTAGCGGCTACCCCATCCGCGTCGAGGCGGAGTCAAGGATGGGGTCGGCTTTAGATTGGGACGGTTCGCTCAAGGCAAGCATCAAAATCACCGACCTTGGATCAACCGACATCCGCCGATCCCTGCCGCTATTGCAAGGCGACCGCGTATGGGTGAACTGGCTCGGCGAGGCAATGTTGACCAGTCACCTCGTCGCCTTCGAACTGTTCATCGCTTCCCTCTCGGCGGACTGTTACAAGAAGGTCGTAGACCTGTATCGACATAATGGATATGGGTTTGACCTGCCGCCTGAAGCACCGGATGTGGCGGTCTTTCGCCTGCATATTTCGCGGGTTCGCGACCTGATCAACGATGACTTGAAGGCTGCCGCAGCCGAGGCAAAGGAGGCTTGAAGCGATGAACACTTCGCGATTGCAAATTTCCGCGAAGCACCTCGGGCAGTTGGCGCTTCCCAACTGTTGCGAGCGGTGCTTTTGGCTCAACATGCGGCTCAACTGGAAATTACCTGGACAGTTCTTCGCAGGAATTTTTAGCAGCATAGACGCATACACCAAGCGAATAGTTGGCGCCCACTACGCCGCCCTGGGCAGGGTTCCGCCGTGGTTGCCGATCGGCGAGCCGCTGGAGGTGCCACACTGGTCGAGATTCTCCAGCTACGATGCCGCTACGCGAATCTTCGTGGTTGGCGCTCCTGACGAAATGATGCGGTTGCCGTCATCCCGACTGGGCATCTACGACTACAAAACGGCGCGTTTGACAACACATCAAGACGAGCTGGGTCCGCTGTATGCGGTGCAACTCAACACCTACGCTTGGCTTGCTGGCCGGCTGGGGCTTGGTGACACGGAACAACTCGCACTCGTCTATTGCGAGCCAGTGACCGAGAATTGCGGCACTGATGAGCTGGTCGCCCTGACCGACGAAACCGGCTTCGCGATGCGATTCGCAGCGACGCTAGTGCCGGTCGACATCCACCAGGAGACCATCCCGCAACTCCTCGCCCGTGTCCGCGAGATCGTCGACGCAGAGGAGCCGCCGCCGCGACCTGGCTGCAAGGACTGCCAACGACTCGAGGCGTTACTGGAGGCGTTGGGCTGGCAGACGAAGGTCAACCCGCCGTGGACAGAGTGACATACATCTACGGACTGCGTGACCCGCGGAACGGCGAGTTTCGGTACATCGGGAAGTCCATTGACCCCAAAATCCGTTCGCGCCAGTACTGCTCGCCCGCAGAGTGTCGCCACCACAAGTCGCATTGCTCAAGTTGGTGCCTCGCCCTGCTTGCCCAGGGTCTGCGGCCGGTCCTCGTAGTCCTTGAAGTCTGTCCGCCAGGAAGCCCCTGGTGGTTGCGGGAGCAATATTGGATCGCGGAGGGCCGGCGGCTGGGCTGGCGACTCACGAACCATTCCCTCGGCGGCGAGGCTGGTGGACTCGGTGCCAAGCGCTCCGTGGAATTCCGCCAAAAGGTATCGGCTGCGATGGCCGGTCGCCCCAAGTCACGAGCGACTCGGCGCCGTATGTCGCTCGGTTGCCTTGGTCGGCCGGTGAGTGCTGACACCAAGGCGGCAATCGGCATCGCCAATCGCGGTCGACGCCCAAATGCGATGACCCGTCAGAAACTACGTCTGGCGCGCATGGGGAAGAGACTGTCTCCTGAAGCGCGGGCTAAGGTATCGGCGGCGCAGAGGTCGAGGGAACGAAGCCTGTGGGAAATCGAACGGCTCCGGTGGTACGGTCGCCACATATCAGATGAGACCCGCCTCAGTATGGCGGCGGCGAAGTTGGGACGGAGGCTGCCTCTAGCGGTGCGGCGGAAGATGTCGGAATCGCACAAACGGTACTAACATTTTGATACTTGCACGGTTCGCCAGTTCCAAGGAATCGGTTCGTCTTTGTAACCGACTAAACCAATGTTGACAGTGTTCTGATAAACTTTCGGCAGCAATTCGTTATTCTGTTGAAGAGCCTCGACATCGGCTTTCGTGAGTACAAACTGAAACGATTGATTTTCGATAACCGCGTCATTTAGGGAAGACGCTAAAAATCGAAAAGTATATTTTCCCTCCTGCCACCATAAGTGTTTCTTATGAATCGCGAGGATGTCGCTATACTGTTTGGATTTGAGGGCGATCTCTCTAAATTTCTCGGGATCCGCGGTTTTCAAATATTCAAGATGCTCCTGACCGAGTCTCCACACATCTTTTATTTCATCTTGAAAGGCGAGGTCATTGAATCTTACGAACTTCTCGAGCAGATTCGCCGTACTTATTTTTATGGCAATGGCTACTTGATCCTTTTCGACTCTCTGCCGATTCCCTGCGAAATCTCGGATCTCGCTAAATGTTTCGGTATAGTCAACTTTATGCTTGGCTCTCACCGACCGTATCCAATCCATCGAAAGATATGCTTGTCTCCGTTCTCGTGAGTCAATACGACTTTCAAATCGTCAATTATCGCGTCCTTCTTTGACGCTGAAAACGCGAGTCGCAAATTGAAAATTGGACCAAATGTGGTGAATCCAAGTTCGGCATTGCCGTCGTTTAGAAGCAGCACCCTTGGCTTTGTGAAGTAGTTGTAAACCCATCCTATAATTTGAGGAAGCCAAGCGGCGGCTCCGACATATGCTGCTATCTCTGCGGCGGTTTCTGGAGTCATATTTGCACCGCCTATTCCAGAAGATAGCCGCGCTCTAATCCGTGACCCACGCCGCCCTGCCAGTCAGCAAAAAGGTGCTTCCGAACGGTTTCATAAAGATGTAACACTACATCCAAATAGACAGGTTTTTTGTCGTAGCCAGGCCGGAGCCGGTACTCGCGATCCGTGTTCTTCTGTTTCCTGAGAACATACATTTGATCCACCTTGAACTTCTTTAGGTTGACATCCTCGCTGAGTTTCAACCATTCAGACACGATGATGTATATGGCGTTCGGATTTCTGGTCTTCAGTTGTTCAGCGGCTGTAGACGCTCCCTCTAGCATAGTCTTGTCGAGGTAGGTTTTGCATTCGATTGCTACTGCGGGTATTCGAATGTCGTGTGTCTCCTCTGTGGTTTGGCCGGCGCACTTGAGCCGCACATTTATCGTAACACCAATGGCGAAGTCGTGATCCTTCTCCTCCACCCGTGAATGAGGAACAAGAAGCATCTCTGCGTAGTTTGGCGGAAGGAAGAAGATGTCCTTGAATGTTTGGGATTTCCCAATCAGAGCCTGTTTGGACAAACTGGTGATCAAATCACGAAATAGGTAGTAGACGAATTCTTCGAGTACAGAAGAGTGAAGATTGGAGCGTGAGTCGAATTCTTCAGCGTATTCTTTTTTGTCGATCAAATCTTTGTAGCGAGAGAACAGTTCAATGCGTTTAGCGATGATCTCGGCATCTGCAGGAGACGCATCCTTCGTCGGACCTATCAACGCATCGTTAGCAGCCGCCCATTCATCATACGCCGGGCGAATTTCCTTCAACAATTTCTTCGACTCTTCGCGCGAGTACTTAGGACTCTCTTCCTTTTGCTTGAGATTGTCACCGTGTACTTTCATAGACGAATTGCCTCCTGTGCTGACGCATAAGGTTTTCTGCTATCGCCTGAGCCATTAGGGGCGGAACCGCATTGCCGATTTGGGCGTATTGGCACAGATGTTTTTCCTCGATACGACCCTCACGAGACAGCAACTTTTGACTGATTACTGTCGGCTTCCCTTTGAACACATACTGATCTGGAAAGGACTGTATGCGAGCCCCCTCTCGTGGAGTGAAGTTTCGACTCTGATATGGATGCACGAAGTTCGCGTAGAATGAGGCTGGTATTGTGTGGCAAGGCTTTTGTGGGTGCATCCTTCGGTTGTTCTGGTCATAAGCCTTTCCTGACAGTTCGCCATTTCCATTTCTGCGGAAAGGACGAAGATGCTCGGCAACATCAGAAACGGATTGACCCCAACTCATCGATGCGAATCTCTCGACCATGCGGCTCGTGTGATTCATTGCCTTGTGATTGCAGAGTCTCTGACAGTCCTTCCGAAGTTGTTTCTGATAAGCGCTCACCGGTGGAAGACAGTAATCCTGTTCCTCTGCGCCTTCGCCCGCCTTGAGCGGCGGGAGGTCTGAGATCGAATCCCACAATGTCGGGCATGGCTTCAACCGATTTGTGAAAAGTGAATCTTTTTTCGTCGAATGAGTCGCTTCTGGAAATGGGTCGGTCAATCCCTGCAGAGAGCCTATGATAAACAACCTTTTGCGGATTTGTGGAACCCCGTAGTTCGTAGCCTCCAACACCCGATGCGCTACTTGGTAACCAAGTTTTCGGAGTTCCTCTTTAATAATGTCAATGACAAGTTCTCCGCTGTGGGTGCGGGCTCGCTCGATATTCGGGACATTCTCCATCAGAACGAATTCAGGCGACAATATGCGCGCAACGCGAAGGAACTCGGTGAAAAGGGAATTCTTTGGATCGGTTGGATCGCCAGCGTTCTTGCAGCAGATGGAATACCCCTGGCACGGAGGTCCGCCGAGAACAATATCCGGACTGGCGCCGCCAAATGCGTCAGTTATTTCAGCATCAGAAATCATCTGAATGTCACGAGTCAACACCTTCGTTCCTGGATGATTAAATGAGAAAGTGTCAGCCGCCCACTTGTCCACTTCGATTGCTCCGATTACCTGGCAACCTGCCAGTGAAAAACCGAGGCTGAATCCACCAGCCCCGGCAAAGGTGTCAAGAACCCGGAGTGGTTTGTCAGTGCAAGTGGTCATCCCATCCAAGATAATCGAACTCACGACCTTTGTTCAATCCGCATCGCATAATGTGTCACTTTTTTGGGCAATGGGTCAATTTGACTTACACACTGCAAGTGCTAGATTGTTTTCCTATGGAAGAAATTAAAGCGAAACCAATGCGCGACTGGATACGGTCGGTGAGAGCCAAGCATAAAGTTGACTTGGCGGAACTCGATGACTTGAACCTCAATGAAGAGCAACGAGCCAGACTTGTGATGCAATTTGAATGGCGGGAAGCCGCCCTGCATGAAATTGAGGATGTAGTCTCAAGGGCGATACACGAGCCGGTCTAGTAGTCCGTCCTATTTTGCCTTAGATTCTTGCTGGGCTTCTTGGATCGCGCCCAGGGGCTGCACCATCCGAACGACATTGGCCGGCAGAGGCGGTTCTTCCGCCATATCGATCATCAGCAACGCCGCCGTCTCCGTGTTGTCAGCCCTAAGATGTCCGTAGGTTCTCATTATCTCCGTCGCATCCGGCTTCCCTTTTTTGTCGGTGTGACCGAGCCACGCGGCGATGGTCAGGAAGTCCACACCGGAGGCAATGGCACGGGAACAAAATAGATGCCGCATTGCATGCGGGTGTGTGTGGCGGATTCCCGCTTTGATGCAGGCGCGATCAATCTGCTTCGCGATGTGTTCGATATTGAAAATGCGTTCCGTGGGTTTCGGCTGGTGACCAAGACGGGCAATCATTCGGTCGACCAGTTTCCGCAACGGCGGGAAGATTGGGATGTAGCGAATCTTGCCATCCTTCTTTCTCCCCTTCCCGCGAATTTTCAATCGACCAAGTTTTCCGAAATTCCACTCGAATGCACCCCAGTACATTGGTTTTGTCTCGACCTCCGTGTCTCCGAGCAACTCCGCATCGCGACAACCGGAAGCGGCAAGAAACTCCGTCGCTTCGCTCGCCTCGCCTTGTTGGTTGCGAAGTTCGGCAATGAGTTTCTGGAATTCGTCCTCGGTCGGAATCTCGACCTCTTTGCTATCGTCGGGCTTTTTCTTGATGTGCGCGGCGGGGTTGTCCATCACAATATCGTGCGCCACTGCGTAGTCGAAAATTCGCTGGAGAACACGAAGATCGCCGTTGGCGGTTGACGCTTTGCGAACGGAACGGACCGCGAACCACTTCTCACACTGACGCTTCGTGATTCGGGACAGCACACCTGGGAAGAACTCTTTCAGATGCTTGATTGAACCGATATACGACTTGCGGGCATGCGCCTTGGTCGTGGGGAGTGTGGATTGTCGCCAATCTTCCGCTACGGTCGCGAACTTGGCATTGCCGTCGCCGGTGGCGCTGGCGCCCTTTTTCAAGACCTTGGGGTATAGTGACGCCAGTTTGCGCCGCGCCATTTTAAGGCTGCGGGTTTTCAACGAAGTGCGGGTCTGCCTACCAGCAACGCGCCACTGTCCATAATATATGCCGGACGCTCGTGCGCGAATCAGGTTGTTGTATTCCGTACTCTCGAATTGGCTTTGCTTTGGCGGCATATGACCTTGTGCGTCTCGTTCCCCGCATGATGGCACAGCAGGTGTCAAGCGTCAAGTCAAAGCGTCAACTATGTTTTCGGGCAGGCGAACTTGACGCTCGAATTAGTGTGCACTGCGTTTCGACCATATACCAGACTTCCGTAGAATGTCAAGGAACACAAGGGTTTTAGGGCTGATTTCATTGAGCGAAAAAATGGTCGCACAAGTTGCGCTACCCGTTTTTGAGGCATTGCTTGGCGCGGTCGGGATAGTTGGTGATGATGCCGTCCACGCCCCAGCCCGCAAGCTTCTTCATCTCGACTTCACGGTTCACTGTCCACACGAAAACCTTCCAGCCACGCTGGTGAATCTGCCGCACGACACGCGGCGACGTAACCAACCGGCGACTGATGCCTAGTCCCTCAATGTCCACTGAAGCTTTCAGTCTCGCCAGCGCCCACAGCGGATTGCGCGCGATGAGACCGAAACGCGGAACACCGGGCGCGGCCGCGGCAAATTGTTTCATCCGTGGCACCGATAGCGAGAAAACGACAACTTCCCGCTCCATGCGCAGCTTCGCGATCACTTCGGCGACCTTGTGCGGGTCTGCCCGTTTGATTTCAATGAGCACCCGCGCTTTTCCCCGGCAAGCAGCGAGCACTTCCCGAAGGGCCGGGACTTGCGGGTTCAGTCGCTGGATCTCCGCCACCGTTTTGTGACGTACCCGGCCGCGCACCCCGCAAATTCGATTGAGCCGATAGTCGTGGAACACGATCAATTCACCGTCACGCGTCTCCTGCACATCGATCTCAACGAAATCGACTCCGAGATCGAGCGCGGCGCGCACAGAGACCAGCGTGTTCTCCAGATAGCAACTGCTGAAGCCACGGTGGGCGATAATCAAAGGCCGCGTGCTCATGGGAGATTCCGATTCCATTCTTCGGCGTACCGTTCAAACTGCGCGCGTTCTTCGTCGGGACTCCAACCTAGCAGGGGCGCCATCACGCGCGCCACTTGCAGGGCAATCTCCGGCCCGCCCGCCCGGCTCAATGCGAGTGGGGTGCGCCGGCGCATGACGTCGCTGAGCGTAACAGCCATCTCCTGTTTGCAGGCATGGGCGATGTCGCTGACGCTGACGGCAGGCGAATCGGAGATCTTCTCGCCGGTGGGCACAGGACGATGGTTCGGCAATGAAACTTCCGCCGTGCGGCACGGCTTGGCGGTCATGTTAAGAATCTTCAGGGCAGCATCGACGGTCTGCTGGGCGATGGCGCGATAGGTCGTGTACTTGCCGCCCACGACGCTCAACAGGTTCCGGCCATGACGGACGACGCGATGCTCACGCGTGCGCGCCGAGGGTGAAGCGACATCCGAGGCTTGCAGTGAGCGCACACCGGTGAATGTCGTGGCAATTTCCGCTTCGGACAAGGATGCCTCAGGAAAGAGCGCGCGAACTTCCGCCAGCAAATACTCCACATCGGCCCGCTCCGCGCAAGCGCGGTCAGCATCGCCGTGGAATTCCGTGTCCGTGGTCCCCACGAGTGAGTAATCGCCCCACGGAATCACAAAGAGGACGCGTCCATCGCTGCGGGCTTGAAACGCGATCGCGTGATCCCGAGTCAGTCGCGGCACCACCAGGTGGACCCCCTTCGTCGGGCTGAGGCGCGTCGTGTCGCCATCGAAAGGAGTGAGCGCACGTACGTGGTCAACCCATGGCCCCGCCGCATTGATAAAGACCCGGGCCGTCACTTCGGAGGTGCAGGAACCAACTTCGTCGCGCACGCGGGCCGCGACGATGCGGTCTTCGCGGGTTACAAAGCCCGTGAGCGCACAGTAGTTGAGACAGACCGCGCCGAGTTCCGCCGCGTGAAGGATGTGATCGACACAAAAGCGCGCATCATCTTCCTGGCAATCGTAAAACATAACCGCACCTTGCAAGCCGTTACGGGAAAGGGACGGTTCCATTTCCAGGGCGCGCTTTGCCGAATGCGTGCGGTGTGGAGCAATGTTGCGATACAACGCGAGCCAATCGTACAGGGTCATCCCGAAACGCAGTTTGGCCAGCGAAAGAGAGCCGCCTTTGTAAATCGGAAAAAGAAACGGGAGCGGCTTCACGTAGTGGGGAGCGATTCGTTGCAGAATGCCGCGTTCCCGGCACGCTTCGAAGACCAGCTTGAAATCACGCTGCTGAAGGTACCGAAATCCCCCGTGAATTAGCTTGGAGGAACGACTGGATGTGCCGCTGGCGAAATCCGACTTTTCGACCAGCCCCACGTGGAGCCCGCGGAGCGCCGCATCGCGGGCGATACCGGCTCCAAAAATGCCGCCGCCAATGACCAAAATGTCAAAGTACTGGTCCGACAGGGCCGAAATGTCGCGATTCATTCCAAGTGCTTGAAATATAGCATGTAAGAGTGGCTTTGTCTTCCACGAACCGACTTGCTTTTCCATGAAAATCGCGTATTATTATGGCGGTCGCGTCCAGTGAGTCCATCAAGGCGCTTCGCCGAACAAATCAAACAATGATCGTTTCCCGCTCAAGTCGTCTACCACGAAAGAAGCTGCTCCTTGCGACGGGGGATGCGATTTGCACTGCATTGGCAATGGTCGCCGCAGTGATATTGCGGCTGGGTTGGAGCAACGGCCTCGAATACCTGCACGCCCGCCAGACGGCGATTCTGATTTCGTGGGCTGTATTTACCCTGGCGTTCTACATCGGCGGTCTCTACGAATCCCAGAAACTCCAAAGCGTGGGCAAAACAGTCGCCGCAGCGATGCTTTCCGTTTCCCTGGGCGCGCTGCTGATCACGGGTGTGTTCTTCGCGGTGTTGTCCATTGAGATCGGGCGCGGCATTTTTCTTGGTTTCGCCGTTTTCGTCTTCGTGGCCGTCGTGTGCATGCGCCTCCTCTACGTCGCCGCCAGCCGCCACGGATTCATGTCGCAACGCTGTCTGGTCATCGGCACGACCAGTGAAGCCCGCAAGGCCATCGAGTTGATCCGCCTGAATGCGCACGCCAATCTTCGCATCCTCGGCCTCATCCACTGCGGCAACGATCGCGACCGTGTCGGCAAGTTCTTTGAGGATTATCCCGTGCTGGGAACCCTCGACACGCTGGAGCGGTTCGTCGAATTGTATGACATCGAACGCCTGGTCCTCGCCGCCGGCCTGGACGCGGAACCAGTCCTCTTGCGTCAACTTCGCTCGTTCCGTTATCGCGGAATTGAGCTGGTGGATTTCGTCGCGCTCAGTGAGGAACTCGCGCAGGAGATTCCCCTCGACCATATCGATGACGAATGGTTGTTCATGGCGTCAATGAACAACTCCCGCTTTCATATCCGCCGGCTGAAACGGTTGACGGACATCCTCGTCTCGTCTGTCGGCCTGCTGGTCTCAGCCCTGCCCGCGGCTGTGGGGGCCATCCTCGTAAAACTGGATTCGCCCGGCCCGATCTTTTACCGGCAGGAACGCCTCGGCCGCGAGAGTATCCCCTTCACTCTCTATAAGTTTCGTACGATGCGTGCGGATGCCGAAAGCGTCAGCGGCCCGGTCTGGGCCATCGAAGATGATCCCCGCATCACGCGCGTGGGCAAGTGGCTGCGTAAATTCCGTATCGATGAGATTCCGCAACTCTTCAATGTGCTCATGGGCAACATGAGCCTCGTCGGCCCGCGGCCCGAGCGCGACGTATTCATCCTCAAGCTTTCGGAGAAGATCCCGTTCTACGCCGAACGGCTGCTGGTACCGCCCGGCATCACGGGCTGGGCGCAGGTCATGTACCCCTACGCCGCCAGCATTGAGGAATCCCGGCGAAAACTTCAATTTGACCTCTACTACATCAAGCACATGTCATTCTTCCTCGATATGTATGTTCTGTTGAAGACCTCCAAGACGGTTCTCTTCGGGCACGAACGTACGCGACAGCCGAAACCTGTCCCAGCGGCCAAACCACATCCTACCGATGTCAAGACCGAGACGCTGTTTTTCGATTCCGCGACGGGATCCGGCGCTACCGAAGGCAGCGAGACCGAACGTCGTCGACGGGCGCAGCGCCCCAGCTGACGCTGCCTGCGTAATCTTCTTTCCGCGCCATCATCTACAATCATCTGGATTTTCTTCGTGCACGCGCTAAACTCCCGCGTGGCGAAGGAGGTGTCTCTCGGGAAGGTCGGCCATCCGCACTGTTCCGCACCCCATTTACCGATATGAAAGAATATTTGGATTTGGTGAGGCTCGTTCTCGACCACGGCAGGCTCAAGAAGAGCCGCACAGGGATCGACACGATTTCCTGGTTCGGCGCCCACTACACGGTGGATCTCTCCAATGGATTTCCCCTGCTGACCACCAAGGAAGTCAACTGGACAGCCGTCCTCCGTGAGTTGCTCTGGTACCTTTCCGGCGAAGACCACATCCGCAACCTCCGCCAGCACACGAAGATCTGGGACGCTTGGGCCGATGCCGACGGAAACCTCGAAACCGCCTACGGCCGTTATTGGCGACGGTTCCCCCACCCCTATCAGGACGCTAGCGGTCAATGGCAGGTACGCGAGGTGGATCAAATCCAATTTGTCATCGACACGCTGCGAAAGGAACCATACAGCCGCCGCATGGTTGTCACCGCCTGGGAGCCGGGCAACGCCGAAACCAGCAAGCTTCCACCATGCCACTATAGCTTTGTGTTCAACGTGCAGGGCGATCGACTCAACTGCCACCTCACGCAACGTTCCGTCGATATCGCGCTCGGGATCCCCTTCAATCTGGCCTGCTACGCCACACTCACGCAAATGATCGCGCAGGAGGTTGGCCTCAACGTCGGGTTCTTCAGCCACACCATCGTTGATGCCCACATCTACACTGCCGCGCGAGACAGTGGCCTTACCGAATACGACCACGTGCCGGGACTTCGCGAACAACTCAAGCGGGCGCCTGGCGCGCTGCCCCGCTTGGTGATCGCAAAAAAGCCGTTTGATCAAGTTCAATTCGAGGATTTTCAGTTGGTCGACTATCACCCGCAGCCCAAAATTAAATTCAAAGTCGCCGTATGACGATCGCCCTGATCGTCGCCATGAGCGAGAACGGGGTCATTGGCGACAAAGGCAAAATCCCCTGGCACATACGGGAAGACCTGCAACGCTTCAAACGACTCACCACGGGCCGCCCGATCATCATGGGACGAAAGACCTATGAGTCCATCGGCAAGCCGCTACCCGGCCGCACTAATATGGTCCTCACGCAGAATCCCAACTTCACCGCGCCGCCTGAAGTGCTCACGTTTACCAGCCTCGATGCCGCCCTTGAAGATTGTCGTGAGCAAAATCACGACTCCGCGTTCATCATCGGTGGGAGCAAGGTCTTTCAACTTGCCATGCCACTGGCTGACAGGTTGTTGATCACCGAAGTGCACCAACACGTCGATGGCGACACGAAGTTTCCCGACTACGATCGCACCGAATGGACGGAAACCGCGCGGGAGGACGGATCAGAATACTCATTCGTCGAATACGCGCGAAACGCGGCGATAAGGTAATGCAAATCCCCTGTTGAAAAAGCAGTCCGTCGTGCGTATAAGTTCCATAGTTACATGAAACCGACCGACCTTCGTGGCATCCTCCACTACGTTCCGCAATTCCGGGAACGGGTCTTCCTCATTGCGGTCGACGGCTCGGTGGTGGCGGATGAGAATTTCGGAAACCTTCTGCTCGACATCGCCGTATTGCGCAGCCTGAACATCCACATCGTGCTGGTCCACGGCGCGGGCCACCAGATCAAGCTGTTGTCGGAGCGCCTGCACGAACCGATTTCCAACCACGACGGCACGGGTGTAACCGATGCCGCAACACTCAGCATCGCCATCACGGCGGCCACGAATGTCACCCACGAAATTCTCGAGGGACTGAAACTGAACGATATTCGCGCTGCGCAGACCAACGCGATCGAGTCCATTCCCCTCGGAATCATCAAGGGCATCGACCATCAGCACACGGGCAAGGTCCATCAGATCGACGTCGAGTTGTTGCGCACCCTGCTCGACAAGGGCATCGTGCCCGTCATTCCCCCACTTGGGTTCGACGGCAACGGGCATACCTACCGATTGAACTCCGACGCCGTCGCCGTCGAGGTGGCGCGCGAACTGGGCGCGGTAAAATTGATGTTCATCGGCAGCACGAACGGCCTGGAGATCGATGGCAAGTTGGTCTCACAAATGCCCGTGAAAGAACTCGAAATAGCCTTGAAGAATTCTGCCGACAAGTTTGTGCCCGAGATGGTTTCCAAGGCGCAACACGCCCTGCGCGCCAGCCAGGGCGGCGTCCCGCGTGTCCACATCATCAACGGCCAGGTCGATGAAGGCCTGCTGGCGGAGGTCTTTTCCAACGAGGGCATCGGCACGTTGATCTATGCCGACGAATACCAGGCGATCCGCAAGGCGATGCGGAAGGACATTCGCCACATCATGGCGCTGATCAAACCCTCCATCCAGGGCGAACAACTTGTCAAACGCACCCGCAGCAGCATCGACAAACACGTCGGCGAATACTATGTGTTCGAGATCGACAATAATATTGTTGGCCTCATCGCGCTTCATTCCCAACCCGACTCCAAGCATCTCGAACTGGCCAGCCTGGCTGTCAACCCGGCGCACGAACATCGCGGCATTGGCTCGAAACTGGCCTTGTTCGTCGAAAATCTGGCACGCGAACAGGGTGCCGAGAGAATTTTCTGTCTTTCAACGCAGGCCTTCACCTTCTTCCAACACAAGCTTGGCTATACCGAAGGCACGCCCGACGATTTGCCGCCCGCGCGGCGCGCGCAATACGACCAGAGTGGCCGCAATTCAAAGGTATTAATCAAGAACCTGTTGCCAGCGGCTGTTTCGTCCGGCATGCCCCCGCGTGAGCCGGCGCTTACGCCCACCGCAGGTTGAGCGTCACCCGCCAATCGGGATGCGCGTCCGACTGCCCGTGTCCACGCTTGATCCGACAACAACCGGCTTGGA
>Ga0206891_10213_pt1 | contig 16405 bp, 18 predicted proteins | sample Alteio_BWOrgHeat_55_FD_153246 | JGI IMG/M metagenome (GOLD analysis project Ga0206891, IMG submission 153246) | Enriched cells from forest soil in Barre Woods Harvard Forest LTER site, Petersham, Massachusetts, United States - Alteio_BWOrgHeat_Nextera7 ...
TCCGTCACCGACTTCAAATCCTCCCACCGCGACCGTATCCGCGCCGCATCCTCCCGCGAAATATCATTATCCACCGCCGCATTCGCGATCACCGACAGCATCTCCGCGAACTCCTCCACCACCCGGTTCGTCGCCGGCACCACCGCATACGACTTCATCCGCCCCACCTTCGGATTCTTGATGAAAAACCCATCCACCCGCCGGCACAACCACTCCACGATCCGCACATCCCCCGTCGCATCCACCAAACCCGCCATCCGATCCAACGGATTCACCGCCCCGCTCCCTTCCTCCGGCGCCTCCGCCCACTTGTACACCATCGACACCGACAACCCCATCGCCTCCGCGATCTCCTTCGGATTATGCGCCTGGAACACCTCCCGCAAAAGCTCATGTGATTTCATAGCGCCAGCATCATTACCTATAAAAGGCCGCATTGTAAACGTCGCTGGTGTAGCCACGGCGCTCTGTCGCCCTGCCGTCCCATAGTGGCGCGGTGCGTCTCCCCCGCGAATTCGATCGCCGTGTTGAACAAGCGGAGTCCGACGACACGCGACCTCGTCGTGCCTCGGTCGCAACGTCCCGCCTGTTTGCCTCTCCGATCCATTCCCCTCCCGAGTCGGACGGAGCGGAGTCCGACGACACGCCACTCGTCGTACTCCCGTGGCAATCCGCCGTAGCCTTGGCGAAGGCGGATCGGAGGGGATGAAGGGACGCGTGCCTTCCGCTGTACCCACCCCAACCCGGCCACTTTCCGGACGGAAGTATCACGATAACGCAAGGGGTAGGATTGATGGAAATAATGGAACGGAGACTATGTGACGATTTGAATCTTGGGCCTTGGTTTGTCCATGTCCGAGAATTCTACGGACTTCCACTCTCTCATTATGTCTCTTCCGATAATACCATATTCGGATTTGAATTCTGCAATAAAGTCAGCAGAATCGGACTTTGACAACCATCGAATAATGGCCTTACCGTCTTCGGCAACTGGCTCTGACTCATCAAGCAGGCCAATTTTTACGGTGTGAGTATAGAAATGGCAATCTCCACCCAAGGTGCAACCGATGCCTTTAACCACGTCTGGATGATCGTTGTTGTGACCAAACCTACTAGCTAGAATCGCAGGAAATGAGGTTTTATGACAGCCGGTATCAAGAATCATCTTACAGCCGAATTGCTCGCCTGTATTGGGGTCTACCACCGCCGCTATTATCATCGGCTTATGTTCGAGACCGTGATAGGTGAAATTCACAGCCCGAAAGTGTGCATATTGCAACTCAATGCGTCGTCAGACTTCTGGGAAACAATTACAAACCGGCCACCGGATTTTGCTTCCCGGATTTTGCTTTCAAGCCCTTCTCCCTCTTTGCCAGTGGCAACAACTGTTAGGCTGCCTGCATCTATGACAACTTTACTTCTGGGATGTTCTTCAGTGGATTTCTCAACAAACAACATCAGTTTGTCATAACCGCTCATACGTGCCTTCTTTCTCATACCTGCTGTTATAAGCAGGCTTCCTGCCATGGCGGAAACTAATGGAAGCCCGGCTAGCCTGCAAATTAAAACTTTCATGAGCCAAAACTGCTATTTAATTGAGGAAAAGCGCTAATTTTAAGGGGTATGGAATGTTCCAATCCGTATTGGAAATATCCCAGAAAATACTTGCAAATATACTTGGAAGGCTGTACTGATTATCGGAGCGAGGCACAAATGGCCAACGAATCGAAAAAAGAGCAGATAAAACAAGCCGCCGTGGAGTTTGCCAAGGTGGAAGTCGAATACTTCCGCGCCAAGGAAAAATTTGACAAGGTATTTGAGTCAATGTTTGGACTGAATGGTGTAGAGCGAGAGCTGGAAGAAATAAAGACCGAAATTCTCGGCCCGCTTACACGGCGGGTTCTTGAGACGCTTCCCAAAGATGGCAGGCCCATGGCGATTAAGCAGATCGCCGCCATGGTTCTTGCGGAGCCCAAGGTTGTATCCGCTACGTGCAGCAATTTGAAAAGCGAAGGCAAGGTCGAAAGTGCTGGCTATGGCCTTTGGAGGTTAAAATCCAAATGATTTCGGACAATTCCGGTTCCAACCCGGAAAAAGCACCGGCCCCATCCTAGGATGGGGCCGGTTAACAGGGGGCTCCGCTGTGAGTGACTAGGCCATCTGCAATGGATGCAGGTTCGGCGGCAGTCAGCAGCGTCCCTCTCAATTTCCCCACAGGATACGCGAATCTCGGATTTTTGTCAATAGGTAGTTGCGTTAACTTGAAAATAGTGTTTGACATTACATTGCGTTAACTTTAATGTAGAGACATGAAAACGAAGAAAGAAACAGCGCACTTGGACAAGTCGGAAGTCATCCAAGAGATGCCTCTTGTGTGCTCAAACGAATTGCTGGCCTGCGAATTCTTTGAGAGCAAGATTTGGCAGGGCACGCCTCATTGTCCGCACTGCCAGTCAGAAAAAGTTTACAAGATGGTCGATGCCAAGACGGGCCAGCGCAATAAGCGTTTTCTCTGGCGCTGTCACGACTGCAAAAAGCAGTTCACGGTTCGCATCAATACCGTCTTAGAAGAATCTCGAATCCCATTTCGGCATTGGGCCTATGCTTTTTGGAGGGCGGTCACGTCCAAAAAAGGAGTGAGTGCTTTGGAGATCAAGCGGCAATGCCAAATCAGTTATCCAGCGGCGCTATTCCTGATGCACCGTATTCGATTTGCTCTCACACCGGGCGACGGCCCGAAATTCAAGGGCACAGTCGAATGCGACGAAACGTATGTGGGCGGTAAACCTCGCCCATACAACTTGGACGTTACGAAGGCCCGCCGGCATAAGAAGGCTGCAATATTCGCTATCGTTCGTCGCAACGGCCCAATCCGTCGCACAGTGGTTGCCAACGTCAGCGCCCGCATCCTCAAGCAAGCGATTTATGAATGCGTGGACACCCGGTCACGCATCGTGACGGATGAATTCTCTGCCTATGCTGGCTTGAAGTCTAGGTTCCATGGCGGCCATGAAGTCGTGTGCCACTCCAAAAAGGAGTACGTTCGCGGTGATGTCCACACCAACACCGTTGAATCCTCCTTTGCCATCTTGAAGCGTGGCATTAACGGAATCTTCCACGCGGTGAGCAAGAAACATTTGCACCGTTACGTGGGAGAATTTGATTTCCGGTGGAACACCCGCCGATTGAATGACGGCCAGCGCACAACGGCAGCGATTCGTAGTGCAAAGGGCAAGCGATTGGATTATAAGACGCTGGTTGACCAAGCAGCCTGAGACATGACCGCAAAAAACAAGAGGCCAAAGCCGAAAGGCAAGCCCCGGCGTGGCGTCAAAGGCCCAGAACCAGAACGCCTAAAGATCACCGGCTTCAAGGACTGGGAAGTTGCCGTGAGCGTCGCCATGCGTAAGAAAAAGCCCGCAAAGGGCTGGCCGAAAAAGTAGCCTTCTGGCTGCTACAGTCCTAACAATATCACCCCTTGCGTTATCGTGATACTTCCGTTTCCGGAAGCCGCCCGCCGAAGTACCTGCAAAATCGAAAGTTAACTGGGGGGTTCGTTTCGCAGTTTCGCACGTTTCAAGGTCCTTCGCCTTGTAGTGTAGCAGCCTCGCTCTGTCGAGGCTTCTGCCTCCCGAAGGCGGACCGGTGGGTTCGTTTTCCGAAAACGAACCCACCGCTAATCCCACCTGCAAACGACATAAATATATCGCCATCCGATACTTCCACACTATTTCGCGCTCCAACACGGTGGGTTCGTTTGGTAGAATGGCACATTTGATGCGCCCGAGTCGCGCCGTAGGCTTGGCGAAGGCGGACGCCCATCTGTAATCCCCAATCCGAAATCGGCAATCCAAACTCCAAAATGGTCTCATTCGCCTCCCATCCTACCACTATCGGAATACGATGTCCAGTGCGAATCGCGTCGTAGCCTTCGCGAAGACGGACGCCATCCATAAAACAATCGCCGCGCCGCCCTTCCGAGCTCCGCACAGGAGCGAGTCGCGTCGAAGGCTCGCCGAAGACGGACCAGCACCCTATCCATCCTATTCGGCCTACAAGCGCGCGCGGCCCTACCCGCCACCCTTAGAAGAATATATTGGATGAAGTTGATTGAGAGCACCATCCTCTTCCTCGTCCCCAGCTATGCCATCCTCAGAGTATTTCGCTTCCTGATAAACACCGCGCTGTTTTCGAATTGAGGTAACTGGCAGAAGCAGTCTCCCTTATAGCCGCGGTGTGCCGCCATTCGGCGGCATCCACGGTTCCGAGACCGGGACTCTGTCGCCGAGTTGTGGCTCCGAATTGTAGGGCGTGATGCCTGTCGTCCAGGTATCCCGCCGTCCGCGCAGCCTCCCCGCCGAATTGTAGGGCATGTGGCCCCGTGTGCCGTCGTCTTTGCCACACTGCCCAGCTTAAAAATGCTGACCACACAATTCAGATTCAGCCAGAACATTTTTACACCCGGCGAACATTGAAACTTTCTCTACGATCCACTAGATTGGATGCAATTTGGAGGCGGATTAAGGTGCGAGGCAATTCAGAGCGCAAGCAGTACGAAGATTCGATCGAGCTTGGAAAGCAGAACGTCGAGTGCATCAACGGTATCACGTCGTGGTGCAAGCATGCACGCGTGGAAATGACGCATGCTGGCCTATACGCCCAAATGACTGGACTTCCAATTGGCATGGTGGAAGTAACATGCCCACATGCGGCCGATGGGTGCGGCTCAATGAACTTGCCGCTTTTTTTGCCAATGTTCATTCTCAAAAATTGTGTTGGCTGCAAATCCCATAGCCCCAACGGGAGCACCTCGTGGGTCGAATCAATTATCGAAAGCGCAGAGAAAGAAAAGAATGCGCGCAATATGCGCGAATGTGAAAGAGCAACTCGTTTAGCAGAGCTTCGCAAAAGGCTTCAAGCGATTCCCAGAAACGCCCGCACTAGTGCATCAATTCAAGAAGCATCGATATTAGAGTTAACAGAAGGATTGTTTGATCAAGATTCCGACCGCCGAACGCAAAGTCAGAAACGCCTTACAGAGGCAGCACGAGTAGGTGCTGACTTGTTTCCGTCCTTAGTGCTCGATCTGCTGATTGAGCAGGCCTTAAGCGAAGAGTTCGGACCAGCTTGCCTCGCTGTCTGTGCAGAACTGGCAGTGACGCGCAGCGATCTCTCTAAGAGACTTGCGGACGCTTCGTGTGGAGCGATCAAACGCGGAATTTCGATAGAGGCTGGAGCGAAGGTCTTGACTGCGGTTGTTGATAAACTGGATATGCCAATGGATGTCCAGGTGATCCAGCATTTGGTCTCCAGTCAATCGTATTACCGACCCATCGGTGGATGGGAAGGCAATGCTGACCCCGAATATCCTTTTAGTGTGCAGATGCTTTCGCGCTATTACACCGCCAATTCCTCATCCGTTCTCGACGCCATCAAGGGTCGTCTGGCTTCTAATGACAAACACGTGCGCATCGATGTGTGCGGAGTGATCCGCGCCATTCGCAAGCTGCATCCAGGCATTAGCATTGAATTGTTGCCCGAATTGATAGAGTCGCTGCAGTTGGACGATGACATGTATGAAGATAGCGCGGACGGTGCTGCTTGTCGGGAGATCGCAGCGGCTTTCGACTCGGACCCCAAACAGGCTGATCTATTGCTTTCGAAAAAAATTCACGATAGCTCTGGTGAACTCCAGACCTTGCTAGTAACACCTTACGACGACATCCTGAGATCCCACTTGCGCTCTTGGAAGCGCAGCGAACGCAAGAGTGGACCACCAGCCAGCGAGCAGGAAAAGTTCGCATTCGCTCGCTGTTGGGATTTGTCCCAAGACGAGCATCTTGACCTCAAAACTCGGATCAAGGCCGCCGAAGCGATGAAACTGAGCTGCAAGTATCTCTCAGATGCGGCGTTACCGTATTTCGATGCGATGCTCGGATATTTAGCCCTTTTACGCTCACAATCCCAACCGCCAAAACCGCCGCCAAGCATCATCATACCGGGTAAAGCGCCAGAGATAGCGGAAATGCGTAGACTGGACGAATGGACGCGTAACAACGATTGGAGTCATCTGAAGAGTCTGCTTTCCGGTGCGCTGGAGGAGCTTGCGGAGGAAGAGCCGTCGCAGGTGATCGATTCAATTCTGAAATGTTTTGACGGCCTAGATACGAAATCTCACGAAGAATTCAAGGCGGCGATTATGGGAATCCTTGGAAAACTGGGACAAGACTACACCTCGCAGCCGAAGCTGCTACCGGCGCTAATGAAAGGCCTCATGGATTTTGATTCTGCATTGATCAGAATGGAAGCCCTCAAAGCCAGTGAGGAAGCATTTCGCTATGCCGACGCGGTGCCGAGCAATCTTTTGGATATCGTGGTCTTGCATCTGCAAGACCAATACGTTGCCGTTCACAAGTCTGCCGTGCGCACTATTCGTTGGCTCGCACGCCATCTAAATTTATCTCAATCGGCGCAGGCCTTGAGGATCCTTGCGAATCATGTGCGAGTTTACAGTGACAAACCATTTGATCTCGAGGAGATCACTTCTGCGGCACTGGCAGTATCGCGGAAAGACCCAGTTTTGTTCAAATTCGCCTTGAATCTAGTGAAGTCTGTCTTTCCGACAGGTCAACAACTCGTTGACGAGAAACTGACGGAATTGTTATGTCGCAACATCGATCCAGAGGAGGCCAACGCAGAATTTGTAGCCAAAATAATTGCATTAGCGTTAGCGGAACCGGCAAGGGACCGCTATAACTCCTACGAATACCAACATCGTGCTAGGTTTTTCCAATGGCTGGGAGGTATGACTCCTGCCGTCTATTTTGCAGTCAAACAAGCACTCTTGGAAAGCGCATCCAAATTGGCCGAGCATGACTCTTGGGAAGCCTGTCATTTTGCTAGCCTGTTGTCTCAATTTGGCGACTACAAAGCGGAGGCCGAAGTGCTTGAGAAGATTGAAAAACCACTGAAGAGCGAAAAAAGGACCGAACCGCTCCAGCGGGCCTTACAAAGCTTCCGACAGGTGGCACTTGCAAACATCGCTAAGCAAGACGGCCAGATTGACTTGGCAGCTTCATGTCTTTCCAAGATTGAGGCCAGTGAGAAATGAGAGATCACACTCTGGACATTAAGTTTGCGCTCCGTAGTGCCGAATTGGTGAAACTATCCCAACAACACTTGTCGGGAATTAGCGACGACACAGCATCGGAAGCAGGTGACTTAAGAGCCCTGGCGGAGGATATTGATTCTCACCTCAAAAGGTGTGGGGCCGATGCGAACACAAGCGTCTGGGAAGCATTGGCGACTTCATCGCGCGCTTTGGCATGTCATCACGAATGTCGAACGGCAGCACGCGGTGGCGGCTCCAGCCTTTTGGAAATGCGGGAACGTCTGGCAGTGTTCGTGCAAGAGGCGCGTGAGTCAATCTTAAGACTTCCCGTTGGTCCGGTTCGCGATTCATTGCTTTCTCAATTAGGCAACGGCAAGGAAGTAGCCGACTCTAAACAGTTTGCGCAAAGCTTGCTGGCTTTGCCCTTGCCTCTGACCTACCTGATGAAAAAGGAGGATGTTTTCGCCTCGCGCTCGACTACTGAGCCCCCTGAGAAAACACAAGAGCCGTCGGTCGTCAAGGTGATCGCATTTTTGGATGGCGCACCGCTGGTATCGCCGCAATTAGTCAGAAATGATACCCTTTACACACTGAAGTTCCAAGCGCGTGGCGAAGGATGGCCACCCAATGCCACTCAGCTTTCTCTGGACTTCTTGACAACGTGTCCATCCGGAACGTATGAGGTCTCACGGTTCAGTCTTTCTCGCCCATCCCAGTTGGAGCAGTACGAAGGCGAATTGGCCGGGCAGATCATTTTCAAAGCTCCCCAGAGCGCGTTAGCGGAAAATCTCGTCTTCATGGTGCGCTGCGCCTTTCTAGGCGAGAACTCTGACAACATTCCGGTTCCTACAATAGGCCATACTGAACTGCAATTCCGAGTTGAAGGTGCCGAGGGCGCCCTGTTGGCCAGTGGATACCGGAATATGGATTTGCATCTGTCCGAATTAATTCGAGGCCTATTGAAGCGATGCCCATCTGTTCAAGGGGAACTGAAGGAACTGGTGCCTCTGCTTGGAGCGCTGGCTGCTTTCTTAGGCACCTGCGCGCAGGGCGGTATCTTCAAAGGTGTTATAAAACTCAGCGAACGTGACTTCCAGAAAAAAGCTGTAGAGTATTTGCGTATGCGTCTTGGGCAGGATGTCCAAGAGCATCCGCATCAAGCAGGCGGCATCACCGACCTGCGATTCCGAGGTGTAATTACTGAGCTAAAAGTCGAAAGCAAAAATGGCGACCGTAAGGCCATTGCGCAAAGTTACTGCCCTCAGGCCGCCCAGTATCAAGGCGTCGAGGCAAGGCAAGTCAGTGTCGCACTGATTCTGGATTTGACCCCCAAGATTTTGCCCCCAGGCGATATTCGCGATGACATTATGCTAGTCGATGTCGTCACACACGGCGGCACGGATGATCAGAAGAATTACCCCTCAAAGGCATTCGTGTTTGTTATTAACGGTAACACGGCTGACCCAAGTAGTTATTCCTAACTAAAAGCGGGTCAGTCCCGCATAATCGCATATCTCTAGTCGACTTTATCTTCGCTCCTCGCCGCCGCCTCTTTTCGCTTTACCTTCGTGCACTTCGCAACTTCGTGGTGAATTCTCCTATTTCCCATTAGCCCCGGAAGCCTGTATTTACTGGACATTCAGGCCATGCTCTGCTCTGCTCTAACGGTCGCAACGGATTGAGGTCGGCGTCAGTTCACGTTCCCTCCTCGTGTCCTTTCAGAATCGCAGGCCATGGTGACGTTCAAGCATCTTCAACGCAGGTCGCAACGCCAAGCAGGATGCGTCCTGTTCCTCGTGACGTTCCTTACCAGTCTCGCCGGGGCGGCGTTGACCACCAATAACTGGACGCTCGCTGGCAGCGGCAAATGGGAAACCGCAACGAACTGGTCATCGGCCAGCGCTCCGTCCCTGTCCGATGCGGCCGACTTCATCACCAACGCCACCACCAAGACCGTGACGATTGACGCCACGACCACCAACACGCCCAGCGCTATGATGGTCAGTAACCTGGCCATTGCAGGAACCGCCACCTCGACCAACACGCTGTTCCTCAACAACGCCGGCACAGCGACACCGTTGCGGATCATCGGCACCAACACCACGCTGGCAATCAACACCCACGGCGCCCTGGTGGTCAACAACTCGGCTATCGTAGAGACGAATGGATTAGCCGGGACGGGGGACATGTGGGTTGGCGAAACCGGCGGCAGCGCCTCGCTAACGATCTCGAACGGCGGCGTAGTGCTCGACAATGCCGGCATTGTGGGCGGCAGCACTTTCAGCAATACAGTGCTGGTTACCGGCCTCGGCTCGGTCTGGAGTAACGCCGTCAATCTGAACGTCGGTTTTATACTTGGTGGAGCCAACCAGATGATCATCTCTAATGGCGGCGTGGTGTACACCGGCATTGGAGATGGGGTTATAGGCAATTCCAGCTCCAGCAACTCGGTGCTGGTCACCGGCCTCGGCTCGCGCTGGAATTGCGATATCCTCTACGTCGGTAGTCAGTCCGGCGGAGGCAACCAGATGATCATCTCCAATGGTGGCGCGGTGCACACCAGTGGAATCAGCGAGGTGGGCATCAATTCCAGTTCCAGCAACGCGGTGCTCGTCACCGGGCCGGGCTCGGTCTGGAATGCTGGCAATCTGAACGTCGGCCTGAATACCTCTTCCAACCGCTTGACGATCTCCAACGGCGGCGCGGTTAGCGCGTTCCAAGCGACAATCGGCGACTCCTCTGTCAGCAGCAACAATGTCATCCAGGTGACCGGTGGCAGCTTGGTTGTCGTCAACGCCGGCAATGCCCAGTTGGTGGTCAGCCAGGTCGGGGGCAAAGCCAGCCTCATTCTCAGCAACGGCTCGGTGACGGTCGATCAGTTACTGCTGACCAACGCCGTAAACAGTGTGTTCGCCTTCGCCGCCGGCACGCTCTCCAGCGGCAACACCTATGTGACCAACAACCAGCTCTTCGTGGTCGGCGATGGCATCGACGCAGCCACTTTCCAAATCAATGGCGGCGTGCACAATTTCGCCAACAACTTGGAGATTCGTTCCAACGCGGTCCTCGTCGGCTGCGGCGTCATCAATGGGAACGTCACCATCGATCCCGGCGGCACGGTCTGGGCAGGTTGTGACGGCGCGCTCACGATCACCGGCAGCGTCACCAACAACGGATCGATGCAATCCGGCGGCGGCAGCGCGCTGGAAGTCTACGGCGCGGTCGTCAACAACGGAACCATCGATCTTGAGAGTGGCGGCTCGACAATCTTCCATTCCACGTTCACCAACAACGGCATCGTCCTCGCCACCCTCGAAGTGGTCGGCATTGCGAATGAGACCAACGGCATCCGGGTCACGTGGACAACGCCCTTGGGCGCAACCAACGAGCTTCAGGCAACGACCGTCGAACCGGGCGGCAACTACACTTCCAACAACTTCGTTGCCATTTTCACTGTTACCAATACCGTAAACCCCACAACCAACTTCCTCGACGTCGGCGCCGTCACGAATTTCCCCGCCCGCTATTACCGCCTCCGCCTCGTACCGTAGCAGAAGCGCTGCCACCGTTCCAAAGCGGAGTGCACACTGGCTGCACGACACGCCGCGATGTAGTTTTCGCGGCACCGCGTTCCAAAATAAGTAGGCCTTTGTAATAGTCCGTTCGTGGCTCCTGTGAGAAGAAACTCTGCCAATCGGAGAATCGATCATGGACACGAACGAAAAAACAGTGTGGTTTACCGCCAAACGATACGGATGGGGTTGGGGCCTGCCGTGCGCGTGGCAGGGATGGGTGGTCCTTGCCGTATGGCTGGGGTTACTTTGTGGAGCCGCGTTTCTGACGATACCCCGCCATCCCGCTCTTTGGATCGTTTCGCTTGTAGTTCTGGTCGCAGCGCTGTTTATCGTTTGCCTGATCAAGGGAGAAACGCCCCGCTGGCGCTGGGGCGACAGCGACTGCAAGCCCAAGTAGTAACTGCTAGCGGGGCCGACCCAACTTCGTGCGCTTCGTGCCTTCGTGGTGACTTCCCCCATTCGCGTCGATTCGTGCTTCTAGTCGCGCCATAGGTTTACCGACGGCGGATCCATTCGCGGTCGACCCCTTCCCCAAATCCCCAACCGAGGCATTGCTGAACGCCTGATTTCCCTTGCCTTTCCGAGTCTTTTATGCCATACTGCCGCCCAGTTGGAGAAGTAGGGCGATTTGGCGAGCGACCCGAGCGAGTTGCAGATGGCGTCCGGTAGTGATCTTTTGAAACGGGCCTCTCCCCTTTTTTCCCGAGTGTCAAAACATTTCGTTTGGGGAGGAAACACTATGCGCAAGTTTCATGCGGCTCATTTTTCGGCGTTCGCGCTCGCAGCTCTGGTGATCTTGCCGGCGGCAGCGCGGGCCGATTCAAATTCCCTCGTACTCATCAATGCCTCGACCGGACCCATTGCCAATTTCACCGGCAAGAACGTCAACGTCGGCATGATCGAGGACGATCTGCCGGCCACCAACAACCTTTCCCTCGGGAATATTCCTTTCATGGGTAATTTCTCAACGGCGGCCGTGGTGACGGTGGGTTCTCATGCCACGGAAGTGGCGGGGATAATCACCAGCACCAATCCCGCGGTGCCGGGCGTGGCGCCGGGATCAACGTTGTTCGCGGTACAGAGTGCCGATGCTACCAGCAGCACCGACGCCGACCGCACCAATCTGGTCAGCGCGGCATTTTTCCTGGTAACGAACAAGCAGGTACAGGTCATCAATCTCAGTATGCGCACCGCTATTCCGGGGACCAACACGACAGGAACCGACTACGGGTCACGCGGACTGGACGGCCTGATAGCGCAAACCGGAGTGACAATTGTCAAAGCCGCCGGTAACCTCGGACGCAATGGCACCAACACGATCACGGAGCCCGGCGCCGCCTTTAATATCATCACGGTCGGCGCGGTGAACAATGCCCTCGCCGGTTCCCAGACCAACGTGGCCGCCTACAGTTCCCAGGGGTTCCTCGCGGACGGCCGCTCCGAACCGGACATCGTCGCTCCCGGCGGGTCGGGCAGCGTCGCTTCCCCCACGCCTCCGCCTGTGGACAATCTAATACTGAACACAACAAATAACCCCGCCGCCGGTGGTGGACCATTTAACGCGACGACCACCAATTCCGCCGGCACCAGCTTCGCCGCCCCTCACGTCGTCGGGGTTGTGGCCCGTTTGGACCAGGTCGCCCAGTCTCTCACTGGCGTCTTTACGAACCCTGCGACCGCCGCGCACGCGCAGGATTCTCGCGTCATCAAGGCCGTGCTCATGAATTCCGCGACAAAACTTCCCGGCTGGAACCAGCAGGGAACCACGACCAACGGCGGCGTGATCAATGTCGTTCATCCCCTCGACCCGATCCAGGGATCGGGCCTGCTCAATGCCGGCCAGTCGTACCTACAGTTGGCGGCCGGCCAGTATGATCCGACGATTCGGCCGGGCATTACCATGACGGCGACGAATCCTTTTGTGCCCCTTACGGGCTGGGATCTCGATAACGTTGGAACACCGTCGGGACTCCGCTCGAGCGTGACCAATACCTATCAACTGAACCAGTTGGTAGCCGGGGCGGTAAGTTTGACCCTGGATTGGAACCGGGACATCGACACCGCCGCCAATAACTTTAATGTCCTGGGTTTGGCCAATCTCGATCTGTCCCTGTGGAGCAGTCCCAACAGCGCCTTTACGAACGTTTCCCTCTACGCCAAGTCCGTCAGCTCCGTGGACAACCTGCAACAACTGTATTTTACCAACCTGCCGTCTGCGTACTACGAGGTCTCCGTGGACTTCAGCAACTACGTTGCGGGGACCGGCACAACACCCCTGTCGGTCACCTATGCACTGGCCTGGAACTTCACCGTTCCCGAACCGAGCACACTGTTGTTGGCCATGATGGGGCTCGCGATGATGTTGCGTCTGGGACGCCGGCGAAGACCCTGACTACTGTCATCTAGTCCACCATCTCGTCCGCCGTAGCGGCCTCGCGAAGGAGGAAGCTTCAGCAGAGTGGGATGCCTTCGTGGTGACAACAGATTCCCCATTCGCGTGGATTCGCGGCCATTCGCGATCGCCACTTCCGCTCCCCTACGCCTGGGTTGGCATCCTCTCGGTGATGAGGCCGTAGGTGTTTATCCCAATCTAATTTCAGCGTTGCTCCGATTGCGGGTTCCAGTGACTTGAAGGATACTCTTAATAGTGAGCCAAATCTTTGAGGAGACGACGAAGACAGGAAAATCCTGCTAAAGGAGTAAGAACTCGTGGCAAATCGTTCCGGCAAACGCAGCTTCCTTGGTCGCTGGCACACAATTATGTGGGGGGCGATTGCATGCATCTTCTGCTGGGCAATCGTTTTGTCAGTTCATACGATTACAACGGAGTCCATTCGGAGCTCTACCAGCGAACGGATCGGGCCTCAGATGCTTACCTTGCATGAGGCCGATTCTTGGAAACGTTTTGAAGCAGAATCCAACGCGCTACAAAGTTCTACCTCAACCATCAAATGGCAAATTGAGACAGCCAAATATGACCCCGATACAGGCGTAGTCGCCGTCTTGGAGACAAATTCTGCTAGCGAGCCCGACGACCCTCACGTAAAGCTTGGTCTCAATCAGGAAGAGGCGGGCAAAAAGCCTAGTTTGGCGGTGCGGTTCATCATCCCATTTGGCAACTGATATTCAGCTCACGAAGCCGTAACTTTCCCCATCCGCATGGATTCGCGGCCGCCCCTTTCCTTCCCCTCCTCCAATCCAAACTCGGCAATCGGTTGTTTACTACCGCTCCCACCACAGGTAAAGTCTGCCACTTCAAGCAGCGTAGCGATGCCGATACATTAATTGAAATCGTGAAATTATGAAAAAATTTACTGCTACGTTGTCTCTGGTCCTCATCTGCGGTTTGTGCCGCACCGCGTTGCCGACGAATGACGATTTCAACTCCTCCACCGAGAACACCACCAACTGGGCGCCCGACGAAGTCGCGGGACACGGTGTCCTGGCCCTCGTCAATCAACGCCTTTAGTATCGCGTCAACGGCGCGCCCACGGATCTGGATCAAAGCGTCCGTCCCTGGATTGCTAGCCTCGGGCCTTACACCTCCGACTGGGAAGTGCAGATCGACACCCTCAACACCGCAGTCGCCACCGCCACCAACCAACAGATCGGCACCGGCATCGTCATTGACGGCGAAGCGGCAGACCTCACGAATGAAATCCTCGCCTCCAATTCTCGGGCGCTTCCGCGCCAAACGTGCCCCAAGTCGGCTTCGTCGGCCGCATGGGTACCGCTACGAATGGCATTTTCGTAACCCAATTGGGAACCATCACCCCGGCCAACGGCGCGGTCTGCATCACCTTCAATAGCACCACCAAAGTCGTCACTCTCTTCTTTGATACCGACCACAGCGGCGGTTATTCCTGGACGCAATTCGGCTCCTTCGGCATTAACGGCTCCGGTGGCGCCGACGCCAACCAGAGCTGGGGGCTGACAGATTCAAGCCAGTTGGCAATCCGTATTTATGGCTATTCTTCCGGCGTTGCCGTCTCCAGCAATGAAGTAGCCCTCGATAATTTCGCGACAACCGGCCTCGCCGCTCCCATCCTCCCGCATGACCTGTCCGTCGTCAGCATCACCGTCCCGAAGACGATCAATCTCTCCTCGCGGACACCATCCGTCACGAAGAAGGCCACGGTGACGATCCAGAATCTCGGTCCGCTAACGGAACACATTACCGAAGACATCCTCACGAACCTGGTCGATTTCCAACTCACTTCGCTGGCCCCTGCCACTTGTCCGTCGCCTGTGCCGGTGCTGGTGTTGCCGACGACATTCCCGATCAAGCTGTCGCCGAAGAGAACGTTGCGACTCAGCTACAACATCACCTTCAACTGCGCGAACAATCCCGGCAAAGGCACCAACGACTTCAGTTATGCCGCGACCGTCCATGCGGAAGCCATCGACGGCAATCCCGACACCAATCCCAACAATGACGAATGCCCGCGCGACCCCAACGGTTCCGACAAAGGCTGCGGCAACCGGAACCCCGACCGCACCCTCGGCGCCGACATCTTCACCGATGTCATCATGAAGTGACCGCCTTCTTCTTCGTGCGCTTCGTGACTTCGTGGTGAAGAGAATTCGCGGCAAAAAACTGCAACGGCAGTCGCAGCGTTTGATGTTCATCCCCATGCGGCCTTGGTAGGAGCGTACTTTGTCAGAACACGCTGCTCAGCCGTTGCGACTCAAACCTACACCCAGATCCCGACAACGCAATCCACCCACGGCTGATTCTCGTTAAGGAGATTTTCCTAGGTCGTTATAGACTTACAGGACATGCACTCATTGACTTGTAGGCTTGTTCTGATATAGGTACTTCTATAATGCATGCGACAGACTGGTGGCCACCAAAGCTGACGATTGACCGGATCGCCTTTGGGATTCCTTTCGTCGTGATCTCTTCGGTCCTCTGTTGGTTCGCCAACGTCTCCGTGTTCGTTTTTTTCCCGCTTCTCTTTTTGTCTGTCCTCTTCGCCTTCATCGTTTCCAAGTCCCTGCTCCGTTGGTTTGAGCGAATGCTTCTGGCAATGGACGAGAGACGAGCCCGAAACCGGCAAAAAGCTGAGTGAAGCAACATGCCGCGATGTCGTTGTCGCGGTAACCCATCAGCCTTCGACTGTCATTTCGTTTTTCACTTCGCCGTATCTCATTAAGAATTTAATCTGCCGGCATCGCACGCTGAATCAGTGTGAGTGATTGCATATCCAAAGAACGTTCAGGAATATGAAAAATCCAGTTAACGTGACCAGGCCTTTTTGGAAGCGAGCCGATGGATCGAGTCCCGTATTGAGAGGTCGATGAGTCAACGGCTGGGAAATCCTGTAACTGCGTCCTCCAATTTGCTCTTCAGCAGGTTTCTTCATGGTACTCCTTTCTTTTGGTGAAAGGTTACTACCAACCGCAGTGCGGTTCTATCGGTTCAACATCCGAATTCTCCTTCAGAAAAAACCCTATTGCGGTCAAGGGAGCACTCCTTGGTATCGACTCACCGAAAACACATTCTGATAGGAATATGTCTTGGGTGAAATTGCGATAATCAGCCCATTGTGTCGGGACGCTTGCTGATCAAAAGTATGGTGCCTGTTGAAATAGAAGAAAGGCAGACTGCAAATGCATCCACGCAAGATCTCTCGCGATGAATTCGACCAATTGTTCCCAGACCGGCCCTTGCTGGAATCGTATACCGGGCCGTTGGTCGAGTGGTTCGCGAACGCGC
>Ga0206891_10214_pt1 | contig 16383 bp, 15 predicted proteins | sample Alteio_BWOrgHeat_55_FD_153246 | JGI IMG/M metagenome (GOLD analysis project Ga0206891, IMG submission 153246) | Enriched cells from forest soil in Barre Woods Harvard Forest LTER site, Petersham, Massachusetts, United States - Alteio_BWOrgHeat_Nextera7 ...
AAAGTCATTGCCTTCGATCACTATCCCCGCGCTCGACAGGATGAACTCATATGTATAAATGGGGCAGTCGAACCGTACAGCTACAGCAATTGCATCAGAGGTACGCGCATCTATCTCCATTAACTTTTTTCCCGTCAGAGCATATGAGTTTGGAATAAAATATGCCATCAACCAGGTTATATATAATAACTTCCTGTACTAAAATATGGTAAGCTTCGGCAAAGCTTTTAAACAGATCGTGCGTAAGCGGCCTGCTGGGTGTCATTTTTTCAATTTCAATGGCGATAGCCTGTGCCTCAAAGCTTCCGATAATAATGGGTAGCCTGCGTCGGCCGCTTACTTCACCCAAAACAAGGGCGTATGCTCCGGATTGGGTTTGACTGTAGGACAAACCAACAATATCCAGTTTTATTTTCTTCATGTTATTACCCATTACAACAGATACTCTTTTATGCTAAGACCTTATGTTCTTTAATAGCCGCTATCAATTTTGGTACCACTTCAAAGGCATCACCAACTATGCCATAATCTGCTACTTTAAAAAAGGGTGCCTCCGCGTCCTTATTTATCACTACGATAACTTTCGATGAGCTAACACCCGCAAGGTGTTGTATGGCTCCTGAAATTCCTATTGCAATATACAAATTTGGGCTGACAGCTGTACCTGTTTGTCCAACATGTTCGCTATGCGGCCGCCACCCTGCATCTGATACCGGTTTAGAGCAGGCAGTAGCAGCGCCCAGCACATCAGCTAATTCCTCGATCATACCCCAGTTTTCGGGACCTTTTAAACCGCGCCCTCCTGAAACTATAATTTCAGCGTCGGGCAGTGAAACTTTGTCGGTTGAGCGCACAATCTCTTTCAGCATAGCTTTAAAGTCTGACTCCTTTGTTTCCACGCTAAATTCTTCAATTAACGCGGTTTTATTGGTTTCAACAATTTTATAAGAGTTTGGTGTTAACGCGATCACTTTATTGACTGATGTTAATTCAACCAGCGCGAAAGCCTTACCGGAGAAAGCTGTTTTTTTTACGATAAATTTTCCGCCCTTTTGGTCGGGTAAGGATACGGCGCCGTCAACTATACCGGCTTCAAGTTTAACCCCCAGCCTTGGCGCAAGTCCCCGGCCCGAGAAAGAATTGGATAACACCACTATATCGGCGCCTTGTTTTTTGGCAGCTTCGGCAATAACCGAAGCATAGGCCTGGTTAACAAAGTTTTTTAACCGGGCGTTGGATACGTTTAATATTTTATCGGCGCCATATTTAGCCAGGGTGTTTAATTCGGAAGTATTTACATCGCCAATAGAAATGGCTGTAAGGATGGTGTTATTTTGATCGGCAATTGCCCGGGCATAAGATATGGCTTCAAAAGCTGATTTTTTGAATTTGCCACCGGAATTTTCCGTATATATTAAAACTGACATAGTTAATTTGGTCTTTTGATTAATTTTAAATCACCCTTGCCTCTGTGTGCAACAATTCTACCAAGTGGGCCGCGTTATCAGCGGGAACCAGTTTTACCTGCCCGCGGGGGGCCGGTGTTTCATAACTGATGATCTCTAAATTTGTTTGTACATTAACCGGCTCAATAACCGTTAAAGGTTTAGTGCGGGCCGACATGATGCCGCGCATGTTTGGTATTTTTGGCTCGGCAACGCCTTCGGCTGTGCCGGCTATAAAAGGAAATGGTATAGTTAATATTTCTTTGCCGCCTTCAATTTCGCGTTCTACAGTTGCCGTATTACCTTCTATGTCCAGTTTTTTGATGATAGAAACAGATGGCAGGTCTAAAAGTTCGCCTAACATCCCGGCAACTTTCGAGCCGTTGTAATCGATAGATTCACGGCCGGTCAATACAAGATCGAAAGGGTTTGCTTTAATATACCCGCCTATTTGGCAGGCAACAAACCAGGCATCGTGCGGTTTGGCGTTAATGCGTACCGCGTCATGAGCACCAATGGCCAGCGCTTTGCGGATAGTAGGTTCTGTATTTGCCTCGCCCACATTTATTACCGTTATTGTACCTTTATCGCCGTCTGTTAATTCAATGGCACGTGCAAGCGCTATTTCATCATAAGGATTTAATATAAATTGCACACCATTTGTATTAAATTGGGTGTTATTATCAGTAAAAGTTATTTTTGTCGTGGTATCAGGGACATTATTTATACATACCAGTATTTTCATTATAGTAATTTGTTTTAAGTGGTTATGAACCTGTTTGTCGTCGGGCGGACTATCAGGAACAATTGTTTATTTTGTGGTAATTTCTGATGGTTTCAAATACATAATTGGTTTTTACAAATTTAGTAAAAAAGATAGCGTTTAAAAATGGAGATAAGCAGATTAGATAAACTATTGGAATTTATAAAGAACGAGCCCGAAGACGAATTTTTAAAATACGCATTGGCGACGGAATATCTCCGTTTAAACCAGTCTGAAAAAGCGCTTTGGTATTATGAGGACCTTGTTAATAATCACCCTAATTACATAGGCACTTACTATCATTTAGGTAAATTATACGAGGCGCTTGGCCGAAAGAAGGATGCTATTATTATTTATGAAAAGGGCATGCAAATAACCAAAGAGAAGCGTGATAATCATGCTTTTTCAGAACTGCAGACCGTTTACCGGGAAGCAACAGGGTATGATGAAGATGATTATTAAGATCAATCAAATAAGGGGCGTCACCCCGGGTTTTAAATAAACTGATATTGAAAAAACGCGACTTCCTGTTTATGCGCGATGTACTGCTGTACACGTTTAGTGCATTTGGCGGTCCGCAGGCGCATTTGGGTATAATGCTGCGTGAATTTGTACAAAAACGCCGTTACGTTACAGAGGAGGAACTGATGGAGCTTAACGCGCTGGCACAGGTTTTACCCGGCCCGTCATCAACCCAAACTCTTATTGGTATTGCCTGGAAAGTTGGTGGGTTGCGGTTGGCTATTATAACTTTTTTAATATGGGTGCTGCCCTCTGCAACCATTATGTGTATGGCGGCCATCAGTTACAAAATGTTTGCCAACCGGGGCAGGGTTGCAGAGGTATTGCGTTTTATACAGCCCATGGCTGTGGGTATTGTAGCTTATGCCACCTATACATTTGCCCATAAATTTTTAAAAACGCGGGTAAGTACCATGTTGGCGATAGGTTCGCTGATAGTCACACTCATTTTGCAAAACCCTTACGCGTTCCCTATTCTCATATTATTGGGTGGGATCATTTCATCGGCATTGGAGGTACAACCGCAGGAAAGCGAATTGCGGGTTAAGTTGTTTTCAAATGTAAATCCCAATAAGGTAGCTTATTTTATTGGAATACTGCTTGCTTTTGCCGCCTTGGGCGCTATCATTAACCGTACGTCGCCCTTTAGCTTACCCATACGTTTATTTGAAAATTTTTACCGCAATGGTATTATCATATTTGGCGGCGGGCAGGTTTTGGTGCCATTAATGTATACTGAATTTGTTGAGGTTAAGCATTACCTGAGCAGTTCCGAGTTCCTTTCGGGTTATGTGCTGCAACAGGCTTTGCCGGGACCCACGTTTTCATTTACTTCTTTTTTGGGCGGCGTTACCCTTGGCAATAAAGGCTATGGCGTTGGGGGGCAAATTATAGGGAGTATTATAGCGGTAATAGGTATAAATCTGCCGGGCTTTATTCTCATCCTATTTATTGTACCCTTCTGGAACGACCTGAAAAAAATAGCGCGCATAAAAAATTCCTTAAGCGGTATTAATGCGGTAGCCGTAGGTTTTATGGCAACCGCGTTAATATTATTAACCAGGCCATTCGGCTTAAACTGGATGGCTTATTTAATAATGGTGTGTACTTTCCTATTGTTAAATTTTACAAAAATAAAAACCCCGATAGTTATTATTATCGGGGTTATTCTGGGATTAGTATTTTGATGGCCGATTTCGTCAGGGTACCTTTAAGTTTTATTAGTAACCCGCAAAAGCTGTATAATTTGGTGCAGGCAGGTTTGCTATTTTAGCCGCGGCATTGGTTAAAAGTACAATGTTATGTTCGCCGTATTTTTTGTTAAGATTTTGAATGGTTAACCATTGCTGATATTTCACCGGGATCCTTGTAGCTTTTTTCTGAACAAAAAAAGCGGGGTCTGTTGCTACCATTGCCTGTACAGCTTTATAAAACTCCTCCGATGTTGGCGCAGGTGAGTGCATGCTTGGATAAGCCTCTCCCCAGGTTGCATAAAAATTATTAAATAGTTTTTCTTTTTCGGGATCGGTATGGTATACCCAGGGGCTTGAGGTATTATATAAATAATCTACGTATACTTTAAAATTCTGGTACTCGGGGTTTTGCGTCAGCGACTGCTTTATACAATCGGTATTGTTTTCAATAAGGTTTGCAATAGTTTGTGGGTCGCGAGTAGTTAAAATTTCATTGATAGGGCATTGAGCTGCAGCATTCATACCGAATGCCAACAAGCATACAAGTAGTACTTTTTTCATGATCAACCTCGTTTATAAATCGGTAGTATAAATATACAACATAATTATATCAATATTGTTACAAAAAATGAAAATAATTTTTATAGTACGTTTAGTTATAGACCGATTGCTTTTTCAACTCAATTACAGATTGTCATTTATATTTATTTCTGTATTTTAAGGGACTGAAATTATACTATGAAAAACCTGATCTTCTTTATATTTCTGCTTGCTACGCTACCCGCCGTTGCACAGATGGGAGTTAATACCGATGATGCCGCTTATATAAAAGCGAATTATACCAAATATGAATACCAAATACCTATGCGCGATGGGAAAAAACTGTTCACATCGGTATATGTGCCTAAAGACCAATCAAAGAAATACCCGTTTATGATGGACAGGACGCCTTATAGCGTAGCGCCATACGGGGCTGGTGTTTATAAAACTTCATTAGGGCCTTCACCGATGTTTTTGCATGATGGTTATATTTTTGTTTACCAGGACGTTCGCGGACGCTTTATGAGCGAAGGTATTTTTGAAGAAATGATGCCCGAACTGGAAGCGCATAAAACAAATAAGGACGTAGATGAAGGCACCGATACCTACGATACTATCGACTGGTTGCTTAAAAATGTACCCAATAACACAGGCAAGGTGGGGGTATGGGGTATTTCTTATCCCGGTTTTTATACTACGGCCGCCTTGCTGAGCCGACACCCGGCGTTGGTGGCCGCGTCTCCGCAAGCCCCTATGTCTGATCTTTGGCGCGATGATGGCTGGCACAACGGCGCTTTCTTTTTGGTAGCCAATTTTGGTTTTTATCCCGGTTTCACCAACAGGCAGGATGATAAACCTACGCAGCGCAGGGGTGGCCGCTTTAACCCCGGTACAAACGATGGCTACGATTTTTTTATGAAAATGGGGCCAATGAAAAACACCAACGACAAGTATTACAAAGATACCATACGCCTTTGGAACGAAATGATAGATCATCCGGATTACGACCAGCACTGGAAGGCCAGGAATGTGCTGTATCATCTGCATGATATTAAAACTGCCGTATTGGTTACCGGTGGCTGGTATGACGCGGAGGACCTGTACGGCGCTATTAATACGTATAAAACCCTGGTGAAAAATAACCCGGCAACGCCCATATATTTTACCATGGGTCCCTGGGTGCATGGCGGCTGGGCGCGCGGCCCGGGCGATAGGTTGGGCGATGTTTACTTCGGTGGCCCAACAGGCCCTTATTATCGTGATAATATTGAGTTTAAGTTTTTTAGTCATTACCTAAAAGGCACGGATATGAACCTACAGCCGGTAAATACATTCGAAACGGGTGTAAACCAGTGGAAAACCTATAAAACATGGCCGCCAAAAGAAGCGGAAGAAAAGCAATTATACCTGCTGCCGGGTGGTAAATTATCATTCGCCGCGCCAACCGAAGCAAAAGATAGCTATGACGAATATGTTTCTGACCCCGCTAACCCTGTTCCGTTTGTACCGGGTAAAAGTATGGATATGAACCGCGAATACATGACCGGCGACCAGCGCTTCCTGGGAGGGCGAAAGGATGTTTTAAGTTACCAAAGCGACGTGCTTGATAAGGATATTACTATAGCAGGCAATATATGGGCCAACCTTAAAGTAGCAACTACCGGCACCGATGCCGATTTTATTGTAAAAGTATTGGATGTTTACCCGGATACGGCCGCCAATACTATAGCTACGGGCCCTGGCATAAAAATGGCCGGTTATGAGCAAATGCTGCGCAGCGAACCTATACGAGGCAAATATCGTAACACGTTTGATAAACCCGAACCTTTTGTGCCTGGCCAGGTAACCGCGGTTAACTGGGAGCTACAGGACATTTTGCATACCTTTAAAAAGGGTCACCGTATTATGGTGCAGGTTCAAAGTAGTATGTTCCCCCTCATAGACCGTAACCCGCAAACTTTTACCAATATTATGAAGGCCAATGAAAGCGACTTTAAAAAAGCTACAGAGAAAATATACACATCGAAGTTGCACCCGAGCTTTTTAAAAGTTAGGGTGATGGAATAAAGAACCGGAAAAAAATGAAAGAGTTCATGTTACTTATCCGCAATGAAGACGACAGCAAAACAGATTTTTCGTCCGAGAAAGACAAAGAGTTTTTTAAAAGCCTGCGAGGTTTATATTGAGAGGTTAATTAAAAACGGAAATTTAATAAAGGCACAGCCTCTTATCAGGGAGGGTAAAATGTTAGTCGGTTCAAACGGCGCGTGGACCATAGGCCCCTATAGCGAAAGCAAGGAAGTGATAGTTGGGTATTACCATATCCTGGCAAATGATATTGAGGAGGCTTTGGCCATAGCAAAAGACAACCCCGAATTTGCCTACACCACAACAGCACGGGTTGAGGTAAGGCCGATAAAAGCGAAAGAGGTAGCTACTGCGTACGTTTACCCTAAATAAAACTTATTTAAATTTCAGCACATAAAAAATTGCCGGCATCATTTTTACATCCTCTTGGTCATTTATCATATAAAAACAATACGCATCGCCAACATTGTCTTTGTGGAGGGCAACCACCATGCAATTTTTATAGTCTTGCCCCAAATCCCTTTGCTAACGGCACCATGCACGTTGCCCCCCAATCGGCGTTAAATTCCTTTTTAACTGCCTCCGGCGGAAACATTTTAATAGTTCCCTTACCTAATCGTCCGCCCGAAATATTTAATAGTATGGCCTGGAAACTCATTGGGTAAAATTTATTGGGGCTTATGTTACTTATAACTCCTGGGTCTTTTTTCATAGCTTCAAATTGCTTCATTAAACTGTCTAAAGGCCTTAGGGCATATCTCACTTCGAAATTATGTCCCGGAAATTTAACCGCATATTCATAATTCATTTGGCTGTTTTTAATGATTAGCGTTTCTTCGGAACCCGCTGGTTTATCAAAACTCATTTGCGCGCGCGTAAGCAAACTGGTGAAGGTTGAAGGGAGATAAATGAGCCGGGCGCTTACGGTAAAACAAACAGCGATAAATAAAATGATAAACCATATTGGTTTACCCTTAAAAATATTTTTAGTTTTCATGATTCTAACAAGGTTTATAGTGGAAAGGTAGGTATAAATAATTAAGATAATAATTACATTAGGCGAATAATTTACCAGTGATTTATGAAAATAAACTTACTAATATCTATAGTTTGTTGCCTGCTGTATTTTGACCAAAGCTTTGCGCAAAAACGGAATGTGTATTTTTTAAAAAATTCGGGCGCAGAAGTTAAAGTACGCGACAGCGCCGATTTTATACGCGTGGTAAGCGAACCCGATTCAGGTTCGGTTTTATTTAATGTTTCTGAATTTTACTTAAATGATAAGCCTAAATTGATCGCAAAAACGGCAACAATAGAGCCGTTGTTATTAGAAGGGCAATGTATTACCTTCTATCCGTCGGGAAAAAAGCAGGAAATGGCTAATTATGAGCGCGGTGTGAGATATGGCGATGAGTATGAGTATTATCCGGATGGCAAGCTCTATGTACATAGACGATATAACCCGGACAGCGACCCCGAAATAAAAATTATAACATTAGATTTTATAGACTCTACAGGAAAACAACGACTTAAAGATGGTAATGGATATTTTATTAACTACAACAACGGCTTTAAGGGCATTTACGAAGAAGGAAACTTAAAAACCGGAAAAAAAGATGGAATATGGAAAGGAAGTTATGGCGATAAGGACCATAAGGTGTCATTTGCTGAAATATTTGAGAATGGTAAATTCATATCCGGGCAATCTACTGATTGGCGTAATAAAACAAGCAATTACACAATTGCTGAAGCCCAGCCCCAATTTCAAGGTGGTATAGAAGTCTTTTACCGTTATCTGAGTTCGAATATCAGCTATCCTTATCATGCCAAGATTAATAATATAACCGGAAAAGTTATTTGCCAATTTGTTGTTGAACGAGACGGCTCATTGACAGATTTTAAAGTAGTAAGAAGCCCTGATGATGAATTGAGTAAGGAAGCCCTGCGAGTTTTAAAGAAATCACCAAATTGGATACCCGGCATACAGCATGGCCAGCCCGTAAGAGTTTTGTATACCATACCTATAAATTTTACTTTGGGTAATTCAAGATAAATTGAAACCCTACATTACCGCCAACTCCCTATTGTATTTATTCCTGTAATTTACGGGCGATAAACCGGTTATCTTTTTAAACAGGTTGCGGAATGCTTTGCTATCCGAATAACCTATTGCATACATGATCTCGTTGATGTTTTCGCGGCCCGATTCGAGGCTTTTTTTTGCGGCTTCAATTTTTACCCGCTGCAAGTATTCGACGGGCGTATTGGATGTTGCTTTTTTAAAGCGCCGCTCAAAATTACGTTTGCTTATGGCCACCATTTCTGAAAGCTGGTCGATAGAAACTTTATTGGCTACATTGTTCTCCATAAAAAGCTGCGCTTTTTTTATGGGCTCATCTTCATGCTCTTTTTGTCCCGAAAAAATGGCAAACGGCGACTGGCTTTTGCGCTCTATCTCTATCTCCATTAATTTAGCGCAGAATACGGCCATTTCGCGGCCACAGTATTTTTCAACCAGGTAGATCAATAAGTTAAGGAAAGAGTAGGCGCCGCCGCTGGAGTATAACCCGACCTCATCGGTTATTATTTTTTCGGCCTGTAGTTTTACATCCGGGAAGGCTTGCCTGAAAGCATCGGCAGCCATCCAGTGCGTTGAACATTTTTTGCCCTTTAACAAACCTGTTGAGGCCAATAAAAACGCCCCGGTGCATAAGCTGGCTACTTCGGCCCCTTGTTTATATTGCTGTATGATCCAGGGGATGTATTCGGCATTTTGTTTTACCCCCGTTGGTATATCCCCATTGAAAGCGGGTATAATGATGAGGTCGGTTTTATCCACATCCTTCATCAATACATCGGGGCGTACCGAAAATAATCCGTCGTACAAAGAAGTTTCGGTATTTAACCCAACCATGTGTATGTTGAATGCAGGTTTTTTGCCTGCTGCCGCCAAAGTTTGGTTTACGGTTGCCAATATTTTGTAGGCACCTATTACGCTGCTTAATATACAGGGGCTGTTTGGAACTAAAATGCTGACGTGTTTCATAACTTGTTTTTTACATTAATTTAACCGGTTGATAATATGGTAAAACTAATATAAACATTTGTCGCGATCAACCCCTAAGGTTGGCGTAAAAACACACCATAAATCTGTTTAAATGGGCGTAGGTTTGGATAATAAAACTTAAAACCATTAAAAACAAAAAACTATGGACGGCTCAGTAAACATTTTAAACTGGTTTGAAATATCGGTAAGCGATATTGCCAGGGCTAAGAAATTTTATGAAACAATATTCTCCGTTAAAATGGATGAAATGGAAATGATGGGAATGAAAATGGCTTTTTTCCCAATGGAAAACATGAATGGCAAGGTATCAGGCGGATTGGTACAAGGCCCAATGCATAAACCAAGTGCCGATGGCGCGAAGATATACTTTAATGCCGACGACGGTATGGAAGCTATACTGGCGAAAATTGAACCCGCGGGAGGCAAAGTAACCATGCCTAAAACCCTCATCACCGATGATATTGGCTATATGGCGTTTTTTATGGATAGCGAAGGCAACGGGGTTGCTTTGCACTCAAGTAAGTAAGCCCCAAGCCCCCCTTAGCAAATTCTTTCTATAACGATGGGTTTTAAACCCATCGTTATAAAAGGATATTCTGCATATATATATCCTGCCTAACCGTGTGCGCTATGCAGCTTTGGTACACGGGATCAATTTCAATGGGCGATAAATAGTAGGTTACCCCTTCATAAACAAAACTATCCTCCGAAACATCTATCTCTAACAGTGGAGTATAAACCCCGGTGCCAACCGCTTTTAATACAGCCTCCTTGCGTGTCCAGTATTTAAAAAAATCAATATCGGGATTTGGGGCCGCGCGTATATTTTTCTGTTCATTAAGCGTAAAATAATCATCGTAATTAAAATTAACGGGGCCGGTTAATTCTATATCAATGCCAACTTTCCCATTATCCGTAGCGCAACACACCACTACATTGCCCGAATGTGAAATGTTAAAATCAAACCCGGTATTAAAATATGGCCGCTGATATTGGTTATAATTCAGGTCGGCCAAGCTTAAATTTAACCCAAACCGATTTAAAAGTTCTAAAATTAACAGGTTACCACATACGGAAAGTTGTACATCAAGCGGATTTTTTTTTTGCAGAATACTCTGTTTAATATCCGGTGGTAAAGGCGCCATTTTTCGTTCCAGTTCATCACTGCTCCAGGTTTTATTAAGTTCTGAGTAATAGCAAATTATCATTTGTAATATTCTTGTATCAATGTCAAAAAGGCATTAAACCATATTTTTTTATTTTATCTAAAAATATACAAACAATGCTTACTATTGAGCGTAGTTAAGCCTGAACTATATTTATAAACCATACCCCTAAAGTAACTATATTTTATATGAACTCACTGAGTATTGTACTCGGGGCCAATCGGCCAGACCTGATCCGGGAGGAAACACTGGCTACTTTATTTTATAGGTCGGCTGTTAACCATGCGGATAAAACCGCGCTTATTTTTAATGGCCAAACCTTAACCTATGCCGAATTGGACCGATGGAGCAACTCTGTAGCCGATTACTTGAACAAAAAAGGAATTGCACGCAATAGTAAAGTAGGGGTATGGTGGCAGCGCGGTTTAGAGCTGCATGTGGCTATTTTAGGAATAATTAAAGCAGGCGCGACTTATGTACCGATAGACCGTGAAATTCCCGCAGAACGGGTGGAAATGATATTGGAAGAAGTGGGTGCCAATGGCGTGTTCAGCTTGCAAAAATTAAATTCACCCTGCCAGCGGTTAAGGGTGAAGCCAATGCCTTCGCCGCATGATGCGGTTAAAGTACCCAAAGGCCCACAGCCAAATGATTGTGCATATGTATTGTATACGTCAGGCAGTACAGGCAAGCCTAAAGGGATACCTATAAGCCATAAACAGATATGCCACCTTGTACGCGCCGAGCAAACCGTTTTCAACATCAGGGAAACTGATAAAGTGTACCAGGGATTTTCGGTATCGTTTGATATGTGGTGCGAAGAAACCTGGATAAGTTATTTTGCGGGCGCCACTATTTGGGTGGCCGATAATACCACCTCAAAAGCTATTGATGAATTAGGCGATATCCTGAGAAAAGAAAAAATAACCATACTGCACGCGGTGCCAAGTTTGCTGGCGGTAATGGAAGATAGTATATCATCCCTGCGCCTCGTAAATGCCGGCGGCGAAGCCTGCACGCCGCAGGTATTGGCCAAGTGGTCAAAACCCGGTATGCAGTTTTATAACAGTTACGGGCCAACAGAAACTACCGTAACAGCTACCATAGCCCCCTTAAACGCCGGCGACCCGATTAAAATAGGGCAGCCATTGCCTAATTATAACCTGGCAGTGGTTGATAAGGCTTTAAATATTTTGCCTTACGGCGAAGAAGGCGAATTAATAATAACAGGCCCTGGCGTTGCGTCGGGCTATGTTAAATTACCACAGCTTACACAGCAAAAGTTTGTGCCCAAACCAAGCTCATTTACTGGGTTGCCGGGTAATATGATATACCGTACCGGGGATGCCGCTGTAATTAATAAAGATGGCAGCGTTGACCTTCATGGCCGTTTTGACGACCAGATAAAGCTGCGCGGATACCGGATAGAGTTAGGCGAGATAGAGACCAGGTTAAACGCCATAGCAGGGGTTGCATCGGCGGTTGTAGCAGTAAAACAAGATAGTAACGGGCAGGATCAACTGGTGGGCTATGTGGTAATGGACGGGCTGAATTGTATTGAAGAGAACTTGTTCCGGATAGAACTGGCTAAAACCCTGCCTACATACATGGTGCCGGGCACTATTGTAGCTATTGATGAAATGCCCCGTATGCCAAGTGGTAAAATAAACCGCAAGGCGCTTCCGGTGCCTGCCTCATTCACTGCGCCGACCAATCTTAAAAATGCGATCGATCTTAACGCCCCTGCTGTCGCCAGGATACTGGCGGTACTGCGTGGTATATTCCCTAATAAAGAGATCGATCCATCCATGGATTTTTTTGATGACCTGGGCGGGCACTCCCTGTTGGCCGCGGGTTTTGTATCGCAGCTGCGCCGGGATGCCAATTTGCCGGGGGCCTCGTTAAAAGATATATACCTTAACCGCCCCTTAAGCAAATTAATAAGCGTTTGGGAAAGCCAGCCTGCGGTTAAACCAAAATCAAAACGCGATTATAAAAGGGTGCCATTACCTACCTACTTATTTTGCTGGCTGGCGCAAACCATATCCCTGCTATTGATCTATGGTTTATTTGCCTTCCAAATATTTATACCTTATTTGGGTTATTACTACATAGACCAGGAAACCAGCAATGTGGCTTATTCTATCATTACTTCGCTGGTTTTGTTTTCGTTTATTCCGCCCATATTTACCATTATATCTATTGGCGCGAAATGGCTGGTGATAGGTAAAATGAAAGAAGGAAATTACCCGTTATGGGGCAGCTATTATTTCAGGTGGTGGTTTGTAAAAACTATTCAGCGCCTGTTGCCCGCGCAGTTTTTAAACGGTACCCCACTTTATCCCCTCTATTTGCAGTTATTAGGAATGAAAATAGCCCCAAATGCCCAAATAAGCGATTTTAGCTTTGGCGCCGAGGACCTTATAACCATAGGTGCAGATGTAAGCCTAAGCTCGCAAACCAACCTAAATAACGCGTTTGTTGAGGACGGGCTACTTAAACTGCGACGGATAACTTTAGGCGATCACGCTTATATTGGCAGCAGCTCTATAATCTCGGGCGATAGCCATGTGAAGGACTGGGGCGAACTGCAGGACCTTAGTTTTTTACCCCCCGGCAAAACTATTGAGCAGGGTGAAGTTTGGAGAGGTAGTCCCGCTGTATTTAAAGAAAAGAAAGATATTGCCGACCTGCCGCAGCCGCTAACGGTATCAACTTTTACCCGGAGAAAATATAAGCTGATATTTATTCTGTGTATGATGATATTCCCGGTGATAATTTTATTGCCGCTGCTGCCAACTATTATTGAAATAAACCGGATGGATAACGCCGCGCCCGATTATAATTTTAATTATATGGTGAATGTGCCGGTACTGGCCATATTGTATATATGCCTGTTCGCTTTGGAGACTATTTTGCTTGCCCGTATTTTACAACGCGGGATAAAGCCCCGGAAAATATTCTGTTTATAGCACGTTTTATGTACGTAAGTGGTTTGCCGATCAGTTAATGTCATTGAGTCTTATTGTAATGCACCCCATATACGCCACGGTTTATGTGGCCGCTTATTTCAGGGCGCTTGGAGCGAAAATAGGCAAGGGTACAGAAATATCAACCGCAAGCAATGTAACACACCCCTTATTAGAAATTGGCGATGGTGCCTTTGTTGCCGACGCGGTTAGCCTCGGCGAGTCAGATATTCGCGGGCAACAGTTGATACTGGATAAAACTACCATTGGCAACAAGAGCTTTGTGGGTAACAGCGCGCTTATTCCGCAGGGTTATCATTTAAATAATAATATGCTCATCGGGGTGTTGTCTGTTCCGCCTGATGAGCAGCAAATGGTTAACGATACAGCCAGGGACTGGTTCGGCTCGCCTGCTATCCCGCTTCCGAGGAGGCAGGAAAGCACCCCCTTTGGCGAAGAGTTGACCATCAACCCCAATAATTACCGCAGGTTTGCCCGCGGAGTGGTTGAGTTTATCCGCGTCATACTGCCCGAAAGCGCCATTATCTGCTTTTCCATATTTTTTATCGCTTACGCGCATGACCTGATAGTTGATGAACCTTTATGGAAGATCGTATTATACTTTCCGTTCTATTACCTGTTTTATATGGGCATACCGGCATTTTTAGTCCCGATGGTACTAAAATGGTTATTTGTTGGCAGGTACAAGGCACAGCAAAAGCCCATGTGGAGTTGGGGCGTATGGAAAAGCGAAGCGGTCACTTCCACTTACGAGGCTTTGGCCATACCGTTTCTGTTAGATTATTTACAGGGCACACCCTGGCTGCCGCCTTTAATGCGCCTGTTAGGCGTAAAAATAGGAAAGCGGGTTTGGATGAATACGACCGATATTACCGAATTCGACATGGTAACCATTTGCGACGATGCCGCGCTGAACCAGGATTGCGGCCCCCAAACGCATTTGTTTGAAGACAGGGTAATGAAGATAGGCGCTGTAAAAATAGGGGCAAGGAGCAGCATTGGCGCGGGCACCATTATATTGTATGACAGTGAACTCGGTGATGATACCCGCATCGAGGCTTTATCATTAGTAATGAAGGGCGAACGCCTATCGCCCGGAACAGATTGGATAGGCAGCCCGGTTAAGCCGGCTTAATGATGTGCGCCTGCCTGCCGCAGGCAGGGATGTACAAATGTGCAGATGTGTGTTTTGTTTCACGCGTGTGTGAAACAGATGAAACACGTGAAACAAGATTTCGACTTAACCAATTGAAAAATAACACTTTGTAAAAATTGAGTGAAACAGAATGAAACAAGATGTTACAACGTATTCGTCAGTACTTTTATGCGTAAGTTTTTGTTATTTTTCTGATAATCAGATAATTGCAAATTGGCCAATTTTAATAGGATGTAACAAGCTTTTTGTAACACATAACCTTACACAATTTGCATATCCCTGTCTGCGGCAGGCAGGCGCACATCCGCACATCAGAGGTATGATATCCCCTTATAATCAATATGCCCGTAAAACAGGGGTTCAAAACCTTCTTCGGCCAGTTCACAGCTTACTACCAGGGAGGTGAATTCAGCATCGCCAAAAATGTTGGCTATGGCGGTATCGGCAGCATCGCGGCCGGTGGCTATTTTAACCAACCCGTTTAGCGGCACAAGCTTTGTAGCATCAAACAATATCCATTCGCCGCCCAGGTAGGCCTCAAAGCAGGCATGAAAATCTCCCGGTTTCAGCAGGTAGGAATAACCTGTAAAATAGCGCGCCGGTATGGTTAAAGCCCGGCATAAGGCAATACCCAGGTGCGCAAAATCGCGGCATACACCGGCCTGCTCGGTAACCGTATCAAATGCCGAAGTTTGCGCGTTGGTTGAACCGCTCAGGTATTGTACGTTGCGGTATATCCAGTCGGTAAGGGCAATAACTTTGGTAAACGGGTTTACAATTTGCCCAAACATATTATTGGCCAGCCTGTATAATTTGTCCGACTGGCAATAACGGCTTGGGTACAGGTAAGGCATTATGGCAGGATCAAATTGCGCCACCGGTATTTCTTCGTGGTTCTCATAATCTACCGTTTTATAAAAATTATCAACGGTCGCCTTGTAGGTTACCTTAAAAGTACCGGGCTTATCGATCTCGAACCTCACCAGGCGGTTCTCGCTGTTGGCTGATAGCAGCTCTTCGGTTTTTATATACGGATCGATGGTAAAAGTTTCGCTTATTACGGTTTGATGCTGTGTTCTTAAAGCGTTGATGTTTAAAATCAAGGTACTCTCCGATCTCACTGTATATTCCATCTCGGTGAATACATTGAATTTCATAGTTATAATTTTATAGTAGTTTATCAAATGTAGCATCCATCCAATCTTCGGATATATGCTCTAACGCGGCCTTTAACTCTTCGGCCCATTGGGTCGAAATATTTTCAAGGTCCTTTTTCTCGTATCGGTTCTCAACAATATTAAAACTGTCTTTTTTGTATACGGCAACATCAATGGGGAAGTCCACATTATTTGAACTTACCCTTGTTGAGTCGAACGAAAGAAACCCTACTTTCAACGCCAGCCTTAAGCTTGAATTTTCGTTCAAGGTACGGTTAAGTATGGGTTTTCCATGC
>Ga0206891_10218_pt1 | contig 16282 bp, 9 predicted proteins | sample Alteio_BWOrgHeat_55_FD_153246 | JGI IMG/M metagenome (GOLD analysis project Ga0206891, IMG submission 153246) | Enriched cells from forest soil in Barre Woods Harvard Forest LTER site, Petersham, Massachusetts, United States - Alteio_BWOrgHeat_Nextera7 ...
CTTTGGGGTACAAATGAATAGAGCGAAAAAAATCCGCGACATAATTTGGGTTCGTTTTGGAAAACGAACCCAATTTTAGGGGGTCACGACGTGCTTTTTTGGCGATTATCTCTACTTTTTGAGCGCCTTCTCGATCAACTCGATGCTGCGGGTGGTGGAGCCGACGTTGGCCTGGATGACCCGGTGGGCGGCGGCGGCGATGGCCCGGCTGCGGTCGGAATTTTCCAGGAGTTCCTCCACGGCGCGGCGGAGGGCGTCGGCGGACGGCACTTGAATGCAAGCGCCTGCGACGACGAACTGGCGGGCAATGGCGCGGAAGTTCTGCATGTTGGGACCAAAGATAACGGGATGACCACTAGCGGCGGCTTCGACGATGTTCTGACCGCCCTGCCCCACCAAGCTCTTGCCGACGAAGATGGCGGTCGCGACTTTGTAAAACCATTTGAGTTCGCCCGTGGTGTTGACGATGAGACAGTCGTACGGCTTGGCGGTCTGTTCGAGGTGCGAGTTGATCTCAGAGCGGAGCACGAATTTGATCTGTTTGCGACGGGCGAGGTCCACGACCTCGCGGGTACGCTCGACGTGTCGCGGGACAATGACGAGGAACAAACGCGGAAATCTCCGGCGCAGATCGGCGAAAACATCCAACAGGATTTCTTCTTCGCCGGGGTGGGTGCTTCCCGCGACGAGGATCGGTTGCGTCGGCGAAATGCTGATCTGCTTGAGCAACTGGACGGGATCAACTTTCTGCACGTCGGCATGCGGCATGGAGACGTCGTACTTCATGTTGCCGGTCATGTGGACGCGGTCACGCGGAACGCCGATGGCGGTGAAATTGTCGGCATCCTCCGGGCTTTGCGCACAGACCAGCGAAAGCTTGTCGAACACGCTGTGGGTGAGCCTACCCAGCCGTTTGTAGCGCCGTTCGGAACGCTGGGACATGCGACCGTTCACAAGAAACAAGGGCACACCGCGGCGGGCAGCCGTCCAGATGTGGTTGGGCCACAACTCGGATTCCATGAGGACGATAAAGTCCGGCTGGACCAGGTCATAAGCGCGGCGCACGGACCAGGGGAAATCCTGGGGAAAGTAAAGCAGCTCAACCTCCTGCGGCAGGCGTTCGTAGGCGAGCGCGTAGCCGGTCGAGGTCGTGGTGGTCACGATGATGAGCAGGTCGGGAAACTTGCGCTGCAACGCGCCGATGAACAGGAGCGCGACATTTACTTCGCCGACGCTCACCGCCTGAATCCAGCAACGTCTTTCCTTTTTGACAGCGAGTCGCTCCCGCAGGTCCGCGGAATAAAAACCGAAGCGTTGCCAGAAGTTTTCGCGGTACTTGCCACGCTTCCACATCTTGTAGAGAAACAACGGGCTCATCAGCACGAAGCCCAAGGTGTACAATATTGTGTAAAGCAGGCGAATCACGGGGGAACAATAGCGAAATCGTCGCACGGTTGCGAAGTGATTTCTACCAAACCAAGGTTCAATGGCTACTGCTCCTCCCGGCGGACAAAATGGCACTGTTTTGGGCGCAACAAAGGGGTACAAAATGCCAACAAATTGGCCGCAATCATCGGTTTCCCCGCATGGCACACGAGTTGCGCCATAAACAGGTTGATGAATCGTGCTCATACCGAGACGCTTGATTCGATAAGCGGCGGTGCCAGCCAGACCGAGGCGCACTTTCGTTCCCTGATCGAAAACGCCTCCGACATCATCACCATCCTGGAGGCGGATGGCCGTATCCGCTACGAGAGTCCATCCCTGGAGCGCATTCTCGGTTACAAGCCCGAGGAACTGATTGGGCGCAGCGCTTTTGAACTCATCCACCCCGACGACGTAGCCCGGATCCAAAAGATTTTCACCGAGGGGCTGACGCGACCCGGCCGCATCGAGTCCAGCGAATACCGGTTCCGCCACAAGGATGGTTCCTGGCGGGTTATGGAAGGCATCGGTAAGAACCTGCTTGAGGATCCCGCGGTCCGAGGGGTGATCGTCAACTCGCGCGACATCACGGAGCGCCAGAGGATAGACCAGGCGTTGCGCAAGATACAACAACAGCAACGAGCGCTCCTCGACAACGTCCCCGACATGGCCTGGGTCAAGGACAAACAGAGCCGGTTCATCGCGGCCAACGAAGCGTTCGCGAGGGTCTTTGGCCGCACACCCGAGGAAGTGGTCGGCAAGACGGATTTCGATTTGGTGCCTCGCGAACTGGCGGAGCGCTACATTGCCGACGACAAACAAGTCATGGAACTGCGCCAGCGCAAGCGCATCGAAGAGCCTTTTGTGGACAGTGCGGGAAAACGCACGTGGGTCGAAACCATCAAGTCCGCATTCTTGAACGACCGGGGAGAGGTCGCCGGGACGACCGGGGTTGCCCGCGACATCACCGAGCGCAAGCAGATGGACCTGGCACTGCGCACGAACGAAGAGCGGTATCGCACCCTGTTCGAGACGATGCGGGAAGGATTTGCCCTGTGCGAGATTATCTGGGACAACGACGGCAAGCCATGCGATTACCGTTACCTGGAGGTTAACCCGGCGTTCGAGAAGATCCTGGGCGTCACACGCAGCCAGGCGATCGGCCACACGGTGCGCGAGGTTTTTCCAGCGGTAGAGGAATATTGGATCGAGATCTATGGCAAGGTAGCCCTCACGAGCCAACCCGCTCGATTTGAGAATTACCTGCGGGCCGTGGACAAACATTTCGAAGTGGCGGCCTTCAGCCCAAAGCGTGGACAGTTTGCCACGGTTTTCTCCGACGTTACCGAACGCAAGCGGACGGAGGAGCGCCTGCGCCTCCAAAGCACCGCATTGGAGGCCGCCGCGAACGGCATCGTCCTCACCGACAGTAAAGGGACGATCCTCTGGGTCAACCCGGCGTTCACGAAGTTGACCGGCTACACCGCGACGGAGGCCATCGGGCAGAACACACGCCTCCTGAAATCGGGCAAACACGACGAGGAATTTTATCGCAACCTTTGGCAGACGGTGAATTCGGGCAATGTCTGGCAGGGAGACATGATCAACCGTCGCAAGGACGGCAGTTTCTACAATGAAGAAATGACGATCACGCCCGTGTGCGATGAACGCGGCGAAGTCACCTACTTCATCGCGATGAAGCAGGACATCACGGACCGCAAGCAGGCGGAAACGTCGTTGCGCGAGAGTGAGGAATTGTTTCGCTCGCTGAGCGTTTCCTCGCCGCTGGGTATTTTCCTCACCGACGTCCAGGGCCAGTTGACCTACGCCAACCCCCGCTGCCGGGAACTCTACGGCTTCACCTTGATGGAGAGCCAGAACGACGGGTGGACAAAGTTCATCCACGTCGACGACCGCGACTGGGTCACCCGGAAGTGGCAGGCGTTCATTAACGACGGGGTTGATTATTCCGCCGAGTATCGCGTCCGTCATCGCGACGGCAATGTGCGGTACGTTCACGTGCGCGCCGCGCGGATGCAGTCGGAGCGCAACGAGTCGACAGGCTTCGTCGGGACCGTTGAGGATGTCACGGTTCGCAAACGGTCGGAAGACGATTTGCGGGAAAGTAAACAGCAATTGGAGAAGGCGCTGGAGGAATTGCAGGCGGCCCAACAGCAGGTCATCCAACAGGAGCGCCTGCGGGCCTTGGGCACGATGGCGAGCGGCATTGCGCATGATTTCAATAACGCACTGGCCGCCATTCTCGGTTTCTCCGAACTCTTGATCTATCGCCCCGAAACCCTTGCTGACAAGGAAAAGACGCTGCGCTTCCTGCAGATGATGAACACGGCGGCCAAGGACGCGGGTAACGTCGTGAATCGTCTTCGCGAATTTTACCGGCAGCGCGAGGAAGGTGAAGTCTTTGCCCCGGTCGATCTCAACCACCTTACCGAAGAGGCGGTCTCCCTCACGCAGCCGAAATGGAAAAACCAAGCCGAGGCCAATGGCATCGCCATTCACGTGGCCGCCGAGTTGGGCAACATTCCAAAGGTCGTCGGCAACGCCGCGGACCTGCGGGAGGCGCTCACCAACCTCATTTTCAACGCCGTGGATGCCATGCCGCAAGGTGGAACGATCACGGTACGCACTCGTCTCGACAACTCACGCGTCATCCTCGAGGTCGCCGACACCGGGACGGGCATGAGCGAGGACGTGCGGACCCGTTGTCTCGAACCTTTCTTCACCACCAAGGGCGAACGCGGTACGGGACTCGGCTTATCAATGGTCTACGGCATTTTCCAGCGTCATCAGGGCACCATCGACATCCAGTCGACGCTTGGTACCGGTACGACATTCATTCTTTCCCTGCCCATCGGCGTCGAACCGCAAACGCCCAAGGAAGCTGACTCCGCGCCATGTGTGTTGCGGCCGTTGCGTGTGCTGCTGGTGGATGACGAGGAGTTGGTGCGCCGGATTCTCAATGAGTTCTTGCTGGGTGACAAGCATAACGTGGTGACGGCTGCCAATGGACGAGAAGCCCTCGATAAGTTCCAGCATGCCGAGTTCGACGTCGTAATTCTCGACCGCGCGATGCCGGACATGAACGGCGACCAGGTCGCCGTGGCCATCAAGCAACTTAAGCCACGAACGCCCATTATCCTGCTCACCGGGTTCGGCTCGATGATGCAGGCCGCCGGCGAGCAACCTCCCGGGGTGGATCTGGTTGTCGGCAAACCCGTCACCATCCTCGGTTTGCGCGAGGCGGTGGCAAAGGTCGTCGCGAAGTATGCCGAAGCCGGTTCCTCCACTCACAAGGCGTAAGGGTTTTAGTCCTTCTTTCCTGCCAGGCTGTCTACGTACATGCTGGTGATCATGGAGAACAAGATGGCGCAGGCAAACCAATAGAGTCCGCGTTGCGGTTCGACCTTCGCCAACGGTCCGAGTTTTACCAGGACAATCAGGATCGCCACCACGAACACATCGAGCATCGACCATTTGCCGAGGATCCCCAGCCAATGCAATACGGTCTTTCGCTTCGCCTCCGCCAGACGGACGAACCAGACAAAGGCCAGTACTGCCAGTTTGAAAATCGGGAAGACGATCGAGAAGAAAAACAGGATAACCGCCAGGGCATATTGTCCCTGCTCCCACAAGCCATGCACGCCGGCGACCACTGAATACTCATTTTTCCAGAGCACCATCTTCTGCACCTTCATCAGGGGCAGCGATAACGCGATCAGCAATAGCGTGAAAGACACCAGGATTAGCAACGGCACTTCAATGCGGCGCGGATAGCGATCTCTCAGCGATTGTGACATTCAGCTCCCGAAGATTAACCGGTCTGTTGACACTACAGTTTCAAGTCCCCGGGGGCGTGTTCGCGCATGTCCCGAACCGCCAGGATGTATTGGTTGAGGCGCTCCACATGATCGGTGACGTGGGCCGTCTTGAACATCGCGCGGACACGAATCAACAGTTCCATCATCGCGAACGGTTTGCCCAAAAAATCGTCGGCTCCCGCTTCCATGCATTCCTCGAGACGACCCGCCGCCGTCAGCGAGGTGATAACAATGATCGGGATATTCCGCGTTTCCTTCCCCGCCCGAATCGCCTTGCAGAACGTCAGTCCATTCAACTTGGGCATATTAACATCAAGCAGGATCAAATCCGGCATCAACGTCAGTGTCTTCTGGACCGCATCCTTGCCGTCGACCGCCGTGTAGACCAGTGTATTTTCGAGCACGAGGATGCTCTCCAAAACCTCCCGCATCCCCGGATCGTCATCGACCACCAAGACTTTTCGTTCGTTCAAGTGAATCCCCGCGCTCTCCAGCGCTTATACCGCGTCAGCACTCCTGATTGCAATACTGCTACTGCTTATATCCGAGCCGGGGACCGGTCGGAGCTATGGAAATAACTTCGCACGGTAAACTCGAGACGGGACATTGGTGGCGGCGCCGATGTCGAGGTAATTGGTGACCACGCCGGGCATCGTGTTATTCGTGACGACGAAGATATCGACAAAGTCGTTGGTATGATGGCGGGTCCTTCCGGGTCTTGCCTGCAGGGCATTGATCTGCCCCGGTCCCATCAACCACGTGACGCGCACATCGTTCCCCTCCTGGGCAACCGAGGTCACGCCAAACGCATCCGGGTCGAGCACCACGTTCCCGGCGACGATCGTCCCCCCGGTGTGAACGAGGCTGCTGCAGGTATTCGTCATCACCAGCTTGTCAACCCGCACTACACCGCCGCCAACAATCAACTGGCCGTTCCGTACGTCAATGAATCCACTACCGGCTGAATTCGCCACGATCAACTCACCGCCGTCCACGGACGCGTATCCGACAACAGAAGCATCCTGGCAATCTCCCAGTGTAATTCCTTCGGAGACCGTGACCGAGCCACCGTCAACCGTCAGCGTGCCTTCGTCAGAACTGCCCAGTTCAATTATCCTTGCCGCCAACTCGCCACTGGAAACATTGCATTGCCCGTTGTCGTCCACCACGATTGCGGCGTTCGTAACGAACAGTTGTCCCCCGTCTATGGATACGGTCGCTTCCGAACCCACCACGCCGATCTGGAGATTGGAACTGAGAACCGAAACACCACCGTTAATAAACAGCGCGCCCTCCGATTCATTGGCGCCGACATAAACGTCGCGCGCGAGAAACAGTCCGTCAACAATCGCCAGGCTGCCGACGGACGGGCTCCCCACGCCGAGATGCGTCTCGCCGTTGGTGACGACAAGCGTGCCGCCATCCAGGGACACGCTCCCCGAACACTGCTCGCCACCCGCGCCGATCCCAAGTTCTCCACTCAAGCTGACCGTACCATTGTTGATCGTCAATTCCCCTTCGCTCTTCGTTCCACCCAAAAAAATGTCCGCGGCAAGAAAAGTGGCGTTCGAGACAGTCAGGCTGCCACTGCTTTCCAGCGCGCCTCCGATGTCCGTCTCGTCATTCGTGACGACCAGCCGCGCGCCGCCTGCCACGAGCATGTTGCCGGGAGCATTGTCAAAGCCATTGCCCACGGTCAGCGAGGAAGACAGGGTCATCGTTCCACCCTGGACTTCGATCGTTCCGCTGGAATGCGTGCCGGAAGTAATCGTGACATCACGGGCTTGCACATCAGCCCGGGAGATTCGCAGTAGTCCCGCGGCGTTGTTATCTCCAACTTGCAGACTGCAGTTTGTCGTGATTAGCGAACCGCCGAAGATGGCCATTGTGCCGTCATCCTCAAGTTGCCCTCCCAGCAAACCGTCAACAATCACCGTGGAATTGATGCTGATGAATCGTGACTCTTCAACCGGAAGTCCGCTCGGAAGCGAGCCAATGCTCAGGCCGTCCAGAATATGCAGCGCCGCCGCGCGGGTCCGATCAAGGAACACGGTGTTGATCGAACCGGGCGGGGCGCTCACAATGAGATTGCTGATCGTAAGTGAATCCGGGAGTCTCCGGGCCGTGCGGGCGTTGATTGTCACTATCTTGCTGTCATCATTGGTGATGATCACCGCCGACTGGTTCGCGGAAGGCAACCCGTTGTCCCAGCGTTGTGCCTTCTCCCATTTGCCGCTGGAGGAAGCGATCCAACTGTTGGTGGTCTGGGCACGGGCAACTTGCATCACCATGAGTGATGCAAGAACAATTACCCCGCAACCAAATCGGCGGCCTGCCACAAAATTGATCATTGATAACCCCTACCAAACTCTACTGGCGTAGTAGAGCAAAGCATGCGCCGAAAGTCTAGGTAATTTGGGGTTTCTGGGCCGTTGTCCTGCGGAATCGCGAGGGTCATGGGTAATATGTTAGGATGAAAACGATGCCTCATCGCGCCGGTTTGGCGCTCCAGATGGCCAGCGTATCCGGCGACCCCTGGCTGCGGACGTCATTGTCGGTCAGGATTTCTTCTGTGGCCGCGAGCATCTCCGCGCGCGGGAACACCTCGGCCTCGCAACCGCGACAGTCAAATTGAATGGTAATGAATTCATCCTTGGAATCGCGCAGCACCTCCACCAAATGATCCAGATTCTTGATGGCCACTCCGTTGACAGTTTTCACGACCTGCGCGAAGGGGCTCGAGTAACCCTTGGAAAGTTTATGCGGAAAAAATGGAGACGAGACCACCACCAGCCGTTCCCCGTCAAACGCCGGCTTGTCGCCCTCGCGCTTCAGGAGCGGACTGCTCATCGCCATCAACAAGCCCGTCCAATTGCGAGCCGTGGTGCTATTCCGCACCAGTCCGCCGACAAATTCCGTTGAGGCGCTCGAAAACACAAGCGGCCCATACACAAAATACGATGGATAATCCCCTCCCCAATCCGGGATGACCAGCGGACGCGTCGCTGTCACCGGCAGTTCCACGTGGATCTCCTTGCCGTCTCGCACCACCGTCAGCGGCACCTTCCCGTTCTTCGCGATCTTCTGGATCAGGTACGGAAAACGGACACGCAGGTTGGCGCCGAGCTTGATCATTCCCTGGTCGTCCACGCGCGTGTCGCCAATCTTGGTGATCACATCCCATTCCTTTAACGGATACCCGGGGTCGGTACTGTCAGGCTTGTGGACGATCATCCCCTCGACCGAGTCGGGGACCTTGAGAAACGCGCGCAGCTTCGGGTTTTCCAAGGTTTGCAGCTCATCAAACATCGCCGGCTTGCCGTCGTAATGCCCGTCGGCGATGTCCTGCAGGAACAACTCGATCTCTTCATTGGGAATGATGTAGCCGATGTTCTCCGCGCTCACGAGATGGCTGAACGCGAGCCCAATCATCTTGTCGCCCACCACCGCCGGCCCGCCGCTGTTGCCGGGATTGATCGCCGCATCGATCTGGATCCGCAAACCGGACACCGGATAGTTGTAGGATGTAAACTCAATCCGCGAAACGATGCCTTTCGTGATCGAAAGACTCGTGCCCCCTGTCGGATAACCATACGCCATCACCGCGTCCTTGATGCCGGGCAGGGCGCTCGCCCGCGCCAGCGCCGGATGTGTGTCGAAGAACTTTTCGTCATCGAGTTTCAACACCGCCAGGTCGATCCCCGGCGCGACCGCCTCGACCGTCGCGGAAATCTTGTCCCCGGCCTGGTTGGCCTGGATTTGTACCTGGCTGGCGTACATCACCACGTGCGCATTCGAGAGAATGCGTTTGCCTTCAATGACCACCCCACTGCCCGTCACCTCCGTCGGCGCCTGCTTCGCCCACGGCTTGTACGGGTCCGGGTAACGCACCGTCGAGAACACCTTCACCACCGAGTTCTCCACTGCATCGGGCTTGGCGTCGGCAGGCGCCGGCGTCTTCGTCTCCGGTTCCGGTTGGGACGCCTCGGCTCCCGGCTCCGCAACGCCAACCGTGACGGGAAAAAGAGCGAGACCGGCCGCCAGTACCAGGACCACACCATGACAACGTGCAGGGAAGTTCATGGGACGTTAAGACAATCTCAATCGCCTCTGATAGCAAGACTGTTTTTTATTGATGTTCTGGTTGAAGTTGAATCGGAGGGCCACGCGGAGCCTGTCCTGAGAGAGGCCGAAGGATCGTGGCCGCGTTGCGGGAACGGACGGCACACCAGATGTCGTACTTCCACGATAAACGAACCCACTTTTCAAAAAATATCCCTCAAAAACACCCCCTCCGGTGGGTTCGTTTTTCTAGAACGAACCCACCGATTTTTGAAGCAGTTTTTTGCATAACCATTTCATTCACTAATGGTTGCATGAAAAAATTCACCGAAAAACGGTGGGTTCGTTTGGTAGTATGGCATGTTTCTTTCGAGCCCCGAAGGCTGTCGAGGCGAAGTCGGTCGAAGCCTTGGCGAAGGCGAACGCCTTTCCGTAGTGGCGCGCGCGTCCCGCCTCTGCATCTTTTCCGGGTGTAGCCGCGCCTCTGTGAGGCGCGCTCCAGACCTTATCGAAACTGACAGCTCAATCCTTATCCTTCTGCCTTCCATGTTGGCTCCGACTATGCCCACCCCCCTTACACCATGTCCAGTAAAATATATCATTTTACGATATAATGAACAGAAGAGATGTCAACACCGGTTGTCACCCTGAGCTTGTCGAAGGGTCTCTGTCGTTTCTGGTGCGTATTCGTCGCCTCGATTCCCCAATCTAGGTTGCGGCAAATCCACCCATGCCTGTTGACGCCAAATCTCCTCGCTCGTAGACTTCAGCCATGGATCGTGACGAAAAGCCATGACCACTTCCCCACCAACCGAAAGCAAGCAGTTTAGGTCGTCCGTCCTTAGCCTGTTTATCTTCATCGTGGCGTTGAGTGCGCCTGTGGTGTTTTGTACCGCCGTGTCGCTTTGCTCCTATGCAACTCATGGAATACGCGTCTCGGGTGTTTTGGACCGTATCCTCGCTCTATTTGCAGGAATGTTTGCATTCCATGCGATTCTTGCACTCCTCGGAGCGTGTTTGCTTTCCAGGTTCTGCCCCACGACCATTTCCGTCGATGGAGTGACGACTCAGTCCTTTACCGGAGGCCGGCGTTTTGTTCGTTGGCAGGATATAACAAAAGCTCGAACATTCCGGTTCCTCAACCTGAAATGGATTCTGGTTTATCCGGTCGGCCAAAGTAAGGCCCTTCAACTACCACTCTTTCAGCCGCGTAAAGCCGAGTTTCGACAGGAGATCCAACGGTTCGCGCCTCCAGCCAATCCCATATTGAACCACTTGTGATGACACCTACCCGGAGCGCTCCAGGGAACCGCCGCCGTTTAACTTCGCGCACATTCCGACTCACGGGCTGATCATATCGATTTTAAAAGACACCGTCCAGTATAATTATCTTCTAACGATATTTTAGAAATGAGGGCCGATCTTCAGAGGTGGCCCGGATTTCCCGGATTCGCTTCCCGGAGCCTAGAAAAGCCTTGCTTGCAGCGTCGAGGGGAATAAAATGCGAGTCAATGAGACTGAATGGCTCGCGAAGGTTGTGGGTCGCAGGTCATACGGGAAATGTCGGCGCAAGGCTGAGACCTCCTCAATGAAACGCATTCTGGCATTCACCCTGGCCAGCGTAGGGGCCATTGCTCTATCACAACAACTGCCGGCTCAACAGGCCTGCGGTTCAGCGCTCACCCACGTTGCGTCCGCCGGCGGGGAGCGCGCTGCGTCCATCCCGCTGGACGAAATCGGCGCTACTGCCGGAAAGCAATACTCCGGCGACGGGCTGTCCGTGTGCCCCACCGAAGGCGGGGCGCGGCTGCGCTGTGTGTTCCAGAAGTTGGAGGGCGAGGTTACCCGCGAGGGGTTGTGGCTGACTTCGACTGTTACCAACACGATGAACGACCGATTTCGCGTGATGGCCGCGTCGCTGGAACGCACGCCGCGAGAAGCCGCGTTCCTTTCGCCCACGGGCCGGGTGGAAGTGACAGGCAGGGTCGCCCGGTTCATCCGGCCCGGACTCATCGAGGAATACTCTGTGAGTGTGGACGGAGTGCGGCAGGATTTCATCATCGAACGTCGGCCCGCAGGTGAAGGTGAATTGCATGTCGAGCTGGCGGTGACCGGTGCCGCAGTCGAGCCGCTCGACCACGGCGCCCTACTCGTGCTCAACTGCTCCGGGCGCAAAATCGTCTACAACCGGGTGCGCGTGACCGACGCTGCGGGACGCGAACTGTCCTCGCGGATAGTGGTGACCGAGGCGGGGAAATCGAGGCGCGCAGTCCGTACCAGCCCGACCCTCGTCGTGGCGGTGAATGATGCTGGCGCCGTGTATCCAGTGCGCGTTGACCCGACTTTCAGCGACAATAACTGGATCAGCATGGGCGGAATTCCCGGGGCGAACGACCGTGTTTTCGCAGAGGTTCTGGATGGTTCGGGCAATCTTTACATCGGCGGCTATTTCAACTCTGTCGATGGCACCAATGCCAACTTCATCGCCAAATGGGACGGGAGCAGTTGGTCGGCCCTCGGTTCGGGGGTGGACAGCTTCGTGTATGCGTTGGCCGTATCGGGCGGTGACCTGTATGCCGGAGGCGATTTCTCGACGGCGGGAGGGACCACGGCTTGGTATGTCGCCAAATGGAACGGGAGCAGTTGGTCGGCACTGGGTTCGGGGTTGGACGACAGCGTGCGTTCGCTGGCGATATCGGGCACCAATGTGTATGCCGGGGGCTTATTCAGCTTCGACGCCAACCACATTGCCAGATGGGACGGGAGTAATTGGTCGACGCTGGGCTCGGGGATAAGCGGGGCCTTTGCCGATGTGAGTGCGCTGGCAGTATCGGGCAGTGACCTGTATGCGGCGGGCATTTTCACGAATGCGGGCGGTGTTGCGGCCAACAATATTGCCAAATGGGACGGGAGTAATTGGTCGACTCTGGGCTCGGGGATGAACAACCCTGTGTATGTGCTGGCGGTGTCGGGTGCCAACCTGTTCGCGGGGGGCTCGTTCACGACGGCGGGCGGCAACGCCGCCAATTATGTTGCCAAATGGAACGGGAGCAATTGGTCCGCCCTCGGTTCGGGGATGGATAGACCTGTACATGCGCTGGCGGTGTCGGGTGCCAACCTGTTCGCGGGGGGCTCGTTCACGACGGCGGGCGGCAACGCCGCCAATTACGTTGCCGAATGGAACGGGAGCAGTTGGTCCGCCGTCGGTTCGGGGATGAACAATCCGGTGTATGTGCTGGCGGTGTCGGGGACCAACCTGTACGCGGGAGGTAATTTCACGACGGCTGGGAGCAACGGGGCCACCTTCGTCGCCAAGTGGGACGGGAGCAGTTGGTCGGCCCTCAGTTCGGGGATGGCCAGTGTTTTTCCTATTGTGAATGCGCTGGTAGTGTCGGGCGGTGACCTGTACGCGGGGGGCGCCTTCACGACAGCGGGCGGCATTGCAGCCAACCGAATTGCCAAATGGGACGGGAGCAATTGGTCAGCCCTGGGTTCGGGTTTGGGGGCGCCCAGTACCGTGTTTGCGCTGGCGGTGTTGGGTACGAACCTGTACGCGGGGGGCAATTTCACGACGGCGGGCGGCATCGCGGCCAACTACGTTGCCAAATGGGATGGGAGCAATTGGTCGGCCCTCGGTTCGGGGATGAACAGCTGGGTGTATGCGCTGGCAGTGTCCGGTACCAACCTGTACGCGGGGGGCGGTTTCACAGCGGCGGGCGGCGCTACCGCAACGGGCATTGCCAAGTGGGACGGGAGCAATTGGTCGGCCCTCGGTTCGGGGATGAACAATGTCGTGTATGCGCTGGCGTCGTCGGGTACGAACCTGTACGCGGGGGGCGCTTTCACGACAGCGAGCGGCGTAGCGGCCAACTACGTTGCCAAATGGAATGGGAGCAATTGGTCGACCCTCGGTGCGGGGATGAACAGCAACGTCTACGCGCTGGCGGTGTCGGGTACCAATCTGTACGCGGGGGGCTCGTTCACGACGGCCGGTGGCATCGCGGCCAACTGCATTGCCAAATGGGACGGAACCAGTTGGTCGGCCCTCGGTGCGGGGATGAACAGCGCCGTGAGCACGCTGGCAGCGTCGGGTACTAACCTATACGCGGGAGGCTCGTTCGTGATAGCGGGCAGCGTCGGCGCTAGCAGCATTGCCAAGTGGGACGGAATCAGTTGGTCGGCCCTCGGTTCGGGGATGAACGGCACCGTGTATGCGCTGGCGGTGTCGGGCAGTGACCTGTATGCGGGAGGCAATTTCACGACAGCGGGCGGAAAGGTTTCGGCATACATCGCCCGAGCCAGACTCAGTTTCACCCCGGACACTCTCGCGTTACAAGTAAACGTTCCCGGCGTTCACACCAACACGCTCACTTTCGCGGGCGTCCCCAATTATCCCTACACCGTCCAGTACGCCACCAATCTGGTGGCCGGCCTGTGGTTCACGCTCTCAACCAACGCGCCTGCCGCCAACGGCCTTGGCACGGCCATTGATCCCGCGTCCACCGATCCGCAGCGTTTCTACCGCGTCGGTTTTCAGCAATGAAGCTGACCCGCTCTAAAGCATCGTAGATCGCCTTCCAAATCTGAAACCTATCGCCTCTCCCATCCGTCTGTGATAGTGAAAACATGCTGTTTCTAGCACAACCAATGCTCCTGTGGTGGTGTTGAAGTGATAGGTGAGAAGATGCGCTTGTGGCCACGGAACCAGAAGCTTCGCTTTCGCGGAGGGACGACGGAAATGCTGAATCTACTTGTTCGCAGGCGGACCAGTCGCTGTTGCCGGTTGGCAGTCGCGGTGTTCGCCTTGGGAGCGCTCACGGGACCGGCGCGCGCCGCCGATGACCAACCGCCACCGCTGACGGAGCGGCAAAGAATCATCCACGTCCTCAATCGCTGCGGCTACGGTCCGCGTCCCGGCGATGTGGAATGGATTGAGGGGATCGGCCTCACTGCCTATATGCGCCAGCAGTTGCACCCGGAAACAATCGACGACTCCGCGCTCCGGGCCGAGCTCGCACGCTTCGACACCCTCAACATGAGCGCGACGGAGTTGTTCCGCGATTTCCGCGACCTGCAACAGGCAAACAAACAACGTCAGATCGAACGTGCGAATGCCGAGAAAAACGGCGGCGCCACCATGACCGACTCCTCCACCAATTCACCAAGCGCCCGCCCCGCCCAGGCGAAGCGGCCCAATGGCGGTGAACCTCCTCGCCGTTCACAGATCGCCGTCGCGGAGCTGCAGGACGCCAAGATCATCAGCGCCGTCGACTCGCCCCGCCAGCTTTACGAGGTGCTCGTCGATTTCTGGAGCAACCATTTCAACATCGACGTCCGCAAAGGCCCGTGCCGCGTCCTCAAGGTCGCCGACGAGCGCGACGTCATCCGCCCGCATGTCCTCGGCAAATTCCGCGACCTGCTCGGCGCGTCCGCCAAGAGTCCCGCGATGCTCCATTACCTCGACAACTTCGAGAACTCGGCCCCGCGCGAAATCTCCCCCAACGAACAGCGCCGCCGCCAGCAGTACGTACAGCAACAAAATCCCGGCGCGCCCGTCGAAGCCATCGACACCAAGCCGAAGAAGGTCGGTGGCCTCAACGAGAATTACGCGCGCGAGATCATGGAGCTCCACACCTTGGGCGTGGACGGCGGCTACACGCAAAAAGACGTGCAGGAAGTGGCGCGTTGCTTCACCGGCTGGGGCGTGGACCCGCAAACCGGCCTGTTCGCCTTTGCGCCGCGTCGCCACGACAACGGCCCGAAAACGGTTCTCGGCCACGAGATCCCCGCCAATGGAGGCATGCAGGACGGCGAGACCGTTCTCGACATCCTGGCGTCGCATCCCTCAACCGCAAAATTCATTTCCACCGAACTCTGCCGCCGCCTCGTCGCCGATGATCCACCGCCCGCGCTGGTGGAACGCGCCGCCGCCGTCTTCCGCACCACCGATGGCGACCTGCGCGCTGTCGTCCAGACGATCATCTACAGCCCTGAATTCTTCTCACCGCAGGCCTACCGCGCGAAAATCAAATCACCGTTCGAATTCGCCGTGTCCGCCGTCCGCGCCACGGGCCGGACCATTGTGGCGGATGATCTCGTGCCGGCAAACAGGCGCCTCGCCATGGAAGCCGGCGCGACGTTTGACCGCAACATGGATCGGATCATGAACGCCCCGCGCAAGTCGCTCGACCTCGCCGTGATCGAGATGGGCCAGCCCTTGTTCGCCTACCAGGCGCCGACCGGCTACACGGAGGATTCGCGCAAATGGGTCAACGCCGGCGCGCTGATCGCCCGCATCAACTTCGCGCTCGCGCTCTCGGAACACAAGGTCGTCAACGTCTCTCCCCCGCCCCCGGATTTGATTCGCGGCGTGGACAGCGACAAGCCCGACCTCGTCCTCGATCAACTCAACCGGGTTCTGCTCCACGGTGAAATGGCGCCCGCCACCCGCGCCACGCTGGAAAAACAAATCTCCGACAAAGAAGAGGACGACGACAGTAGCACCGTCAACGTCCCCGAACTCACCGCCCTGGTCCTTGGTTCACCGGAATTTCAACGTCACTAAGACAGGAGATCCATCATGACACTCACACGTCGGGCATTCCTCAAACGCGGTGGTCTGGCCCTGGTATCCGTCGGTACGATGCCGCTGTGGGGCCCCTCCTTTCTCCAGCAACTCGTCTTCGCCGCTGACCCATCGCGCGCGGGTGGCAAAAAAGTTCTCATCTGCATCTTTCAGCGCGGTGCAGTTGACGGACTCTCCATGCTCGTGCCGTTCGGCGATCCCAATTATTACCAGGCCCGCTCTGACATCGCCATCGCCCAACCCAGCCAGAAGGCGGGCCCGGAGGGCGTGCTCGATCTCAATGGCTTCTTCGGCCTGCACCCGAACATGGCCGCCTTGATGCCTATCTACAAGAGCGGTCATCTGGCCCTCATCCACGCCTGCGGCTCGC
>Ga0206891_10219_pt1 | contig 16280 bp, 13 predicted proteins | sample Alteio_BWOrgHeat_55_FD_153246 | JGI IMG/M metagenome (GOLD analysis project Ga0206891, IMG submission 153246) | Enriched cells from forest soil in Barre Woods Harvard Forest LTER site, Petersham, Massachusetts, United States - Alteio_BWOrgHeat_Nextera7 ...
CGTATTTATAAGGACATCGCTATTGAGCAAATAAAAAAAACCCACGTAATAGAATATGATTCAGCAACTTTTGGCGGCAACGGTAAAAGAACAGCTATGTTTGATGTTAAAAATGTGGATGTTATACCCGAAATTGTTGCCTGTTCAATAGCTTTAAGAAAAGGCGAAGAAAAGGCACAGGGAAACTTTTTTATTTTAAGCTGTGGGTTCGGAACATTTGAATCGGTATTGAGCATGGATTCGGGTGTAGTTGAACAAAGTATGATAAGTACGCATGGTTTGCGTTATGCTATTAATTACATGATCAACGAACTTTCAAAAACACATTACCTGGAACTTAGAACAGCACATACCCTTGACGATGCCTTCCAAAAAGGACATTTGTACGTTGATAAGAAAAACGTTGATGTAAGAGAGATTAGGAAAAACGCGTTAAAGTCTTACTATAATGAAGTGATCTCTCCTAACTTGAGGAATGTGATCAATGATAGAAATTTAATGAAAACCAATAAGATTTACCTATGCGGTGGCGGTATGTACTACCAGGACCTGATTGATTGTTTTAAAGCTGAATTTGGCGAAATAGCTCAATTAGAAATTGTTAGCGATCCGGCTGCGCTGGCAAGTAAGGGTTATGCGCTTAATTCGCTCCGGGTTTCGGGCGGCGTTGAAAAATCGTCTATCGGAATCGATATTGGTAATTCAACAACTGTAGTAACGCGTTTTGCGGGCGAATAATAAACCATGCTAAATATATTTAAGAAAGAAACACCACCTGTAGTAGAGATTATGAGTAATATCAGTGAACTTGCCAGAGAGGGGAATGATTTCTTTTCGAACGAGTTGATATTACTTGATGAAAAACTAACAGGTAATTTATTTTGCGCCGAAAGAGTTATAGTAGAACAACATGGTGTACTTGTGGGCAATATTACTTCAAAAACATGTGTTGTTAGCGGCGTAATAAAGGGGGATATTACCTCATTGGACCTGCTCGAGATAAAAGGGACCGCGATTATTATGGGTAATATTCAATCAGCTTCCGTAAATATCGAGCCTGGCGCTGTTATAAATGGGTATATAACGGTAGGTGAAGATATAGACACTCTTACCCATCAATGGAATAAAACAAAATTTTCAACCGACGAATATTTTGCAGACAGATCAGCCGGTGAACTGCCGGTATTAAATAACGCGGAAGCAGATACAAATACTATTCAAGCTAAACAAGAAAAACCACTGCCACCCGTTGCCGTAATGGCGAAAAGCCCGAAAATTGTGCCGCCAGAAAAAACAAATGAAGAAGGCACTAATAACCAGCGCTGGTGGTAATTTAACCTTTTTTTGATTTAGGTTTAACCGGAAGTTTGGCCAATACAGTAACGCCACCCAAAACAACTTCGCCTATCTCCACATTTACTTTCGACCCCAACGGTAAAAACACATCAACCCTTGAACCAAATTTTATAAAACCGAATTCCTGGCCCTGCTCAACTACATCGCCTTCTTTTATATACCATACAATACGGCGGGCCAATGCCCCCGCAATTTGCCTGAATAAAACCGGTACGCCTGCGCTGTTTTCGGTAACTACCGTAGTGCGTTCATTTTCTGTAGATGATTTTGGGTGCCAGGCTACCAGGTATTTACCGGGATGGTATTTAAAATATTTAATTACGCCACTTAGGGGATTACGGTTAATGTGCACATTTATAGGCGACATAAAAACCGAAATTTGAATACGTTTATCTTTTAAATACTCGGTTTCAACTGTTTCTTCAATCACTACCACTTTGCCGTCTGCAGGGCATAACACTTGAGTATCATCCTTTGTAACCTCTAAAAATGGGCTGCGGAAGAACTGCAGAATAATAACAAACAGCGCGAATGATAAAATATAGATGATCCATTTTATTAGGTACGCCTGCGGAAAGTAAAATTGTATTACTGCATTCAACACAAAGATGAACAGGATGCACAATGCAATAGAGGTGTATCCTTCCTTATGAATGGTCATTTTTTTCATACTGCAAATTTAAACATAAGAATTTGTTACGAGGTATATATATGCATATACAATTGGCGCGGCCATTAAAAAACCATCGAAGCGGTCGAGCAGCCCGCCATGCCCGGGCAATATACCGCCTGAATCTTTTACGTCAATACTGCGCTTAAACATCGATTCTACCAGGTCTCCGGCTGTGCCGAAAACGCTTATCAGTACACCAACGCATATCCATTTTTGCAAGTTCAGGTCAGTAAAATAAATACTGATGATATAGGCCACCACACCTGTAATAATTAGGCCGCCAACAAAACCCTCCCAAGTTTTTTTGGGCGAATGCCGTTCGAATAATTTGGTTTTTCCAAACCTGCTACCCACAAGGTAGGCCCCGGTATCATTGGCCCATAACATTAATAAAAATGCGAGGGGGATATGAAAGTTGAATACTCCTCGTCCGTAAGCCAGGGAATGGAAAAAAATAAAAGGTATCACTGCGAATATTATGCCCAGGTAAGTGTAGGCTATATTAGTAAATGGAGCTGCCGTTTTTTTAAATAGTTCATGTATAAATACACTGCTCCATGCAATAGGTAACAAGACTAAGAATAGTCCCAGCCCTTCGTTTTCAGTTTCTACAAATATAATACCCGCAAATGTGACAATAGCTATTACCAAACCCGTTATTATACCGGGGCTCATCCCCGCTTTTTTTACCAACCCATAAAACTCCCAAAGGCAAAACGCGCTGAGCAATAAGTAAAATATTCCGAATACAAAATGGCCCAATAAAACAGAGCCGAGCATTATCAAAACAAAAAAGAAGCCTGTTATGGCGCGTGTCCTCATATTTATAGTTGGTTCAGGATCATCAACTCAATAGCGTTGCTGAAATTTTCCTGGTGAATATAAACTTCAACATTGCCAAAATTGCGGTGGGATGAAGCTTGCTTATTTAATAAAACCGCGTTGATCTGGTGTTCGCACAGCACCTGTTTAATAATTTCCGATTGGTAAAAATCAGGCGAAGTAAAAATTTTTATCCAGTTCTTTTCCATTTATTATTCCGACAGCAGTTTTTTGCCGGTCGCGATATTTTTGTAAAGCAACAGCAAAAATAAAATAATTATCAGGCTAAACGCGTAGCTGCCATAATTAAATACATGCTGATCGTCGGGATTAAGTTTTATCATTTTATTTTGAAAAAGATAACTTAGAACAACCGCTGTGCCATTATTAATAAAATGCGCCCAAACAGATGTCCAGATGCTTCCGCTCCAGGCCACCAGGTAACCAAAAAGCACGCCCAACATCATCCTGGGCAAAAATCCAAAAAACTCCATATGGAAAGAGCTGAACAAAATAGCGGTTATCCATACAGCGGCGTGGATGTTTTTTGTCCAGCGGGTAAACAGGGTTTGCAAACAACCCCTGAACATAAACTCCTCAACAATAGCGGTTAGCAGGCCCACAACCAGCACCTTTATAACCATGCTCCAAAAAGTTTTCATTTGCAGCAGTACTACGGTAAGCTTTTGCGCCTTGTCTTCGCTGTCGCGCATCCATTTTTGCAGGCCGCTTAAAAACTGGGGCAAAGCCAGTTGTTGGTTAATGTTCGACAAAAGTTCTATCAAAGGTGATGAGAATAGCATGATGCAAAATATAATTGGCAACAAAACAGGCGGGAATTTGAAGGTTGTTTTCAAATACCCGCGGGGATCTTTTACAATAAACCGGGCAAAAACAATTGCAGCCACAAAAATAGGTACGGTAGTGCTTATAATTTGTAATACCCATAAAGCATCAGCCGCGTTTGGGGTGGATAGATCTAAACGGGCAACAGATGTTAAAACATTTACGCCGTAAAAAGCGATGATCAGGCCCGCACCAATCAAGTAACCAATGAATATTCCGGTTAGCGTGATCGAAATAAAGATGAGCAATTGTAAGGATGGATGTAACTGTTTATAGGTGTTTACTGTCATTTAGTGTAAAATTCGTATTTTTGTAGCGGTTAAAGATAAGCCATGTCTGTACAAATAGGAAATATTGATTTAGGAGAATTCCCGCTGCTGCTGGCGCCAATGGAAGATGTGAGCGATCCGCCGTTCCGTTACGTGTGCAAACAGCATGGCGCGGATATGATGTACACTGAGTTTATCTCGTCGGAAGGGTTAATACGTGATGCCGCGAAAAGTCGTAAAAAGCTCGATATTTTTGAGTACGAGCGCCCCATAGGTATACAGATATTCGGCAGCGATATTGAACATATGCGCGAGGCTTCTGAAATTTCAACAAAAGCCAATCCCGACCTTATAGATATTAACTACGGCTGCCCGGTAAAAAATGTGGCCTGTCGCGGCGCCGGCGCCAGTTTATTGCAGGATATTGATAAAATGGTGGCCATGACCAAAGCGGTTATTGAAGCCACGCATTTACCCGTAACCGTAAAAACACGCTTAGGCTGGGACGATAATACCAAAAATGTGCAGGAAGTAGCCATGCGTTTGCAGGACGTAGGTATAAAGGCATTAACTATACATGGCCGTACCCGCGCACAGCTATACAAGGGCCCCGCCGACTGGACGCTGATACGTGAGATCAAGAAAAACCCGCAGATAGAAATACCCATATTTGGTAACGGCGATATTGATTCGCCCGAAAAGGCGGCAGCCTGGCGCATGGAATATGGCGTTGATGGTATGATGATAGGCAGGGCCGCCATTGGTTATCCCTGGATATTTCGTGAAATAAAGCATTATTTTAAAACCAGCGAACACCTTGAAGCGCCCACTTTTGCAGAACGGATAGATGCGTGCCGGACCCATTTGCTCAAATCAATAGAGTGGAAGGGCCCCAAAACCGGAGTATTTGAAATGCGCAGGCATTATTCAAACTACTTTAAAGGAATTGAAAACTTTAAAGAATACCGCATGAAACTGGTTACTGCGGGTACTTTTGAGGAACTGGATGACATACTTTGCGAAATAGAGAACAACCCCCGGTTTGCCGATTCCGTATACAGTATAGAAATTTAACATTTCTTATTTTTTCTTTAGTATAAAAAAAATATATATTGCCGGAAATTATGCCATTCAAATGGCTTAATTTTTGAGTTGCTATTTTATATTTGATAAAATGATTTATGTGATATGGTTACTTTTATAACAGATGGTGTTAAGGTTTCGGTAGAAACCATTTATCAGCCGGAATATTCCAACCCGGCTAATGACCATTTTATGTTTGCCTATAAGGTTCATATAGAAAATATGGGTAATTATGCCGTGCGCCTTTTAAGCAGGCACTGGTATATTTTCGACTCGAACGGCGCTAAACGCGAAGTGGAGGGAGAAGGAGTAGTAGGGCAACAGCCTATTATTGAGCCCGGAAGCTCGCACGAATATGTGTCGGGCTGTAACCTTAAAACCGATATGGGCAGCATGAAAGGCGAATACCAGATGTCGCGTACTATAGATAATGCCGTTTTTAACGTACAGATCCCGGAGTTTTATTTGATCGCCCCGTATAGGATGAATTAAATCTTACCCCCCGGCCTCCGCCTTTAGGCGGATGAGGAACTAAAGGACATAAAAAAACCTGCTAAACTTAGCAGGTTTTTTTATTATGTCTATGGCTTGTGCCCGTGTTCACCACCGCCGCCTCCGCCATGTGGTTGTCCACCACCGCCGCCTCCGCCATGTGGTTGTCCGCCACCACCGCCACCGCCATGCGGTTCACCACCACCGCCGCCATGAGGTTGTCCGCCACCACCACCGCCGCCCATACGCTGCGGCTCCATGCGCGGTTGTTCCATACGCTGTTCTTGTCTTGGCTGTTGCATATGCTGTTCTTGTCGTGGTTGTTGCATACGCTGTTCTTGTCGCGGCTGTTGCATATGTTGCTGCTGTTCTTGTCGCGGCTGTCTGAATGCGGCACCATTTGCCTGCCGGCCGTTGTGAAAGTTAGGGCCTAAAGGCGCCTGGCGCCTTGTAACGTTACGGCTTGCTGCGCCGCTTGCCATACGGGAGTTAACCCTGTTCATCGCAGGCGTAGCAGGCCGGCCATGATTTGCCGTGAAATGCTGGCCCGGGTTCTTTGCCGCCATTTGCTGGTGCGAAAGTTGTGAATGGGTTGGCTGTATATGCCGTTCGTTCATAACCCGACGCTCCTCGGGCCGCGGTTGACGGTTAACACCGCCCGGTCCGTTAAAACTGGCACGGTTGCCGGCTCCGCCGCGTGTTACGTTGCGGTCAACATAAGTATTATGTACAACGGTTCGGTTAACATTAAATACTGCGGTGTTATAACGGAAATTTCGCCCGCTCCATCCGCCGCCTGTAAAACCTACGCCTGGATAGCCGTAACCGTAATCAATGCCCCCGTAAAAGCCAACATGTGGCCCCCAATACCCGGCATGAAATAAATACAAGCCATTATCATAACCCCAGTAACAAGGTGTCCATAAAACGTCAACATAGGGCGGCGCTACCCACACGCCTGGCACCCAATAATAGCCGTCATAATCATCATAGGCCCAATAGCCGGGTTCCCATAAATAACCGTCGACCGGGCAGGGCGGCTGTGCATAATAAGGCAGCGGCGGCGGTCCTATTCTTACGGAAACCCTTACCTGTGCCTGTATCCTGGGCGCGGCAACAAACATTGCCCCCGCCAGGATAAATATTTTAAATAAATTTTTCATAACTCTCATCTGTATCTGGTAATACAGATGAGCGGCTAAATTGTTTGCCCCATTAGAGCAAAGGGGTAGGATTTAACTCCTCCTGTTAAACAGAAAGGACGCATAATATAGCAACGTAGCCAACGCGCCCAACGCTGCAACCACGTAGGTCATGGCGGCCCACCATAGGGCATCTTTGGCTTGCTCGTGTTCTTGGCTGGTTTGCATAACGGTGTAATTGTTATTTAACCAGGCCAGCGCGCGGTTGCTGGCATCAAACTCAACAGGCAGGGTTATAAAACTAAACAGGGTAACTATGGCCAAAGCCCCAACGCCGATTGCCAGCAAAAACGGGTTATGCATAAAAATGAGCAGCATAAAACCTATAAACAAAGTGATCTGTGTAATAGTTGAGGCTACATTGGTTACGGGCACTAAGGTTGTGCGCAGGCTAAGCCAGCTATATCCCGCAGCGTGTTGTAAGGCGTGGCCGCATTCGTGAGCGGCAACAGCTGCCGAAGCCACACTGCGGCTGTAAAATACATCCGGGCTTAAATTAACCGTCTTTGTTTCGGGGTTATAGTGGTCGGTTAACTGGCCTTCTACCGATATTACCTGTACATCGTAAATGCCATTATCGCGCAGCATTTTTTCGGCTACCTCCTGCCCCGAAAGCCCCGATAATAAAGCTGTTTCCGAATAATGTTTGAATTTACTTTTAAAGCGCCATTGTACAATTAAGCTTACTATGAATATGATGATCATAAAAAACCATGCTGATGCCATATCTTATATATTAAAATGAATGTTAAATTTTTAAAAATTAGTATTTCAAAAAGCATTCCATTAATATTTTACTTTTGAATTTAATGGCGAATAATTTTTCATACTGGGAAAAAACCGAATTTACTGATAATGCCGATGTTATTATTATTGGCAGCGGCATTGTGGGGTTAAGCGCTGCCCTGCATCTCAAAAAACAACGCCCCGCTTTAAAAGTATTGGTACTGGAGCGTGGTTTTTTACCCAGCGGCGCAAGCACAAAAAATGCCGGATTTGCCTGTTTTGGTACTGTTTCCGAGCAAATTTCATACTTAAAACGGTTGTCGGAAGAAGAAGTTTCGCGTATGGCCCATTATAAATGGCGCGGGCTGCAACGGCTAAGGGAAAATTTAGGAGATGCAAATATAGGCTTTCACCGATTTGGCGGCTATGAGTTATTTAGGGACAATGAAGACAAACAAGCTGAAGAATGTATAGAACGAATAACTTATTTTAACAATTTATTAAAACATGCCATTGGCGAGCCTGACATTTATGCAGTTGCTGATGATAAAATAGCAGGTTTTGGTTTTAAGGGCGTTAGCCGGATGATAGTTAATAAATATGAAGGGCAGATAAATACCGGGAAAATGATGCGGGCGCTGGTGCATAAAGTTTATAGCGGCGGCACCCTTGTTTTGAATAATTGCAGTGTAAACGAAATTAAACACGAAGACGGCCAAATACAATTAACAACTTCGCAGGGAAATTTTAAAACGGGTAAAGTAATATTGGCTACCAATGCCTTTGCAAGCCAATTATACCCCGAACTGGAAGTTGTACCGGGGCGCGGTCAGGCGCTTATTACCAAACCCATTGCCAATTTAAAGCTGAAAGGCACCTATCACTTTGATGAAGGTTATTACTATTTCAGGAACATTGATAACCGTGTACTTTTTGGCGGCGGCAGGAACATTGACTTTAAAAGTGAAGAAACTTTTGATTTTGGCCATACCGAAAAAGTTAAACAAGAGCTAACAGCTTATTTAAATGAACTGATATTACCCGGCCAAAATGCTGAAATAGATTATTGGTGGAGCGGCATTATGGGTTTTGGCAGAGAACTTAGCCCTATAGTTAAACAAGTGCAGCCTAATGTTTTTTGTGCGGTGCGCTGTAATGGTATGGGCGTGGCAATGGGTAGTTTGGTAGGGGAGGAAGTTGCGGAGTTGGCTATATAAAGATTAAAACAACCCCACCAGCCGTTCCAAAGCCATGCCCCTCGAGCCTTTTATTAATATGGTTGAATTTTTTATTGGATGAGCCTTTAATCCGGCAATAGCATCTTCAACGGTAGGATAGAAGTTCATAGTTGATGGTTCATGGTTCATGATTAAACCTGCCTGTTTAAAATCCTGGCCAATGAATATTCGTTCATCAACAGGGATGCTTAATGATTTTTCTATGATCGCCTTATGCTCGGTTGGTGAATCATCACCCAACTCAAACATATCACCTAAAATCAGCACTTTGCGTTTAGCGGTTATCTTTCCTATGTTTTCAATAGCTACTAGCATACTGCTTGGGTTGGCGTTATAGTAATCGCAGATCAATGTATTGGTAGCCGTTTGCACAATTTGCGAACGGTTATTTTGGGGCTGATAGCTTTCAAGACCTTTGTTTATTTCGGAAGGGGATAATTTAAAATATACGCCAATACAAATTGCCGCCAATATATTATCAAGGTTATAAGCGCCGGTAAGCTGTGTTTTAACTGCATAGCTTTCGCCCGAACTATTGTTGGTCCATCGCAACGACAACAACGGTGCATTCTCTGTTATTTCGCCGCTTACCAGGTCATCAATAGTATCGCCATAAAAAATAGGATGATTAACAAACTTTCTTGCCGCCTGCATCTCCATCAATATTTCACTATTACTATTAATAAACGCCATCCCACCATGCGTTTCAAAAGCTCCCCCTTTAGGGGGTTGGGGGGCTAAATAATCATACAATTCCCCCTTCGCTATCTTCACTCCCTCTACACCTCCAAAACCCTCTAAATGCGCCTTGCCCACATTGGTAATTAAACCATGGGTTGGCTGCGCTATACTGCAAAGCAGCTCAATTTCTTTAATGTGGTTGGCGCCCATCTCAATAACAGCTACCTGGTGCGAAGCGTTGATGCTCAAAATAGTCAACGGAACACCAATATGGTTGTTCAAATTTCCCTGGGTAGCAAGCGTAATAAAATGCTGCGACAGAACCGCGTTAATTAATTCTTTAGTCGTGGTTTTGCCGTTGGTGCCGGTAAGCCCAATAACCGGTATATTTAATTGTTTACGATGATGCCGGGCCAGATCCTGCAGAGCAGTTAAAACATCGGCGACTAATAGGCATTGGTCGTTAATTTTATAGGCAGGGTTATCAATTATGGCGTAAGCCGCGCCGCTATCAATAGCTTGTTTGGCAAAAGTGTTCGCGTCGAACTTGTCGCCTTTTAAAGCAAAAAATAAACCACCAGCGGCAATTTTCCGGGTATCGGTGCTGATAACCGGGTGCTTTATATATAATTCGTATAGTTGTTGGGTAGTTGTCATGTATATCAACCAAAGTTATTGATTTCTGTTCATCCAGCCCACAACCGCTTTAATTTCGCCGTAACTAAAATCAGCGCCTAATATTTCTTTTAGGGGCGCCAGCCTGTCGGCGCCGTAGCTTTCAACGGCATCTTTAATGGCCGGTATTTTTTCTTCGGCCACCATCGCCTGCACATCCATCTCACCCGATTGCACAAAATAGCTTAAATGGCTCTCTATCGTCCAAACCGAAAGCCCGCGTTCTGTAGCGATATCGGCAATACTTTTTCCCTGCCGGTATAAGTTTAAACTTACCAAACGCGTGTCGCTGCTGCGGGGAATAGAGGCCGCCCTTTCTGCCCTAACCCTGCGTTCGCGTTTTTTGCTTTTCTGACCCATCTTTGAGCCGAGGCCGCGCTCGTTGGCATACGTTTTTACCGGCGCTAAAAACGCCCGCCCATATCGCGCCAGTTTAATATCGCCAAAACCCGAAATAAAGCGCAGCTCATCCAAACTTTGCGGTAGGTAGGTAGCCATTTCAACTAAACCAGCGTCGGATAGTATAATATAGGCCGGTACATTTTGTTGCAGAGCGATATCGCGCCGGGTATTTTTCAGGATGTTTAACAGGTCGTTTTCAAAAGGCAGGGCCTCTGTTGGGCGTTCTTCCATTATTTGTGTGGCTATCAGCTCAACCTTTTGCAAGCCTTTTAGTACCGCATCGCTTTTGTCGGTTAAATTTAAAACCGGATATTCGGTATCTGTTACTTTTAAATAGCCTAAAGCGATCAACTCGCGCAGGTAACGCTGCCAGTCGGTTTTGCTGATATCTGCGCCCACGCCATAAGTTTTAAGTTCTTTATGTTCGGCGCGTATCTTTTCGTTTTTTGAGCCGCGTAAAAAGTCGATCACATAGGTACTGCCAAAACGTTCTTTCAGCCTCGATACTGCCGAAAGCGCTTTTTGGGCGATCAGCGTACCATCAAACTTGGTGATCTCGCTCAAACAAATATCGCACGAGCCGCAATGGTCCGAGGCCTGTTCATCAAAATAATTCAACAGGTATTGGCGGCGGCAGGTAGGCAGCTGGCAATATTTGGCAATATCATCCAGCTTGCTCAGCATAATACGGGTTTGCTCCGGGTCATTCTCAACACTTACAAAACTTTTCAGCTTGATGGCATCACCCGGCGAGTAAAACAATAACGCGGACGAGGGGAGGCCGTCGCGCCCCGCGCGGCCGGTTTCCTGGTAATAGCCCTCAATGTTTTTGGGCATATCCATGTGCACCACATACCGTACGTTCGATTTATTGATACCCATGCCAAAGGCTATGGTAGCTACAATTATCTTTACATCATCGCGCAAAAAAGCTTCCTGGTTCTTTGCTTTTACGGTGTTATCCAACCCGGCATGGTAGGCTTCGGCTAAATAACCCTCATTGCGCAGGTCGGCAGCCAGCGCCTCGGTTGATTTGCGCGACAAACAATAAATGATGCCCGATTCATCCTTCCTGTCCTCCAAAAAATCAAGTAATTGAACAAAGCTGTGTTTTTTGGGGCTAATGCGATAGGTGATGTTGGCGCGGTTAAAGGAGGAGATAAATATAGCCGGATTTTTCAGGTTCAGTTTTTCGAGGATGTCCTTTTTTGTCAGTTTATCAGCCGTAGCGGTAAGCGCTATGACCGGTATATCGGGAAACTCGTTTTTTAACCCCGCCAGCATCAAATACTCCGGCCTGAAATCATGCCCCCAATGCGATATACAATGCGCCTCGTCGATAGCTATTTGCGCTACAGCAACGGGCAGCGATTTTAAAAAACTGACAAGGTTATTATTAGGCCCGAACAAACGTTCGGGCGCCAGGTATAGCAGCTTGATATGGTTGCTGTTTAATTTTTCGATGATGCGGGCCTGCTCATTGGGGTTTTGGGTAGAGTTTAAAAACGCGGCGGGTATACCGGCCACATTCAGGCTGTCAACCTGGTCCTTCATTAAAGCAATGAGCGGGGAAATGACAATGGTTAGCCCGTTCAACAAAACAGCGGGCAACTGGTAGCATAATGATTTACCACCGCCGGTTGGCATCAGCGCCAGCACATCCTTGCCGTTTAAAACATGCTGTATAATGGCTTCCTGCTCATGCCTGAACTCGCTGTATCCGAAATATTTTTGCAGGGCCTGCGTGGGTGTCATGTTTTTCTGTGTGGATGTGAAGATATGCAAATGTGCAGATTTTCGCATCTATTTAAGATTACAACTATTATTTTTAGCTTTAACCCTTATATATGGCGAGAAAGATCTACTACTTATTAATTTGTGTATGCTGTTTAAGAACGGCATCTGCACAAACCATACAATCCCCGTCCGAATTTTTAGGCTACCCGCTGGGCTCGCAGTTTACCTATCAATACCACATTGTGGAGTACTTTAAATACATCGCCCAGCAATCAAAAAATGTAAAGCTGGTGCAGTATGGCACTACTAACGAGGGGCGGCCATTGATTGCCATGTTTATTGCATCCGATGAGCATATTGGCAAGTTAGAAGATATCCGTAAAAATAATTTGGGACTGGCGGGGTTAAACGAGGGTGTCTCTATAACTAACGCTCCGGTAATCGTCTGGTTAAGCTACAACGTTCATGGTAATGAGCCATCATCAAGCGAGGCGGCTATGCAAACCTTGTTTGACCTGGTCAATCCTGCTAATACCGCCACCAAAGTCTGGTTAAAAAACACGGTGGTAGTTATTGACCCTTGCTTAAACCCCGACGGGCATGAGCGGTATGTTAATTTTTATAATTCGGTAAAAGGCAGCACGCCTGATGCCGACCCTTCATCGCGCGAACACACGGAGCCCTGGCCGGGGGGTAGAGTAAATCATTATTATTTCGATTTGAACCGCGACTGGGCATGGCAAACACAAAAAGAAACGCAGGCCCGCGTAGGGTTATATAATTCGTGGCTGCCGCAGGTGCATGTTGATTTTCATGAGCAGGGTTATAATTCGCCCTATTATTTCGCGCCCGCGGCCGAGCCGTTTCATAAAGATATTACCGCATGGCAAAAAGAGTTTCAAACAACCATAGGTAAAAACAACGCGAAGTATTTTGATAAAAACGGATGGCTGTATTTCACTAAAGAGGAATTCGACCTGCTTTACCCGTCGTATGGGGATACCTACCCGCTTTATAACGGTTCCATCGGCATGACGTATGAGCAGGGGGGAATAGCAGCGGGCTTAGCGGTAACTACCCGCATGGGCGATGTGGTGACATTGAACGACCGTATAGCCCATCATCATTCCAATAGCTTAAGTACTATTGAAACCGCGTCGGCAAATGCCCAAAAAGCGGTGGATGAGTTTAAAAAATATTTCGACAACAGCCGCAATAATCCTGTGGGCGAATACAAAACCTATATCATCAAGAATGATAACCAGGACAAGATAAACACGTTGGCTGAATTGCTGAACCGGAATGGCATACAATATGGCTATGGTATAAAAAGCACCACACCGGGCTATAACTATATTACCGGTAAAACGGAGCAATGCGATATCAATACCAATGATATGGTGATAAGCGCCTACCAGCCCAAATCGGTATTGCTGCATGTGTTGCTGGAGCCTAAAACTTTTGTTGCCGACTCGAACACTTATGATATTACCGCATGGTCATTGCCTTACGCCTATGGCTTGCAGGCTTATGGTTTAAAGGAAGCGATAAAGCCTGTTCCCCAAAAAACAGTAAATGTGGTATCGCAGCCTATAGTGGCTAAACAACATGCCTATGCATATATAGCGGCATGGCAATCAGTAAATGATGTTAAGTTTTTGGCTGAACTATTAAAGAAAAACATAAAAGTACGTTATGCCGAAACCCCGTTTGAAGCAGGCGGCAAGAAATTCGGGGCGGGGTCGCTTATAATTGCCAGGGCAGGAAACGATAACGCTTCATTTGATGATGATGTAAATAATATTGCAATGGCGGCCGGCCGCGAACTAACACCGCTAACAAGCGGCTTTGTTGAAAAGGGCGTGGACCTGGGTTCGAATTTTATCAAATACATACATCCCCCAAAAGTGATGCTTGTAACAGGCGCAGAGGTATCGGCAGAGAATATGGGCGAGGTATGGCATTTTTTCGACCAGCAGCTGGGCTACCCGGTAACACTGGTTAATTATAAAAATATGGGTCGGATCAAATTGGGTGATTTTGATGATATTATTTTTCCGGAGGGTAATTATGATGATTTCCCTTCGGATAAATTGCAAAACTGGGTAAGAGATGGCGGTAAATTGATAGCGATGGGAAGCGCGGTTGCGCAACTGGCCGGTAAAAAAGGTTTTGATATTAAGAAAAAAGATAAGGACACTGTTAAAAATAAACCGGAGATAAAATTCTATGAGGACAGGGACCGGGAAATCATAAAATCGAGCGTGCCCGGAGCTATTTATAAATTAAATTTGGATAATACCCATCCGCTCGGCTACGGCTTTCCTAAATACTATTATACACTTAAGCTGAATGATGATATTTATAGCTTTTTAGGCGATGGCGGCTGGAATATTGGCACGGTAAAAAAAGACGCGTACGTTTCGGGTTTCGTAGGACAAAAAAGCAGGGAAAAGATAAAAGACGGCCTCTTGCTGGGTGTACAGAGCATGGGTCGCGGGTCAGTGGTCTATATGGTTGATGACCCCCTGTTCCGCAGTTTTTGGGAAAACGGCAAGCTGTTATTCGGCAATGCGGTGTTTATGTCACAGTAGGCAGTTTGCAGTTAACTATTGCCAACTGCCAACTGAGAACTGCAAACTAATTCCCCCCTCCAACTCTTCCCTTTTCATCTTCCGCGCCGCCGCGGTGTTCATGGTTTTTTATTTTTGAGTTGCCAAAGTTATAAGTGAAGTTAAGCTTCAGCAAACGTGTGTCAGCCTTTTGCCTGATGACGAAGTTGTTAGTAAGCTCATTACTGCTCAGGTCATTGCGGCGCATGTTGAAAATATCGTCCATAGCCAGTTTAACATTGAGCTTTTTATTGGCGAATGCCCGGCTTATGCCTGCATCAATTTCATCACGGGCATATAAATGGTATATACCATAAGTCAGGGGCGTATGGTAATTCCCCGATATTTCGCCCTTAAAACCGGCAAACAGTAAATTTTGTGTGGTCCGGAATACAAAGGCTGCCTGTCCGTTATCTACATTACCACCCATAAAGCCGTTGGATTTGTAGCCCAGGTAAAACCCGTTAAAGTTAAAATTGCCTGTCCACCAGTTAGTAATGGTATAGGGCGAATAAATATTAATATTATAGCTGTTTTGCACCTCCAGGTTATCATGCGTTTCGAAGGATTTATTGCCTTGCGTAAGTATCAGTTCAGTAATTACATCGGTAGTTTTGCTGTAGCCCAGGGTTACATTGATGGTTTTGTTATAGGTATAATTAAACTCAAAATTATTGGTGTATTGTGGTTTTAAAAACGAGTTGCCCTGCGAATAGGTATAGGGATCTAAATAATACACAAATGGATTCAGGTTATCATAATCGGGGCGGTCAATACGACGGCTGTAAGAAAAACCTATCTCATTCTTTTTGTTGAGTGTGCGGTTAATAAAAACACTTGGGAAAAAGTTAAGGTAACTGCGATCAACCGGTGTGCTGCCTAAAAGGTTGGCATCTGATTGTGTGTATTCGGCACGTAAACCTATTTGTATCGACCCGTTTTTAAACTGCTCGTTTAGGTTTATATACCCGGCGTCAACTTTCTCTGTATATATAAAACGGTTGGTTCGGGCGGTGTCATTAACATAAGTGCCATTTGTCAATGCCTTTTGCGCTTCAAGGTCGTTATCTGTTTTAACACTGCTAAACTTTACCCCGGTTTCTAATTTTATGGTTTTACTTAATGGTTTGGTATAATCAGCCTTGCCCGAACGGATATCAATTTTTGATGGTGTTTGGTTACGCAGTAGTTGCGGCGGTTGCTGTATGCTGCCATTAGCCAGGAAATAATTGGTCGTATATTGCGCTATGGAGTTATTATTAAATTTTGAATAATCAAGATCGACGCTTAATTCCTGGCCAAGGGTGTCTAATTTATAACGGTCATTCAAATTAAGGGCAAAGTTCCTATAGGTTTGGTTGATGGTCGAAGTTGTATTTAACGATGAATCGGCAACTCCCGGTGTTTTACCTATTACAGTATTGTTATAATTGCCATCATTTTCGCTGTTTGAATAGCCGCTTACC
>Ga0206891_10065_pt1 | contig 16275 bp, 15 predicted proteins | sample Alteio_BWOrgHeat_55_FD_153246 | JGI IMG/M metagenome (GOLD analysis project Ga0206891, IMG submission 153246) | Enriched cells from forest soil in Barre Woods Harvard Forest LTER site, Petersham, Massachusetts, United States - Alteio_BWOrgHeat_Nextera7 ...
AAGCGATTGATAAAGCAAAAAACAATTTCCTATCACCCCTATACTTAAAGAAACTGGGTTTGGTTTACGAGGCCCAAAATGATAATAAGTCTGCAAGCGATACTTATAAATCAATAAAAAGCGATTATCCGTCGAGCGCGGAAGCACAGAACATTGATGAGTATATAGCGCGCGCAGAAGCGAAGCTGTAGTTAAAAGATTAGAGATTGAAGATTAAAGATTAGTAGGATAATCCGCGATCGGCCTAATCTCTAATCTCTAATCTTTAACCCCCATGTCTACACAACTTAAAAATCTGTCTGATTTTTCAAACACCGAAGTGCCATCGGCTGCGCCGTATAAGTTTGGTATTGTAGTCGCCGAGTGGAACAGCGCAATCACCAATGCTTTATACCGGGGCGCTTATGAAACGCTTATAAAATATGGCACACGTATTGATAGCATTTACACGTATGCCGTACCCGGAAGTTTTGAATTAACAGCAGGGGCCGACATGTTATTAAAAAACAGTAAATTAGATGCAATAATTTGTCTGGGTTGCGTGATACAGGGAGAAACCCGGCATTTTGATTTTATTTGTAATGCCGTGGCAAACGGATTAAGCAATGTTGCCATAAAGTATTCAAAACCTGTTATATTTGGAGTGTTAACTACCAATGATCAGCAACAGGCTATTGAGCGCTCAGGTGGTAAACATGGCAATAAAGGCGATGAAGCAGCAGTTACAGCTATAAAAATGGCGTATCTTGCTACAACTTTAAGGGGTTAACTGACGTATAAGTAATGTATATTATAGATATTAAAAAGATGAGAAAACTAATTTATATAACTCTTATAATACTGACATTAGGAAGCATTATTACTTCCTGCTCCAACAAACTTTGTCCGGCTTACAGTTCTTATCCAAGGGGCCGGTAATAATATTCCGGTTTGTTTTACCCTGAATATTTTGTTTGACGCTGCAATTACGAAGAACAACAGGCATGTTGTTATCTTTGCCCTTATATGAAGTGGATATTATTAGAATCGGCAGAGCAGCTTACACCCATTAAACAGCAGCAAGGTTATAGCTTAGTTTTTAAACACAGCACCCGCTGTTACACCAGCTTGATGGCAAAAAAAAGATTTGAATCAGACTGGGATAATTTACCCAAAGATATGTCGGTTTATTTTTTAGACCTGATACAGCACCGCGAGCTATCCAACCAAATTGCACAACTTTTTCACATTCATCACGAATCGCCACAGCTATTATTAATTAAAGATGGTGAATGTGTGCTTGACTTGTCGCATGGAGAAATATCTGTGGAAGAAGCTCTTGCTGAGATTAGCAGCCCCCTCTAAATCTCCCCCGGTAGGGGAGACTTTGAATGCTCTCATAAAAAATGCTTTATTTTCAAAGATATATTTAAAGTCCTCCCTACCGGGGAGGATTTAGGTGGGGCTCCACCCAAAATCCACTGTTTTTTTCAGATCGGGATGCAGGCTTAAATAAACCGGGCAGGTAAGCGCGGCACGTTCCAGTATTTTTTGCTCTTTTTCGTCGTATGTTTTCGGGAATTTGAAATTGATCACAATTTCGGCAACCCTGCGCGGGTCGGCAGCCATAATTTTAGTTACCGAGCAGGTGGTGTTATCTATATTAATATGATGAGTATTGCCGGCAATGCCCATTAGGGTCATCATACAGCTTGCTAATGATGATGATAGCAGGTCGGTTGGCGAGAATGCTTCGCCTTTGCCGGTTATCAACCGGCGCGTCGGTAATAATTTTAACGCCCGATTGTACATGTGTTGCTTCGGTTCTAAGTCCGCCTAAGTATATTGATTCGATAGTTGCCATGATGCCCCCTAACCCCCTAAAGGGGGGAATTAAAAGTTTATAATTAAGCAAATTTAGGAATGTTTAGCTAACTATTAACGGTTACTTCGTCATTCGATATTCAAAATTCGATGTTCGATATTATTTATACAGTATTCATACCTAATGAAATTGGGGGTTAGGGGGTTTTTAGTTAGCTTTGCATCATGATCGATCTACCGGTAGTTCCGACCAACCAACCGCAACGCAAGCCCGACTGGCTCAGGGTAAAACTTCCCGTCGGGAAGGAATATGCCCATGTGCGCGGTTTGGTTGATACGCACCACCTGCATACTATTTGCGAAAGCGGTAATTGCCCTAATATGGGTGAATGCTGGGGCGCGGGCACGGCTACCTTTATGATATTAGGGAATATATGCACACGCTCCTGCTCGTTTTGCGCGGTTGCAACCGGTAGGCCGCTGGCTGTTGATACGGATGAGCCTAACCGCGTGGCCAATTCGGTTAAACTAATGCAGGTTAAGCATTGCGTAATTACCTCTGTCGACAGGGATGACCTGAAAGACGGTGGCTCAATAATATGGGCCAAAACCATTAATGCTATCCGCAGGGAAAGCCCCGAAACTACTTTGGAAACGTTACTGCCCGATTTCAGGGGCGATTGGGATAACCTGGCCCGTGTGCTGGAAACCCGGCCCGAAGTAGTATCGCATAACCTGGAAACCGTAAGGCGCTTAACCAAAGAGGTGCGCATACAGGCAAAATACGACCGTAGTTTGGAAGCGTTAAAACATATATCGGCCGCGGGTCTGCGTACAAAATCGGGCATTATGCTGGGTTTGGGCGAAAACGAAGAAGATATTTTGGAAGCCATGGACGACTTATTAGAAGCAGGCGTACAGATATTAACGCTGGGCCAGTATTTGCAGCCAACACGCGGCCATCACCCCGTAATTGACTGGATACACCCTGATCAATTTGCTTTTTACAAACAAGTTGGGTTGGATAAGGGTTTCAGGTATGTTGAAAGCGGGCCGCTGGTGCGCTCATCGTATCATGCTGAAAAACACTTGTTTGAAATCTGATAATTCCTTTATATCTTCACCGTATTGAGTAAGAAAAACAAAATATCGCTTTCAGAAGAAGAGCTGGTTCTCGCCTTACGGAATCGGGAAAAGATAGCTATAGAAGCGCTCTATGATATGTATTCCTCCTCGTTATATGGCGTAATTTCAAGAATTATTATTGATACGCCCACCGCCGAAGATGTTTTACAGGAAACATTTATAAAAATATGGCATTCATTTTTGGGCTATAGCGCTGATAAGGGCCGTTTGTTTACCTGGATGGTAAACATCGCGCGTAACCTTTCTATCGATAAGTTAAGATCGAAGGATTTTAAAAATAACAATAAAAACCAGGATATTGAAAATAACGTAATTGCTATTGATGAGCAAAGGAATACTGTTTACAAACCTGAGTTAATGGGGATTAAGGACCTGGTGGAAACATTAAAGCCCGAACAAAAAGCTATTCTTGACCTGGTATATTTTAAAGGTTATACCCACGTAGAAGCAGCCGACGAATTAGGCATTCCGCTTGGGACTATTAAAACAAGGCTGCGGATGGCAATAATTGAACTCAGAAAGTATTTTAATTGAAGGACAGAAAGTGGAAGACGTTAAAGCATATATTGAATCGGGGATTTTAGAACTTTATGTTCTTGGGGATGTTTCGCCTGCCGAAAAACAGCAGGTTGAGGCAATGGCCCAAAAACACCCGGCCGTAAAAGCCGAGCTGGAAGAAATGGAAAAGGCGCTGGAACAGTATGCACAAGCTAACGCGGTTGAACCTTCAGAAAACCAGCGCGATAAAATATTAAACAGCCTGGTAACTAATTTGGCTGATGATACTACCTTCGGCTCTAAAAAGGAAGCAATTGCCGATAATGTAGTTGTTATGCCCGCACGCCAGGCAACTAATTTTTATAAATATGCATTCGCTGCAAGCGTGGCACTGCTGGCGGTAAGCCTGGTTGCCTTATTTAATGTATATAACCAGTTACAGCGGTCAGACCAGCAACTGGTAGCTATGAATGCTCAAAATCAGCATATCAGTAAAACGGTAAACTATATGAATGATGAATTGGGGATTTATCGTGATACCGCTTATAAAGTATTAAAACTGAAAGGGCCTAAAAATATGGGCATGACCCTTGCCTGGAGCCCTGTGAAAAAGAAGGTGATGATTGATATGAAAGCCATGCATTTACCCGAAAACGATAAAATGCATCAATACCAATTATGGGCAATTGTAAACAAAAAAACGATTGACCTGGGCGTGTTCGACAAATCAGGCGCCGATACCCTAACCATGAAGCAAATGAAGTCGGTTGCATTGGCCAGCGCTTTCGCGGTAACCTTAGAGCCACGGGGTGGCAGCGTTAACCCGACCATGACTGAAATGATGGTTATTGGCCAGTTTTAATTAGTATAACATATACCTGCAGTACCACGCAATGCCCGGTCACCGCCAATGAATTTTTCCTTAAAAATGACTCTTTTTCTCTAAAAAATGGGCATTTATGATGGTTTTTGTTTGAAAATCATCATAAATGTTAAAAAAGGCTGGCTTTTGAAAAAAACACGATCCAAAAGCGTCAAAAAATAAATGAAACGTTCAAAAAAACCACTTTTTGCTATATTTTCACTTTTTTTAAATAAAAATCACAAAATGTTGTAACAAATTAATAATGCCTGCGTCTTATAGATAACTTACACAGAGTATTTCGTTCTTTATAAGATCAGTTAATAAGTTTAAGAAACGGATGTATAATACTTGCACCCGTTTTTTTATGCCATTAATTTTACCATAACTTCGGGCAAATACCCGGCAACCTGTTCGGGTAAAACTACGTTCATACGGTTGGGCAGGGCAAGTGCATCGCCCGCTTTTCCGTGTATATAAACTCCTGCTAAACAAGCTTCCTGAGCTGTATATTTTTGTGCCAGTAGCGAAGTTATGATACCGGTAAGCACATCGCCCATACCACCTGTTGCCATTGCGGGGTTGCCGGTGGGGTTAAAATAAACCTTTCCTTCGGGCGTGGCTATTAGCGTATAATCATTTTTTAAAACGATGTATATATGCCGCTGTATTGCCATTTCCATACAACTTTTTATGCGTTGCCACCAGTTGATGTGTTTACCAAACAGTCGGTCAAACTCTTTCATGTGCGGGGTTATTATACTTCCTGCGGGAACTTTCTTCCATAGGTCAGTATTTGCCGCCAATAAGTTAAGTGCGTCTGCGTCAATAACCACCGGTTGATGGTAATTTGTAAAAACATCTGTTAATAAAGCCAGTGCATTTTTATCTTTTCCTAATCCGGGGCCAATACCAATGGTATTAAACTGGGCCCATTCAATTACAGGCAGTTCATCTCCTTTACGAACAATGGCCATAATTTCGGGCATATAACTGTTTAGCGCGGTAAGACCGCTTTCGGGCACACAGGCTGTTGTTAGCCCCGACCCCGCGTAAACGCAGGCCGAAGAGCAAAGTAAAGCCGCCCCCATTGTTTTAGCCTGCCCGGCCACAATTAAAGCATGGCCGTAAGTTCCTTTATTGCTGAAGTGCTGTCGGGGTTTCAACACTTTTTTTATATCATATTCCTCAATAAACTGGTAGGGCGAATTAAGCGACAGGACAAAATTTTCATCAATACCGATAGCTGCAACCTCCCAATCTTTAATATATGGTGCAGACTCAGGCAGCAGGAAATTAATTTTAGGTTGCTGAAAAGTAATTACCAGGTCAGCTTTCACAACCGTAGCTGCAGGATCAATTTCGCCATCCGTAAAAAAACCGGTAGGCACATCAACCGCCACAACCGTTTTATTAAGGCCATTGATAAATTCTGCCAGTTTTTTATAGTCGCCGCTTAGGGGTTTATTTAATCCGCTGCCCAGCAAGGCATCAATAATAACGCCATTGTCGGCCGGAAAATCGGTATTTGGTTTAAGTTCAGTTAAACTCAATCCTATCCGTTCAAGCCTGCCCAGGTTTATATTAAAATCATTAGAAGCCTTTTCAGAAAACCGGGCGATCTTTATGTGCAGGTCGGTGTACTTATGCTCATACAGTATCCGCGCTATGGCTAGCCCGTCGCCGCCATTATTGCCGGTGCCGCAGTAAACGGTTATGGCCTGGCTTTTATCGTGAAAATGAATCATAAACCTTCCCGCAAATGCCGTTGATGCCCGCTCCATCAGGTCAATAGGGGCGATTGGCTCATTTGTTATGGTAAAGGCATCCGCTTCGCGGATCTGGTTGGCGGTTAACAGGGATAGCATAGGGTATAAATTTAATATTTATACCTTTTGTTTTATAATAGTTTTATTAATCTTCCAAACTGCTAAATTGCGTATAAATCACAATTTCAATATGAAAATATTTTTTACCCTGTTGCTTATCCCGCTTGGCCCGGTAGTATTTGCACAAAAACTGGAAACGCTGACTGTCGAAAAAATAATGCGCGATCCCAAATGGATGGGCGTATCGCCGTCAAATATTCGCTGGAGCGACGATAGCAAGAATATTTATTTTAACTGGAATCCCAACAAAACTGAACGCGACGAGCTGTTTGCCATAACGCCGGCAAATATTAAACCGGCAAAAGTGAGCATCGACGATCAAAAGGTTTTACCGCCCCAATTTGGTGAGTGGAATAAAAAGCATACGTTAAAGCTTTATGAAAAAAACGGGGATATCTTTTTATCAGCTATAAAAACCGGTAAAACGAAACAGCTAACCAGTACTACCGACAGGGAAAACAACCCTGCTTTCAGCGGCGATGAAACCAAAGTTTTATTCACACGGGGCGATAATTTATATGCACTTAACCTGGATGGCGGCGAATTAATACAGCTTACCAATTTCACACATCCCGCAGCCGGAGCAACACCTGCTGCTGCCCCTCAGGTTGCCGGAAGGCGAGGGGGCGGACAGGGCACGGCTGGTAGTGCGCGAACCAGCCAAATAGCCGGTAACGAACAGGAACGCTGGCTTAAAGGCCAGCAGATGGAACTATTCGATATTATCACAGTAAAAGATAAAGACAAAAAATTAGACTCAATTGAACGAAAGGAACTGGAGCCGAAAAAATTAAAGGAGATCGCGATTGGCGACCAAACGGTAGGTAATGTTACGTTAAGTCCGGATGGACGTTTTATTACTTATCGTTTGGTAAAAATGCCCACCGATGCCAAACGTACCAATGTGCCCGATTATGTAACAGCTTCGGGTTTTACAGAGGAAATACCCAACCGTACTAAAGTGGGCGCGTCACAGGCAACCTATCAATCGTATATTTTTGATACGCAGCGCGATACTATTTACAGCATAGTTACTTCGGCTATTCCGGGTATAAAGGACCTGCCCGATTATGTAAAGGACTACCCGGCAGAACTGGAACAGCGAACCCGACGCAATGAAGACAGAAAAGTAATGATACAGGGTCCTTACTGGAGTGATGACGGGAAAAATGCAGTAATTGTAATCATCGCCCAGGACAACAAAGACCGCTGGATAATGAAACTTGACCCCACAACAGGCAAGCTAACCCCGCTTGATCGCGAGCATAATGATGCGTGGGTAGGTGGTCCCGGCAGGCGCAACCTGGGTTGGGTGGATAATACCCATTTTTATTTTGAAAGCGAGGCCAGCGGCTACGCGCATATCTATTTGATTGATGTAACCGACGGCACAAAAAAGCAACTCACCAGTGGAAACTGGGAGGTACAAACCTTACAACTATCTGCTGATAAGAAAACCTTTTACTTTACGGCCAATATCGAACACCCGGGGATAACGCATTTTTATAGCATCCCCAGCACAGGCGGCGGACCGGTTAAAATTACCTCGATGAAAGGCATCAATGTTGTTTCACTCTCGCCTGATGAAAAATGGCTGGCTATTAACTATTCGTACACCAACAAACCCAACGAGCTTTATATCCAACCCAATAAACCGGGAGCTGTTGCCGTACAGGTTACCAACTCAACAACCGATGAATATAAGTCATACCCGTGGCGCGACCCGCAGCTGATAACTTTTAAAAACCGCTATGGCAGTGATGTTTACGCGCATCTGTACCTCCCCGCCAAACCCGACCCGGCCAGGCCCGCAGTAGTTTTTGTGCATGGGGCGGGCTACCTGCAAAATGTAATGTACGGGTGGAGTTCATCGTACCTCCGCGAGTATATGTTTAACAATATGCTGGCTGATAACGGGTATACGGTGCTTGATGTTGATTACTCGGGCAGCGCGGGTTATGGCCGCGACTGGCGCACGGCTATTTACCGCCACATGGGCGGCAAGGACCTGAGCGACCAGGTTGACGGCGTGAAAATGCTGGTTGACAAATATGGCGTTAACCCCAAACATGTGGGTTTGTATGGCGGCTCGTATGGCGGGTTTATTACGTTGATGGCCATGTTTACCGAGCCTGATGTGTTTGCTGCTGGCGGTGCCATACGTTCGGTTACCGATTGGGCACATTATAACCACGGCTATACCGACGAGATATTGAACGAGCCTTTTAATGATGAAAAGGCATACCGCCAAAGCTCGCCTATTTACTTTGCCGATGGGTTAAAGGGCAACCTGCTGATGCTGCATGGCATGGTTGACCAAAACGTGAACTACCAGGACATTGTGCGCCTTACCCAGCGGTTGATAGAGCTGCATAAGGATAACTGGGAACTGGCATCGTACCCGGTAGAGGACCACGGCTTTGTACAACCCAGCAGTTGGACGGACGAGTACAAGCGCATATACAAACTGTTTGAGCAAACGCTGAAAGCGAAGTAAATGGCAGGTGCTTGTTTCACGTGAGTGTGAAACAAATGAAACACGTGAAACAAGGTTTTAGCTTAAACTGTTGAAATATAGTGGTTTATAAAAATTGAGTGAAACAAGATGAAACAAGGTGTAACGACGTATTCGTCTGTATATTTATGCTTGATTTATATACTTCTTGTTGATAATAAGACAATTACAAATGGTTGATTTTAAACCTGGGTGAAACAATTTGTTTCCGTAAGCGTCCAATAAAAACAAAAATGAAAAAATACACCCCTCTTTTACTGCTGTTTTGTTTAGCCTGCAAACACCCAACACAGGTTCCGGCTGTGCATATCAGCCTGATTAATAATAACACATCTTTAAAAATAACAGGTATCGACCCTGTTATATTAGCTGATATAAATCGCGATACGGTAAAGGCGTGGCAAAGCCTGTTTACGGTTTACCGTATGCCTGCAGATACAGACATGAAAAACTATCAGCCGGTACAACCGGGCAAATATTTGCTTGCCGACAGTGTACTTGTATTTACACCCGATACACCTTTTATAAAACAGCAAACCTATTTTATGCGTTATTATAATTACGCGGGCAATAAAAGTGTATGGGATTATATAAAAGGCAAAACCAAAGCAGGGCAACTGCATTTTACTGACTTGATTTTTAAGCAATAATTCGCTTTTTAGAATCAAATAAATTCAGTATATTTGCATCATAATTAACAAAGAGGGGGCAGTTTGCCCCCTCTTTTAGTTTACCAAATAAGGCAAACGCATTAAAATGGAACATTAACCCTCTTTACCCCTTGCGGAAGAGAGGGTGACCGAGCGTAGTCCCGAAGATTCGGGAGGTGAGTAACCGGCGCGCAGAAAGTGAAGCAGATATGAATATTGATAAAAAGGTTGCTGAACTGGTTGAAGAAAAAATAGCCGAAATAGGACGGCCCGACCTGTTTTTGGTGAGCGCGAAGTTGCTCCCCAACGGAAAGCTGGTTATACTGGTTGATGGCGATAAGGGCATAGGCATTGCCGAGTGCGCACAGATAAGCCGGTATGTGGGTTTTAAACTGGAAGAGGAGGATGTGATAAAAACAGCCTATAACCTCGAGGTTTCCTCGCCGGGTATTGATGTGCCGCTAACCATGGCGAGGCAGTACCTGAAAAATATAGGCAGGGAACTGGCTATAAAAATGGCCGATGGCAGTAAAAGAGAAGGCAAATTATCGGCGCTTACAGAAGATGCCATAACGATAGAAGAAAAAGTAAAACAAAAAGGGAAAAAGGCCGAAATTATTGAAAGCGTTATCCCGATAGATCAAATAACAGAAACAAAGGTTTTAATATCATTTAAGTAAGACAATGAGCAATATTAATTTAATTGATTCTTTCCAGGAATTTAAAGATTTCAAAAACATTGACCGTCCAACAATGATGAGCGTGCTGGAAGACGTTTTCAGGAGCATGATCCGTAAAAAATTCGGAAATGATGAAAATTGCGACGTAATTGTAAACACAGATAACGGTGACCTTGAAATATGGCGCACACGCGTGGTTATGGAAGATGGTTTTAGTGAAGATGATGACCTGGAAATTGAACTGGCGGAAGCAAAAAAACTGGATCCGGACCTGGAAGTAGGCGATGAGTATATTGAGCAGGTAACCCTGGAGAGTTTTGGCCGCCGCGCTATATTGGCCGCGCGCCAAACGCTGGTTTCAAAGATACTGGAACTGGAAAAAGACGAGATATTTAAAAAATATAAAGACCGTGTTGGTGAAATTGTTACCGGCGAGGTTTACCAGGTATGGAAAAAGGAAACTTTAGTGCTTGACGATGAGGGCAACGAACTATTGCTGCCCAAAACAGAGCAGATACCTGCCGATTACTTTAAAAAAGGCGATAGTGTAAAAGCTATTGTTTATAAAGTAGATATGCTGAACAGCAATCCTAAGATCATTATATCGCGTACGGCCCCTGAGTTTTTACAACGTTTGTTTGAACTGGAAGTACCTGAAATTTTTGATGGTTTAATAACCATCAAGAAAATTGTACGCGAACCGGGCGAAAGGGCTAAGGTGGCGGTTGAATCGTACGATGACCGTATTGACCCGGTTGGCGCTTGCGTGGGTATGAAGGGATCGCGTATACATGGTATTGTACGTGAGTTGAAAAATGAAAATATAGATGTTATAAACTACACCAACAATATCCAGTTATATATACAACGCGCCCTGTCGCCGGCTAAGATCACTTCTATTAAATTGGATGACGAGAAAAAAACAGCCGCTGTATATTTAAAACCCGACCAGGTATCGTTAGCAATTGGCCGCGGGGGTCATAACATTAAACTGGCCGGTAAACTAACAGGCTATGAAATTGATGTTTACCGTGAGGCCGACGAGCATGATGAAGATGTGGATATTGAAGAATTTTCAGATGAAATTGAAAGCTGGATAATTGATGAATTTAAGCGTATTGGTTTAGATACTGCAAAATCGGTTTTAGCATTAACTGTGGGCGAATTGGTTAAACGAACTGACCTGGAAGAGGAAACAGTAAAGGATGTTTTGGCTATACTACAGGCAGAGTTTGAATAAACTTAGGCAAGCGAAATTAAAATCGTATTTTTGCAAAAAATAAAGAAGAGAAAAGAGTAATAAATGTCAGAAGACAAATCTATAAATTTAATTAAAGCTGCAAAAGAGCTGAACATTGGCACAGGTACAATTGTCGACTTTTTAGCTTCCAAGGGTTATAAGATTGATAAATCGCCCATGGCAAAGCTGAATAGTGAAATGTACGATACTTTGTTAAAGGAGTATGCTGTTGACAAGAGTATTAAGGAAGAAGCCAAACAGATAAGTATAGGAAAGATACGCAAAGAGGAACCAGGCTTTGTTCCTGAAAAACCGAGCGAGGGCCACCGTTCACGGGGCGATTTTGAGAATGAAGAGATCCTGATAAAAAATGCAGGCAATTATGCTGCCCCGGTTGAAAAGCCTAAACCCCCTGTTGCTCCCGAGCCCCCAAAGGCGGAAAATAATAGCGACGACGCGCTTCCGGGCGTAAAGGTTGTAGGGAAAATAGACCTGGATAACTTAAACGCTAAACCGGTTGAAAATAAGGCTGAAAAAGAAGTTGTTAAGCAGGAACCGGTTGCCGTAAAAGCGGAACCAAAAGAACCAATAAAAGCACCTGAACCGGCAGCCGAAATTAAAAAAGAGGCAGTACCCGAAACACCAAAAGAAAAAGTAAAAACACCTGCTGCCGAAATACCCGATGAAGTTAGCGAGGAAGGGGCAGACTCTGAAGTGATCAGGGCCAAAGCAGACCGTTTAAGCGGCCCGAATATAGTGGGCAGGATAAATTTACCTGCCAACGCGCCCAAACGTAACCCGGTAGCGTCGTCTTCAAATACCAATGCCGATCATAAACGCAAAAGGAAACGTAAAGATAACCAGGGCCCCGGACAGGGTGGAAATACTAACCCGCAGCAGGGAACTAACCCGGCTGGCAGCGGCACACCACCGCCGCAGGGCACTAACGCCAATAATGCGAACCGCCCCGATTTCAGGAACAGGCCGAATAGTACAGGCAGCGGATACCAGGGTAATAATAATCGCTCGGGTGCCGGAAGCCGGAACGCGCCGGTAAATACAGGCCCTAAAGAAGAGCCTTCAGAAAAAGATATACAAGACCAGATAAAAGCTACGCTTGCCCGTTTAAGCGGGGCAGGTAAATCGGGCAAGTTTGCGCAGCGTGCTAAATTCCGTCGTCAAAAACGGGATGACGTAGCTGCAAGCGCCGACGAACTGGCAATGGAGCAGGAGCTTCAATCAAAAGTAATAAAGGTTACCGAGTTTGTTACAGCTAACGAGTTAGCGATAATGATGGATGTTCCGGTAACGCAGATCATCTCAACCTGTATGAGTTTGGGTTTGTTTGTTTCTATCAACCAACGGCTTGATGCCGAAACATTAAGCATTGTTGCTGATGAATTTGGCTACCAGGTTGAATTTGTAAAACCACAGGACGAAGAAGCTAACCTTGACCAGCCGGATGATCCGGAAGATCTTATTCCGCGCGCGCCGATAGTAACTATAATGGGCCACGTTGACCACGGTAAAACATCATTGCTTGACTTTATACGTAAAACCAACGTTATAGGCGGCGAGGCCGGCGGTATTACCCAGCACATTGGCGCATACGAAGTAACATTGCCTGATAATAAAGGAAAAATAACCTTCCTGGATACACCGGGCCACGAGGCGTTTACCGCCATGCGTGCAAGGGGCGCCCAGGTAACAGATATTGTAATTATTGTAATTGCCGCCGACGATAGCGTGATGCCGCAAACGCGCGAGGCCATCAACCACGCGCAGGCCGCTGGCGCGCCTATTATATTCGCGTTCAACAAAATTGACCGCCCGGGCGCTAACGCCGACAAAATACGCGAACAACTATCGGCCATGAATATTTTGGTTGAAGAATGGGGCGGAAAATACCAGGCGCAGGAAATATCGGCCAAAACAGGTTTAAACGTTGAGCTGCTGTTAGAAAAAATATTGCTGGAGGCCGAATTGTTAGAGCTGAAAGCTAACCCCAACAAACGTGCCGTAGGTACGGTTATTGAAGCCGCTTTAGATAAAGGCCGCGGCATTGTTACTACCATACTGGTACAGGCAGGCACTTTAAAAGTGGGCGACCCTATATTGGCAGGCTGTTATAGCGGCCGTGTAAAAGCGTTAACCAACGAGCGCGGCCAGCGGGTTGAATCGGCAGGGCCGTCAACGCCGGTGCAGGTATTGGGTATGCAGGGCGCGCCAACAGCGGGCGATAAATTTAACGTGCTGGAAACAGAGGTTGAGGCTCGTGAAATTGCCAACAAACGCCTGCAATTGCAACGCGAACAAGGCCTGCGTACACAAAAACACATCACCCTTGATGAAATTGGCCGCCGTTTGGCAGTGGGTAACTTTAAGGAACTCAACATTATTGTTAAAGGCGACGTGGATGGTTCAATTGAAGCTTTGTCCGATTCGTTACTAAAACTAACAACAGAGCAGATACAGGTAAATATCATATCAAAAGCGGTAGGGCAGATATCAGAATCCGACGTATTGCTGGCTTCGGCATCCGACGCGATAATTATTGGTTTCCAGGTACGCCCGTCGGCAGGCGCGCGTAAACTGGCCGAAGCCGAACAAATTGATATCAGGCTTTACTCCATCATTTACGATGCGATAAACGAAATAAAAGCTGCTATGGAAGGTATGCTCGCGCCAACTTTCGAAGAGAAAATTGTTGCGAATGTAGAGATACGCGAAACCTTTAAGATAAGTAAGGTTGGTACTATTGCCGGTTGTATGGTGCTTGACGGTAAAATTACCCGTAACAGTAAAATACGTATAGTGCGCGAAGGTGTGGTTATATATACCGGCGAGCTGGCATCATTAAAACGTTTTAAAGACGATGTTAAAGAAGTTGCAGCAGGCTATGAGTGTGGGTTGAACATTCAAAACTTTAATAACATTGAAGTGGGCGACATAGTTGAAGCCTATGAAAATGTAGAAGTTAAACGGAAACTCTAAGCATAAACAACGATAATTGAAAGCCGCCCCGGTAAACGGGGCGGCTTTTTTGCTATATTTTTTTTAATATAAAAATATTTAACTTTACTCACCCTTGCACCATAGTTAATTGTGCATAACCTAAACCAACGCCAATTTTAACTTTAAGCAATGAAAAATTACTTATACGCTTTATTGTTAGCTGGTTTATTTGGTTGTAAAGTGCCTTATCAGCCGCCTGTTGTTGCCGCGCCCAGTAGCTATTTGGTTGTAGAGGGGGTGATCAACACCGCCAATGGCAGTACAGACTCAACAATAATCAAACTGAGCCGGACAATGAGTCTAACGAAAGCCGATAAGCCCAACCCCGAATTACATGCACAAGTTGATGTTGAAGACGGGCAGGGCTTTGTTGTCGCTTTAAAAGACGCCGGCCTGGGTAATTATGTTGCCGCGCAATTAGGGCTTGATACTACAAAAAAATACCGGTTGCGGATAATAACCGCTGATAAAAAGGTTTACCTGTCGGACCTGGCTTCTGCAACTTATACGCCGCCTATTGACAGTATTGGTTTTACGGTGCTGAATCCGCAGGTAATGATATATGTTAATGCACACAACCCGGCCAATAATACCCGCTATTACCGTTGGGATTTTACGGAAGACTGGGAGTTCTTGTCGCCTTTTGAATCAACTTTTATGACCAATGGCATTGCAATAGTACCCAGAACGGCGGCCAACGCCTTCCCTCTCAAATGCTGGGGGCACAGCTCCTCCACTAATGTATTACTCGGGTCGACCGTGAAATTAGCCAGTGACGTAATTTATCAAACTCCTATAGCTTATATAAGCGGCACTTCTGATAAGCTTGACTACCGTTACAGTATGCTGCTTAAACAGTATGGCCTATCGGCAGATGCCTTTAAATTCTGGTCGCAAGTACAGAAGAATACAGAACAGTTAGGGACCATTTTTGATGCGCAGCCATCGCAGATAAATGGCAATATACAATGCATTACCAACCCCACTGAACCCGTTTTTGGTTACATAAGCGTTACCAATATCCGGGTAAAAAGAGTATATATAAATAGGGCCAATATCCCTGTTCCATTTAAATCAGATTTTGATCATACTTGTGAAATACGGCTCGATACTATATTTTATATCAACCCGACGACATTAACCGGGCAACTACCGATACCAGGTTATCCAACCGTTGCAACAGCGTTGGTCCCGGCCGGCTCCTTTCTTATCCCGATACAAATGACATCTCAGATTTTTATTAAATACCCAGGAGGAGCAGCGACCATAGACCCCGGTTACAGCGCTCTTCCCCAGCAATGCCTGGATTGCTCTTTTCGCGGGCCCACCAAGCCACCGCCGTGGTGGATAGAAAATTAAGCCCTGTCTTTTTATTATCATATATTAAAATATATTAAAAATTCACTCACCCCTGCACCATATTTAATTGTTATTGCTATTATAAACGATACAATAATGAAATTTTTTGTATACGCCTTATTAATAGCAGGTTTATTTGGCTGTAAAGTACCTTATCAGCCGCCTGTTGTTGCTGCGCCCAATAGCTACCTGGTAGTAGAGGGGGTGATCAACACCGCCAACGGTAGTACGGACTCAACAATAATTAAATTGAGCCGGACAATGAGTCTAACGAAAGCCGACAAGCCCAATCCCGAATTACATGCACAAGTTGATGTTGAAGACGGGCAGGGCTTTGTTGTCGCTTTAAAAGACGCCGGCCTGGGTAATTATGTTGCCGCGCAATTAGGGCTTGATACTACAAAAAAATACCGGTTGCGGATAATAACCGCTGATAAAAAGGTTTACCTGTCGGACCTGGCTTCTGCAACTTATACGCCGCCTATTGACAGTATTGGTTTTACGGTGCTGAATCCGCAGGTAATGATATATGTTAATGCACACAACCCGGCCAATAATACCCGCTATTACCGTTGGGATTTTACGGAAGACTGGGAGTTCTTGTCGCCTTTTGAATCA
>Ga0206891_10220_pt1 | contig 16263 bp, 17 predicted proteins | sample Alteio_BWOrgHeat_55_FD_153246 | JGI IMG/M metagenome (GOLD analysis project Ga0206891, IMG submission 153246) | Enriched cells from forest soil in Barre Woods Harvard Forest LTER site, Petersham, Massachusetts, United States - Alteio_BWOrgHeat_Nextera7 ...
GTCAGAGGCGGTAGGCTTCGCGGGCGGTGCCGGTGAGGATGCGCTGCTGCTCATCGGGCGAGAGATCGGCGATCCAGGAGCGAACGGTGTCGACCCACGCGCGGTAGTGGCCGGCCAGCGTGAGGACGGGCCAGTCGGAGCCAAACATGAGGCGCTTCGGGCCGAAGGCGGCGAGGACTACGTCGAAGTAAGGGCGGAGTTGTTGCGCGGTCCAACGGGTCCAGTCGGATTCCGTCACCATGCCCGAGATTTTGCAGTAGACGTTTTCGCGGCGGGCGAGGTCGCGGATATGGTGTGCCCAGGGTTCGAGGATGTCCTCACGGATTCTGGGCTTGGCGATGTGGTCGAGGACGAAGACCTGGCGCGGATGGCGATCAACGAATTCGATGGCGTGGGGAAGGTGGCGCTCGAAGATGAGGACATCGTAGATCAGATTGTGGCGCTTCAGCTGCTCGACTCCGCGATTGAAGTCATCGCGGAGGATGAAGCGATCGTCGGGCTCATCCTGCACCACGTGACGCACTCCCTTGAAGATGGAATTGGACGAGAACCGGTCGAGGACGGAGGTCACGCCGGGAGAACTGAGAGGCACCCACCCCACCACGCCCTGGATGAGTGCGTGTTGAGCAGCGAGTTCCAACAGCCACTCGGTCTCAGCGAGGTTCTGACACGCCTGCACAGCGATGGTTCCTGTTACCGAGGGGCCGGCGGCCTGCACCAGGTCTTCGACGAGGTAGTCACGCCGCAAAGGGCTTAGAGCTTCGCTGTCCATCCAGCTGTAGTCGCTATGGTTGTACTTCCAAAGATGGTGATGCGCGTCGATCAAGAGGCCGCTCCCTGCTCGCAACGAGACGAGGCAATGATAGCAACGGAGGGACTAAGGGACTGAGGGACTTAGGGACTGAGGGACGGAGGGACAAGGGGCAGAGGGATAGAGGGATGGAGGGACGGCGTCAACGGGCGATGTAGACGGTTGCCTTGCCGACGGATTGGCGATGGAACATGGCTTCGAGTCCGAACGCGCTCTCGGCTCCTCCGAGCAGCAGCCATCCGCCGCGGAACAGGGTGCCATGCAATTCGCGCAAGATGGTGTTCTTGGTTTCCGAATCGAAGTAGATCATGACATTGCGGCAAAACACTGCGTCGAAGGGGCCGAGGTGCGCAACGGGCTTGCGCAGATCGATGGTGTGGAATGTGACCATGCGGAGGATTTCGTCGCCGAGCTGCCAATCGCTGCCGGAGCGACGGAAGTGCTTGACGAGGAGTGCAGCGGGCAATCCGCGGTTGACTTCGATTTGAAGGTACCTGCCGGCGCGCGCGCGTTCGAGAATTTGTGAGGAAAAGTCGGTGCCGAGAATCTGAATGTCCCAGTCGCCGAGGCCGGCTTGAATGAGCAACATGGCCAGGCTGTAGGCTTCCTGACCAGTGGAAGCGGCGGCGGACCAGAAACGCAGCTTTTTGGAATGCTGGTGTTCCTTGATGAGGCCAGGCAGCAAGTCCGAGCGAATGGCCTCGTATTGGGCCGGATCGCGAAAGAAGTAGGTTTCGTTGGTAGTCATGGCCTCAAGGACCTGCCGGGCGAGCTCGACGGGAGGAGAGCGTTTGAGCTGTGCGCAGAGATCGTCGATGGTGGCGAGGCCAAAGCGGTGCAAGACGGGGGCAAGGCGAGTTTCGATGAGATAGTGCTTGTCGTCTTCGAGAACGATGCCGATCTCAGTGTGGATGTGGCGCTGGAGGAACCGATAGTTCTCGGCGCGGACGGGCGTATTGGTTGAGGGAGCGGCCATCGATCTTGTCTCAAGCATGAGATGCCAGGCGCAGAATCTGCTGGGCGCACTGGTCAAGGGGGACAACGTTGTCGGCGAGGCCGGCGTTTGTGACAGCGCCGGGCATGCCCCACACGACGCTGGACTGCTGATCTTGCGCGATGATGGTGGCTCCCAGTTTTTTGAGTGACTCGGCGCCGCGCAATCCATCGTGGCCCATGCCGGTGAGGACGACCGCCACGGTTGCGGGGCCATAGACATCGGCGATGGAGGCAAAGAGGGCGTCGACGGCGGGCCGGCAGAAGTTCTGGGGAGCGGACTGATCGAGGTGTACGCGGATCTTGCCGCCGCTATTGGCGACTCTCATGTGGAAGTCGCCCGGAGCGATGAAGACTTTGCCGCCGAGGACTGGCTCACCGTCTTTTGCTTCGCAGACGGAAAGCCGGCATTTTGAGTTCAGGCGCTCGGCAAGCAAGCGGGTAAAGACGGCGGGCATGTGCTGCACGACGAGGATGGGCAATGGAAATTCTGTGGGAAACCGGGGCAGAAGGTTGTCGAGAGCAGCTGGACCTCCGGTGGAGCATCCGATGACGACGACCCTGGGCGTGCTGGATGAGGGAGAGGGATGGAGGGGAGGGGTTGACGGCGGCGGAGTGGAGACGGGAACCGGAGGGTCGCCTGGAAGGCTGAAGAACTGCTTGATTTTGGGGATGAGCTCATTGCGGAGGCGCTCGAGCGAGCGGTCGAGGGAGCCTTCGTTGGAGGGCTTGGTCACGTAGTCATCGGCGCCGAGGGTGAGGGCTTCAAAGGTGATGGCAGCGCCGCGCTCGGTAAGGGTGCTGAACATGATGACGCGGAGCTCGGGGTACGGCCCGCGCAGGCGCCGGAGGGTTTCGAGCCCATCCATGACCGGCATCTCGATATCGAGGGTCAGGAGGTCGGGTTTCAGCTGCGGAATTCGCTCGAGCGCGAGTGCGCCGTTGGGCGCGCTACCCACGACGTCGATGGCGGCGTCCTGCTGGAGGGCGAGGGTCACGAGGCGGCGGATGACGACGGAGTCGTCGACGACGAGGACGCGAATTCGATCTCTACGCGGAAGAGACCGCCTGAGCACAGCTCTTGTTTCCATGGGGCCTCAGACTTGGACGCCGGCCAATTCCAGCTTGCTGACGAGGATGTCGCGGGTGAAAGGCTTCATGACATATTCATTGGCTCCGGCCTCGAGGGCCTGAGCGATGTGCGCCAGTTCTGTGTCGCTGGTGACCATGATGACGACCATGGCGCCAAGCTCGGGATTGCTGCGCAGGTGCTTGAGCAGTTCGAGACCGTCCATCTCGGGCATGTTCCAATCGACGAGGCTGAGGGAGACGGGCGCCGGTTCTTTGGCTAAAAGGGCCAGGGCCTGTCGTCCGTTTTCCGCCTCGCGAACATCGAAGCCGAGTTCTGTAATCATTTTGCGGAGGATCCTGCGCATTACGCTTGAGTCGTCGACCACCAATGCTGTCGCCATGATCCTTCCTCTGGTGATTGGAACGATTGGTAATGGCGGCCAGGGCGAGATGGCCGTGGCCGCCTGTTGGAACGGGGTTGTCAGAAGGTGAAGCGGGCGACCACTTTCTGCAGTTGCGCCGCCATCCGGCTCAACTCCTGGCATGCGGTTTGAGTGTCGCTTGCGCCGCGGGTTGTATCTTTAGCCGCGACGGCGACGTCATTGATGTTCTTGGCAATTTCGCCGACTCCCTTGGCTGCCTCCGCGACGCTCTGGCCAATTTCGTTGGTGGTCGCGGTCTGCTCTTCCACTGCGGAGGCGATGCTGTTGGAAATGTCATTGATCTGGTTGATGATTCCGCCGATTTCTTCGATGGCGGTGACGGCGCCCTTGGTGTCGCCCTGGATGGCCTCGATTTTCTGGCCGATCTCCTCAGTGGCCTTGGCGGTTTGCTTGGCGAGTTCCTTGACCTCGTTGGCGACGACGGCGAAGCCCTTGCCAACCTCGCCGGCGCGTGCCGCTTCGATGGTGGCGTTCAAGGCCAGCAGGTTGGTTTGCTGGGCAATGGAGGTGATGACCTTGATGACGTTGCCGATCTGCTGGCTGGACTCGCCGAGCTTCTTCATGGTTTGGTTGGTGGACTGCGCCACGTTGACGGCATTTTTGGCGACGCGCGCGGACTCGTGGGTGTTTTTGGAGATTTCGCGAATGGAAGCCTGCATCTGCTCGGCTGCCGAGGCCACGGAGCCCACGTTGGCGGAGACTTGTTCGCTGGCGGCCGAGACGGCGTTGGCCTGGATGGCAGTCTCTTCGGCGTTGCCGGCCATCTGCTGGCTTACGGCGGTGAGTTCTTCCGAGGAGGAGGCCAGGGCCAGGGCGCTCTGCGCCGCGGCTTTGAGCGGCTCGACGACGGTCTCGAATGTACGGTTGACGCCTTCCACGATTTTGCGGAAGTCGCCCAGGTGGCGGGCCGCATCGGCGCGGGTGCCGAGTTTGCCTTCGGCGGCGGCCTGCACCAGCATGTCGGTATCGGCAATGACGGCGTGAATATTGGTCTTGAGCAGAACCAGCCATTCATGAATCTGGTCCTGATCGGAGGCTTTGGCCACGCTGGCGGACATATCGCCGCTGGCGATCTTGGTGACGTAGGCGACGAGGTCGGTCAGCCAGTCGTGCACGCCGTTGATGGCGTCCTTCATGCGGGCGTGGTCACCCTTGCATGCAATCTCGATCTTTTCGCGCAGGTTGCCGCCGCGGATGAGCCGGAGCACGCGGTTTCCTTCGCCGATGGGCAGCAGGATGGCGTCGAGCATTTCGTTGACGCCTTGGAGGATCTTGCTGTATTCGCCGTGCAGCTTGGCGGGGTCGGCGCGGAAGTCGAGCTGTCCGTCTCTGGAGGCTTGAATCAGGACCGCGGTTTCGTTGACGAGGGCCTTGATGTTGTCGATGCAGGCGTTGAGGTGGTTCTTGATCTTGTTGAAGTCGCCGTTATAGGTGTCGGTGATCTTGGGCGGGATGTCGCCCTTGGAGATGCGGTCGACGTAGTCCGCGGAGAATTTGAGGGGTCCGATGACGGCATCGAGCGTGGCGTTCACGCCTTCGATGACCTTGCGGTAATCGCCTTCGTGTTTGGAGGCGTCGGCGCGGGTGGACAGTTTGCCTTCCACGGCGGCCTGGGCGAGCATATTGGCGTCGGCGAGCATGGCATTGAGAGCGGCTCGCTGTGCAGTAGTATCGATGCCGAAGTTGACGACCTTGAAGGGCTTGCCGTTTGAATCGAGGACGGGCTCATAGGAAGCCCAAAGCCAAATTTCCTTGCCGTCGCGGCCGACGCGCTTTACTTCGAGGACCTGGCCCTCGCCGCGGTTGAGTTTCGCCCACAGTTCCTTGTAATCGCCCTTCTGCCGGTCTGCCTCATCGAGGAGGGTGGTGAAGTGCCGGCCAATGACCTGTTCTCGCGAGTAGCCGAGGGCGTTCATGGCGTTTTCGTTCAGGTCGAGAACAGTCCCGTCCATTGTGTATTCGACGACCAACTGCGATTTGCGAATGGCGGCGATCTGGCCGGAGTAATCGGCGAAGAGCTCGGGGTCGATGGCGGCGGGTTGCGGCGTGGCTGTTCGAGCGCGGGCAGGGCCCTGGCGAGTGGAGGTTGCTGCGTGGCTTTCGAGATCCGGCTCCAGGAGAGCGGTTCCAGCGGACGCACGCGGCGCCCACACTCGATTCTGATCGTGACTTTCTCGCTTGCTCATTGCTTTCCCTTCGAATCCGGAGACTTTGCGGCGCGGAGGAGTTGGTTCGCGGGCCGCGAGGCTTATCAGGAGCCTGAACGGAATATCGGCAGGACTGGGGAACTCTTCAGAGTCGGGCGGGTTTTGGAGGATTTGAGACGGAAGGTTCTTGCGCGGACTATCGCACGAAATCGAGGGAGTATGCGCTGGCTGGGTCGATGGAGGAGCCGATGATGCCCAGGTTTTTCAGTTGCGAGGAGGTAGTTTGCCAGCGGTCGGCGGACATGTGACCGATTTCCTGGGGGCTCCCGCTGCCGGTGACGAACGCAGCTTGTTTCAGGGCCTGCGCCGTGTAGGCCTCCTGGGCGGGATTGAGAGCGGGATTCAGAGCGAGGAGGTGGGCGTTGGTGGCGTCGGGATGCTGGAGGTAGTCAGCCCAGCCGCGAATGCTGGCGCGAACGAAACGTGCCACCAGGTCGGGATGCTGCGCGGCAAAGTCGCGGGTGGTGAACTGGACGCGGTAGGGATCGTATCCCGAATTGCTGATGAGCAGCGTGCGCACGGGTGCACCGGCCTGTTGGGCGAAGAAGGGCTCGCTGGTGATGAAGATCTGCTGAACGTAGGCTGGGTCGGCGAGGAAGTTGGCGATGGAGAGAGTCGACGGGACTTGGCGCACCTGGTGGAGGCCGTATCGGCTGATGACGTATTTGAGCCAGGTGGCGCCCGTCTGGGCGGCGATGGTGTGGCCATCGAGGTCCTTGAAGTCGCGCACGGAGGACTGCTCGTGGACCATGATGGCTTGCGGATCGTGCTGCATGGTGGCGGAGACGGCGACGAGGGGAAGGCCGTTGGAGAGCCACTCGAGGACCTGGTCGCTGGAGCCGAGGCCGATGTCGGCTTTACCGGTGGCCACCTGTTGAGCCACGCTTCCGTATTGCGGGAGGGGAAGGATGGCGACGTCGAGGCCTTCGTCCTTATAGTAGCCATTCAACTGGGCAGTGTAGAAACCGCCGACCTCGGGCTGTGGATACCAATCGAGTTGCAGGCGGATGGGAGTCAATCCATTGGGGGGCGCGGTAGGGCGTGATCGGCAGCCGGAGAGGATAAGCGTGCTTGCGATGATGGCCAAGAATGAACAGCGGGTGAGGAATGATGTGGGCCGCAAAATGACCTCGCAACGAGACGTGGTGAGAAAAACCTATCATGAGACGAGCAGGGAATGGTTGCTTTCTCAGCAGCGTGGGTGAAGGGCGTGTGGGGCGAGAGGCACGTGGCATTCTTTATCTCGCCTTGACTTGCGGCGTGTTAATTTCAGGCAATGGATTCGGTTTCGATGGGGAGGCGGCCCGAGGTGCGCGCCGAGCGTCAGCGTGCGTTCGACGAGTCGTGCATGGCCTCTCTGGCGGCGTTTGCCGCGCGATCGATGCTGACGGACAAGCCCCGGCCATTCGGCGCGCAGGTGGTGCACACACGGACAGGCAAGACGGTGGTGCGGGCGCTGAATGCGGTGCGGCAGCGGAGTGATCCGACGGCTCACGCCGAGGTGCAGGCGATACGGCTGGCGACGCGAAGGTTGAAGAACATTTCGCTGGCGGGGTACACGCTGTATACGACGTGTGAGCCTTGTCCCATGTGCATGAGCGCGGCGTTGTGGGCGCGAGTGGACCGCGTTGTATACGGCGCGACGATCGCCGACGCCAATTGTCATTGCAACCAGATTCAGATTTCGGCGACGGAAGTGGCGGCGCGCAGCGATATGCAGTGTGTAGTCGCTGGTCCTGTTTTGCGCGAGGAGTGCTATGCCTTGTTCACGCATCCGCGCATGCTTCGCGCATTCAAGCTCTGGTCAACGCGCAAAGGGAAGTCGTGAGACGCGGACTGGCGTGAGGTCTTTTCCATGGCTGGCGGCATTGCTTCCGATTTGACGCAACTCGTGGGTGATCCAGCTCGGGTGTTGACCGCGCCCCAGGTGCTTGACCGCCTGTCGCACGATTTCTACTGGTACTCACCGATTCTTCGGCCCAAGCTGGTTGCGAAGGTGGCCGATGTTGCCGTGCAGCCGCGCGATACCGCGGAGTTGATGGCGGTGCTGGAGTATGCGGGGCGGCAGGAGGTGCCGGTAACGGTGCGTGGAGCCGGAACGGGCAACTACGGGCAGTGTGTGCCGCTGGAGGGCGGCATCCTGCTGGATCTCACGCTGATGGACCGGCTGGAAGAGATCACGAGCGATGGTGTTGCCGTTTGCCAGCCAGGGCTGCGGCTCGGCGCCTTGGAGACGGCGGCGAGAGCGCAGGGGTGGGAGCTGCGCATGTATCCGTCGACGCTGGTGAAGGCTTCTGTTGGGGGATTTCTGGCGGGCGGCTCGGGAGGGATCGGGTCTGTGGCGCACGGAGGATTGCGGGACTTCGATACGGTACGTGGATTTGAAGTTGTGACTATGGAGGAGCAGCCGCGCGTGGTGAAGCACGAGGGCGAGGCCGTGCACGAGATTCTGCATGCGTGGGGGACGAATGGGATTCTCTCGCGCATCTGGTTTGCGCTGGCTCCGGCGGTGGAGTGGATGCAGTTCACGGCGGTGTTCGGCAGCTATGACGAGGCATTTGCGTTTGGTGAGTCGATTGCGTGCGGCGAGAAATGGGCGAAACGGCTGGTTACGGTGTTTGAGTGGCCGATTCCCTCGTTTTTTACGCCGGTGAAGCATGTGGTTCGGGATGGAAAGGCGCTGGTTCTGCTGATGATTGCAAAGAGCCAACTGTCCGAACTGCGGGATGCGGTGCAGAGGGCGGGAGGCGAGGAGACGTTCGCGGGAGCATACGATGGGCCGCGGACGCAGCCGCTGTTGAGCGACTACACATGGAACCATACGACGCTGTGGGCGATGAAGAGTGACCCGGCCTATACGTATTTGCAGTGCGGATTTTCGGCGACGAATTGCCGCGAGCAATTCCGGCTGTTGCGGGAGCGATTCGGCACGGAGATTCTCTTCCACATCGAGTTCATGAAGAACGGGAGCGGCGAGGTGATTCCGGGCGCAATTCCTGTGGTTCGGTTTACGACCGAGGAGCGACTGAACGATATGATTGCGTACTGCCGGTCGATTGGGGTGTTTGTGGCGAACCCGCACGTGAATTACCTGGAAGATGCAGGGCGGTTCCGCGCCGATAATATTCAGCTGCGCGCGAAGCAGAAGTACGATCCGCGCGGGCTGCTGAATCCGGGGAAGATGATCAGCTTCCGGAGGAAACCGCGGTGAGGACATGGATTCCGGATGCCCGCAATTTTGCTTACCTCTCGTGGAAGCAGGTGGACGCGCTGCCGCGGGAGCGGACGCTGCTGGTTCTGCCGACAGCAGCCATCGAGCAGCACGGGCATCACCTGCCGCTGGCCACCGATACATTGATCAACAATCTGCTACTGGGCAAAGCGCTGGAGAGCATCGCGCCGGAGTTGCCGATCTTCGCGCTGCCGCCGGTCTGCTATGGGAAGAGCAACGAGCATATTGGATTTCCGGGAACGCTGTCGGTGAGCGCGCAGACGTTTCTGGCGGTGATTCGCGATCTGGGCGCGAGCATTGCGGCCGGGGGCTTCAAGAAGGTGGTGCTGTACAACACGCACGGAGGCAATACATCGCTGGTGGATATTTGTGCGCGGGACCTGCGCGCGGAGTTCGGGCTGCGGACGTTCACGCTGTTTGGATCGGCGGGAGCGTTGTTTGAGGGCGTGAGCCCGCAGGAGCGCACGTACGGATTTCATGCAGGGGAGATCGAGACGGCCTATCTGCTGCACGGAGTTCCGGAGCTGGTGCAAACGGGCGAGTTCACGTCGAACTACATTGCGCGGGTTGAAGATCCTGACCTGGTAAAGCCGGAAGGGTCGTTTGCCAACTTTGCGTGGCTGACGAAGGACATTGCTCCCAGCGGTGTGCTGGGGGATCCGAGCAGCGCGACTGCGGAAAAGGGAGCGCAGTGGGTTACGGAGGCGGCGGCTCGCATGGCTGAAGCTCTACTGGCGATGTATGAATTCCAACCACGGCACGGAGCGTAGGAATGACGCTCGTGGATTGCGGAAATGGCGTGCGCCTGGAGCGGGGACGCGCTTGCCCTTTGCCGGACGGCACGGTTTTGGTGTCGGATCACTACTATCCTCAGGGTGACGGGCCGTGGCCCACGCTGTTGATGCGACAACCCTACGGGCGCGATATTGCGTCGACGGTGGTGTACGCGCATCCGGTTTGGTTTGCCCGTCACGGATATCATGTTGCGATTCAGGATGTGCGCGGGCGCGGCGGGTCAAGCGGCGCGTTCTATCCGTTTCGCCATGAAGGCCGCGACGGCGCCGAATCGATTGCGTGGCTGCGCAAACACCCTGCCAGCAACGGGCGGATTGGCATGTACGGATTTTCGTACCAGGGAGCGACGCAGCTGCTGGCGGCAGCAGAAGAGCCGGAGGGACTGGAGTGCATTGCGCCGCACATGACGGCTACGGATTTATTCAATGGCTGGTTCTACCACCATGGTGCGCTGCGGCTGAGTTCGACGCTAGGTTGGGGAATCCAGATGCTGCGGGAGGACGCGCGGCGGATGGGATTGCGCGAGGTTTCGGCGAGGCTCGAAGACGCATGGAGGAATGTGCGCGCACAGGCTTTGGCCGCTCCCTATGGTGAGCATTTCGCCGTGGCCGATGCGGAGTTGCCGGACTATCTGCGCGATTGGGTCACGCACAGTGAGGCCGGTGAGTACTGGAGTTCGCTGGATGTGAGCACGCGCCTTGATCGAATTCGCATTCCGGCTTTGCATATTGCCGGATGGTTTGATTTGTATCTGGAGGGGTCGGTCTCGGGTTATGAGGCCTTGCGGAAGAGTGCGGGGAGCGAGTTGGCGCGTGAGAATCAGTTCCTAGTGGCCGGGCCGTGGGTTCATATTCCGTGGGGTGATCGAGCTGGGGATGTGACGTTTGGGGATGCGGCGAATCTGGACACGGATGCGCTGTTGTTGCGCTGGTTCAACCACTGGTTGAAGGATACCGGCGAGTTTAACGGTGAGCCGCGGGTGCGGTACTTCGCGCTGGGCGTGAACGAGTGGCGGCAGAGCGATGATTGGCCGGCAGGATCGGAGTACTCGCTGTATTTGCGAAGCGAGGGCAATGCTAATTCGCGCAAGGGAGATGGGTGGTTGTCTGAGAGGCTGCCAGAGTGCGACGAGCCGCGCGATGTGTATGTCTATGATCCCGAGGTGCCGGTTCTGGCGCCGGGCGGATTGCCGGCGTTAGCTGGCTGTTTCGATCAGTCGGCGATGGAGCTGGGCAATCACCTGCTTGTCTATACGTCGAAGGCGGCGGTGCGGGCGATGGAGGTGATGGGCAGGCCGCGGGTGTGCATCTATGCGGCGACCTCTGCGGCCCACGCTGACTTCACCGCCAAGCTGGTGCGGGTTTTTGCGAGTGGGCGTGCGGAGTTTCTTTGCATTGGGATCGCGCGCAGTTCGTGGTTGTTTCGGGAGTCGGGATATGCGGCCGATGCGGTTCATGCCTGGGAGTTCGCGCTGGAGCCGATTGCGTTTGTGCTGATGCCGGGCGAGTGCTTGCGGCTGGAGGTGGCGAGTTCCGCGTTCCCGCTCTACGATCGGAACCCGGGCACGGCGATTGCGCCGCAACTGGCGGACGAGTGGAGTTGGACGCGGTCGACGCAACAGGTGCTTCATGGGCCGGAGCATCCATCTGTGCTCATTTTGCCGATCAAGGGAGAAACGGCATGGTGAGCGCGCCTGAGATTGTGTTGCAGGGGGTGACCAAGCGCTACAGCTCAGGGGCGCTGGCGCTGAAAGATATCTCGCTGGCGGTGGAACGTGGAGAGTTTGTTACGCTGCTTGGGCCTTCGGGTTGCGGCAAGTCGACGCTGTTGCGGCTGGTTTCCGGTTTGAGTACTGCTACAGGTGGGTCGATCCTCGTCAACGGTATGACCGCGGAGAATGCTCGGGAGTTGATGAGCTTCATCTTTCAGGATCCCACGCTGATGCCGTGGCGGACGGTGGAGCAGAACGTTGGGCTGAGCCTGGAACTGGAGCATGCGGCGCGGGCGCTTCGCGCCGAGCGCGTAGCCGCCATGCTGGAACTGGTTGGTTTGACGCACGTGGCGAAGCGGTATCCGCGGGAGCTTTCGGGAGGGATGAAGATGCGCGCGTCGATTGCGCGCGCGCTGGTGAGCAGGCCGCGGATTCTGCTGCTGGACGAGCCGTTTGCCGCACTGGATGAGATGACGCGCGAACGCATGAACGAAGAGTTGTTGCGGTTGCACGGCGAGCAGAAGTGGACGGTTCTATTTGTTACACACTCGGTGTCGGAAGCGGTATTCCTATCACAACGCATCGTTATTTTGGGTGCACATCCTGGGCGGATTGCTCACGACATCACCGTGGATTTGCCTTGGCCGCGCACCGCGGCATTGCGGGATTCTCAAGCCTATGAGCAAGCCGTCACGCGGGTTTCCCGCTTGCTGCGCGGAGCGCAACACGCATGAGCAGACGAGCGTGGGTGGTGGTCAACAGCCTCGCGCTGTTGCTATTGCTGCTGGGGATCTGGCAGGCCGTAGTGAGCCTGAATCACGTGCCGGCTTACCTGCTGCCAGGACCAAAGGCTGTCGCCGTTGCGATTCGAGACCGGTTTCCTTCGCTGGTGAGTTCGTTGTGGATTACGACTGAGGAGGCGGCAGGCGGCCTTGCGGCGAGCATCGTGACTGGCGTTGCCATCGCGATGATCTTCGCGCAGTGGCGATGGCTGCGGCAGCTTGTTTATCCCTATACGATTTTGCTGCAGACGGTGCCGATTGTCGCGATTACTCCGCTGATCATCAATTGGATGGGGCCGGGAATGCTGGCGGTGGGAGTGGTGACATTCATCATCTGCCTGGCGCCGATTATTGCCAATGCCACGCAGGGGCTGATCAGCGTGGACGAGAATCTGATTCATCTTTTTGTAATGCACAAGGCCACGCCGGGGCAGATCCTGTTCAAGCTGCGGCTTCCGAATTCGCTGCCGAATCTTTTCACGGGCATCCGCATATCGGCTGGTATCAGCGTTGTGGGAGGGATCACCGGAGAGCTGTTTGCAGGCTCACCGCGGGTTGGCGAGGGGGGACTGGGTTATGCGATTATCTACGCCAATAATCAGATGGAAACCAGCTATATGTTTGCGCTGGTGCTGGCGGCGACGGTCTTGGGATTCTGCTTCTTTTTTCTAGTGATGTTTCTGGAGTGGCTGGCGCTGCACAACTGGCACGAATCGAAGCGCGCGGGGATGAGCGAATGAGAGGCAACAGCCAATGCTGAGGATGAAGACGGAGACGGGCTGGTGGCTGATTACCCATCCGGATCATGCGCGGCTGGCGGGCGCATTTGCGGCGGCGTGGGGGAATGAGGAATTTCGCAGGCCGGAGCCGAGGGATCGCGTGCTGCACGGGATTGCGACGCACGATGACGGCTGGGCAGCGCGCGATGCGCATCCGTTGGTGACGCGGGAGGGGAAGCCTTCGGCGTTTTCGACCGAGTTGGTGGGCAAATACTCCGCGTTTGAAGAAATCGATCTTGCCGATTACCTGGCGGTGCGCGAGCGTGCGGTGCGCATCATTGCCGAGGAGGATCCGTATGCGGGTTTGCTGATTGCGATGCACACGTACAATCTGCTGACGGAGCACGCGGACCGGTCGACGATCGCAGCCGATGGGTTGGTGCTGCTGGATGAGTTTCTGGCGCAGCAGCGGGCGTATCAGTCGGAGTTGATGAGGGCGATTGCGGCGGACGATTCGTTGGCGGCGGAACAGCGCGGAGAGGCGATGATCCGCGAGCATTTCAGGCTGCTGCAGGCGTGCGACAACCTTTCGCTGCTGACGTGCGTGGCGTTTGATCGGCCTGCCGACTTGCTGCATCCCTTGCCATTGAACGATGGCGGGGCGGCGGAGGTTGAGGTGCGGCCGCTGGGAGAGAGACATTTTCGGCTGGCACCGTGGCCATTTGAGAAGACCGAGCTGACATTTCAGTTTCCGGCGCGGCATGTGAGCGGACGCAGATTTTCATCGGCGGCCAGTTTAGATGAGAAATTTCAAGACGCGCCGGTGGAGCGACTGGCGGTCACGTTGACTGCTTGAGTCGGCAGGCGCAGGTTGTCTTCGTCAACTGCCGGGCAGGAGCGACACGTGGGCTGCCACGATGCGCCATCCTTCGGGCATGCGCACCCAGGTCTGGCTCTGGCGACCGCGGATGATTGCCTCGCCGGAATTGCGTTCGAATTCCAGGGTTATGCTGGCGAAGTCGCGACCGAAGCTGACGATGTCGAGTCGCTTGATGGTACGCGCGAGGTTGGCGGGCGGACGCGCTTTGCGAAAAGCTTCGAGTTCCGCCGGGCCGTAGAGGTTTTCCGATGCGCCGAAGCGCATGACCTGAGCGCCGTTCCAGAACATGCTGACAAGGGTGTCGATGTCGTTGGTGACCAGCGCCGTTTCATAGCGCGGATAGAGATCGCGGAGCTCGGCAATGACTTCGGGGTCGTTGATGATCATGGAATTGGGAAGAGCTCGCGGGCGGGGAGAATCCGCTTGCTGATGGCGGCGGTGACGGTGTGCACCGGTTCGTTGACGAGCTGGCTGAGGCGAAGACGCATGGCCACGCTGCAGAGGATGTAGGCGTGGACCGAACTGAATCCCCATTGACTGGCCAGCAGGTCGATCATGCGCGAGGTGGCGGCGCGCGCGGCTTCGAGCGGGTCGGTTCCGGTCTCGACGATGACCCACGCGTCGCCAAGTGCATCGTCGCGAGACGCGTCGCTCGATTCGATTAATGGAGCGGCGAGAGGGACGCGCTTGTGCAGGTGGAAACGGAGCGTTATGTCGAGGGGGCATTCGATGCCGTTGATGCAGACTTCGCCGTCGCCCTGCGCGGCGTGGCCATCTCCGCAGCTGAAGAGCGCACCGGTGTTGAAGACGGGGAGATAGAGGCGCGATCCGGCGCAGAGTTCGCGGACGTCCATGTTGCCGCCAAAGGAACCGGGGGGGCGCGTGCGAAACGCACCATCCTCAGAGCGGGCGACGCCCATGACTCCGGGAAACGGACGCAGCGGGACGATGGCGGGATGGAGGGAACGCGTGGAATCAATATCCAGGGCCCAGTGGAAGAGATAGGGCTCGCGGAACTGATTCTTGAGTAGGCCGAGTCCCTCGACGATGCTGGACCAGCCCCATCCATGGTGCTGGGTGGCGAGGACATCGATCTGAAGGACGTCGCCGGGTTCCGCGCCGTCGATCCAGACCGGGCCGGTGAGGGCATGAATGCGAGAGCGGTCGATGGTGAGGTAGTCGGCGGTCGACATGCCTGGGCGCACCTGGCTGCCGCTGGCATCGACGCACTCGAACTGGACATCGTCGCCGGGAGAGATGCGCAGACGAGGCGGGAGTGAGCGATCCCAGACAGAGTGGGTGGGATTGGCTGCAAGGTGATGGACGGCCATCAGGCTTTTACCCGCACCGTCATCTGCAATTCGACCAGCGCATGACGAGGGAGGGCACTGACGCCGACGGCAGCGCGGACGTGGCGGCCCGCATCGCCGAAGACACTGACCAGCAGATCGGACGCGCCGTTGATGATGGCCGGCGAGTCGGGGAAACCTTGTACCGCGTTCACGTAGCCGTTGACGGTGAGGATTTCAATGACGCGATCGAGGGTGCCGATCTCGGATTTCAGGACTGCCAACTGCGTGAGGGCGCAGGCGCGGGCGGCTGCATATCCATCCTCAATGGTTCTGTCCAATCCGGCGGTGCCGGTGATGACGCCGCTGGGTCCGGTGGAGATGGCGCCGGCAAGATAGACGATTTCGCCCACACGCTTTGCCGAAACGTAGTTGCCACCAGGCGCCGGGGGTGTTGGAAGGGAGAGCCCCAGGGCATCGAGGCGTTCTTGTACAGTTGCGAGGTTCGTCATTTCTAGTTGAATTTAGCATGGCGGTCAGGAATGATGAGAAGACACAAATGGTGACGAGAGCATCGAAGATTCTGCTGGTGGCGGGGATCGCCCTTCTCTACACGCTTGTTGTGTTCAACAATCTCACTGACTTTGATTCGAACTACCAGTTCGTGAAGCATGTGCTCAGCATGGACACAACGTTTCCCGGCAATCATGGGCGCTGGAGGGCGATCTCGTGGCCTTCGGCGCACCTCGCCTTTTACATTGGGATTATCGGATGGGAGATCGCGACGGCTGTGTTGCTGTGGTGGGGCGTTTTGCGCATGCTGTACGTGCGGGTGCAAAGCAGCGCGCGGTTTCATCGGTCCAAAGGCATGGCCGTGGTGGGGCTCATCCTGTCAATGCTGATGTTCCTGGTGGCATTTCTTTCGATTGGCGGGGAATGGTTTCTGATGTGGCAATCGCACACGTGGAACGGGCAGGAGGCGGCGTTCCGGATGTTCACCGTGGCGGGAATAGTCCTGATTTATCTCATGCAGCCGGATACCGAGACGCAGCCCTGAGAATGGGGCTTCACGCTTCAGTCGCCGCCGCGGGTTTTGCCTTTCGTCCCGCCCACAGCCATCCCAGGCTAAGTAACGTGACCAGCAGGATGATGCCCTGAGAGATGACGCAGTAGAGGCACCAGACCATCAGGACGTCCTTTTCGATGTGGGTCAGATATAGAGCGAACGCCATGCCAGCGACGGCACCCGCGGCAAGCAAAGTCCGCTTCCGCCAAAGCGCCAGGATGCCGAGCAGGACATATCCAGCCATGCCGATGGCAGCGACGGGCA
>Ga0206891_10221_pt1 | contig 16257 bp, 17 predicted proteins | sample Alteio_BWOrgHeat_55_FD_153246 | JGI IMG/M metagenome (GOLD analysis project Ga0206891, IMG submission 153246) | Enriched cells from forest soil in Barre Woods Harvard Forest LTER site, Petersham, Massachusetts, United States - Alteio_BWOrgHeat_Nextera7 ...
GCATCGACCTTGCCATCGGCGAGAGATTCATACACTTCGGCCAGACTGGTTGTATCCGGCGATGACAAGATTTTCGCATTCGGAAACTTCAAATGCGCCGCCGCAGTCGTCGCCCAGCCATCCATACTGCCAAAGGTTATTTTTTCATCATTCAAAAGCATGTAATTCTGATCGAAACGGTGGTCATCCGCGCGCACATAAATCCGCGCGGGAATATAAAATATCGGGTCAGAGAATTCCATTACGCGCCCGCGCGTGGCGATAGGCCAGACACCGCCACAAACCGCGTCCACCTTACCTAGTCGCAAATCATCCTGGAAGGTTGCAAAGCCAACATCTTGTGCCCATTCAATTTTCAGCGACAATGCTTTGCCTAATTCCTCGGTGAAGTCATAAAAAATACCTGTGAGTTTTTTCCCGTCTTTGCCCGGCATTAGCAAGGGCGGCCAATTCCAATAGCCGCAACGCAATACGCCTGTCCGCATAACGCGGGCAAATGCAGTTTCCACTTTTTGATTGTTCAAATTTTGATGATGAAAAATGCCTGTGACTGCAACAACACTCAACACAATCGCAATGATGGATAAGGTTTTTGTCCCATTTTTCATTTTTCTTTTTATACTACCTTTTCACTGGCACTTGGGCGTCCATATAAACGCCAGGATATTTGCTATATTTTTTATTGATACGGCTAAGGGTGCCGTCCAGGATCAATTCATCCAGCGCGGCGTTTACAGCATCCCGCAACAAATAATCATCAGGCGTGAAGACGAAACTGGTCGGATAAATGCGGATGGGGTGATCGGGCTGTACGATTTTCAATTTGCCCGGATTGTGATCGTTATAAGTTCCAAAGGTATATTTATCCACAATCGTCACATCCGCTTTACCAGTTTCCACATCAACCAAAGTTTGCGAGAGGTCCGTCATATCCGGTAATTCCATGATTTTGGTCTTGGGAAAATCCGTTTTTGCGATAAAAACCGGATTATCGCCGTCCAGTGCAACCATTTTGATTTTAGCATCATTGACGGCGGCCAAGTCTTTATCAAACCGCTTATCATCCGCGCGGACGATCAGATAGATAGCTTCAAAATGCAGGGGACGCGAAAACAGTGCAAACTTAGCAATTTTTGGATTTACCCAATCGCCATCGCATAGCATATCAAATTTTTTGCTTTGCAAATCCGCAGTGAAAGTTCCCCAGCCAGTTTCCACCGGATAAGTCGCCTTTACGTCTAGTCGGTTGGCGACTGCCTGCATGACGTCATAGTCATAGCCGGAAAATTTCCCTGTCGCGGGATCTTTACGCATCCCAGGTTCAAAACTCACATAGCCGCAACGGATGGTACCATCTTTTACGATGCGATCCATCGTATCGTTTGCTTGTGCGGAGATCGGCAGAATAACCAAGAACGCAAAAATCAGTTTTTTCATCTGGCAACCTCTTTTAAGATATCTTGCAGGGCCATATTAATTTTTCCTTAATACGGCGCGAATTGATTTTGCTGATAGAAAAGCAAATTGGACTTATCGCCTAAATAAGTTTTGACAATGCGGCGCGTAGTGCCATCCCGATCCATATCGCTGAGCACAACATCCAGCATATTTTTTAATTCTACTTCATGTACGTCAAATCCAACCGTCAGCGCATAAATCAGCGCGGGTTTGTCGGGCGATAGGTTTTTCAAACTGCCGGGCGTATTCTGTAAAAACCGATCAGCTGATAAATAATCCTGAAACACCGCATCAGCTTTGTTACTGGTAACTTGTGCGACTTCCTCACCGATGGACTGGTTTTGTGACATCATCACGCGACCCGCTTTTGGGAATAATGCATCCGCCATCGCTGCCGTGGCATCGCCTTCAATGGCGGAGATTTTATAGGCCGGATCATTAAGCATATCCATGTGCCCATCAAAACGCGTATCATTCGCGCGCACCCAAACACCAACTGGGTCCCACGCAACCGCACGCGAGAAAATCGTATTGGCTGCACGAGTGCCTGCGGGCCAAAGTCCTGCACAAAATGCGTCATAGCGGCCTGTCGCAAAACCAGTATTGATGTTGCCGTAACCAACTTCTTCTGTCCATTCAACCTTAAGGCCCAGGCGCTTGGCGGCTTCTTCTACCGCATCGTGGAAAATGCCAGTGATCTTTTTATCCTGACCGACGATTAAAAATGGGTCATACGACGCATAGGCACAACGTAACGTATGCGTTGCGAGCACGCGGTCAAATGCGGATTGTGTTTGCACAGTGGGTTTCGTTTCACTTGGCGCGCCAAGAATTTTAATCCCGGCCAAAACAATCAGGCCACCCAACACAGCAGCAAAAATAAGGTTTTTCATCGGTCAGCCTCTCCCAGGATCTGCCGAATTATACTGGCACTATCTGGGGCAAGACAAGTATTATTGCGCCGCCTGAATGGCGGCTAGGAACTGTTGCAAGCGCGGGGTTTGGGGGTTGTCCAACAGGTCAAACGATCCGCGTTCCACGATCTGGCCATGATCCATGAATAAAACTGTATCCGCCGCACGGCGCGCGAAGTTCAGCGCGTGGGTGATAATGAGTACGCCGATATCACGTTCTTTGAGGCGGGGCAGGAAATTCAAAATATTGGCGACCTGTTCGATATCCAGCGCCGAGGTGACTTCGTCCATCAAGACATATTTGGGTTGCAGCATCAGCGCTCGCGCGAGCGCGACACGTTGCCGCTGGCCGAGGCTGGCTTCGTTCGGAAAGCGGTCAATAAAATGTTTCATTTCTAAAACATCTATCAATTCGTTCAACTCCACGTCCATATTTGTGCGTGGGAAATTCCGCGCGGGCAGCAGTATGTTTTCGCGCAAAGACAGGTGCGGCCATAAAAATAACTGTTGAAACACCGCTGTTACGCGCGGCCAGGGGAGCGGCGATAATTTTTGATCGTGTGCTAAGGGGAAAACATATTTCTTGTAGTCCACCGTAATTTCACCCGCGTCCGGCGCATCCGTCATTGCGAGTGCGCGCAACAGCGTTGTTTTTCCGGTACCTGACGGGCCGATGAGCGTGGTGATGGTGCCGGGTTTGATCCATACGGAAACATCCTGCAACACCTGGTTGCCGCCGAAGGATTTGGAGATTTTTTCTGCGCGCAGCATTATCGCTCCGACGTATTGCGCGTATATTTATGCTTGAGGTAAATCGCCAGACCATTTACGGGCAGCGAAACGGCCAGGAAAAACATCCCGAGCGCAGTATAAATTTCAACGGGCTTATAGATGCTGGCGTTAATGCGCTGGGCAACGCGGAAAATTTCCTCCACCGAAATCAAGCTGGCAAACAGGGTAGTGTGCAGCATCACGACTTGCGACATCAGCAGCGCAGGCAGGATTTGGCGTAGAATAATCGGCAATTGAATTTGCAATAATGTCTGCCGACTTGTCAGGCCGCATACGCGCGCGGCGGTCAGATATTCAGTGGGGAAATCGGCAATCGCTTCGCGTACCAGACTGCTGACAGCGAAAACGTTGACCAGCGTAAACGTAAAGGCCGCCGTGATAAAAGGATCAATGACGACATGGAAAACCGCCTGTGCCGGATAATGCAGCCAGAACAGCAAAACCAGAATCGGTAAGCCACCAAGGAGAAAAGCTCCCGTACGCACAAATACGCCCCAATCGCGTGGATGCCGCGCCGCTAGCCAACCAAGCGCGGTGCCGCCCGCAATGCCCACCGTCCAAATAATCGCCGACAATTGCAGAGTCACCGCCAGTCCGGCCAGAAAGCCCTCGCGGTAAGTCCATATGATGTCGAACGCGTCGGAGAACATCAGGGATTCGCCTGGGCGATGGAGATAAAGAAATTCTCAACACCGTAGGACTGAAAGATTTTTTTCATCGTACCGTTATTCACCAATTCATCAGTCGCTAGACTGAGCATCCGTTGTAATTGATATTCATTGCCCGGTATGGCAATAGATTCTGGAAAATCGGCCAGCGTAATACCTGGAATCAAGCGCACGACCTCGCCATTCTTTCTGTTAAATTCCGCAGCAAAGGGCGGTTCGGCCAGCACGATGTCTCCTTTGTTCGCAAGAACATTTTGAAAAGGCACGTCTGGACTGCTCGTTTCAGGCAGAGATATTTTTTGGGCGTTAGGAAACTGATCAGAAACCATTCGGGTCTGCGCATAACCGTCAATCACGACAAAACGCACCATAGGGCTATTCATTTTTGCAAGGCTGCCGTCAAAACGCATATCATCCTTGCGCGCATAAGGTAACACGGGAACGCGCGCGGCAGGCGCGATAAAATCAATCTCCCGCGCGCGACCGGCAGTGGGCCAGACAAAAGTACAAAAGGCGTCATATTTATGAACTTTTAAATCCTGCACCATTTCGCCCAGACCGGCTTCCTGAACCCATTCAATTTTTAGGGACAATTTCTCCCCTAAGGCCTGCATATAATCATACGATACGCCGGATAATTTGCCGCTATTGGGGTCTTTCATAATATGCGGGTAACGCACGGAATAACCGCATCGAATCGTATGCGTCCGCATCACACGTGTATAAGCCGTTTCGGCTATCGTGGTATCCGTTGCTTTTTTACTGCCGCTATATTGAACTACGCCGTAAGCCACCAAGGCGGATATAATTATAGAAATACTGATTGGTAAGAAGTTTTTCATTGGTTTAACGCATTCCCGTTTCACGTACATAACTGTTCGGATATTTTTCATACTGGCTGATCACCTGATCCATGTAACCCGTATTAAACAACTCCCGCAACGCATTATCCAGCATTTCCTTAAACTCAAATTCATCGCGTTTTAACAGAAAGATATTCGGCACCAGTACCAGGGGTTTTGTATTGGTAATCGCCTTCAAACTGCCTGGATTGCTTTCCATAAATTCGCGTACTGCCAGAGGTTCCGCAAACACCACATCCGCTTTGCCCGTAGTGACCTGCAACAACAAATCGCTGAATTGCACCGTTTGTAGCAAGGAAACTGTTTGCGCCTTGGGGAAGAATTGCCGCGCAAAAACCGAGGTTTGCTCACCGTCCAGTACCGCGATTTTTATCTTGGGGTCGTTCAACTGATCAACACTATGCAAACTATTGTTGTCAGCTTTTACCCAGACTTGGACAGGGCTGTAAAATAGCGGGATAGAAAAATCCGCCGCGCGCGCGCGGCCTGAATTCAGCGAGACAGGCGAACAGATCATATCATAACGTCCGGCCTGAAGCCCTTCAATTTGGTTGGCCCAACCGACTTCTTCCGTCCATGCCACTTTCAATGACAAATTGGCGGCTATTTTTTCGATCACATCATGGTAAATGCCGCTGACTTTCCCTGTATTCGGATCTTTCATCAACCCAACAGAATAACGTGTATAGGCACAGCGGATGGTGCCGCGCTTGATAACCTGGTCATATAAAGTCCCGGTGGCATGATCCACAGCGGCCGGTTTCGCGTAATTCACCACCGCGAAAGCCACCACAGCGGCGGCGACTGCAGTGATAAGGATTTGCGATAGGTTTTTCATTTGGTTACTTCATAAGGCTTTGCAACCAAATTATATGACTTTAATTCAGGATCATAGTGCCGCAAAATCTTTTCAATCGCGCCATTATTCAGCATAAATTCAAACGCCGCATCCAAAACATCTTTTAGGTCATGTTCACCAACAGGGACGACAACCGCCGGGGCGGGCATGACGCGCACAGGACGGCTATCAATGATTTTTAACTTATCCGGATTGTTTTGCATAAATTTGGACGCTGCCGCTATTTGAAAAAACACCACGTCCGCTTTACCCGTAGCCACATTTTCCAACAGCATGGAGGCATCACTGAGTTGCGGCAGACGTACCGTTTGCGCCGCTGGAAAACTTTCTTTGGCCACAAAATCACCATACTCGCCATCAATGATAGATATTCTCACCTTCGGATCGTTAATGGCGGTAAGATTATTATCAAAACGATGGTCGTCTTTACGCACAATTGCATAATAAATGCCGTAATTGGTGGGGATAGTAAAAAGCCCCTTTTTCGCGCGGTCGGGATTGCGCCAGAGGCCAGAACATAACGCATCATACTTACCAGTCTTAAAGCCTTCAAACATATCGGCAAAGCCGACTTCGGCAGTCCATTCAATGTTCCAGCCCAATTGTTTGCCAACCTCGGTCATCATGTCTGGAATCGTGCCAGTCAATTTTCCTGTGTTGGGATCTTTAATCATTTCCGGCGGATAGACGATATAGGCGCATCGCAATATGTGGGTGCGCATCACGTGCGCGTAAGTCGTTTCTGTTGATACAACTTTTTGATCTATTCTTGAGGTGTCTATATACTCTGCCACGCCAAAAGCCACGACAGTAGCGATTACAATGGTAACAAGAATTTGTGACATTTTTTTCATTGATTGCCTTGCGGGGCTGGCTGTTATTAATCCCCAATTTACCCAAGTCATGAACAATGATCAACTATCATGTGTTGTATAAATATTTACTCTTAATATCAAAGAGTGGTTGTTTCTATTTAGTTGCCGCCCCATACCATTAGCGCCGCGCCGTGATGACGCGGTCATTGCCGCCTAGGTCTTGGTAGGGCACGCTGGCGTGCAGGCCGGCTGCCTCTAAGATAGCACCTACGGCGGCTGCTTGGTTATGGCCGATTTCAAAGATCGCGATGCCAGCGGGGCTCAGCAGCGTTTTTAACTGCGGCGCGATCGCGCGATAGGGCGCCAAGCCATCCGCGCCGCCGTCGAGCGCCCCATGCGGATCATGATCGCGTACCTCAGTCTGTAAAGTTTTGATATCGCCATGCGGGATATAGGGCGGGTTGCACAGCACCACATCGAACGGCCCAAATGATTTTAATTTTTCCATATCATCTGGATTGTTCCAATTTATCTGATAAAAATTTGCGCGTTCAGTCAAACACAAATGCGCCGCATTTTTTTGCGCAGTCACGACGGCGCCCGCGGCAGCGTCAATCCCAATTCCCGCCGCATTTGGAAATGCATGTAGCGCGGCGAGCAACAAACATCCTGTGCCGGTGCCCATGTCTAGAAAGCGCAAAACTGTCGTTTTATTACTTTGTAATTTCAACAACACTTCAATCACCGTTTCGCTGTCGGGCCGCGGCTCCAGCGTTTCAGGCGACAGAAAAAACCGTAGACCCCAGAATTCGCGCCAACCCAGGATGCGGTGCACCGGTTCACCCGCCGCGCGGCGCGCCAAAAAAATTTCAAATTCTGCCTCATCCCGCGCGCCTTCGCGCAGCCAGCGCTGTTCGAGTTTTTCTATAGCTGCCATTGCCGCCTCGCTTCGCCGAGCGCAATCGCAGCAGCGCTGGCAACGTTCAGCGACCGCGCACCGGATGCCATCGGAATCCGCAACACTTCATCCGCATGCGCCATCAATTCGGGCAGGGTGGTTTTGCTCTCTGGTCCCATGATTAAAATATCATCGGCGCGGAATGCGAAATTCCATACCGATGTCTGCCCTTGCGGCGCCAGCAATATATGCCGTGCGCCTGGATATGCCGCGCGTAATTCTGCTAACCCCGCGTGGCGTGCCATCTTCACCAGATCAATATAATCCATATGGACGCGCCGGATGCGCGCATCGTCCAAAATAAACCCGCATGGCTCAATGATTTCGATGCCCGCGCCCAGACAGGCGGTCAGGCGAATCATGGCCCCCGCGTTTTGCGGGATATCCGGTTGGTAGAGGGCAAGGCGCAGCATGGGCTTTTCAAATCAGGCTTTTGCCGATATATCAATAGCGTAACTGAATCAGAAGCATCTCATGGGCTCAGACAAACATTGCACAGACGGTTCTTGCGACGCGGGGCACGGCGCTTCGCGGCGGGACTTTATTTACATGACGGCAGGCGCGATGGCAGCCGTGGGGGCAGGGGCGGTAGCTTGGCCGCTGTTGAATTCGATGGAGCCTGCCGCCGATACGCTCGCTATGTCCACGACTGAGGTTGATATCAGCGGCATTGTGGCAGGCGTCGGTAAAACCGTGATGTGGCAGGGCAAGCCCGTGTTTGTACGCCACCGCACGCCGGAGGAGATTAAAGAGGCCGAGCAGGCAGATAATGCCACGATGGTCGATCCGCAACGCGACGAAGACCGCGTGCAAAAACCGGAATGGCTGATTGTGGTGGGGGTTTGCACGCACCTGGGCTGCGTGCCGGTGGGTGAGCAGCCGACCGAAAACCGCGGTGAATTCGGCGGCTGGTTTTGCCCGTGCCATGGCTCGCAATACGATACCTCTGGCCGCATTCGAAAAGGCCCGGCACCGAAAAACCTGGCCGTACCGCCGTATAAATTTGTGTCAGACACCGTTGTAAAGATCGGATAGGTAGAACATGGTTGGCTTGCACAAAAGTGAGTTTAAAAATCCCGTCATCCGGTGGATTGATACGCGACTGCCCATTTTCACGTTGATGCAGGCGGAATACGGCAAATTCCCGACGCCGAAAAATTTTAATGCGCTATGGAATTTTGGAGCCTTCGCCACTGTGATGCTGGTGGCGATGATTGTCACCGGCATTTTCCTGGCGATGAATTATGATCCGAATACGGGCCATGCGTTTGACAGTGTCGAACACATCATGCGCGATGTGAATTTCGGCTGGCTGTTGCGGTATTTGCATTCTAATGGTGCCTCGATGTTTTTTGCGGTGGTTTATATCCATACCTTCCGCGGCATGTATTACGGGTCGTATAAAGCGCCGCGTGAATTGCTGTGGATTCTCGGCATGGTGATTTTTCTATTGCTGATGGCGACGGCGTTTTTGGGTTATACGCTGCCCTGGGGCCAGATGTCCTTTTGGGGCGCGACGGTGATTACCAATTTATTCTCCGCCATTCCGTTTGTGGGCAAGGCGATTGTGACCTGGCTGTGGGGCGGATTTTCGGTGGATAATCCCACGCTGAACCGCTTCTTCGCGTTTCATTTTCTATTGCCATTTGTTATTTGCGCGGTGGTATTCCTGCATATCTGGGCGCTGCATATGACGGGTTCGAACAACCCCACCGGCGTTGAACCCAAAACTGCGCGCGATACGGTGCCGTTTCATCCGTATTATACGGCGAAGGATTCCCTCGGCATTGTGATTTTCTTCATTATCTATGGCATTTTTACGTTTTATTTCCCTAATGTACTTGGCCATCCAGACAATTATGTTGAAGCAAACCCGATGGTCACACCTGCGCACATCGTGCCGGAATGGTATTTCTTGCCGTTCTACGCGATCCTGCGCGCGGTCACCTGGACGATCACCATTCCCTTCACCAAAATCATTTTGATTGAGGCCAAGCTCGGCGGCGTTCTCGCGATGTTTGGTTCGATTGCGGTGTTGTTTGCGTTGCCATGGCTGGACCGTAATCCTGTGCGCTCATGCGATTACCGTCCTACCTATAAAAAATTTATGTGGGCGTTGGTGGTTGTGTGGGTTTTGCTCGGCCAGGCCGGCGGCCATGCGCCGGATGACCATGTGATGATTTTTGGTGCGGACCTTGGATTTACCTGGGTCGTCGTCGCGCAATTGGGAATGCTTTATTACTTCGCCCATTTCCTGGTGGTGGTGCCGTGGTTGTCCAAACATGAAAAAACTTTGCCGCTGCCCGAAAGCATTGAGGCGGCGGTAGAAGAAAAAAATAGGGCCAAAGGAGCCAAAGCATGACACGCCTTTTGACTCTTCTGTTTGCCGTTATGCTTGCGCTGCCCGCCTTCGCCCATGAAGAAACCAAATATCCGCATGTGGATTGGCCCCAGGACGGCATGTTCGGCACCTATGACCGCGCATCTTTGCAACGCGGGTATCAAGTATACAAACAGGTTTGCTCCGCCTGCCATGCCATGAAACAAATGTCGTACCGCAACCTCTCTGATCTGGGATATAACGAGGATCAGATCAAGGCTTTGGCCGCCGAGGTGCAGGTGCAGGACGGGCCGGATGACAGCGGCAATATGTTCGACCGTCCGGGCAAGCCGAGTGACCATTTCAAAGCGCCATTCCCGAACGAAAAAGCCGCGCGTGCAGCCAATGGTGGCGCGTATCCCAAAGATTTGTCGTTGATGGTGAAGGCGCGGGAAGGCCATTCGGATTACGTCCATGCGCTGCTGACCGGCTTTGAAGATCCGCCTGCCGGATTCAAAGTCCCCGCGGGCATGTATTACAACAAATATTTCGAAGGTCATTTGATCGGCATGCCGCCGCCGCTGTCTGCGGATGGGTTGGTGAGTTACGCCGACGGCACGGTGGCCACCAAAGACCAGATGGCGCGCGACGTGACGGAGTTTTTATCCTGGGCGTCTGAACCGGAACTGGAAACGCGCAAAAAAATGGGCCTGCAAATTCTCATTTTCCTAGGCATTTTTGCGGTCGTGATGTACTTCGTCAAAAACAAGTCTGGAAAGGCGTGAAGCATTAACCCACGGGCGTTGGTGTTTGAAACAAGGGAAAAATATTTCCTGCTTGCGCGACTGTCTGTGCTTGCATGGCAGTGTTCATTTGACTGCGGCCCATAATGCGTTCCGCCAAATCTTGTGCGGTTTCACCATTGAAAACCTGAAATACTTCTGATTGCGGCAGACTGCGCGTATTGTCCGGCAGAATGGGATTGCCATTTTGGTCGCCCGGCAACAGCAGCGTTTTGCCAGATTCAGGCGCAAGGGAATATTGCGATTGCAGATTGCCAGGCAATAAATCATAAGCAGCGGCCAATGTTGTGCGCGGATCAAAATCACTGGCAATACGTCCATTAGGAGCCCCATCCGCCGCGCTCTGTGCAAAGGCGACAGACTTACCATCGCCTAATAATTGTTTTTCCCGCATAGCGGCAACGATGCTTCCGAATTGGTGGCCATAGCCATAATCTTTTAAGCCTTCCAGCCAGTGTTCAAAGGCAGGATCGCCAGCGGCAACGGTTTCCAATGCTTGATCAGCGTCCATGCCGTGGGCATTTGCGATATTTTTAATGACGCTGAATTTGGTCCAGTTTTCGCTCATGCCTGCCGCGATGTTCACAATCTCCTGGCCATTGGCGTCTGTCATAAAAGTACTGCGGTTCAAAAATGGATAACCACCCAGCGCATTCGTGAAATTCAGAGTGCCATTAAATTGCCCCAGTGTGGTATTGGCGAGTATTTGTTGTAAAGTTTGTTGCTTGGTCTGGTTGTCCGCCTGCCAGGCATCCAACATCATATCCGATGTGAGCAGCATGCCGTTTTTTAGGCCGCTGAATTTTTTTGTGGTATCCGTCACGGTAAGGGAATCAGCCTCGCGGTTCATGCGCGCCAGGAAACTGGCGAGTGATGATTTGGTGACGCCCTTGCCAGGATTGTTGGCGGTATTGCGGCTGCCGCCCTCGGATTCCCACACTACAGGCTGCCCGGTTTCATCCGGCATCACCATCACCACATGGCCTGCGCCGCTGGGATAAGTGACGCTGATAACGGCATACATGGGAATATTGCCAACGGACGGTAAATTACCGCGGCTATAGGCTGTGCTGGGCAAGCCGAATTTGCCCGCGATTTCTCCCGCCATATCCTTGGCCGCGCCATCAATGGTCGTATTAAGACATTTCTTGAACACATCGCTGACAAAACCGCTGCAATCCAGGCCGCCTTGCGTGTCCGCGTCCTTGCCGCCCCAAACGTATTTTATGCCTCTAAAATTGGCGGCGATATAATCGCTAAGTGTACCCGGTTTGCTCGCAGTGCCCATCACATTATCACCCAAATGTGCTGCTTCGTCGGTAAAAAAGTTTTTAATGCCTAATAGCACACCTGATTCCGTGTCACGGCGCGTTTTCAGATCTGTAGAAAATTTTCCGCCTGCATGGCAAAGACTATCCAGCGCAATTGCTGCCGCATTGAGATCGCCCTGATCAATGTCAGCAACGATGCCATTTTTGGTCAGGTTGCCGATCCCAAGATTGTATCCGGCGGAAATTAACGCCGCCCACTGCGCAGCTGTTAAATTTGGATTGGAGATTAAGGGCGTTAATTGCGCATCCACGGCCTGTAATTCTGTCCGCAGCGCGATCTCCGCGTCAGGTTCACTAATTCGTTGGCCCTCATGATCTGCCTTTGTGCCGTATCCATAGGAATATTGTTTTTCATCCCACACGGCGAACGGCGTGAAACCTTCAAAAGATTTCACCAAGTCGATACAGGCTTGGGTCACATGGGATGCCATTTCGCCTTGTCCTATGCAGATACATAACAACGGCCCGGAGTCCCGGGTCATAGTTCATTGTACTACGCGCAAGGTTACAAAATCTTGACAGATAACAGGGATTTGAGCGAGTTAAACCAGCAAGTCGCGGCGCTGAATTTCCAGGTTTTCTGACAGTTTATCGACCACAATCCAGTCCACCATGCCGGTGGGGGTCACAAATATGACACTTTTATAAAGGTCGTAGAGCGCGAGGTCCGTAGCCTCCACGCGGAAGGAACCGTCTTCGTAAACGCCGGTCAGCTCAGCAGGTTTGATCAGGTCGATGACACGCGCACGCTGGCCATCTGACACGCCCGGCGCCCAGGGCAATTCGTCCGGATGGTTGATGATAAAACGCTGGCCATCCGACGTGAACACATATTCTGAGAAATATTGCAGGTACGCCACCACATTGCCGGGCGTCAGTTTCAGCGGCGCTTTTTCATTGACGGAATAAATGGGCTCTACCGTCCAATCAATGATGTTGATGTCGCCAGGTTTCAGGATTGCGTATTTATTATAGGCAGGCACGCTGACCAGGTTGGTGAGCTCGAGCAAATAATATTCATCATAAAACGGCAATTCACGCACGCGGCCAATGCTGGCGGGCGGTGGATCAAACGGCACCGGCTCGATATACTCATTCACTTTCCGCAAAACACTGCGCAGCTTTTCCTGCGGCAAGCTGATCCAATCCGGCAGCTCCACCGGCGTATATTGGATCTCGCCAATGACGCGATTTAGGTCTTCAACGCCTTCACTCATCCTGCTTTTATAAATGCTTCGCCGGGGCTCGCAAACCCTTTTTTGCGCTGGTTTTTGATTATCAGGGCTGCCGCCGGAACGGCAGATAAAATAGCGGCTTTCCAGCTGCCATCGCCTTTTGCGCATAGCGGGTCGGAATGGGGTTTTCCGGCGGCGGCAAAGGCGAAAATGCAGCGCAGGCTTGCATATGTTTCAGCATCCAATTCACTAGCGGTTTATCATCGCTGGCGAGCAGCAGCGTGCCGCCTGGGCGCAGGATGCGGGCGAATTCGGCAACGGTTTCCGGCTGGATAAACCGCCGCGTGTGATGGCGCTGTTTCGGCCAGGGATCAGAAAACAGTAGGTAGGCATGGGCAATCCCGCCTGCCCGAAGCGCCGTGAGCAGCGCCAACCCATCATCGGGATAAATGCGGACATTTTGCAGATGATTTTCCTGAACTGTTTTGAGCAGGCTCGCGACGCCTGTGGTATATGGCTCGGCTGCCAGGAATAAATCATCGGGATTTGCGGCAGCAATTGCCGCGACATGTTCCCCGGTGCCACATCCGATTTCGAGATGAACGGTTTTATTTTTCCCTGCAAGACCAGAGGGAAAGAATATATTTGGATCCAGCGTGCCTGCCGCCATACCTTCCAACTGGATTTCATATTCGGCCAGGCGGCCCATCGCGGCTTTGCGCCCGAGGGTGAGTGGTTTGGACCGGCGGCCATAGGTGCGGCGCGGCGCGACTGGTTTTTCCATAGGTTAATTTATTCCACTGTCACAGCCTTGGCGAGATTGCGGGGCTGATCGACATCCGTGCCTTTCAGTACCGCGATATGATAGGCGAGGAGCTGGATAGGGAGAGCATAAAGCAACGGCGCGATGAACGGATCGCACGCGGGCAGTTCTAGCGTCCAGCGCGCAGATTTTCCCGCGCGGGCAATACCATTTGCATCTGAAATCAATAACACCTGGCCGCCGCGCGCAACTGCTTCTTGCATATTTGACAATGTTTTATCAAGCAGTGGATCCGTTGGAGCTAACAAAATAATTGGCATATTTTCATCAATTAATGCGATCGGCCCGTGTTTCATTTCGCCCGCCGCGTAACCTTCGGCATGGATATAGGAAATCTCTTTCAGTTTCAGCGCACCTTCCATCGCCAGCGGATACATTGTGTGACGACCTAAATATAAGGCATCACGTGCTGTATGCATGTCCTGCGCAATTAATTTAATATTGTTTTCAAGGCGCAATGCTTCCGCCATCAGCGCAGGAACTTCACGCAAATGTGCGGTGAGTTCGCGGAGTTTTACCACCGTCATCACGCCGCGCACCTTTGCTGCATGCAGCGCCAGCGCCGCCAGCGTGGCCATCTGTGTTGTGGTGGCTTTAGTAGACGCGACGCAAATCTCGGGGCCGGCTTTGGTCAGCATAGCCACATCAACTTCGCGCGACATTGTGCTTTCAGGCACATTGATAATGCCGAGCGTCGGATAACCGTTTTTCTTGGCGAGCCGCAACGCCTCCAGCGTGTCAAGCGTTTCGCCCGATTGCGAAATTACAATCAGCGCGGAATTTTTTTGCACGGGTGCGCCGCGGTAACGCCATTCAGACGCGATGTCGAGTTCCACCGGCAAATCCGCCAATTGCTCAAACCAATATTTCGCAACCATGCCTGCGTAATATGCAGTGCCGCAAGAGGTAATGGTAATGCGTTCCAGTTTTGCAAAATCAATTTGCATTTCAGGCAGGTAAACCGCGCCGCTACCGGGATGCATCAACGCATTGATGGTATCGCCTAAAACTTCGGGCTGTTCGTGGATTTCTTTTAGCATAAAGTGTCGATATTCGCCTTTGCCCACCATGGCGGCGGAAACTGCAGACGTACGAATGGGGCGATCAACGCGCACGCCAGCGGCATTAAAAATTTCCATGCTGTCCCGGCGCAGCACCGCAAAATCGCCGTCGGAGAGATCTGGTTGGTGAGCGGCGCGAGTGCCAAGGCATCCGACGCCAGATACATGGCGTCCTGGCCATGACCGATAGCGAGCGGCGTGCCTTGCCGCGCAGCGCAAATTAGATTTTCTTCGCCCGCAAATACGATGCCCAAAGAAAATGCGCCGTGCAGCCGTGTAAGTGCCTGGCGTGAAGCTGCTACCGGATCCATTCCTTGATTCAAATAATGCGTGATCAAATGCGCAATGACTTCTGAATCCGTTTCGGTTTCAAACTGGACGCGATGCGCGGCCAGCTCATCACGTAATTCCAGGTAATTTTCAATGATGCCGTTATGGACAATCGCCACGCGCTCGGTCGCATGCGGATGCGCATTATTTTCTGTTGGCCCGCCGTGCGTGGCCCAGCGCGTATGGCCAATGCCGATACGGCCGGGCAGGGGATCATTTGCAACTTTGGCAATCAGATTTTGCAATTTGCCTTCGGCGCGCGACCGCAGGATGCCTTGCGCGGTGATTGTCGCCATGCCGGCAGAATCGTAGCCGCGATAAGACAGCCGCCCCAACCCTTCGAGCAGCAGTGGTGCAACTTCTGTTTTTGCAATGGCGCCTATGATGCCGCACATAATCTATCCCTTCTGTTTTGCAATTTTGGCAAAAAAATCTTTCGCCCAATTTGCGATATTTTTTTGCGCGCTGCGCGTGATGCCTAACGCATGTGGCGGCACGTTTTTTGTAATCACGCTGCCTGCGGCAATGATTGCATCAGCGCCCACAGTCACCGGCGCGACGAGCGCGGTGTTTGAGCCGATAAATGCACCTGCACCGATTTCGGTTTTATGTTTGGCAATGCCATTGTAATTGCAGGTGATGGTGCCCGCACCGATGTTAGCCTCCGCGCCCACGGCCGTATCACCAATATAGGAAAGATGGCTGGCTTTCGTGCCCGCGCCGATGTCGGAATTTTTTACTTCTACAAAGTTGCCAATGCGTGCATCGGGGCCGATCACACTGCCCGGTCGCAAGCGCGCAAAAGGTCCCACGCGCGCACCGGATTTAATCACGCAACCTGCCAAATGACAAAATGGCAGAATTTCCGCGCCAGACTCCACCATCACGTCTGGACCAAAAACAACATGCGCGCCGATGATCGCGTCCGGCTGGAGGATCGTATCATGTGAAAATATCGTGCTATCGGGATTTTGTAAGGTGACGCCATGCAACATCGCCATGTGGCGGCAGCGCAATTGAAAGAGATTTTCTGCTTCGGCCAGCTGCATGCGATCATTGATGCCCATTAATTCGCGGTTCTGCGCCG
>Ga0206891_10222_pt1 | contig 16083 bp, 12 predicted proteins | sample Alteio_BWOrgHeat_55_FD_153246 | JGI IMG/M metagenome (GOLD analysis project Ga0206891, IMG submission 153246) | Enriched cells from forest soil in Barre Woods Harvard Forest LTER site, Petersham, Massachusetts, United States - Alteio_BWOrgHeat_Nextera7 ...
AACGGTTTGGGCTTTCTACGATCGAGAAGAGCCGCATCTGGAGCCGATGGAAGGCGGGACAGTCGCTGCATGAGATTGGGCGCGCCTTTGACAAGCCACCTAGCTCCATTCGGTGTTTGCTGTTGCCTCGCGGAGGGATTCCTCCCGCCGCCCGTCGTCGCTCGCGCCTAGCGCTCACCCTGGCTGAGCGAGAAAATATCTCCCGAGGGATCGCTTCCGGTTCGCCGCTTCGTGAGATTGCTCGACGACTGGATCGAGCGGCCTCCACGGTGAGCCGGGAGGCCTCGCGCCATGGTGGCCTTCCTGTCTATCGCGCTCATGAAGCGGATGAGCACGCCTGGGACGCAGCCTTGCGACCCAAGCAGTGCCTTCTTGCCCTGCACCCGAGGTTGCGAGAGATTGTTGCGAGTAAACTGATTCTGGACTGGTCGCCCCAACAGATTTCCGGATGGCTGAAGACTGAGTATCCCGCCGACGGGAGCATGCACGTGTCCCACGAAACCATTTACCGCACCCTGTTCATCCAAGCGCGGGGCGTATTGAAAAAAGAGCTGATGGACCACCTGCGATCGAAGCGGCGCATGCGCCGCTCGCGCCATGCAACGGTCAGCGGACAGTCACGGGGGCAGATCGTCGATGCCATCTCGATCCGCGAAAGGCCTGCGGAAGTGGAAGACCGAGCGATTCCTGGTCATTGGGAAGGTGATCTGCTGAGCGGCGCCAAGAACAGCTACATTGCAACCCTGGTAGAACGTCATTCGCGCTTTGCCATGCTGCTCAAGGTGCCGAGCAAAGAAACGGAAGCTGTGGTTGCTGCCTTGAGTCAGCATGTTCGTAAACTTCCAGCGACGCTGCGACGCTCGCTGACCTGGGATCGTGGGCTGGAGATGGCGAAACACAAGGACTTCACGGTAGCTACGAATGTGCAGGTGTACTTCTGCGATCCGCAGAGCCCCTGGCAGCGCGGTACGAACGAAAACACCAATCTGCTGTTAAGGCAATACTTCCCGCGAGGCACTGACCTGTCTGGCTATTCGCAAGCACAGCTCGACCAAGTCGCGCTGCGCTTGAATCAACGTCCCAGAAAGACTCTAGGATTCCAGACTCCTGCGAGTAGACTTCAACAAAGTGTTGCGTCGACCGTCTGAGCCGGCAGCGTTTATCAGGACTTGACCTATTACGGCTCCCCCACTTCGTTGACTTGCCTTCTGGCAGAACCTAAGATGACCGCACTATGGCGTATTCTGACGGGCTCATCGGGCAAACAATTTCCCACTACCGCATCCTTGAAAAACTTGGCGGTGGCGGGATGGGCGTGGTCTATAAAGCTGAGGACACCGAGCTCGGCCGCTTCGTTGCTCTGAAATTCCTTCCTAATGACCTGGCGAAAGACCCACAAGCCCTTGAACGGTTCCGCCGGGAGGCTCGTGCCGCCTCTGCATTGAATCATCCGAACATCTGCACCATCTACGAGGTTGGTGAGCATGATGGCAGGCGCTTCATAGCTATGGAATATCTGGAAGGCAAGACGCTGAAACATGCTATCGGGGGTCGCCCGATGGAACTGGAAGCGTTATTGGATGTGGCGATGGGCGTGACAGAAGGATTAGACGCGGCTCACGCCAAGGGTATTGTGCACAGAGACATCAAGCCAGCGAACATCTTTGTTGCCGAGAGTGGCCATGCCAAGATTCTGGACTTTGGCCTTGCGAAGGTGAGTTTTGCAAAAGCCTCCGCTGACGCGGAAACGCTGGCCACGCAAGAAGTAGACCCTGACCATCTGACGAGTCCAGGCAGTACGCTGGGAACCGTTGCCTATATGTCGCCGGAGCAGGCTCGGGCAAAGGAACAGGACGCACGCACGGACCTATTTTCCTTCGGAACCGTCTTGTATGAAATGGCGACGGGGCAGTTGCCGTTTCGGGGAGACAGTAGCGCCACGATTTTTGATGCGATTCTGAATCGGACTCCCGTGCCTCCCGTCCGCTTAAACCCTGACCTTCCTCCGAAGTTGGAAGAAGTCATTAGCAAGGCTCTGGAGAAAGACCCTAATCTCCGATATCAGCATGCCTCTGATATTCGTGCCGACTTAAAGAGGTTAAAGCGCGACACAGAGTCGGCACAACTGCCCGTGGCAGCCACCGGAAAAACTGTAGCGGGGGAGCAGAATCAAATTCGCTGGAAGGTGATTGCCCCCGCTGCGACAGCGGTTGTGGCGCTTGCCACAAGCAGTTACTTGTATTTCCACCGAGCGCCGAAGCTCACCGACAAGGACACCATTGTCCTAGCGGATTTTACGAACACGACGGGAGACCCAGTCTTTGACGGAACGCTGCGGCAGGGACTATCGTTCCAGTTGGAGCAATCGCCCTTCCTTAGCCTACTTTCCGATGAGCGCATCCTGCAAACACTAAAGTTAATGGGCCAGCCAGTCGACGCCAAGCTGACGCCCAAAATTGCCAGCGAGGTATGCCAGCGCACGGGAAGCGCAGCTGTACTGGATGGTTCCATTGCAAACCTCGGTACCCAGTACGTCCTTGGCTTCAAGGCGGTCAACTGCCGTACCGGCGATTCATTAGCTGAAGAGCAAACTGTGGCTGAGAGCAAGGAGAAGGTCCTCCAGGCGCTTGATACGGCCGCCACTGAGCTGCGAAGCAAGCTGGGAGAATCATTGACCACAGTGGAGAAGTTCGATAAGCCGGTCGAGCAAGTCACTACGCCCTCGCTCGAAGCTCTTCATGCTTATAATCTGTCGCGTCAGGGAGTATATCGAGGAGACTTTGACGCGGCCGTATCTCCTCTCCAGCAGGCGATCACAATCGACCCGAACTTTGCCATGGCCTATGCGTCGCTGGCGCTGGTTTATACGAGCCTAGGAAAGGTCAGTCTTGCGGTTGAAAATATGGAGAAAGCCTACGAACTACGCCCGCGGGTAAGCGAACGAGAGAAGTTTTACATAGAGTCTCACTACTACGAGCTGGTAACAGGAAACTTGGAAAAAGCCGAGGAAGTTTACGAACTCTGGACGCAAATCTATCCGCGCGACCCGCTATCCCCACTTAACTTGAATCACATCTTCTCTGCACTTGGGCAACACGATAAAGCGCTGGAACAAACCCGAGAGGGACTCCGCCTGGCCCCATGGATTGCCCCAGGTTACGACTTGCTATTCAGCTGCAATAGAAATTTGAATCGCTTCAAAGAGGCGCGCGAAGCCTTCCGTGAGGCGCAAGCAAAAAATCTCGACTCTCCTGGTTTGCACGTTCGTCTTTATGGACTCGCTTCTCTGCAGAACGATACCGCGGAGATGCACCAGCAGGAAGCGTACCTGGCGGGTAATACCGCTTACGCAGACGTTTTGGATATGCTTAAGGCTTATAACGCCGTCTATTCCGGCCACTTGGAGGAGAGCCGAGAATTTGTCCGCCGAGCCGTGACCTCGACCCAACGAAGGGGTGCGCATGAGCAAGCGGGATTCTACGAAGTTTCCGGCGCCGTGTGGGAGAGCTTGTTCGGGAATTCTGGGGCTGCCACACAACTGGCAGACACAGGGCTCAAATTTTCCAAAGACAGGGATGTCTATTATGGTGCGAGCCTCGCATTGGCGCTGGCGGGAGATTCGGTTCGCGCACAGCATCTAGCGGACGAATTGAGCAAGCGATTCCCCGAAGATACTGTCATCCGCTTTAACTATCTGCCGACTATTCAAGCGCAGCTCGCGCTCAACATAAGCTCCGCCGCCAAAGCAATCGAGTACCTTCAGGTCGCCGACGCTTACGAGCTTGGCTACGTCCGCGGCTTCAGTCTGTACCCGGTCTACCTTCGCGGACAAGCCTATCTGAGGGCACAGAAAGGTGGCAAAGCTGCTGCCGAATTTCAGAAGGTACTCGACCACTCAGGCATCGTGCTAAATAGCCCGGTCCGTGCTTTGGCCCGCCTTGGGCTTGGTCGCGCCTATGCCATGCAAGGTGACACGGCTAGAGCTAAAGCCGCGTATCAAGATTTCCTCACGCTCTGGAAAGACGCCGACCCCAATATCCCCATCCTCATTGCCGCGAAAGCGGAGTACGTTAAGTTAATGTAGTTGTCGAAAATGGTGGAGAGCGATGAAGTAGCTGGCCAACTCCTGGTAAGTCGCCTTACCGGACAATGGGAACCGGGCCGATCCACTTTTCCGGTAAGCGCGTTTTCAGGCACTACCGCTAATGCTTGTGTCAACGCCATCAGATATGGATCACTTGCAGTTCAGCGAGGAGATTGCCCCCTGCAGCCCCTTCGGCGGAGCGGTGTATAGCCCCGAAGGACTGCTCTCAATATTTTGACCGGATCGCAGAAGATAGGGACAAGCTTCAAAAAGCTTGAGGCGAGATGCTAAGTCGAGGCCAAAAGGCGCTGGGTCATCACTCCCGAGACCATAGACCTGGACCAGACTCGTTAGCGTTTCGATTTTCTCTTGCTGCAGGATCGAATAGAGAGTGTCATAGAGCATTTGCTGGGAAGTCTGCTGATCGACCCTGAGGTTTTCGGTACCCGGTGGAAACACGGTCCTATCTTCCTCATTTGGTTCGCCCCGCATTACTCTTTCAAAGATAATGGAGTACTAAACGGATGCAGTCGCCCTTACAAGGAAGGCCCTTCAGCGCCGTGGCTGCAGCTTGCCGAGTGCTTAGTGCTTCATGAGGCTGCAGCAAATTTGCCAGAACAATGGCGATCTCTGCGCCCTTGCGGTCGCGCAACGCGTTGATGGCCTCCACCTGTGCTCCGGGAGTCAGAGTGTTTTGCCGCGATGCGAGGTCAAGCAGCATAATTGTGCTGCGCCTACCGCGGTAGGTGGCGAGGGTTTTCACTGCCGCCTGAGATTCTACGGACCCTCGATAATATGGGGAATGTCCAAGTGCCTCGGCGTATAAGCGAGCCATCACTTCGTTCCGATAGGTATCGTAAATGAACACAACTGCAGCAATCGCCAGCAGCGCGCTCCCTAGCGCAAGGAGCCTTCTACGGTTATTTCGCATTGCTAGTAAACAGACCGAAACCGCATAACGGCGATTCTACGCCGAACCGGATGTAAGTGCCTGGTAAGTCGGGTGGTCTCAATGGGTCGACGCAACACGCAAGTCGAACCCGACTTGCGTTGAAAACAAAGGCTAAATCGCCCACCAGGGTTAGATCACCCGGGACACTACCCTGGCTAGGTTTTGCGCAAGGGCGGCCAAACAGATCACTTTGCCCGGCGAAGCATTGTCGAATCAACGTATTGGATGGTGTTGCATCGACCGGTTGAGCTGGCACGCCTTACCGGACAACTGGATTTTCGGAGATTTCACTTGTACGGTTGATGCCATAACGACGCCGGCCTCGCGACGGCCCGAGTAGACTGTTTCGGTGTTCACCCTAACAGAGCTCGGACCGAAGGAGGCCGAGATGAGAATTATAGGATGTGATTTGCACGCTCGCCAGCAAACGTTGGCAATGTTGGACACCACAACGGGAGAGATAGTGAATATGATTCTGAAGCACGAAGGCAACAACGTGCGAGAGTTTTATTCCGCGCTTCCACGCCCGGTGCAAGTGGGTATCGAAGCCACGGGATCGATGCAGTGGTTTTTGAACCTCATGGAAGAGCTGGGAATCGAATGCCAAGTCGGTCATCCGGCACAGATTCGGGCAGCCGAGCCGCGGAAGCAGAAAAATGATCGGCGAGATGCGGAGTTGCTTCTGAAGCTGCTGGCGGAAAATCGCTTTCCGGCGATCTGGCTGCCTTCGAAGGAGCTGCAGGATCTACGGGCCTTGTTGCGGCATCGTCATCAGTGGGTACGCATGCGGACGCGGGTACAAAATGCGCTGCAGTCGATTGCCCTGGCGAATGGCCTACGACGAGGCACAGCCCTGTGGAGCCACGACGGACAAAGCAGGATCGCAGCATTGCCGTTGGCGCCCCACACCGCTTATCGGCGGAGTGAGCTGCAGGCGATGTACGAGAAGTTCGAAGCCGAGATCGAGAAACTAAACCAGCGAGTAGAAGAGCAAGCCTGCGGACGAGCTGGAGCGCTTCTGCTGATGACCCATCCTGGAGTAGGGCCGATCACAGCGTTGGCGACCGAGGTGTTCCTGGGCGATCCCGCCCGATTCGCAGACAGCAAGGCCCTGGCTAGTTATGTAGGAATGATTCCACGTGAATATTCCAGTGGACCGCGACAGCGGCTCGGTGGGTTGAGCAAACAAGGTAACCCGCTGTTACGTTTTCTCTGGGGTGAGGCGGGAGCGCATGCCGCCCGCAAGGATCCGGAGTTGCAGCGATTCTACCGCCGCAAATTGGTGCAGAAGGGTCTGGGGAAAGCGAGCGTGGCCGTGGCTCGCAAGCTCGGGATCCGACTGTGGATCATGTTGCGGGATCAGATTGATTACAACGAGTTCTGTCGTCGTGGACAGAAGCAGCAGAAGAGCAGTGATGCCTGTGCGGGAATGCCAGAAACGCGGAATGGTGCGAAAAGTCACCGGCCGGTTGATTAGGCTACCCGCCTCCCTGAAGGACTGGGAGTTCGAATAAATCATCATGGTCGATGGTGATCAAAGAGATGTTTGGTGGGCAACACTGAGTTGATGAGAGTAAACGGGCTGAGCAGGTTAGGGTGACACAGAGGAACAGAAGCGGCAGGGAGACGCACTTCGTGCGCCGACGGAGAAGTGTGCTCGAGTTTGGTATTAAAGAAGAGAAAAAACTCTTGACACGGCCGGCGTCGTTAGAGATTCCGCGTTAATCAGGAGTTGTGCACCAGAAATGTTTCAGGCGTCTGACGGAGCCCGCACTCTTTAGAGTTCGCCGCCTGAATCTGGTTGTTTGGCACAATGGAAAAGATGACCTGACCCGGGCCCTACCCCTGTCTATATTGACAGTAGTCTAGATTCCAGCCGACGATTAGTCTCTGAAGCTTGAGCGTGTAGTACGGCCCCAGCCCTCTCCACCAGCCCCAGCAGAGCAAGTTCAGACATGCCACCGAGGGAAATTACAATCATGGGTCTGTTTCAACCGAGCTATTTCCTGCACGCCGCAAACATCCTGCTGCTGGTAGCGTACAGCGTTCGCGACATTCTCTGGCTGAGGTTGTTTGCGGTGGCGGCCTCGCTGATATCGCTACCGTATTTCATCCTTCAGCCGGAACCGCTTTGGGCGCCAATCATTTGGAGTAGCGTCTTTGCTGCGATCAATTCGTTCCAGTCTTGGCGTCTTTTTGTCGAGCGACGTCCAGTTAAATTGACGCCTGAAGAGGAGGAAATCCGGAGGCTCGCCTTCCGGGATTTGCCGTCTCGGAAAGTCCTGCAGATTCTAAGTATCGGGGCGTGGACAAATGTGGAAATTGGTGAACGAATGCTGGAGCGTGGCAAGAGAGTTGAGGCAATCTCGGTCATTGTTCGCGGGAAAGTGCGGGTCACGAGAGATGATGGTGTTTTCGGAGAACTCGTCGCGGGCCACATCGTGGGCTCAGCGCTTCTCTTGAGTGGCGTCACAGCCGATGCAGATGCCGTGGTAGTAGAGCCTGTCCGGTGCATGCGATGGGAGGTTGAGCCGCTCGACCGTTACCTGGCCGCCAATCCCGAGACGCGGATTGTCTTGCAAAAGTACCTCGCTCGTGATCTGGCCGGAAAAGTGTTAGCTGCTGCCAAACTCTAGACTCATCTGGTGGCAACCACCTAACTGTTGATAAATCGCTTTACCGCCAGCGATCGACCTCAAGCAACGGCAGGCAAACTCCTGATAAGTCTCCTAACCGGAGAAGTGGTTTCAATTTCCGGTTAGTGCGCTTGGCGTCAAAAGTGGAAGGGCGCTGGGGATCGGCCCGTCAGTCCGTACTCAGTTGTCGGTAGACTGCTGTCATCATCAGGACTGACAGAGGAATTGTGATGAATAGGCCAAGCCCAAGCAAGCATGCACCAGCCGTATTGAGGACGAAAAGAATAACAAGGATCCACAACAGGTAGGTCTTTGTGCCCATACTCAGACTCGCGCTCTGGTGGAAACTGCGCACTAGACTAGTCTCACCAGCAGCCATGCAGAAACCGAACAGGGCGTAACGAACACTAAAGTAAACTCCTGGGACAACCAAGAGCAGCAGGCCAATCACAACCACTAACAGATAGAGTATTTGGGCAGCCAAGAACTTCGGACCCAAGGCCAAGTGCGTGAAGATGTCGGCAAATGTCGGTTCTCTTCCATCGCATAAGGCAAGGCATATTTGGAGAAAGCCGACTTCTAGACCAGCGACAAAGACTAAGAATGCCAAGTGCGCCAGGGCCCACAACACGATGCCCAATCGTTGACCAGCAATAACCACGATTTCCAGGGCGACCCAGGCACCGAATATCGTTAGGAGAACTGCCGTAAAGAGGCCAAAACGTTTTTTGAAGATAGGCCAGGCGAAGTTGAAGGCTTGACCAATGGATATCGGAACACGCTTCACTTGTTGGACCTGCAAATCGCACCCACATCCGGTCTTACGCGGCGTCAATTTGAGTATGCGCTAAGCGAGCCACGCAGCGTAACTCCGGGTAAGTCGTTTATCAGGCACTGGCTTGGTTCACACGTGGTTTGACAGCGGTCGCGAATGCAGTTTCCTGTTGGTCCTGCCCAGTCGCCAATTCTTGAACTTGTTTGATGACAGGTTCAATTTCAGTAGGATAGGTCGCATACAGCGCCGTGCCTGTGAGGACTACCCCAGCGATAATATTGCCGATCGTCACCGGAAGCAGATTCCAGAACAGCCACTGGAACGTCGAGATGGGTGCGCCGAGCATCATGCCGGAGGGGATGAGAAACATGTTGACGACGGAATGCTCAAAGCCGAGTGCAAAGAAAGTCATGATGGGTAGCCACATGGCGGCAATTTTCCCAAACGTGGATCGCGAGGCTAGCGCCAGGATGGCTCCGATCGTCACCATCCAGTTGCAAAGGACAGCTTTCACAACTGCAGTGGCCCAACCGCTGTAGCCAAGCGCCGCGTAAGCCAGCGTTTTCTTCTGTGCGGCTTGCTTCACCAGATCTGCAAGGGCGCCCCCGTTGCCGGTGTGCCAATTGGTAATCGCTAGATAAAAAAGCGCTGCGTAGAGCACACTGCCAATCATATTGCCGAGATACACCCAACCCCAATTGCGAAGCAGTCTTGTGAACCGGACTGTACCGGCCATCAAACCCGCCGGCAACAAAGCAAAATTGCCGGTGACCAGCTCAAGTCCAAGAAGGACCAGGATCACGAAACCGACAGGGAAGAGAATCGCTCCGACGATGGGAGGAAGGCCCTGCGACAGTACAACGAATACGAGCGATGTGGCGTATCCAAGAAACGCGCCAGCCAGCGTTCCTCGAATTAGCATGTCGCGGATCGAAAGCTCGGACTTTCTTTTCCCCAACAGCACCGCTTCTTGCAACAGCTCCTTCGGGCTCACGTAATCCGTCATCGTTTCTTCTCCTTGCCGCAAGCATTCAACCGGCCGTCGTTTCAAGCTGTTCCCGCGACCGGTGGCAGCGCACGTGCAAACCGCCACGAGGCCAATCCTGCTGTTGCGGCCGCTGCGTACGATTGGTCGGTGAGAATCGCGTGCTCCTTCGCTTCTTTTTCGAAGCGATAGGATTGGATAACATTGGCCACCACATCGGGAAAGGATTCATCACAAGGGACTGTTTCCAAAATCTCCTGGCCCGCGATAGCATGAGGGCCAGTCCTCCCGCCGGTATAAATCGCCACGGCATCCACAATCTTTCCGTCAATTCTCGTTTTGAAACCGCGAAGACCGATGTCCGCAGCTTGATGGTTGCCGCAGCCGGCTGGGCAGCCGGACCAGTGAATCGAGAGGGGATTCGTGGCTGGGCCCATTTTTCTGAGTAACATCTCGGAAAGCGCGATGGCCCGGCTCTTCGTTTCAATCAGAGCGAGATTGCAATAGTCCGTGCCGACGCAAGCGACCAATCCGCGCAAAAAAGGAGAGGGGCGAGGCGAGAGTTGCTTGAGCAGTGGTTCTTGCAGAAGCTCGCCCATGCGGTCCACAGGCACGTTCGGAATGATCGCGTTCTGACCAATCGTCAGACGAACCTCGCCGTTCCCGTAGTCGTCGGCGAGTCGTGCCAATTTGTCGAGCTGCTCCGGGTTCAGTCTGCCCGTTGGAATGCAAAGTCCCACAGCCGAAAGATTTGCCTGTTTTTGCGAACTCACCCCGAGATGGTCGGAGTGCGCCGAACCGCGCAAATCTCTACCCTGGAAGGCGAGCTCGTGGCCCAAGCGTGCGACAAGTTCCGCGCGTAGCCGGCGGACGCCCCACTCCTCGATCAAAAAGGCAAAGCGGCATTTAGAGCGCGCTTCGCGCGGGCCATGATCGCGGTAGATTTTGATCAGTTCCAAGACCGCAGCTGCAGCCTGAAAAACTTCGACAAAGACATTCAGCGGCGAAGCGACAGTGAATCCTCCCGAGCCCATCTTGCCGCCCACAAGGAGGTTGAAGCCAAGCCGGCCGGCCTTTTTCGCGGGAACGAGCCCAAGATCTTGCGATTCGCTGTGCGTACAATTGTCCGTACAACCCGTTACCGTGATGTTGAACTTGCGCGGCAAGTTGGTGAACTCCGGGTTGCCTTCGCTGCCGACGATGATGCGATCGAGTTCGTGAACGACCGGAGAAGCGTCAAAAGCTTCGTGCGGCGTCAGACCGGCCAGCGGGCAACCATTGATGTTGCGAACGTTGTCTATGCCCGTCTGGAGGGTGGTTAGGTCCACGCCGCGAAGGCGCTCGAAGATCTCCGGCACGGTGTCGAGCGTAAAACCGCGGAGTTCGATTTGCTGCCGTGTGGTGATGTCCAAGACGCTATTGCCCAGCCGCCGCGAGAGCTCCGCGATAGTGCGCAATTGCTCGCTCCGCACAAATCCGTTGGGCATGCGTACGCGCATCATGAATTTGCCCGGCGTGGGTTTGCGAAAAAACACCCCTATCCATTTCAACAGTTCTTTTTCAGCAGGAGTGAGAACGCCGATGCCTCGTTCGATTATCCGCGGCAAGTGATTGAGCACACGGAGGCCATTGCCATCCATCGATGCTTTGTAGCCCTCCACCGCGTTCGTACCAACACGAATTCGATCAGATTGCCGACTATCCACCGCAGCTGGAATGCATTCGGAGTCGTGGCTCATTGCCATCTCCGAGTTGCCCGCACGCGGTTCGGAGCGATGCCGCCGGCCGAGGAGATGGCACGGGAAGGCTCATGGCGGGGAAATCCGGACAATATTAGAAACAATAGGAAAAGGAAGTAGCAGTGCAATGTCACAAAGCCACTCGCGCTGAACATGCGAGGATGGTGGCATGGTCAGAGTAGCAGGCACCAACTCAAAATTTGACTCGCACACATCAAGAATCCTGCGGGCATCCTCGCGGTCGAACTTCTGCTTCTTCACGCGCTTGGCCTTGATCTCCGCCGGATCGCACATCCATACTTCGAACCGTAACTCTGCCAGCAGTCGCTCGAACCAGCGGGAATACCCGGTAGCCTCCATGCCTACCCGCACGTGGATTCCTCTCTGCTGCAGCTCCCGATAGAATCGCTCAGCTTGTCCATCGCTGTGGTTCAGTTCCTGCTCACTACACTCACCAGTCTCTTCCACAAAAAATGCAATCTGCTGAAAGCTCGGGTGGTAACCTACGCCTATAATCATCATGTTCGGCTCCTCTCTCACGAGCCTGCGGTCATCGATAAACCACAGCTTACTCGGGTCAAGGAGCCGACATTGTTATGGAATCATTGAGCACACCGACTGTCGCGATCTTAAGAGAGGAGTCCGGTCAATTAGTGGACTGAAGTCCCTACCCGTTCGTGTCAACCGCACTTGGTTCACCATCTACTTCATCTGGGTTTTTATTTCCTGCCCTGGACGGTGATCCAGCCCTTCGCCGCGAGCACATCGATCCGAACGTCTGCGAATCCGACCGCGGCCAGCAGATCTCGATGCTCGTCAATGCTGAGCATCTTCATCCCAGTGATCGGCGCATACTTTTCGCACAAGCGAGACATGGTTGTGTCCGCATCCTTGTACACTTCCGCGATCAGGATGAGCGCCCCGCCTGGTTTCAGCACACGCCGGATTTCGCGCAATCCGGCGGCGATGTCCGACCACCAGAAATGCGTCTCGACTCCAGTCACCAGATCAAACGTGTTGTCCTGGAAGGGAAGCTTCCCAACATCCGCGAGATAAATCGCGACGCGGCCGAACCGGATTGCCTGCGCGTTGTAGCGCCGGGACGCGGCAACACTCTCCTCCGAGTAGTCGATTCCGTGGACCTTGCCTTGCGCCGCTATAGCCGCCAATTTGTTGATGGTGCGCCCACCACCGCAGCCCACATCCAGCGCGGTGAATCCCAACTCGACGGTGGTGTGCGCCAGGCCCCAGTCGGTCAGCTTCGAGTGGCTCTTGTTCATTCGCCACAGAGTGAAGCGCCCGAAGAATCCCGTCGGTTTCTTGCATTGTGTTTCCTGCGGCGTCGTCGGCGTCTTGCCAATCTTGATTACGGGCATGGGAACCTCGCGCAAACTATACGCAACCCGATAACACCCGATTTCACACGTCGTGCGACGACTTTGGTATCTAATGGAGGTTTTATAGCACATTTTGAAGTCAAGTCTTGGTAAGTCGCATTACCGGAGATGTAAAGTAAAACTTCACTTGGACGGTTTCTGCGTTGATCGGGACTTACCCCCGGGCTCCAGCGCAATTGCTAAGATCCGGATAACCGCTGCATTGCTCTTGCGGCTGTCGTGGTCGCCGGGTTGACAGGCGCGATTCCGCTCTGCTCTTATCGTTTATCGTTAGCGAATTGTGGTATGGCTGTTGTTTCTTATTAGCGCGATCGTTTGCCTTTCCGAAAAAGATCGTGCCCGTCGTAAGCCGGAGTCCTCATGAAGCTGAGATTGGTCCTGTTTTCGTCTTGTACCTTGCTGTTTTCTTCCTTGTTGTCCTTGTCGGTGAACTCGCAGCAGGAGCAGGAGGCGCAGCTGAGGCTGACGACGGCTGTGCCGCCCCTTGCGGCGAAGGCCGCGAAACCGGAGTTCGGACCCAATGTACTGATCTTCGATCCGTCGATGCCGCCGCAGGCGATCCAGAAGAAAATTGATGCGGTTTATGCGACGCAGCAACACAACGAGTTTGGACAGCAGAGGAATGCGCTGCTATTTCTGCCGGGAGACTATTCTGTGGACGTGCCGGTGGGCTTTTACACGGAGGTGATGGGACTTGGGGCGTCGCCCGATGTAACACGGATTGCAGGCAACGTGCATGCGGATGCAAATCTCCAGCACAATAACGCGACGACGACCTTCTGGAGAGCTGCGGAAGGGCTCTCCATAAAGCCGGCGGGGGGCACGATGCAGTGGGCGGTTTCACAGGCGGTGTCGCTGCGGCGCATGCATGTACGCGGCGACCTGGTGCTGCACCAGAATCGTGGCTGGGCAAGCGGTGGCTGGATGTCGGATTCGCTCGTGGACGGCAATGTCGACTCCGGCAGCCAGCAGCAGTGGATCTCGCGCAACTGCGATTGGAAGAGCTGGACGGGCTCGAACTGGAATATGGTGTTTGTTGGCGTAGTGCATCCGCCGGAAGGCGAATGGCCTTCGCCGCCGTACACGAAAGTGGCACGTACGCCAGTGGCGCGCGAGAAACCGTTTCTGCAGATGGATGCTGGGGGCGAGTTCAGCGTGCGGGTTCCGGAGCTGTACAGCGACAGCGTCGGGACTACGTTTCGCGGCGGGGAAACAGCGGGAGAGACAATTCCGATTACGCGGTTTTATATTGCGCGTCCGGACGTGGATACGGTGGAGACGATCAACGCGCAGCTTGCCCAAGGCAAGAACCTGATTTTGACGCCGGGGATCTATGAACTGGCCACTCCGATTCGCGTGACCCGGCCGCATACAGTGGTGCTGGGGCTGGGGTTTGCGACGCTACGTCCGATGAAGGGCACGGCGGCGATGACGACGACTGATGACGACGGGATCGAGATTGCGGGGCTGCTCTTCGATGCGGGGCCGAGCGAGTCTCCGGTGCTGCTAGAGGTAGGGCCAGAGGGAAGCCGGGCACGCCATGCGAAAGATCCGATCACGCTGCACGATGTTTTCTTTCGCGTAGGGGGCGCGGGTGTGGGCCGGGCCAAGGTGAATTTGAGGATCAACAGTAACGACACACTGGTGGACCATACGTGGATTTGGAGAGCGGACCACGGTGCCGGAGTGGGCTGGGAGCTGAATACCAGCGAGAACGGGCTGGTGGTGAACGGCAACCAGGTCACGATCTATGGCCTGTTTGTCGAGCATCACCAGCATTTCCAGGTTCTGTGGAAGGGCAATGGCGGGCGAACGTATTTTTATCAGTCCGAGATTCCTTACGATCCTCCAAACCAGGCGAGCTATACGAGTATGCCGGGGGTGAACGGCTGGGCCTCGTACAAAGTGGCGGATGGAGTGACGACGCATGAGGCGTGGGGGCTGGGCGTGTACAGCGTCTTCATCTATCCGGATGTGGGGCTGACCCGGGCAATCGAGACGCCGAAGAGCCCGGAGGTACGGTTCCACGGCATGATCACCGTGGCGCTCGGCGATCACGGCGCGATCAACCATGTGATCGACGACACGGGCGAGGCGACCGCGAGACATCCTCGCGTGACGCCGAAGGTGACGGACTTCCCCTGAGTGGGTGTGCTCTGGCGCGGCATTTCGTGGGGGCGGACAACGTCCGAAATGCAAAAAATGGAAACAGGCAGATAAGCGTTAGTCAGGCATTGGGTCCACTTCGCTGGTGGTAAGCGCTGTTCCCAGCTATCCATCTGAGCTCCGTGCGTTGACGGGGTATTGCGCACTGAGAGCGTTTTGCTACACCCCCTCCGTCCCGGCGGTTTCAATAATGTATGCAGCGCGCAGGACGAGCGGGCAAATGAGTGCGCGGGCGGGTGCGAGATTTTCGCGCGTATTAAGACTGCGCTCTTTTGCGCAATTTTGGTGCAAGAGATCTAATGCACAAGTGCCGACGGATTGTGTGCACTGCGGAACGGCGAGGCCAAATTCTCGCGAACCTCGAGCCAGTGTTGCTCGGGAATCGACAGAAAAACTTCGACAACTTTGGGATCGAACTGCGTGCCGGAGCACCGGCGAATTTCCTCACGCGCATGGGAAAGCGGAAGCGCCCGGCGATACGGCTGGTCGGAAATCATCGCATCGAGCGCGTCCGCGACCCTGAATATCCGCGCCCCCAGAGGAATCTTTTCGCCCTTCAAATTGCGCGGATAGCCGGTTCCATCGAAGAATTCCTGGTGCGAGAGAACAATCTCCGCGGCATCGCGGAGGAATGGGATGCGGATAAGCATGTTATAGCCGATCTCGCAGTGCTTGCGCATGATCTGCTTTTCATCGTCATTGAGGGGACCCGGTTTGCGCAGGATGCTATCCGGGATGGCCATTTTGCCGATGTCGTGGAGAAAAGCGGCGCGCGCGAGAATCGCTAAATAGGAGGCCGGCACTGGCTTTTCCTTGGCGATGGAGATGCAAAATGCAGTAACCCGCTGGCAATGGCCTTCGGTTTCGGCGTCCTTCAAGGCCAGCGCGCTGCCGAGGGCTTCCAAGGTGTCGTCGTAGGACTGTTCCAGCTGTTCGATGGCGCTGGTGAGCTGGGCGGTACGCTCCTGGACCAACTGCTCTAGTTGCTGGATGCGGCGATCTTTTTCATTTTCCATGGTTCATTGGCAGTGTGATTATGGCACAGACTCCCTCGGTAAATCGGCTTACTACCAGCTATCCGGTCTGGCATAGGCCGCTAACTCCTGATTAGTCGCGCGTTAATTGGGAGTTGACCAAGACAGCTGCCGGGTCCTTATGTACTTCCGCGAGCCAGCGTGCGAGGAAGACAATTTCCCTCCTGTATCCCACTCTGCGCTTATGGAATGCGGTCGAAACGAGTAGTCTTTTGTATCCTTCGCGCTCTTTATGCTGACTTTCCTTTGCGAGCAACGGGTTCACTTTTGGCTTTGATCGACTTCACGAGATCGGCCGACGATGCTCCTTCGAGC
>Ga0206891_10224_pt1 | contig 15922 bp, 16 predicted proteins | sample Alteio_BWOrgHeat_55_FD_153246 | JGI IMG/M metagenome (GOLD analysis project Ga0206891, IMG submission 153246) | Enriched cells from forest soil in Barre Woods Harvard Forest LTER site, Petersham, Massachusetts, United States - Alteio_BWOrgHeat_Nextera7 ...
ATACAGCATTAAAAATCAATCTAACTTCCAGCATCACTGTAATGGATGCGAAAGATTCCATTTTGTACAAATTTACCCGCGCGGCCAATGATGGATCTTTTTCTATTACCGGCCTGCCGGCGGGAAGGTTTATAATGCTGGTCACTTATCCTGATTATGTTGATTTTGTGGAAAGATTTACATTGGGCCAGGCTAATAAGGAATATGATTGGGGTAACATTAAAATGAGCCCTAAGGCACGTTTGCTACAGGAAGTAATTATAAAAAGCGAAGTAATACCTATCAAAATCAATGGTGATACCACCAATTTTAACCCTAAAGCTTATGTTATACAGCCTAATGATAAAGTTGAGGATCTTTTAAGACAATTACCAGGTATACAAATAGATAAGGATGGTAAAATTACCGCCCAGGGAGAGCCCGTGCCAAAGGTATTACTGGACGGTGAAGAGTTTTTTGGCGATGACCCTAAACTGGTCACCAGGAACATACGTGCAGACATGGTGGGTAATATACAGCTTTATGATAAAAAAAGCGACCAGGCCGCATTTACCGGGATAGACGATGGTGTGCGTACAAAAACAATCAATATTCAATTAAAAGAAGACAAAAAAACCGGCTTATTTGGAAAGATTGAAGCCGGAATTGGAAATAGTGGTTATTATGAAGGACAGGGCATATACAACAAATTTAAAGCAAAAGAGAAATTCGCACTTTACGGAACAATATCAAATGATGGCAAAGTGGGCCTCGGGCTCCAGGATAACGACAGGATAGGAACAGGTGCACAGATCGGTGATGATGGCGGTTCAATAACCAATTTTGGCGGAGGAGGCAGTCAGCTTGATAATGAGACTTATTTCGGCAGAGGGTTGCCGCAATCGAAAACAGCAGGTGTACATTATGATAACAAATGGGACAAGGATAGCGAGACTATCAATACCAATTATAAAATTGGTTCATTAGATGTGTCGACCGATCAAAACAGTTTAACAACCAGGATATTAACTTCAAGTTTGCAGAATACGGCTGCTAATTCCCACTCAGATAGCTATAACTTCCGGCAAAAGCTTGACGCGATTTATACGAAGACATTCAGCCCCGAATCAAATATAAAAATTAACGTTGCCGGAACCGAGAAAAATACCGAGAATAATTCTAACGGAGCAAGTTCAACTACCAATGGCGATGGTTCATTGATAAGCAGGAACACTTACAGCGACGATACTAAAACTCATTCAAAAATATTCAATGCTGACGCTTTTTACAGCAAAAGATTTAAAAAGGCAGGGCGCACTATTTCATGGGATGTAAACGGGAACTATTCGGAAAGTAACTCGACAGACTATAACAAATCGGACTATTATACCCAGATAAATGCAAAATATGCCCTTATTGATCAATATATACCTATAAATGCCACAACATTGGTATTAAACAGTAATATTACCTATACCGAGCCTCTTACTAAAAAATTCGCACTTACTTTTAATTACGGCTTTAGATTAAATAACACCGTACAGGACAAAGAATCTTATAACCAATCATCCCCGGGTATATACAATATATTAGATTCTGTTACAAGCAATAATTATAAATACAACGTGCTTACCAACCAGTTAGGCGCCGTATTTAATTACAGAGGGGGCACCAAAACCGTTTTAACTTTCGGTACCAGGGCTAATTCGGTGCAGTTTAAACAAATTAATGAGTTTACCGGCAGTATTTATAAACGCGATTTTATTGACTGGAGGCCCCAGGTAACATTTCAATACCGCCCTGCAAATTCAATAACAGTAGATTTTAAGTATAATGGCAATAGCACCCAACCCACCATTTTCCAGATACAGCCGGTAACAACAAATACTGACGCGCAAAACTTATACATAGGTAACGCTAACTTGCAGCCATCATTTTCACATAGTTTTAATTTAATATATTATTCTGTTAAACAATTAACAGGTCAGTCGATTGATGTGAACGGTAGTTTTTCCTTCAAAACGAATGCCATTATAAGCAATATAGTTACTGACACTGCTACTGCTAAAACAGTTACACAGTACATTAATTTAACAAACAAAACCCCATATAATTATAATCTTTCAGTAAATATGGGTTGGAAGATCACAGCATTGGATATGCAGGTTAAGGCTTACTTAAATACGTCTGGTGATGTGGGTTATTCTTATAATAATAATGCATTGAATGCGAACAAAATACATAATTATTCAGCATTGCTAAATTTGTCAAAATACAAACAAAACAAATACAGTATTTCTCTTTTTGGCGGTCCCAATTATACTTTTCAGGAAAACGTATTACAGGAAAAAACGGTTTCTAATAACTCGCCGGGATATAATATATACGCCTACGTCACTATCTTTTTGCCTTATAAATTTCAAATCCAATCAACTTTATTTGATAGTTACCAAGGCAAAACACAACTTGAGCCTGCAACCGACTATGCACCCTGGAGCGTCGCATTTAGCAAAACCTTTTTAAAAGAACAGAATCTTAAATTCTCCCTGGCGTGCAACAACATTCTTAACCAGGAGCAGAATAGCAGGTACTCAACCGGTAATGTCTTTACCCAATCTACCGGTAATAGTATAAAAAGATATTTTATGTTCAGCATCTCCTGGGATTTCACAAAATTCGGCACTACACCTGCAAAAAATTAATTTGTTATGAAAACAATCATCACACTGATTATCACCTTACTAACCGGAAATTTACTATTTGCCCAGCGCGCTAAATTTGTTACTTCGGGGAGTATTGAATATGAAAAAACCGTAAATATGTTCGCGCTCGGAAGGGTCATGCTCAGCAGGAATGCGAATTCTAGTTCCAGTTCAGCAAATTCGCAAGCTTTTGATGAATATCAAAAAAAACAGCCCCAGTTTGCAATACTTAAAAGCACACTGAATTTTAATAATAACAAAACATTATTTGCCCCGGCTACTTCGGGTGATGAAATTGTCAGTTTTTTGACCAATGAGCTTAGGGTAAAGCAATTTAATGTCGTTTATACCGATCTGGCACATAGCACGCGGATTATTCAAAAATCAATCCTCGATAATCAATTCCTGGTAAAAGACAGCGTAAGCAAAATAAAATGGAGAATTGCGGGAGGAACACAAGATATTCTCGGTTATACTTGCCGCGAAGCACATGGGCTTATACAGGACTCTATATACATTGTGGCCTTTTATACCGATAAGATATGGGTAAACGGTGGCCCCGAATCATTTTCGGGATTGCCCGGTATGATACTAAAACTATCTTTACCTCATGAACATGTTACCTGGACGGCGACAAAAGTAACTGAAGACGCCGGCACGCCTATAGAACCGCCAAAAAAAGGTAAGCTTGTAACTTTTAGCGAACTAACTGCCATTTTAAAGAAAGCTGGTCAAGACCATATCTTGAAGTTCTATATGTTATAGTTAGTCGCAGTATTTGAAATGACACCTTTGTCCTTTATGGGTGTTGTCACCAAAAAACCGCGCGGGACTGCTGCTAATTAAAAAAAATACCGGTACTTGTTGGTGACAACACCAACAAGGGCGAAAGTGTTTTTTATTTCTTGGTTCAACTAATCACCAATCTCTAATCTCTAATCACTATTTTATATATTTGTCACCCGTCAATGCAAACTATTACGCTATGGCTTGGTTTAAAAGATTGATTTAACATTCGCTTATGATACCTATTGGACAAAAAGTCCTTTCGTTAACTGATTTTACCGATATCCTGCTTAACAAGAAACAGGTTACTTTACCGCCTTCCGCTTTAGAAAAAATTGAAACCAACTTCCGTTTCCTGCAAAATTTTTCGTCAAATAAGCTCATTTACGGTATCAATACCGGTTTTGGCCCTATGGCACAATACAAGGTAAGCGACGAAAACCTGTTAAACCTGCAATATAACCTCATCCGCAGCCATAGCTCGGGCAGTGGCGCTTTACTTTCGCCTGTTTTAACAAAAGCGCTAATGATAGCCCGTTTAAATAGCTTGATGCAGGCTTATTCGGGCATACACACTGATGTGGTTAACCTGCTTACGCAATTGATAAATAAGGATATATATCCCTGTATTTATGAGCATGGCGGCGTTGGAGCAAGCGGCGACCTGGTGCAGCTGGCCCATTTAGGATTGGTGCTGATAGGTGAGGGTGAAGTAATATATAGGGGAAAAACCTATCCAACCATTGAAGTATTTAATAAACTAAATATTAAACCCCTTACTATACACCTGCGCGAGGGGCTGGCTATTATAAACGGCACTTCGGCCATGACCGGCATTGGGATGGTAAATATCATACAGGCCCAAAAATTATTGGGCTGGTCGGCCATGTTTTCGGCCATGACCAACGAGATCGTTGAGGCGTATGACGATCATTATTCGCACGAACTGAACATTGTAAAGCATCATAAGGGCCAAAATAAGGTAGCGGGTATGCTGCGCGATATTTTAAAAGGCAGCAAAATGATACGCAGCCGTACCGATCATTTATACCACGCGGATAATATAAAACACGATGTTTTTGAAGATAAAGTGCAGGAATACTATTCGTTACGGTGCGTAACCCAAGTGTTAGGGCCAATTTATGATACCATTGAGCAGGCAGAAGAGGTATTAGTAAATGAACTGAACTCGGTAAATGATAACCCGGTGATAGATCATATCAACAAAAACGTATATCATGGCGGAAATTTTCACGGCGATTATGTTTCGCTGGAAATGGATAAGCTAAAAATAGCCATCACCAAATTATCCATGCTTTCGGAACGGCAGTTAAACTATTTGTTAAATGATAAGCTGAACCAAAAATTCCCGCCGTTTGTAAATTTGGGTGTTTTGGGGCTTAATTTCGGTATGCAGGGCGTACAGTTTACGGCAACGTCAACCGTGGCCGAAAATCAAACTTTGTCTTTCCCTATGTATGTGCATAGCATCCCTAATAATAATGATAACCAGGATATTGTGAGTATGGGCTGTAATGCCGCTTTAATGACTGCAAAAGTGATTGATAATTCGTTTACCGTATTATCCATACAGTTAATGACCATTTTGCAGGGAATAGATTACCTTTCGTGCCAATCAAAACTGGCGCCGCATACTTTGGCCCTGTATAATAAGGTTAGGGAGATATTCCCTAAATTTATTGAGGATTCGCCTAAATATAAGGAAATGGAAAAGGTTAAAAACTTTTTGGAAACTACCTCACCGGCAATTTCATTTAACAGCTAAAATAAGGCCCTATGAAATGCGCATTAGTTACAGGCGGATCTAGAGGAATAGGCAGGGCGATCTGCGCTAAGATGGCGGCTATGGGCTATTATGTGCTCGTTAATTATAAAAGCAATACCACCGAAGCGGAAAAAACCCTTGAATTGGTAAAAGATAGTGGCGGCGAGGGCGAATTGCTGCGATTTGATGTAGCCGATAAAGAGCAAATTAAAGAGGTGCTGGACGACTGGATAAATGCAAATGAATCTAAAGACATTGAGGTACTGGTAAATAATGCCGGCATACGCGATGACAGCCTGATGGTTTGGCTAAAGGATGAACAATGGGATAGTGTTATTAAAACCAGTTTAGACAGTTTTTTTTACGTTACCCGTTTGGTATTGGAAAGCATGATGCTGAACCGCTTTGGCCGTATCATTAATGTGGTTTCGTTATCGGGGATAAGGGGAATGGCAGGGCAAACCAATTACTCGGCTGCTAAAGCGGGCGTGATAGGAGCTACCAAAGCATTGGCGCAGGAGGTGGGCCGCAGCGGTATTACTGTAAACGCCGTGGCGCCGGGTTTTATAAAAACCGATATGACCGAAATGTTAGATGAAAAGGAGTTGAAGCGTAATATACCGGTTAACCGTTTCGGTTTACCTGAAGAAGTTGCACACGCGGTAGGCTTTTTGGCATCGAAAGAGGCAGGTTATATAACGGGCGAAGTATTATCAATTAACGGTGGTTTATATACATGACCGAAGAAGAAAACATCCTGTCGCTAATACCCCAGCAGCCCCCGTTTGTAATGGTGGATGAACTGCTTTTTTCGGACGATAACATCACCAAAACCAGCTTTAGAATAGCTGCGGATAATGTTTTTGTGATTGATGGCGAATTTAGCGAAGCAGGTTTAATGGAAAATATGGCGCAAACCGCCGCCGCCGGTTCGGGTAATATGGCGCGCATTGAGGACAGGCCGGTAGCAACAGGTTATATAGGCCAGGTAAAGAATTTAGAAGTATTTAGCCTGCCAAAAGTAGGGGATATATTGTTTACCGAAGTAAAAATGGAAGTACAAGTGTTTGATGCGGGCATTGTATCGGGCAGGGTATGGTGTAATGAGGAGATAGTGGCGCAATGCGAAATGAAAATATTTATCAATCAATAATGTCTGCGGTTTATATAGTTGCCGATAATATATACTCGCCCATAGGGGCTACAACCGCCGAAAACTTTTTGCGGATAAAACAAGGCATATCAGGTATAAAACAACATCACGATACTGCGTTAGCAGACGAGCCGGTTTATGTTTCGCTATTTGATAAAGTTGATAATGATTTAAGGTACACGAGGTTCGAGCAATTATTGATAGCATCAGTTAAGGATGCTTTAAAAGATAGCGGGGAAATTGCTGCAGATGAAAAGACCGTTCTTATCATTTCATCAACCAAAGGAAATATAAGCCTGCTGGAAACAGAACCCGATGATCCTGAGCTAAATAGCCGCATTGCTTTACCCACTTCGGCTAAATTGGTTGCAGAATATTTTGGTTTTGTAAATACACCCGTTGTAGTATCTAATGCCTGTATATCCGGTATCATGGCGATATTGACGGGGATGCGGTTATTACAATCGGGCAAATACGAAAACGCGGTTATAACGGGTGCGGATGTGATAACCAAATTTGTATTGTCGGGTTTTCAATCGTTCCAGGCTATAAGCCCGGAACCGTGCAAGCCATTTGATATAAACAGGGAGGGTATAACGTTAGGAGAGGGGGCGGCAACCATCGTCCTTTCTTCTAACGCCAAATACGCGGGCAGGATCAAAGTTATAAGCGGGGCGGTAAGTAACGACGCTAACCATATTTCGGCGCCTTCACGCACAGGAGAGGAGCTTTGTACGGCAATTGAAAAGACATTAGCTGACGCGGGATTAGAGAGAGGCGAGATAGACCTCATATCTGCCCACGGCACAGCCACCAGCTATAATGATGAAATGGAGGCAAAGGCCATCGCCCTGGCGGGACTGGATAAAACTCCCGCAAATAGTTTAAAAGGGTATTACGGGCATACACTGGGTGCGGCGGGGTTAATAGAATCTATTATTTCTATCCAATCACTAAAAGAGAATTTAATATTACCCACGTTAGGATTTGAAACTATGGGTGTAACAAACCCCATAAATATTTGTAGTGAATTAACATATGGGCATTTACAAACTTGCCTTAAAACAGCTTCAGGTTTTGGTGGTTGTAACGGGGCGGTGGTGTTTAGTAAGTAGAATAAAAGGGAATGTCATTTCGAACGAAGAGAGAAATCTATACACAAGCCATGAAATGTATAGATTTCTCCTCGTTCCCTGCCTACCGGCAGGCAGGCTCGTTCGAAATTACAAGGCTGATTTACTGCCAAACTGACATTATCAATTATATAATAATTTTATAATCAATAGATTAACAGTTGTATTTAAATAATTACATAACTTCCTATTGCACCATTGAACATAATGTAGTGTACAAAAATGCGATCCCGTTATTTGAAAACCGGGGCGTTGATCTGCCTGCATTTTTACTATCGGCATACCATCATTTCGGACTCAATTATCCTAAATTTTATAAAATGGATAACCTGAGCAAGTTGGGCTGGCTGGCTTCGGAAATATTATTAAAGGACGGTTTTATAAAAGATCATCAACCCGAATACGTCGGTTTGATCCTATCCAACGCGAACTCCAGCCTCGACAGCGATAAAAAGTATAACAATAGTATAAGCGATATTCCGAGTCCGGCATTATTTGTATATACCCTGCCTAATATTATGATCGGTGAGATATGTATCCGCAATAACTTTAAGGGCGAGGACGCGTTTTTTATTTTTGAAAAGTTCAATGCCGGGTTTATTTACGCGTATGCAGCTAATTTATTGACGAATAATGTACTAAAAGCGTGTATTTGCGGCTGGGTTGACCTAATAGACGACGAATATAAAGCTGTTTTATTGTTGGTTGAAAAAGTTGAAAGAGAAAATTCGGTGCCGTTTTCGGAAAAGAACCTGGATAGTATATTTGAGTATTTAGTAATTGATAAAGTATAAATGAGTTCAACAGTTTATGTAGCGGGGGTGGGTGTAATTTCGGCAATAGGAAATAATGTAGCTGAAAACCTGGCGGCATTTGAGCAGGAAGAAGCCGGTATGGCCGAGATTACTTTGATTGATACCAGGCTGTATGGAAATGTACCTGTTGCAGAGGTTAAACTAAATAATGCAGAATTAGCCGCTATGGCGGGCTTTTCTTCCCAGCAAAGCCGTACTACCCTTTTAAGCCTGATCGCTGCCAGGGAAGCCTTAAATGATGCTAAAATTGATAATTTATCATCCCTGCGTACAGGGTTTGTTTCGGCAAATACGGTAGGGGGCATGGATAAGAGCGAGAATTTCTTTATTGAGTTTACAAAAAATAACAGTAAAGGCAAGCTGCGTGATGTATTTGACCACGAATGCGGCAGTATGACTGAGACAGTTGCTGATGTGTTGGGCATAACGGATTATATGACTACCATCAGCACAGCCTGTTCATCATCGGCCAATGCCATATTTTATGCGGCAAGACTGATAAAAAACGATATGCTGGATGTAGTAGTTGCAGGCGGAGCAGATTCGCTGACGAAATTTACCCTGAATGGTTTTAATACGCTGATGATACTGGATAAAGAGTTCTGTAAACCTTTTGACGATGATCGGGACGGATTAAACTTAGGCGAAGGCGCGGGATATGTTGTACTGGTTTCAGAGAAAGTGGCCAAAACCTTGAGTAAACCAATGTATGGCAAGCTAAGCGGCTACAATAACAGCAATGATGCTTACCATCAAACCGCTTCATCGCCGGATGGTACGGGTTCTTACCTGGCTATGCAGGGCGCTTTGAAAAAAAGCGGGTTGCAGCCATCTGATATTAATTACATCAACCTGCACGGTACCGGCACGCCCAACAATGACAGTGCGGAAGGCACGGCTATCAAACGCTTGTTCGGGCCGCATTACCCGCCTATGAGTTCTACCAAATCATTTACCGGGCATACTTTGGGCGCAAGCGGCGGTGTTGAAGCGGTGTTTGCTGTGCTGGCTATTAAGCATGGGTTCATTTATCCTAACCTGCGGTTCGAAACTCCGATGAAAGAATTACCATTTACTCCCGAAAAGCACTTTTTAAAGGGGCAAAAAATAGATCATGTGCTGTCAAACTCATTTGGTTTTGGCGGTAATTGTACATCCTTAATATTCTCGGCCAGTTGATATGAAAATATATATCCGCTCAGCAGCCGCAATATCAGCCCAAAAAACATTCGGGGATGTTCCCTTTTTAACGGAACCTGTTGAATACCAGGAAACCCGCTTAAAAGCGATCGAGCCTGATTATAAAGACTATATCGACCCCAAGCTCATAAGGCGCATGAGTCATATTATTAAAATGGGGGTAGCTACGGCACGGGAGTGTTTAAACCGGGCCCAAACTGACATGCCTGGAGCCATAATTACCGGCACGGCTTACGGCTGTTTGGAAGATACCATAACCTTTTTAACCCGCATGATCGAATTGGAAGAGGAAATGCTGCCGCCAACGGCGTTCATACAATCAACCCATAACACGGTTGCGGCCCAAATTGCGCTGATGCTGCAATGCCATGAATACAATAATACGTTTGTGCATAAGGGTATTTCGTTTGAAAGCGCTTTATTGGATGCCCTAATGCTTTTAAAAGAGGGAGAGACAGATAATATTTTAGTGGGCGGTACCGATGAAATGACCGATGCCAGTTTTGCCATATTAACCCGGTTGGGCCTGTATAAACGGTGGCCGCTTTCTAATCTCGCGCTATTTAATACGCCATCAAATGGCAGTATAGGTGGTGAGGGCGCTGCCTTTTTTCTGCTTACCGATAAGCCAAACAGCAATAATCTCGCGGAGCTTATCGCCATAAAAACATTTTATAAACCAACAACTATAGAAAATACTGAACTGAACATCAATGTATTTTTATTGGCTAATTCATTAAAAACAGAAGATATTGACCTGGTTATTACCGGCAGAAACGGCGATCTAAGAAACGACGCGATTTACCATGCTTTAAATAAGTCATTATTTGCCCGAAATGCAAAGGCTAACTATAAACATTTATGCGGCGAATACCCAACTTCGGTATCATTTGCTTTATGGCTGGCCGCAAACATTATTAAAAAAGGCGTTGTTCCGGCCATTGTTGCTGAAGGGGATATAAAACCCCACGCGCCTAAAAAAATATTGATCTATAACCATTACCAAAACAACTATCATTCATTAATGCTGGTTTCGGCCTGCTAAGTTATTATGTTAAAAGAGCCCTTGTTTACCATATCATCGTTACAGCAACAGGAAAATACGGTTCATGCTGTTTTGGATATTGATAAAACCAACGCCATATTTGAAGGGCATTTTCCGACCCAGCCGGTAGTGCCGGGGGCCTGTATGGTACAGGTATTGAAAGAAGTTTTGGCAAAGGTTCTAAGTACTGCCGTACGTTTAACCAAAGCGGAAAATATTAAGTTTCTATCCTTAGTTGAACCGGCTAATAACCAATTGTTATTGCTGGATATGACCTATGAACTAATTGATAACGAAATTAAAGTAACCGCCAATTTAATAGCGCATGAGGTGGTTTGCATGAAATTTCAGGGGGTGTTCCAAACAGTATAATTATGTCGGTCGCCCTACTTAGTAATTTTAATTTACTTATAGTTGAATGATTGACAAAATGTTTTAAAAAGCTGTATATTTGAATAAAGAGGAATAAGGAAATGGTTATTGAGCAAACAGAACAAGGCATCCTGATTAAAACAACCGCCCCGGTGAATATGAAGGCGGTACAAAAAATTATTGATTATTTTACTGTGCTCGAAATCACATCCCGCAGTAAGGGAACTGAAGAACAGGCTGCCCAATTAGCTGATGAAGTGGATAAAAAATGGTGGCAGGAAAACAAGGGCCGCTTTCTTAAATGATCATAGTTGTTGATACTAATATCCTGTTCAGCGCGTGCCTTACTCCCGATGGCCGCATTTTTGAAATTTTATTCAATACTTCCCGTCAATTACAAATAGCAAGCAGTTATTATGCGATTGAAGAATTAAATCAGCACAAGGCAAAACTCATTCGGTTATCAAGGCACACGGATCATGAAATCGAAACACTTCTAATGGCGATCTTGAAACAAGTTGAATTTTTCGGTGAGGATATTATCGAGGAAAAGTATTGGCGGGAAGCAGATCGTCTCACCATTGGTATTGATAGCAAAGATATCAGCTTTGTTGCCCTTACTCTGCAAACAGGCGGATTGCTGTGGACAGGAGATAAAAAACTTGCCAACCATTTAAAAGCTATGCGGTTTGATCAGGTTATGAATACCGGGGAACTTTATGAACGATTGGGAATAGGCGAATCTTAGCATAAAAGGGGGTTTTAACCTATACAAACTGTCTGTGAGGACACAGACAGCGGTGATGGCATAGAAATATTATTTCTTCCTGTTCACCTCAATATAATCAGCCATTGTATTAATATCGACCAGCGCCTTGCGCCCTTCTTTAGGGTCGCGGATATCAATGCCGTATTCTTTTTTAAGGAGCACAATAAGTTCCAGCGAATCTATTGAATCCAAACCCAGACCGTCGCCAAATAAAGGCTCATCGTCCTTAATATCGGCAGGGGTAAGGTCGGTCAGGTTTAAAAACTGTATGATCTGTAATTTTAGCTGTTCTTTCAGTGCTTCTTTTTCCATCAGGTAATTATATTAAATTTTTTCGTTTCAATCCTAAATAAGTTATGAACTGAATGATCAGGGTTATAATAATCAAAGAGCCAATATTGTTTAGCACATCTTTTAATTTGCCGCCTTCTAAAAATAAGGTGTAGTAAGCCTGCAGGCACCAATGCATAGGTGAGAAGTCAGACAATGTTTTAGCCAACCCCTGCATGGCAAAACTCGGTACCATGAGGCCGCCAATACAGGCCAGTATAACAATTGATACCGCCCCAAAGCCATTGGCCTGTTCCTGCGTTTCGGCAAAAACACCTACACAAATGGAGTAGCTTACCGCGCACCAGCCGCAAACTAAGGTTACAATAAACAGCGCGAATACATCTGATGGTAAATTTAAAGCCGGCAAACCTATATAGGGGAACAGCCAAATGCCCATAGAAAAAATCACTATAGCCTGTAGCAACGTAACCCCCAGGTAGGTGATCTGCTTAGATAATAAGCCCACCAGGTAACTGGTAGGTAAAGTTTTTAGCCGTATAAAACTGCCGCTTATTTTTTCCCTTACTACGCTTCCGCCTAACGACATTATGACGAAGAACATAGCAAAAATGGTCCAGGCGGGTACGTTATGCTGTGAGGCATTGGGTGTAGTGCGTACGCCGTCTTTAGAAACCGGGAACATATTGATGGTAGTTTGACTGCTCAGCATTTCGTTTTCCAATTTCTCAGGAAGCGGCTTTTCATTTATTGAGAAATACAGCGTTCTCAAAGTCTGCCTGCTTTCTACTAACTGCAACGCGCTTTGTATAGCACCCTGCACAGAAAATCGCAACGATTCCTGCAAAACCGGGTTATAATATAGGGTGAGCGGGTCTATACCGCTCACCTCTTTTTTTACCGTATCTGCCTGTAAGCCAAAACTGGTCAGCGCTTTGCCGGAAACATTTTTTGCTTTGGCCGATACCTTTTCCGAAAAATTTGCCGGTATAACTACGCCCAACAACGCGTCCTGGTCATGCATTTCATCGGCTACGGCTTTCTCTTTTGAAATTTGAGTTACTTTAAACATCCCGATCTTATTAATAGCCGCTATTAATTGTACGCTGGCTTTACCGGTGTCTTTATTACAAATTAAAATGGGCAGCTTGTTTTTGTTAACCAGCTCAAAAGTGCTGTTTTGAATACTGGTTACCACCACCACCAAAATTATCGGCATGATAAACATAAGCAGTATACCCACCTTATCGCGAAGCAGTATGCGTGTGTCTTTCTTTATGGAGAGCCAGAGTTTAAACATCAGTTTCGGTAGGCTTTGCCGGTTAGGTTAATAAACAATTCTTCCAGGCTCTCATTGCTATGTTCTTTTAATACGGCGTTAATATTGCCTTGTGTAATTATTTTGCCCTCATCTATTAAAGCGATATGTTCACAAAGGTCCTCGGCTTCGCTTAACTGGTGCGAAGTATAGATGAGCGTGGTGCCGTTTTCATTGAGCTTACGCAAATAACTGATAATGGCATGACGGGTTTGCACATCAACGCCAACAGTGGGTTCATCTAAAAATAATAGCTGCGGGTTATGTATAACGCCGATAGCCAGGTTTACCCGGCGTTTCATGCCGCCCGAAAATTTGCCAACCGCTTTATTGCGTACGTCTTCCAACCCTAATATATGCAGCAGTTCATCTGTTTGTTTTGCTATTTCAGTTTTATTTAATCCCGCCCAGGCGCCAAAAAACTCCAGGTTTTCGGCAGGGGAGAGTTCCTGGTAAAATGAAAGGTCCTGCGGAACAAAGCCAAACAGTTTGTTTACCGCTTTATTTCGGCCATCAACTTTTTGCCCCAATAATTTAATACTGCCCTCATTAACCGAAAGCACGCCGGTCATCAGGTTCATTAACGTAGTTTTACCCGCGCCGTTTGGGCCGAATAAACCAAAGCGTTCGCCTTTTGCTATCTGCAAATTAAGGTTAGAGAATGATACATCCGTGTTGCCGGGGTAACGGAACCCTACATTCTCAATACTTACCGCAAGTGATTCGTTCACTGCCATTTTATATTTTTTAACGCTGTAAAAGCTTTCTTTTCTATTTCGGCAATTTCTAAAAGGTAATCGCCCATTACATTAAAATCTTCCTGGCTGCCTATGCGGCCCTTATAAATGCCTGCCGCCTGCACTGCGGCAGTGCGCCACAAGTCGCCGGAAGCAGTAAAGGTTTGTGATATCTCCAACAGATCATCATTGGGAATATAAGCATGTGCTTCCTGCAAAAATGCCCCGTAAATATAACGAAATCCGCCGCCGCCTGTTCCTATTTCTTCCTGCATACGTACCAGTTGCGCCAAATATAAGCCTGCTTGCTTTAACCCTAAGCTGTCGCGCCATTTTTTTATACGCTTACCGGTAAACCTGATGCCGTTAACACCCACAATTGGCCCGGTAAAAGGCGATATCATATTGAATACATTTTTTTTAATCCCGCTTATAATGCCTTTCTTTACCTGGTCATTGGTAACTATTTGGTTTTCTTTAGGATAATACAATTGGCCATTGGGGGCTAAAGCGCCTTTTGCAAATCGTACCCGTTCCAGTTCATAAGCAGTTAACGTGCTTGTGTTTTCCATTACAGGGTCGCTTACCATATAGTTGCCATCCTCTGTGCCGTAAACGATAAGGTTGTGCGCGTTAAAGTGAAAGCGGTACTGTTTAGGGAAATAAGGCAAATAATAAACCCCCACCTGGCAACCAACGGGGTGGCCTGCCTCCAAACATTCATTTAAAAACGCTTCTGCTGCCTCTTTTGAGCGGAATTTTTTACGCACCACCGGTATACCTAATGCTTTGCAGGTTCTTTTAAATATTAACCCGGGCAAAGTACGGAAGGCGATTACCGGCCCGTTGTTAATTTTTAGCAGTGGAATATAAACAAAGAATAAACCAGCGCCAATGCCGAACGCCAGCGGTTCGGTAATTTGCTGAACGCCGATATTTTTTAACAGGCTTATAGTTACACCGTTTTCGCAGTGTGCCGCCTGTATGTGTTTAAAATCAAGCCTCATTAATGGTCATGGTTTGTAAGTTGGGTACACTTACGTTAAATACTTCGGCGTATTTTTTAAGTTTTTTTTCAGATAGCTTGTTAAATACTTCCGGTTTCAAGTGCCGTTTTACCTGCCATTGCCAAAATCCGGTATAACCGGCCAGTATTTCTATATTCATTAATGCTTTTTCCATAAAAAACAGGATAGGGCTGGCTTCCTTATTCAATACCTTTTGTTTTGCTGCCGCGATGCGTTCCTCAACATCCTGCCACGCGGTGTCAAGCGCGGTTATTTTTACATCCCAGCCGGCGCTAAGTTGTGTGATATATTTACCCGATTCATCCGTAGCATAACAAACCTCCTTGGTTATTTTACCCAAAGCGCCCAGATCCTGCGGAACATCTTCTTTTTTCATATTAAACCTTCAAGTGCGGGTGTCATCCTGAGCCCCGTCGAAGGATGTGCGTAAAGGCCCTCGCACATAGTCTTCGACGGGGCTCAGACTGACAGCGCTCTTTATTTTAAACACCCTTTAACAAACCGTCAACATTGCATACATATACGAGAAACGCGCGCTTTCGGGAACCAGCAATAATATTTTTTCGCCCTTTTTTAGTTTCCCGCTATGAAGCAGTTCATCTATCATTAAATAAACAGAGGCCGCGCCAACGTTACCTACGGTATACAGGTTAATGAACCATTTTTCGTAAGGGATGCCGCCGCCGTATATTTCAACCAGGTCGTAAATTTTACTTTTAAAGAAGTTGCTGGAGATATGCGGTAAAAAATGATCTATATCAGTTGATTTAAGCCCCTTTCTTTCAAATATCTCCTTTATTTTTTTGCC